>OOIG01002259.1_pt1 | contig 13158 bp, 7 predicted proteins | sample 1692091 | NCBI WGS metagenome assembly OOIG01 (sample SAMN06348188, study PRJEB24527) | human gut metagenome | biome: human gut; feature: ankylosing spondylitis patient; material: feces | host: Homo sapiens | place: China | collected 2015-10
TGCTCCACACAGGGCACGTTTGGGCGCGGTATGTGAGTGAATCAGATTGGATTCACTTTTTCGGTTTTGATCCAAGATAGTGAATCAGTTCTGATTCACTCTGGAGGTCCGCGGGCATAATGAACACTTCTTTTTGCCATTTGCTCATCTCCTTTTCCGTTGTTTCGTGTAATCCTTTTGAATACACCTTCTAGGGAGAAAAAAGAGGCCCGGAGGACTTTACCGATTTTGGTAAAGCCCTCCGGGCCTCTTATCTATCTTCTGTTCTGGCGTAAGGGTACACTTTCCCCGCAAATCTTGATGAAAATTCAATAAAAATCAAAACATACGCATACCAGCGTCAATCACACGGATAAATAAATATAATAAAAAGACCGTGTGCATCAAAATAAGTGCTTGGGAAAATGTCTTATTTGCCGCTTGCCCCCAGACAGTGGGAACATAACAGGCAGGCTGTTGGCATACAGCCGTTCACTGACCTTGTTAGGATCTTACTTCTTACAATCCTAACTCAGTCACCCCATCTGACGCGTGGGGCCGCAGGAGTATCATTATGTTCTCTCCCCAGTCGTGGGTTATGGTCTGCCGTGACCATGCTGTGCGCCCCACCGGGAGAGTAAAGTACCTGTTATGCTGTGTATTCAGTTGTAAAGGTGCTGTGCAGAGAATCTCTGCAAGTTCAGGATAACATACAGCCTCCCAGCCTGTCAATGGAAAGTGCATAGATTTGAGAAAATCGTAACATTTTTCGACTGCGGGGGTTTGGGGTTCACCCCAAAAATGCGTTGTGGATATCCAAACGCTATGCTTGCGTTACAGTTCGCGTACTCTGAAAGCGTCGCACCCTATGCAAGAAAACACCCAAAGTATTGATGAGAGCTATTTCTTACTCTCTGTGTCGAATTTGTTTCTTTTAGGAATACAGATTTCCCATTATAATTGAGATACCTAAAAATTTCTGTCAGGAGGTATATTATGTCAATTCCCACATTGAAACAACAAGCAAACGGCACGGTGCTGACACTACACGACAAGCCCTATATCATGCTTGCTGGTGAAGTCGGCAATTCCAATTCTTCATCTGTGGAATATATGGAGGGCGTCTGGCAAACTGCCGAGCAACTCGGCATGAATACCCTGCTGCTGCCAATCACATGGGACCAGGTCGAGCCAGAGGAAGGACAGTTTGACTTCTCTTTGCTGGACGGCCTTGTGTTGCAGGCACGTGGCAAAGGCAAGCACCTTGTTCTGCTTTGGTTTGGCAGTTGGAAAAACGCCGAATGCATGTACGCTCCTGCATGGGTAAAGACAGATTTACAGAGGTTCCGGCGCGGCCAGATTGTCAAAGGGAAAAACAAAGCGCCCCGCGAAAACGCCTATGGTATGCTGTATACGACCCTTTCTTATCTGTGCGAGGAGACCTGTGCTGCTGATGCCCGTGCCTTTGGCAGACTGATGCGACATCTGCGCACACTCGATGGTGAGGAAAACACCGTTCTTGCCGTTCAGGTGGAGAACGAAACCGGACTTTTGGGAACTGCTCGGGAACGTTCCGACGAGGCCGATGTTGCATTTGCTGCAGATGTTCCGCAGGACTTTGCCGAGTATATGCGTTCTCACATCGAAACAATGGTGCAGGACGTGCAGGAGGCTGTCGAGAACGGTGCAACCTCAGGCAATTGGGGCGAAGTATTTGGCTCAGTTGCAGAGGAAATTTTCAGTGCATATTATATCTCACGCTATGTCAACCGTGTTGCTCAGGCCGGAAAAAAGGAATATCCATTGCCCATGACTGCAAACTGCTGGTTGGACAAGGGCGGCGAACCGGGCACTTATCCCAGCGGTGGGCCGGTTTCCCGTATGTATGAAGTCTGGCAGTACGGTGCCCCCTGCATTGACCTACATACGCCCGATATTTATGTTCATGATTTCTGCAACATTTGTGACGAGTATACCCGCCGCGGTAAACCTTTAATGATTCCCGAATGCAGTACACACAGCTATTCCGGCCCGCGTATGCTCTATACGGTCGGTCATTATCATGCACTTTGCTATGCCCCCTTTGGCTTTGAAAATATGGGGCAGCCTTTTACCGGAACCCAAGGATATTTATTTGGCATGGACGTAACCGATCCCTTGCTTAAAACGCCGCAGAATACGGCGGAATACGGCTGGTACGGTCGTACACTGAACAGTCTTATGCCGCTGTTGGGCGAACGCTACGGCACAAAGAACCTACAGGCTGTCTGCAGCGAGCGTAAAGACCAGTGCGCTATGAACTTTGGCAAATTTACGGTCTATGCCATTGTAGAACATCCCATGATTCAGCAAAAGGACGGCGTTTGTCTGGCTATGAAACTGTCTGAAGATGAATGTATGCTTGTTGTAAACCGCTGCGGACTGCAGTTTGTTTCTGCGGAAGCAGACAAGCCCAATCTGGATTTACTTTCTGTGGAGGAAGGCCGCATGGAAAACGGCGAGTGGAAAGTGACACGCCGATTGAACGGTGACGAGGCCGCTTTGATGACTTTCTTTGAGCCGACCGTCCTGAAAGTTAAAGTGTTCACTTACGTATAAACACTTTTTCAAGTGATTTTCTTTGTTTGATACTCTTTATCTGCAAAAAGACAGACCGCGCATCTCCCCTTGCCGGGAAATGCGCGGTCTGTTATTTCAGAACTGTTTTATAAATCATTTCTGTTTCAGGCGTTTTCAGCCGGGGCGGCTTCGGCTTTGGCCTTCTGGGCGGCTTCCCATGCGGGGATTTTCTTTTCCAGCTTCATAAAGCCAAAGGAGCAGGCTGCAATCACAATCATCAGCACGGCGGGGACGAGCGCATAGTCAATGCGAATCATCATCAGTGCGCTTGCGGGCTGATCAACCGTACCCTCTGCGGCAATGTAACCGCCGACGCTGAGCAGGATGCCGGTGATGAAGCTGCCCATAGCACCGCCGCACTTGCCCATGAAGTTTGCCAGAATACCGGCAGAGCCATCCATGCGGGGCAGGCCAATCATCTCGTTATAGGTGCAGCAGTTCATAATGAACAGAACGCCGTAGTATGCCAAAGGCAGACCGGCCAGACCGCCCAGCACACCGCCGAGCAGGACGCCGGTCAGGTTTGCGCCGGAGACGAAAACAATGATGTAACCAACGATACCGATGCAGGCAAAAGCACCGACCATCTTGCTCATACCGCCGATTTTCTTCATAATCCACGGGAATACCAGCATCAGCGGCAGCAGCACAATGCTGAAAATGGAGGTAACGCTCATCATAGCGGTGTTGCCGATGATGTACTTGAAGTAGTAGGTCGTAACGGCCAGAGAGGTGCTGATGTTATAGCACAGCATAATAATGGCATACAGCCAGACATATTTGTTGCGGCGGAACATCGAGAAAATCTCATTCAGACGGACCGGCTGGAACTGCTCGTCACCGCCGTCCACGCTGGGATCCTCCTTGCAGAAGAAGAAACGCAGCAGAGAAATCAGCAGCAGGGGAAGGACAAAGATTGCCACAGTGGTACGCCAGCCGCCGGCGCTGGTGGCCAGCTTGCTCATTACGATGGGGAACAGGATGCTGACAATCATCGAACCGGCCATCGTGATAACGCCACCGTAGGAGGCAACCTTGCGAATCAGGATGGGGTTGTTGCTGAAGTGGCGGATGGTGTACGGTGTGTTGGCCGCACCGCGCAGGGTGGTGAAGATGGAGAACACCAGCGTGTACATACAGAAAATCCACACAACTTTCAGCGTGTTGCTCCATGCAGGGCTGCCGGAGAACAGGCCCAGAGAGCAGAGCATAACGCCGACAATGGCAAGCTCATAGGGGCGGCCCTTGCCCAGCTTGGTATGGGTGTTATCGACCAGCCAGCCCGCAAAAATATCCGTAAAAGCGTCGATGATTTTACTTACCATCAGCACAGTGCCCACAACTGCGGGTGCAATGCCAAGGGTGTCGCTGCAATAAATGCTCAGATAGCCCAGAACGATTACGTTCAGACCGGCCATAGCAATGTCCGAACTTTTCCACGCCATCAGGCGGCCGAAACCGAGATGGTTGGGGTCGTTTTTCTTGTTAGCCATAGTATTGTTTCTCTCTTTCTTTTTACAAAATTTTCAATGTAGTTGTGGCACTGCCTTACAGGACCTGCGCTCACCCCTCCTTTTTTACCTGATTCAATGCGGCGTTCAGCTCATGTACAAAGGCGGGTTTGACCAGCTTACCCATCTGCTTCAGGGTGGCCTCCACGCTCATCTTGTCCATCATGCGCTGCATGGATTCGGGAATCTGAATATTTTTAGCAACATCACCGTAGGCGGCTGCGGCCTTGGCCTGCAGCGGGGCAATGAGCTCATTCAGCACAGCAGAGGCTTGCGGATGGGCCTTGACATCTCCCATAGAATCCTTGATGGAGAAATACCCTTCCTTGACAATCTCGTCCTCGCGGTCAAACCAGTTCACAACCTCGCCGCCCACTTTCACGTAGGCGGGGTTGGGCTTATCGACCTTGCGGATGGCAATGGTATCGCTGCAGGCACCGCTGCGGGCTTCGATTGTATGCTCGCCGGAAATCGGCACCGTGAATTTGAAAATCTTGTCGCCGTCCTGTGCGGCAAACTCCTTGCCGTCCACAAACAGTGTCACACGCGGCTGGTTGGAATAGACCTTGATTTCGGTTTCGCTCTCAGCACGGTCGGCGTAGCGGCGGCCGCAGATATGCACAAACGGCTCCTTGCTCAGGTAGGCTTTATAAATGTAGAAGGCATCCTTTTTCGTCTTGCGGTCAAAGGTGACAAGGCCCTTCTGGTTCTGGCCGGGCTTGCCGCCCTCATCGCGGCCATCCGCGCCGAAGTCGAACATATTCCAGCAGTGCATCGCCCAGATATAGGGCCGCTCCGCCCACATTTTGAGCATATGTTCATGGTAGACGGCCTGATAGCCCTCGCTCCAATCGCCCTTGGCTGGCTTGGCGCTCTGGTAGGCGGGGTTTGCATCCGCGCCGTACTCGGACAGGCCAATCACGGCATCGGGGTGGTTCTTGTGGAACTCATCAAACCACGCATCATTCTGGTCCCACTCCCCTACATACCAGCCATAATAGAGGTTGTAGCTGCGGATGTCGGGCAGGAATACCAGCGGGTCATTGGCATCCAGCATAAAGATGTGCGCCATCGTGGTGGGGCGGGTGGCGTCCAGCTTGTGGCAGAGGTCATTGAGCAGCTTGTGGTTTTCGACCAGATCCTCCGTCTTGCCGCTGCCGGTAATCTCATTGGAAAGCCCCCAGCAGACGATGGACGGATGGTTGTAGTTCTGCACAACCAGTTCAGTCATCTGGGAGAGGGTGTTGGCGCGGCCCTCGGGCATATGCTCGGTGATGTAGGGGATTTCTGCCCACGCCACAAGGCCGTATTTATCGCACAGGTCGTAGAAATACTGCGCGTGCTGGTAGTGGGCCAGGCGCACGGTGTTCGCGCCCATCTCGCGCAGCAGGGTCATATCCTCGTCGTGCTCTTTTTCGGTCAGTGCGTTGCCAAGGCCCTGGCGGTCCTGATGCCGCGCCGCACCGCACAGGCGGTAGGGGCGGTCGTTCAGGATAAAGCCCTTCTCCGCGTCAAAGGCAATCGTGCGGCAACCGAAATTGGCTTCCACGGCATCGCCGCTATCGAGCGTGGCCTGCATTTTGTACAGATACGGGTCATTGACGCCGTCCCACAGGTGGACATTTTCGAGCTTGAACGTACCCTCGGCCTTGCCGTCCGTGACAGGCGCGGAAAGCGTCTCTTCGCCCAGCGTGAACTGCACGCTCTGCGCGGTGCCGGTAACCCACGCCTCAGCGTGAATTTCAGCGGTTTTTAAATCGGCGCTCAGCACAGGGGTGATGCGCAGACCGGGCGCGCCGTGGTAGTCCAGCGCAAAGTGCGCCTTGGGCACAACCAGCAGATGCACCGGGCGGTAGATGCCGCCGTAGAAGGTGAAGTCGGCCTTCTGCGGGTAGACCGTGCGTTTTTTGCCGTTGTCCACGGCGACGGTCAGGGTGTTCTGCGCGGCCAGCGCGGGCGTCAGATTGACACGGAAGGTGGCGTAGCCGCCCTCATGCCGGGCCAACTCCTGCCCGTTCAGCGTGACCACGGCGGTCATGGCAACGCCCTCAAATTCCAGCCAGACCTCCTCGCTGTCACTGTGGGCGGGGACGGCAAACGCCTTTGTGTAAAGGCAGGTGCCGCGGTAGTAGTCATTGCCGCCGTCCTGTCCGTCCTTGGCGTTCCAGGTGTGGGGCAGTGTGACCGGGGTTGCTTTCTCGGGGGTGTCCCCGCGTGCAAACAGCCAATCACTGTTCCACAGAATTTGTTTTCTCATCATCCCAAACTCCTTGCAATTATTTATGATTCTCCGCCGGGCAATACAGCAGGCTGCCCTCGGTAATTCCGTTTTCATTAAAGCTGTCTACCCGCAGATAGTAGTCCTGCCCCGCCATCAGGGTGGACAAATCCAGCTCCTGCACGCCGTAGACCAGCCAGCTCTGGTAGAGCTTATCGGGTGCAATGCCATAGCGGATATTGCACCCCTGCGCGTCCATTTCGGCAAGCGGTTGCCACTGCACCAATGCATTCATGGGGCCGGTGCGGTGTACGGTGGCCTGTGCCTGTGCCGGGGCAGCACCGCCGCCGAAGCCAAAAATGCGCAGGCCGCTGATGCGCAGCGTCTGCCCATAGGGCAGTGCCCCGCCGGTCAGGCGAATGTAACGCGCCCGGACACGCTCCGGGAGCGGGAAATAGGCATTGCTGCCCTCATGGGATACCTCCTGCAGCAGCTGCCAGGTGGTGCCGTCCGTGCTGGTTTCCAGCGTATAACGGCTGATTTGCGGTTCCTTTTCGATATACCGCGCGCCGCCGCTCTGATGGCAGTACAGGCTCTCCGGGTAATCCACCGAAAGCGCTTCATCCGCAAAATTCACCTGTATGGCGTGGATGTCGCAGACCTTCTCCAAATCCACCAAAAGCCACTGGCCGGGCCGGGCGTCTGCTGCGCTCCACCATGTGCGGCAGTTTTCGTCCACGGCCAGCGCCGGGGCGCTGCCCTCTGCCGTTGAGGAGGCCGCTGTCGGCTTCTGATAGCTGAGCAGCATACACGCCGGACGCACGCTCCACGGGTCAAATTTTCCGTCCGGGATGCACAGCGGGTAATCCGCAAAATTCTGGTTGCAGAACAGTACGCCATCCGCATCCACGCCTGCCGGAAAGAGCCCGACGCGGCGTTCCATATCGTGATTCACGCTGACGCGCATGGTCGAGGCGTGCCAGAAATTCCCATCGGCATCCTGTATCGTGCTGCCATGCCCCGCGCCCTGCATAAAGCCGCCCGGCTTGGAGGAAAAGGGGTTGCTTTGCTGCAGCGTGAACGGCCCGAGCGGCGCATCGGCCACATAGACGCCATCGCAGTAGGTGTTGAACTGGGTGGCCGGGGAGGCATATTGCAGATAGTACTTGCCGTTATGCTTTGTCATAAAGGCGCCCTCGATGTAGGGCTTGCCAATCGAACGAAACATTTTGACGAGCTTTTCCCGATTGAAGCCGCCGCCCGCGGGCAGTGCTTGCGGCAGCTGCAGCTCCCCGGTGGCCGGGTTGACAAAGGGTTTCAGTGCCTGATACACCGGGCTTGTCTCCTTGGGCGGGACATTTCCGTTCTCGCCGCAGCGCTCATAGCCCAGCGTGTCCGCCTGCTCAAAAATCAGCTCGCGGCGCTCCCCGATGGGCAGCATGGTGTCGGGGTCCATCTCGATTCCATAGATGGGGTCGGTGTTGCCGCAGCCCCAGTACAGATAGACGCGACCGTCATCGTCACAGAAGAGGTCGGGGTCCCAGAAATCAAACGGCGCACTGACCTGCTCAAACGTATCAGACAGCGGGTCCTTTGTGCGCAGGATGGGGCAGTTCTCGCCGCGGCGCGAGGCGCAGAAGTACAGGTACTCTCCCACTTGGCGCACATCCGGCGCATAATCATATATCAGCAAATTGCGGTTGGTGTGGTATTTCCAGTCGGTCAAATCGCTGCTGTGCCAGAATCCGCCCGACATCGACGCGAACAGATAGTAGACACCCTTAAAGTAAATCAGTGTCGGGTCAGCAGCCTCACGGTAGGCAATCCGCTTTCCGTTTTCCATCATATGCTGGTAGCGGTAGCCAAGGTCAAGCGGGTTGCAATAGCTTCTTTTCATTTTCACAGGACGCTCCTTTCTGCGGTGGGTTGGCGGACGTTCTTGTCGGCACAGGAAAAATATGTTAAAATGAATCCACTTAGATTGTAAAACACGGAGGGACAATGCAAATGGATGTCCGGCAGAATCTGCAGCTTTATAAGGATATGATTCAGTGTGCGGGGCCGCTGTACCTGTGGGCCTACAATGACTGCGGCCAGCTTGTGTACAGTAACTGCCCCGAGGAAGAAGTTCTGGCACAGGTATTTGAGCTGTTCGGCTGCAAAAAGCGGCTGTATGACCACCTTTTGCCCGATACGCCCATGCAGGTTGCCTCCTCCATCGGCCTGCAGTGGTGTGCTGCGGCAGAAACAGACGGCGGCAAGGTGAAAATGGTCTACCTGATTGGCCCCTATTTTACCGAGAACACCGTTCTGCGCAATATGGAGCTGGCCATGCGGCAGCTGCAGAATCTGAATCTCAGTGTGGAGACCACCATGCAGATTGAAAAGGCCCTGAAAGCATTGCCGACCCTTGCCACGAACATCATGAACCACTATGCCATCATGCTGAATTACTGCGTGACCGGTGTGCAGAAAAACACCTTTGACATATACAACATTACAGATGAGGATTACGGAACCGTTGATGTGGAGGAGCAGCTTTCCACACGCGACCGCCATAAGGTCTGGACAACCGAGCAGGCGCTGCTGCGCATGGTGCGCGAGGGCGATCTGAACTACGCCCTTGTGGTCAATCAGGCCAACAGCGTCAGCAACGGCGTCAAGGTTGACACCAACGAAATTCTGGGGCAGGCGCGGATCTCGGTGATTGTATTCATCTCCCTGTGCTGCCGTGCTGCCATTGAAGGAGGCCTTTCCCCTGAGGAAGGCTATACGCTGGGCGATGCCTACATTCAGCGCGCCACCGATGCCAAGGACAGCACGGAGCTGGGCGAGCTTTCCACCACGATGTACGCGGATTTTGTACACCGGGTACACCGCTGCCGCACCAACCCGGAGGTGTCCAAGCAGATACAGGACTGCTGCGCGTATATTGAGCTGCACGCCGAGGAGGAAATTCCCATCGACCAGCTGGCCAAGCGCTTTGGCTACGCCGAATACTACCTGACAAAGAAATTCAAGCGGGAGATGCACACCAGCCTGACAAACTATATCAAATATGTACGCATTGAGCGCGCCAAGCTGCTGCTGACCACCACCGGGCTTTCCCTGCAGGAGATTGCTGACAGGCTGCATTTCTGCTCCCGCAGCTACTTCGGCAAGATCTTTCACGAGGTGGTCGGCTGCTCGCCGTTGGAATATCGCCAGAAGCAATAAGAGCTTCTGTCTGCATTATAGCGCCCATCGCCCAGTCCTGAACAACAATAAAATAGTCACAAATGTAAAAAATTCGTCTTGTTTTCCCAACAAGGCGAATTTTTGACTTTCAAGGCAAATCTATTACTGTTTTACCCGGGCAAAGCTCTGTATGATAGAGACAAGCAAATAGCACACCCACAAGAACCTCACTGCAAAGGAGAACATTATGCAACGATTTGACCTGAACCAGAACTGGGAATATCTTGAAAGCAGCCTGCAGAACCCCCTGATGGTGGGTATGCTGCAGGGCTGGAAAAAAACAAGCCTGCCCCATGACTACGCCGTGGAAAAAGCACGCTCACCCGAGGCAACGACCGGGCTGGATGAGGGCTTTATGGCCTGCGCCGGTCTTTACTACCGCAAGAGCTTTACCGTGGAACCGGAAATCATCGGCCAGCGCTTCTGGCTGGAATTTGAAGGCATTGCCGGCATTACCGAGGTCTGGCTGAACAAAAAGCCGATTGCCAAGCACAACAACCCCTACACCGGCTTCTGGGTGGAGGTGACGAATCTGCTGCAGGCGGGCGATAATGAAATCACCGTCTACACCGACAACCGCACCAAGCCCAACTCCCGCTGGTATGTGGGCTGCGGCATCTACCGCAGCGTGTGGCTGCACATGGCAAGCGCCGTCAGCGCCGCGCCGCACGGTATCCGCGCTGTTACCGCCGCGCTGGACGGCAGCAGCGCTGTGGTAGAGGTCAGCACCGCACTGACCGGCACGGCGGACAGCGTAACCTATGAGCTGGCGGACGCAGAGGGGCAGGTGCTGGCTACGGCAGAGGGCCTTGGAACGGTGCAGCTTGCCGCCAACGGCATTACGCCGTGGACGCCGGAAACGCCCGCGCTCTACACCCTGCGCGTGACTGTCCCCGCCAACGGCACCGCCGACACGGCAGAGCAGCGCATTGGCATCCGCACAATTCAGGTAAGCAGCAAGACCGGTCTGCTGCTGAACGGCCAGCCCCGCACGATGAAGGGCGGCTGCATCCACCATGACTTGGGCATTCTCGGTGCGGCTGACCATGCCGCCGCCGAGCGCCGCCGGATCCGCCTGATGAAGGAGAGCGGCTTTGATGCCATCCGCGCCGCGCACAACCCCTTTGGCCCGGCGTTCCTGGACGCCTGCGATGAGCTGGGTATGCTGGTTGTGGAGGAAGCCTTTGACGAGTGGGTCATGGGCCGCACCAGCTTTGGCCTGCATGTCACCTTTGAGCAGTGCTGGGAAAAAGACCTTGAGGATATGATTACCCGCGACTACAACCACCCCTGCATTGTGATGTGGAGCACCGGCAACGAGGTGGAGGAGCGCGACGGCACGGCGGACGGCTTTGCATGGGCAAAGCGGCTGGCCGACAAGGTGCGTTCGCTGGACGCAAGCCGCCCGGTATCGGCCACGGCCTGCGCGCTCTTCTCGGAATACGGCAACCGCCCCGCAGGCGGCACCACCGGCAACCAGGCGCTGAATATGGCCTACGACACCTTTGCCGAGGGGCGCGACATCTGGGGCCCGGGCACCGCGCCCTACTTTACCCCGCTGGACGTGGCAGGCTACAACTATAAGGTGGCGCGCTACGCATACGATGCCGAAAAGTACCCCGACCGCGTGATTTACGGCTCCGAGAGCTACCCCCGCGCCGCACTGCTGAGCTGGCAGGGCGCGCGTGACAATGTCAATGTCATCGGCGATTTTGTCTGGACGGCATGGGATTACATCGGTGAGGTCGGCGTGGGCCGCTGGGAGGTCAGCGCCGAGCCGCGCCCCAGTCAGCCCGCATGGCCGTGGCTGACCGCCAACTGCGGCGACTTTGACCTGCTGGGTCGCAAGCGCCCGCAGAGCTATTACCGCGATGTAATCTGGGGCAACGACGCACCGCATATCTTCTGCCTGCCGCCCGAGCTGGTTGACAAACATCTGGCACGGCTTTCGTGGGCGTGGCTGCCGGTGCAGCGCAACTACACCTTTCCCGGCTGCGAGGGGCAGGACGTGGAAGTCAATATCTACGCCGACGCCGACGAGGTAGAGCTGCTGCTGAACGGCCGTTCCCTCGGCCGCAAGCCCTGCACCGAAGCGCAGGAGTACCTTGCGGTGTTCCGCTTTGCCTATGAGCCGGGCACGCTGGAGGCCGTCAGCTACAAAAACAGCGTTGAAACGGGCCGCGACACGCTGGCAACCGCAAGCAAAACCGCCGCTTTGCGCCTGACGGCCGACCGCCCCGCCATCGCCGCGGACGGAAAAGACCTCTGCTTTGTGCAGATTCAGTGCGTTGACGCCGCCGGAAACCCGGTTCTTGCCGACCAGCGCGAAATCAAGGTGGAGCTGCTGGGCGGCGGCACACTGGCCGCGCTGGGCACCGCCGACCCTAAGCCCGACCGCCTGCTGCCCTTTGCCGGGCCGGTTTGTCCGCTGTATGACGGTGCCGCTATGGCAATTATCCGCAGCGAGGGCGGTGCCAAGGGTGCGCTGCTGCGCGTGACGCTGGGCGAGCTGGTGGCCGAGCTGGGCATCGGCTTCACCCCTGTTGCTGCGCAGTCTCTGCCTGTGCATGAGGCTGCCCCCAGTGCCGCCGACCTGCCGCTGGGCACCCTGCTGGAAAACGAGAAAGCCCGCGCCGTGCTGGCAAAGGTGCTGGGACCGATGTTGGAAAGCCCGATGCTGGCCCAGATGAAGAGCATGAGCCTGAAGAAGCTGCTTTCGATGGGCGGTCAGACCCTGCCGCCGGAGGTGCTGCACGCACTGGATGCAGCGTGCGCCGGGGAATAAACAGGAGGAAAGCTATGCTGAAGGTTTCCAAAATTCTGATTGACCGGCAGGAAAACCCTGCCGCATTGAGTGAGCCGACGCCGTATCTGGGCTGGCAGCTCGAAAGCGACCGCCAGAACGTACACCAGACCGCTTACCAGATTTGTATCAGGGACGGCCTGATGCCCTTTTGGAACAGCGGGCGCATCACAGGCAGTGAGAGTGCCGCCGTCCGCTTTGCTGGCCCGCCGCTGAACGAGGAATGCCACTACACACTGGAGCTGACTGTCTGGGATAACCACGGCGAGTCCGCGCAGGGCAAGGCCGAATTTTCCACGGCACTGTTTGCGCCGCGCTTTCTCACCGCGCAGTGGATTACCCACACCCTGGCGGAAAATCACAGCGAATGTCCTGTTTTTGTGCGACATTTTTCTGCCGAGCCTGTGCAGAAGGCAAGGCTGTATCTTTCCGCCTGCGGCATCTATGCCGTGCGGCTGAACGGGCAGGAGGTCTCGCAGGACTGGTTTGCTCCCGGCTGGACCGAGTACGCAAGCCGCCTGCAATACCAGGTGTATGACGTCACGGCGCTGATTCAGCCGGAAAACACGCTGGAAATCACCACCGCAAACGGCTGGTATGCCGGTTATCTGAACGGAACGCGGCAGGTGTACGGCAAGCAGACGGCCATCTTTGCCGAGCTTTCTCTCACCTGCATGGACAGCCACCGCGTCACGGTTGCCACCGATGCGCGCTGGCAGTGGTACCTTGGGCAGCACCGCGAGGCGGAGTTCTACCACGGTGAGCGCATCGACCGCACCGCTGTGCCAACT
>OOIG01002263.1_pt1 | contig 13133 bp, 8 predicted proteins | sample 1692091 | NCBI WGS metagenome assembly OOIG01 (sample SAMN06348188, study PRJEB24527) | human gut metagenome | biome: human gut; feature: ankylosing spondylitis patient; material: feces | host: Homo sapiens | place: China | collected 2015-10
GTCGGCGGCGCGCATGGCCTTCTTGCCCTGCGCCTTGACTTGGGTGAGTTCCAGCGGCGTGCTGCCGGTACCAACCCACACGTTCTTCTTGCCCACCTTCAGTTCGCCGGGCTGAAGCTCGGCCGGAGTGTTGGGATTGGACTGGTCGGCCGGTTGCGCGGCGAGGATATGCAGGGTGAGGGGTTTGGCGGCCGGCTCGTCATTATCGGCGATTGGCCCCTCCGCAAACAGTTCGGTCCATGCCCCAGGATGTGGCGTGCAGGCGCGAACCTGACGGTCGATGGCCTCGGCCTCGTCCGTCCAGCTGATACGAGCATCTTCCACCGTGATTTTGTGCGCGTATTCCAGGCCTTCGGCCGGTTGCGCGGTGAATGTGGCAGTGCCCTCACCCACGGCGGCCAAGGCATCCACATACATGGGTGCGCCTTCCTCGGCCAGACGGTCGAGGAGTTCGCCGGAGGTCTCACGGCCGGTCAGCTCGATGGTCAGGGAAGCGACGATCGGGCCATCGTCCAAACCCTCGCCGACCTTGAACACGTCGGCGCCGGTGGTCGGGTCGCCCGCCCAAATCGCACGCTGGGCGGGAGCGGCGCCACGCCACTTCGGCAAGTTGGAGAAATGCAGGTTGTACCAGCCCATGGGCACTGCGTCGAGTACGTTCTTAGGCAGGATATTGCCATAGGCGATGACCGCGGCGATATCCGCATGCAGGTTGTTCAGCGCTTCCATGAATTCGGGGGAGCGGGGTTTGAGATCGATGACGGGCAACCCGAGCTCCAGAGCCGTCGCCTTGACCGGGCTGGGCGTGAGCTTGCGGCCGCGGCCGGTAGGCGCGTCGGGGCGGGTGATGACGCCGACCACATCAAAACGTGGATCGGCGGCAAAGGCCTTGAGCGAGGGCACCGCTACATCGGGGGTGCCGGCGAACACGAGTTTGAGCATGGTCCTCCTTAAAACGTCGATGCTCACTGCACGGCCGGAATGTTCACGCCATTGGCGATGAGCAGTTCACGCAGCTTGACCGGATCCTGGAAACGCACGCCACGGATGCCGGCCGCATTCGAACCGACGATGTTCATGGCCTTGTCGTCGATGAACAACGTGCCATCGGCCTTGATACCGAACTGATTGAGCGCGGCCTCGTAGATTTCCTTGTGCGGCTTGCGCAGCTTGACGAAACCGGAGACGAGCTTGCCATCAAGCTGCTGCAGAATATCGCACTGTTCCTCGGCCACGTGGAAAAGGCTGGATTCCCAGTTGCTCAGGCCCCACACGCCAATACCGGCGGCCTTCAGGTCATTGACCAGCACGCGTGCGCCCGGCACGATGCCGGTCAGGGAGTCGCGGAAGTTCTTGATGTAGTAGTCGAGGATGTCCGCCCACTTATCGCCCCTGTCACGGCGCATGATGGCGATGGCCTCGTCGGTGCTGGTGCCGCCGTCCATCAGGTCGTTGACATCGTAGAAGCCGGAGATGTCGTTGTCGAGGAATTCGTCGATGGTCTTCTGGCTGTAGCGGGGGATGAGCACGGCCGCTGGATCCCAGTAAATCAGCACGTTGCCGAAATCGAAGATCACGTCGGTGATCGGCTTGCCGGCGTTCGCGGCGGCTTCGCCGTCCGCGACCAGCACGTCGTAATCCATATCCGGCTCTCCGGGCCAACCCTTCATGGTGTCCTCCTTATAGCGATGTTCGTTCTGTAATCATCGTTTCACGTGTTGGAGACGATTAGATCAGATCTTTGGGATCTACTCGGAAGCGAAGCTCGCCGGGCTCGCGGGACGCTACATGACGAGCGGTTTCCCGGTGCAGTCGGGCCGCCAGTTCGGCTCGCCGACTCTGTGGCACACGGATTACTGCCTTCACCCGGTCGGCCGTGGCTTCGAGCTCCCTGGCATCAACTGTGTCCGGTTGCGCGATCGGCACCGGTCCCAACATGCCGGGCAGCTCGCCGCAGGCCGTCCAATCGCCGCCCAGGGCGCCGATACGCTGCATCAGCGTCATCACCGCATCACGGCGGCCCCACACGCAGGCGGCGGCCACGGCCGGCGGCATACCGGTCTCCACACGCTCCTCGAGATCCTTGGCTGCAAGAATCCTCGAATCCCAGAGCATCAGCGATTGGGCGATGGCCGGGTCGGTCTCGCCGAGAATCAACGCCTGGCCGCCACGGGAACGCGGCGCGCACAACGACATCGCACGCATCCACGCGGTCAACGTATCCAACCGAGCATCCACGCCCAACGCATACAAGCTGGTCCAAGCGTCGAGCACGGCCACGGCACGATACTCATGGCCAGCCGATCCCTGTTCGGCACTGACCGGACGCACGCGCGGTTCGAAACCGGGAGTGGCGATGACAATCATCGGCTGGCAAGCTACATCGCGCACCAGACCCTGCGTCTTGCTGGACAAAACTACTGGCACGCCACGGAACAATCCGGCCAGCTCCGCCGCAGTGCCGGCAGCCCCCACACGCACCACGCGCATACGTTCATGCCCACAGCCCGGGCACTTCCAGTTGATGACGGCAGCCCCACACCAGCGGCATCGCGGTGTAGAATCCCGACGGTCGGCCGGCAGTTGCAACGGTCCGGAACACTTGGCACAACGCACCTGACGATGGCATTTCGCACAGCTCAAGGTCTCACTGACATTGTCTTGCGGAATGGATAGCAGCACGGGGCCACTTTCCAAAGCCTTAGATAGCACGCGGACGGCCGTATGCGGCACGCGCGCCCCGATGGACGGGTCAGCGAGACGCGCAAGCTCATCGCGATTGAGCCAACGCACCCAAGGCGTCGCATCCTTCAGTGGCGAGGCGAGCGGATGAATCGCGGTGGAATAGCCGCTCACCGGAGTTTCCACCGTACCTGGACCGGTGTTTTCCCACTGACTTTGCGGAGTGCGCGCATTGGCCATGGCCACGAACACGCCGCCATGGGACTTGGCGCGCAACCGCATCACGCCGCGAGCCTGTGGATACGGCATCATACCGTCCATGTTCTGATAGGCGGCATCCTCCAGAATGGCGAACAGTGCCGGGCCTTCAACCGGCGCATACATCACCGCGCGGGTGCCGATCACCACCTTCACCTGGCCCAACGCCACAGCCAGATACGTGCGGTACCGGTCGGCCGCAGGCATGGTCTCCGCATTGAGCACGGCGACATCGCCCATCCATCCGCCGGTTGGAGCCGGGGCAAATGGTTTGAGTCCATAATTGCGTAGCATATGCATCAGGTCTTCGACCTCGCGCATGGTGGGCAATTCAACTACGGCAGCCTTACCGGCACTCAACGCAGTGGCCACCATCCATGCCATGTTTCGTTGCCACTCCTGTGCACCGGGCAACGAATCAAACACAAAAGATTGGAAACGTTGACCGGTAAGCGCGTCATGAAGCACATTGACATCGGCGTAATTGGCGGTCAGACGACGATACCCCTGCGCAGCTCCCTCCGAAACGGTGCTAGCAACGGCAAAGGTAGAGCCAGCAAGTTTGGTCCCATCGGGATTGGTGCCACGCCCGGCAAAACCGCCTTGCGTATTATCCGGCAATGAGCCGCCGACCGGCCGACGGAACGACGCGGCCAACCGCTGCTCGGTCTCCACCTTGGCCACGCGCGGTGGCACGGCGAAACGCAGAATATTGGCCCGTGTGCCGCCATAGGCTTTGGCAACCAGACCGATATCCTCGCGCATCGAAGCGGGAACCAGTACATCGGGGCTTAGCACTCGCTCGATATAGCGAATCGAAGAGCGCGGCGTATCACTGGTATCGGTGCGTGCCCAAATCACACCGCTGACCCTCTGACCGCCAAACCGCACGCGCACCAGCACACCCGGTTGTGCGGCCTCGCTGTCTTTTTCATCAATGAAGTAATCGAATGTCTGACCGAGGTGGAGCGCCTGCACATCCAGCACGACTTGCGCTATGGGATGCTGCTCGGCCGGCGTATGCTCCGCAGGCGCACGTTTACGACGCTTGCGGGGAGCCAGCCCCGCAAGCGTCAACTGTTCTGCGCCTGAAGTAGTCATGGCTCAACTATAAGTGCCGGAGCCGAGGTCGGTAAAATTTTACCGGCGCAGGTAATCGAGTACGTGGGTTAGGTCGCGGTCGTTGATGGCTTTGTCGGCGGCGAGCTGGGTCTTTGGCTTGGCACAGAACGCGAGACCCAGACCGGCGGCCTGAATCATCGGAATATCGTTGGCGCCATCGCCCACAGCCACGGTCTGGCTCATCGGAATACCCAAACGGTCCGCCCATGTCTGCAAGGCGTGTAACTTCACAGTCTTGCTCACGATTTCGCCGAGCACCTTGCCGGTCAAGCACCCATCGGCAACCTCAAGCCGGTTGGCGATCCAATAGTCGATATGGCCTTCGGCCGCCAGCATATCGACCACTTCATGGAAGCCTCCGGACACCACGCCGATCTTCCAACCGTGTTCATGCAGCGTGTCGATAAGCTCCAGCGCACCCTTGGTGAAATGCAGCTTGTCATGCACCGTGTCGAACACGGAGATCGGCAGGCCCTCCAACAGGGCCACTCGTGCGCGCAGCGCATCGCAGAACTCCAGTTCGCCGCGCATGGCGCGTGCGGTCACTCCGGCAATCTCCTCACCGCAGCCAGCCACCACGCCCAACTCGTCGATAACCTCTTCGTCAATGAGCGTGGAGTCCACATCCATAACCAGCAGGCCGGGCTCGCTCAGCGTCGGCACAGAAACCGCAGAACCAGCCGGGCTCCCAACTTCGCTCTCGGCGGACTTGTCAATAAAATGCACATCTTCTTGCGTCATGCTTCTGATTCTTGGAAAACCTTGGGACAATGCCCTCTATGAGTTTTTCCATGGCAGCCGCCACTATTCTTGCGACCGACCCTACGCCCATCTGCACCACCACCGAACCCGGCCTGATCGGCACCATCACCGACTGGCTGATCATGCTGATGGAAACCATCGGCGGTATCGGCGTGGCCTTGGCCATCGCCCTCGAATCCATCTTCCCGCCCATCCCGTCCGAAGTCATCCTTCCGCTCGCCGGCTTCACCGCCGCACGCGGCACCCTGAGTTTGCCGGGCGCAATCATCTGGGCCACCATCGGCTCCGTACTGGGTGCCTGGACCTTGTACGGCATCTCCCGCTGGGTGGGCCTGCATCGCATCAATCTCGCGGCAGACAAAATCCCCGGCGTCAGCCGCAAAGAAGTGAGCAAAGCCAACGACTGGTTCACCCAATACGGCACATGGTCGGTGCTCATCGGCCGCGTGATTCCCGTGGTACGCTCGCTGATTTCGATTCCCGCCGGATTCAACCGCATGAACTTCCTGCACTTCACCGGCTGGACCCTGCTCGGCTCGGCCGTGTGGAACACCATCCTCGTTTCCGCCGGTTACCTACTCGGCGACCAGTGGTGCTCGATTCAAGGCGCGCTCGGCGTGTTCGAGGACGTGGTCATCGTGGCCGTGATTGTGATCATCGTATGGTTCGTGGTGCGAAAAGTGCGTACTGTAATACGTAACAGGAAATCCTCCGACGGCAACGAATAGGGTCTGCCGACTGCCATAAGTTGCCGACAATCCCGGATAGAAGGGAAGCGAAGAACCCGCATGAGCGACACCGAAGATCTCGCCGCGCTGAACGATCGCCTGATGGCCAAGAACCATGCGCTCGCCGAAGCGCTGAGCCGCGCCGGCAAGGAACTGACCAAGGCGAAGTCACAGCTCGCCCAGCTCGCTCAGCCGCCGCTCACCTTCGCCACCATGGTCAAGGTCGATTCCACCCGCACCGATGAAGACGGCATCCAGCACGCGTCGGCCGAAGTCATTTCCGGCACCCGCCGCATGGTGGTGCCTGTGGCCTCCAACGTCAACGCCGCCCGCCTGACCGCCGGGGCCACCGTGATGCTCAACGAGAAGCTCGTGCTGGTCGAGCAGCGCGATGCTGACACCGTGGGCCAGATTCGCAGTGTCAAGCAGGTACTTGACGACGGTCGACTGATCGTTACCGACGCCTCCGGCAATCCCGTGCTCATCCGCCGTTCCGGCGCGCTCGCGTATGCGGGCATCAATCAGGGCGACCGTATTATCATCGATCCGTCCGTCCGCCTCGCCATCGAAGCGCTGCCCGCCGAGGGCGACAAGGATCTGGTGCTGGAGGAGACCCCGGATGTCACGTTCGCCGACATCGGCGGCCTGGATAGTGAGATCGGTCGTATCAGGGACGCCGTCCAACTGCCGTTCCAGCATCGTGCGCTGTTTGAGCGCTACGATTTGAAGCCGCCAAAGGGCGTGCTGCTGTACGGTCCGCCCGGCAACGGCAAGACGATGATTGCCAAGGCCGTGGCGAACGCCCTATGCGAGGGTGGTTACGATTCGAATGGCGACGGCGCAATCAGTCCGGCCGAAACCCATGTCAAGGGCGTGTTCCTGTCCGTCAAGGGCCCGGAACTGCTCAACAAATACGTCGGTGAATCCGAACGACTGATTCGCCTGATTTTCCAGCGCGCCCGTGAACGCGCCGCGGACGGCAATCCGGTGGTCGTGTTCATCGATGAGATGGATTCGCTGCTACGCACCCGCGGCTCCGGCGTCTCCTCCGATGTGGAGACCACGATTGTGCCCCAGTTCCTCTCCGAACTCGACGGCGTGGAATCACTCGACAATGTGATGGTAATCGGTGCCTCCAACCGCGTGGACATGATCGATCCGGCTGTGTTGCGACCGGGGCGTCTCGACGTCAAGATTCGCGTCGGCCGGCCCAAAACCAATCAGGCCATCGCCATCGTGGACCATTACCTCACCGACGACCTGCCTCTGGAAGATGGCGTCGACGCGCACGCCTTGTCCGCCGTGCTGGTGCATGACATCTACGGAACCTCCGAACGCCGCCATCTATGCGACGTGCAGGAGGAGAACGGCCAGTGGCATGCGTTGTTCCTGGCCGACGTGGTCTCCGGCGCGATGCTCAAGAACATCGTGGACCGGGCCAAGACCCGAGCGGTCAAGGAATCCATCGAAACCGGCTTGGACGTGGCACTCACCGTGCCGCTGCTCGCTGCCGCCGTGGAAGACGAATACCGCGAGACCCGCGATTCCATGGCCGACGTGGACCCCGAACAATGGTCGCGCATCAACGGCATGGACCCGATCCGCCGCATCCGCACCGCCGAATAGCTCAAGCTCAAGGAGCACTACATGACCGTTAAACGAGTGATGGGCACCGAAACCGAATACGCGGTATCCCTGAACACCCCGGACCGCTACAACCCGGTGCAACTGTCCTTCGACGTGGTGAACGGCGCCGCGGACAGCCACAGCAAATCCATCCGCTGGGACTACCGGCAGGAGGACCCGGTCAACGACGCGCGCGGCACCCGACTCGAACGCGCCGCCGCCCGCCCGGACATGCTCACCGACGCCCCACAACTCAACATCACCAACGTGATCGCTCCCAACGGTGGCCGCGTCTACGTGGACCACGCCCACCCCGAATACTCGGCGCCGGAAACCACCGACCCGTTCGAAGCGGTCCGATACGACCACGCCGGAGACCTCATCATGCAGGCCGCCACCGAACGCGCCCGCAAACAGACTGGCACTCCCATTGCCCTGCATCGCAACAATGTGGATGGCAAGGGCTCCTGCTGGGGCACGCACGAGAACTATATGATGGCCCGCGCGGTGCCATTCGACTTGGTCACACGCCTGATGACCCTCCACTTCGTCACCCGCCAGATCTACGCCGGCTCCGGCCGCGTAGGGATTGGCGAGAACAGCGAGATCCCGGGCTACCAGCTCAGCCAGCGCGCCGACTACATCCACGCCAAAGTCGGCCTGCAAACCACCTTCGAACGCCCGATCATCAATACGCGCGACGAATCCCACTCCACCGATGCATACCGCCGTCTGCACGTCATCGTCGGCGACGCCAATCGCATGGAGGTGCCGCAGGCACTGAAACTCGGCACCACGAGCATGCTGCTGTGGCTGCTCGAACATGCGGACGAGGCCGGATTCGACCTGAACGCCTTCCTCGACGAACTCGAACTGTCTGACCCAGTCGAGGCCATACACACCGTTTCCCGCGACCTGACGCTGGGGGCAATCTTGCCGCTGGCCAACGGCGGCGAAACCAACGCATGGCTTATCCAGCTCAAACTGCGCCAAGCCGTCTACCAGGTTGCCGCACTGGTCGAAGGTACCGACACCGCCGGCGAACCCGCCTGGCCGGACAAATCCACCACATCCATTATGGCGATGTGGCAGCAGGCGCTCATCGACTGCGCCTCCATCCGCCATGCCGCCGACGATGACGAACGTCTGGCCATGACCGGCGAGGCCAGCCGCATCGAATGGCTGCTCAAATGGCAGCTGCTCGAAAAACTGCGCCGCAAAATCACCGCGGCAGCTGCGCCCAGCGTGGCCAATGGCTGGAACGACCCGCGACTGAAGGTCATCGACCTGAAATGGGCGGCGCTCGACCCCGCGGACAGCATCTTCACCAAACTCGAACCCCGTACCGAACGGGTGATGAGCGCCGCCGACATCGCACGCGCCGCCACCGAACCTCCGGAAGACACCCGCGCTTGGCTCAGGGCGAAACTCGTGGCACGATTCGGTAGCGAGGTGGCCGCCGCCAGCTGGTCCCGACTCGCTGTTCGCGACCCGCACGCCGCAGACGAGGGCGAGGCTGTCGAATTCTACGGCAATGCCGGCCATATGGCCGCTACCGACCATCACCTGTTCTCCCTTGACATCTCCGATCCGCTCGCCTTCACCAAGGCGCGCTGCGAAACCGAACTCAATTCGGCCGAACACGCCATCGATCTGCTGAAGTCGCTGGCCATCAACGCCGAACGATAGACTTGGTAGCTATGGAAGAAACACGCGAAGAGACCCCACAGGACCTGCGCAACCTTGCGCTCAAAGTCGCCGGCCTGCTCGAAGAAGCCGGCCAGCATGCCCTCCACGACCAACTCAATCCGCGTAACCTCGCCCAGCCGAGCACCGAGAACGCGGACCGTGGCCCCCGCTACAAGCTTGAAGTGGACAACAAGATCATGCGCTTCATGAGCGCCAGAATCGCCGACATCGCCCACTTCGACGGCTTCTGGACCACCCGCCCCGCCGAAAGCCGCCCTGGCCAGCGTTACTGGTACATCGGCAAGATCGACGGTGTGATCAACTACGTACGTCGCATGAGCGAATGGACGGTGACCGCCGCCCTGTTCGAATTCGGCCCGGACAACGAGCCCAAGCCGATCATCGGCATCGTGCACGCCCCGGCCCTCGGCCTGACCTACCTGGCCGCCAGGGGAGCGGGTGCCGTGCGCATCCACAAAACCGCGGTCGGCGAGAAGCGCGACAAGGTCGTGCCGTCGATGACCTCCTCGCTGGATGGTTCCGTGCTGGGCTACGGCATGTCCTTCTTGCCCGGCGAATCGCAGCGTGCGCTCGACGTGGCATCCTCGCTCGCCGGACGCCCGGCCGACATCAAGCGCGTGGGCCCCGTCTCGCTCGACCTGTGCAAAGTGGCCGACGGCACCTATGACGCCTACTTCGAGCCGATGCTGCACGTGTGGGATATCGCGGGCATCGCCGCCGGCACCGTAGTGGTCTGGGAGGCACAGGGCACGCTGAGCCGTTGGGACGGCGAACGCATCCACTGGCGTCACGATAACGATGTAGTGGCCTCCAATGGACTCATCATCCGCGAACTGCAGCATTACCTGCAGCAGTATCCGTGGCTCGACTCCATCAACCAGCGATAATTTTTTGACTCCTCCGGATCCCCTCGGGTGAGGGGAGCCGTCGGCCGAAGGCTGACTGAGGGGAGTTTGACAGCCCAAAAAGAAGACAACATGCCACAACAATTCGAACAACCTCAAGCACAGCAGGCCGCGACCCAGGAAGACGACGCCCTCGCCACCACGCAGGCCGCCGCCCAAACCGAGTCCACCGACCAAGCCGACGTGTTGGACGACATCCTCGACGACATCGAATCCGCCTTGGAAACCAACGCCGAGGAATACGTCAACAGCTTCGTGCAAAAAGGCGGCGAGTGATGCCCCAACTGCGTGACAGCGGCACCCGCTCCCTGCACGCCACGGAACCCGTACCATCCGCCGAGATGGACGGGTTCTGCCGTATTTTCGGCGTCGAAACCGAATACGGCGTGGCGGTCACCGGTGCCGAACGCCCCGTGGACGCCGGCCAGGTGGCGATGACCATGTTCCAGCCCATCGTCTCCCGTTCCCGCTCCACCAACACGTATCTGGCCAATGGCTCACGTCTGTATCTGGACGTCGGATCCCACCCCGAATACGCCACCGCCGAAGCGCGCGACCCGCGCGAGGCCCTGGCCCAGGACCTCGCCGGCGAACACGTGATGCGCAACCTAGCCCTGAAGGCCCAGCGCAAGCTGCGCGAATCCTACGGCGCACACGCCACGATCCATGTGTTCAAAAACAACGTCGACTCCGCCGGCCACGCCTTCGGCTGCCACGAAAACTACCTGGTCCGCCGCTTCGTGCCGTTGGAGACCATCGAACACCAGCTGCTGCCGTTCCTCATCACCCGCCAGCTGTACACCGGTGCCGGCCGCATGACCCCGGACGGCTTCCAGATCACCCAGCGCGCGGACTTCCTGGACGAGGCCGTCTCCTCGGCCACCACCCGCTCCCGCCCGATGGTCAACACGCGCGACGAACCGCACGCCGACCCCGACTCCTTCCGCCGGCTGCATGTGATCATCGGCGACTCGAACCGTTCGCAATGGTCCACATGGATGAAGCTCGCCGTCACGCACCTTGTGCTGTGCGCGATCGAAGACGCCTTCCGCCACGGCACTCCGTCCGGATTCGAGCAGTATGCCTTTGCTGATCCGGCTGCCGCCAATCGCACGGTCAGTCGATTCCTTGACAATCCGCACGCCGAACTGACGCTCGAATCAGGCGAATCCGTGTCTGCACTGGGTCTGCAGCGCCGGTATTATGCGGCGGTCAAGGCCTTCATCGAAACCCATGTCGATGCGCTGGCAAGTTCGCTGCCGGCCACCACGATCGACACGATTATGGGGGAGTGGAGCCGCGTTCTGGACGCGCTGGAGCGTGGTGCATACGATGCGCTCGCCGACCGCGTGGACTGGGCCGCCAAGAAGCGTCTGTTCGACGCGCTCAAACGCCGTCGCCCGGACGTCACCTTCGCCCAGATGGAACAGCTTGAGCTCGACTACCACGACATCGCCAACGGTCGCCTGTACGGTTCGCTCGTAGCCCGCAACCAGATGCGTGAGCTGCTGACAGGAGACAACGTGGAATACGCCGTGCACAATCCGCCGACCGACACCCGTGCCGCCCTGCGTGGCCGGTTCGTGGACGCGGCCCTGAACGTCGGAGCCCAGTTCTCCGCCGACTGGACCCACCTGACCCTGACCGCCCCCGAACGCCGGGAAGCCATACTCCTCGATCCCTTCGAGGCCGAGCCCACCCTGGGATTCGAGCAGCTTATGGAAGCGCTGAACTAGTCCGGAATAATACGGTTGGACAACACGTCACAGCACCACAACAAAAAGACCCCGACCATCTCGGTCGGGGTCTTTGTCGTCAGTAATGCTCGAAGTAATCGCTACGAGCAGAAGGTCACTCGGTGACGGCCTTCTTCAGCAGGGAGCCAGCGGAGATACGAACGCCGTAGGAAGCCTTCGCCGGACTTCATGGCCTCGACGAACACATCCTGGAAGGCGTTAACAGCAGCCTCGGCCTGAGCCTTGGTCAGGTTGGACTTCTGGGCGATCTTCGAAACGAGGTCAGACTTGTTGTATGCCATAAAGCATCCTTCTTGGGTCAGGGGACAAGCACTTTTGCTTAGTCCATGTTGTCATCAATGATACTAGCGCATGTTTCTGCGAAAACCCGCGTTTTATAAGGGTTTTCACATCTATTTCCCCGAAGGGGGTATGAAAATAGACGAATCAGACAAGATTATGCTTGTCAAGCCACTTCATGGCCGCCGCGCCCAGCGGAATGCGCAGCCAGTAGAACACCACGCGGTGCAGCAAAGTGGCGGAAAGCGCCACGCCCTGCGGCACTCCGACCGCCACGAACGCGAATGTCAGCGCCGCTTCCACACCGCCCAGACCGCCTGGAGTGGGCACTGCGGAACCCAATGCATAGGCCAGCAGGAAGACGAACGTCGTTTCAATCGGATTCGATGAATGGCCGAACGCTTGCAGGGCCGCCCAGAAAGCGAGCCCAGTGGTCGCGTTCTGGAACAGCGCGCCCAGGCAGCTGACTGTGAGCTGTCGGGGCTGGGAAAGCACGTCCAGCAGCTGGTTGATATACGTCTTGGCCAGCGGCATAAGACGACGGGTCACCCAGTGGCGCAACGGCGGAATCATCATCGCAATGGACAGCACCACGACCACCACGCCCAGCACGATAACCAACGTGTTTGTCGGGATTGCGCCGGAGAACATGTTGCGGCCGGTGAACAGGCCGATGATGACCAGCATGGAGAAGTACACGGCGTAATACACCACGAGCGCGGCGCTCATAATTGCGGTCGCCTGGGTGTTGCGATAGCCGGATTTGCGCAGGAACTGCAGGTTGACGAACGAGGGGCCCACGCCGGCTGGCATGGATACGGTGGCGAAGCCGCCTGCCACCTGGCTCATGAAGACGCCCATATTGTCACGCTTGTGCCGCGCCATCAGGGAACCGAGCGAAATCGACGAGCCGATCCAGCCGCAGACACCGAACGCGAGCGTCACCACCGCCATCAACGGGTTGGCGTTGGTCAGCGCGGTGATGATCTCCTCGGGCTTCAGTTGGGTGAAGACCACGACCACGGCCACGATGACCAGCAGCATGGTGATCATCGAACGCCAGGAGAATCGGGCCAGCGTCACCGGTTCGGCGGATTCCACCGTCTCCTCGTCAGCCAGCGCGGTGATACGACTCCTCAGGCCCTTGAGCAGCTGCTTGTCCCAGGATTCCAGCGCGCGCGTGGGGGAGGGGACCGCGACCTTCTGAATGAACGGGGCCAAGGCCGTCAGAGTCGTGTCTCCCCACGCCTCGCGGGCGGCCTCCACCGCCGCGGTGAAGGGCGTCACGTCCAGTATCTCCGGCT
>OOIG01002266.1_pt1 | contig 13129 bp, 6 predicted proteins | sample 1692091 | NCBI WGS metagenome assembly OOIG01 (sample SAMN06348188, study PRJEB24527) | human gut metagenome | biome: human gut; feature: ankylosing spondylitis patient; material: feces | host: Homo sapiens | place: China | collected 2015-10
CGCTACCCATACCGCCGGTGTTCAGACCGGTATCGTGCTCGCCGATGCGCTTGTAATCCTTAGCCTCAGGCAGAATCTTGTAGTTCTTGCCGTCGGTCAATACGAATACAGAGCACTCAATGCCGCTGAGGAATTCCTCGATGACTACGCGTGCAGAAGCGTTGCCGAACATACCGCCGAGCATCTCCTTGAACTCTTTCTTAGCCTCTTCCAGGGTAGGGAGGATGAGAACGCCCTTACCGGCGCACAAACCGTCAGCCTTCAGTACGTAAGGAGCCTTCAGTGTCTCTAGGAATTTCAAGCCTTCCTCTACGTGCTCGTCGTCGAAAGTCTCATACTGGGCAGTAGGGATGTTGTGGCGCTTCATGAACTTCTTGGCGAAGTCCTTGCTGCCTTCCAGTACGGCGCCAGCCTTTGATGGACCGATGACAGGGATGTTCTGGGTGCGAGGATCGTTCTTGAAGTCATCGTAAACACCCTTTACCAATGGGTCTTCCGGACCAACTACCACCATATCAACGCCATTTTCTACTGTGAAGTTCTTGAGCGCCTCAAAGTCGTCTGCCTTGATATCTACGTTCTCGCCGACATTCTGAGTACCGGCATTACCAGGAGCGATGAAGAGTTTCTCACACTTCTCGCTCTGAGCGATTTTCCATGCTAAGGCGTGCTCGCGGCCACCGCCTCCTAACAATAAAATTTTCATTTGCTGTAAGTTATTGTTTGTTATTTGATGTAGAAGTAAACTCCCCTTTTTCGGGGGATGTTTACTCCTAGATATTTACTTGAGATAATCGAAGAAATAATTGCTGATGCGCTCATGCAGATGAGTGCTCTGATGACCTCTCATGTTGTGAGGCTCGCCAGGATAGACGAAGAAGTCTGGCTGGGTGCCTGCTGCGATGCAAGCCTTGAGGAAGGTGAGGCAGTGCTGTGGCACTACGGTCACATCGTTCAAGCCCTGGATAATCTGCAGCTTGCCCTTCAGGTTCTTTGCCTGATAGAGCAGAGAGGTCTTCTTGTAACCCTCTGGGTTGGTCTGTGGGGTGTCCATATAGCGCTCGCCATACATCACCTCGTACCAGTGCCAGTCGATTACCGGACCGCCTGCTACGCCTACCTTGAACACATCAGGGTGGTTGGTCATCAGTGAGATGGTCATGAATCCGCCGAAGCTCCAGCCGTGAACGCCAATCTTGTCAGCATCTACGTAAGGAAGCGTCTTCAGATATTCTACGCCCTTCATCTGGTCTTGCATCTCAATCTGTCCGAGCTGGCGGAAGGTAGCCTGCTCGAAAGCCTTGCCACGGTTCTCGCTTCCACGGTTGTCGAGGATGAAGAGCAGATAGCCCTTTTCTGCCATGTAGGTTTCCCAACCACGGCTAGAGTAGTTCCAGCGTGCATCTACGTTGTGGGCATGAGGTCCACCATATACATATATAATGGTAGGATACTTCTTGTTTGGATCGAAGTTTACCGGCTTCACCATTCTCCAGTAGAGGTCTGTTTCGCCATCGGCTGCCTTGATGGTACCGCAGCTGTACTCAGGCACATTGTAGCCCTTCCAAGGGTTCTCGGCAGTGAAGTAAGCGGTGCGCTTGCCGTTCTCGGTATTCACGAGGGCAATCTTGCGAGGCACGGTAGGAGTAGAGTAGTTGTCGAAGACATACTGTCCGTTCTCGCTCAAAGTGGCGCTGTGCCATCCCTTGCCGCAATCATCTACCAGCGTACGCTTGCCGTTTTTTGTATCTACGGCAAAGATGTTTCTCTGGATAGGCGATTTCTCGTTGGATGCGATGATGATACTCTTGCGCTTGCTGTTGAAACCGAGCACTTCCATCACTTCCCATTTACCGGAAGTCAACTGCTTGATTTCGAGCGATTCTGTGTTGCTTGCCATGCGGCTTCCGTGCTTGCCCAGGGTGCAGAGATAGAGGTGGTTGTAGCCATCCTTGCGGCTCTGCATGATAAAGCTGTTGCTGTCCCAAGGCAGGAACTGGATAGGGTGGCAAGGCTCCACATACTTCTCATCGGTCTCGCGATAGAGTTCGCCAGTCTTCTCGCCGGTCTCTGCGCTGTAGGCGGTAAGGCGGCAGTCGTTCTGGTCGCGGTTCAGTTCGAACATATAGATGGTCTTGCTGTCCGGACTCCATGCGATGTTGGTAAAATAGCGGTCGGTTGGATCGCCAGCCTTCAGATAGACGGTCTTGCCGGTCATGCAGTCGAACACGCCTACGGTTACCTTGTGTGATGTCTCGCCTGTCATCGGATACTTGTCTGGTGCAGGAGTAGCAATGCAACTCTGTGTTTCAGGATGATTGAAACCGATTTCCGGGATGTCGACCTGCGGATAGTCGGTTACCATACTCTGGTCCATACGATAGAAGGCGAGCAGTTCGCCGTTCGGACTCCAGAAGGTTCCCTTGCTGATACCGAACTCATCGCGGTGAACACTCTGTCCATAAACAATTTCGCGGCTTCCGTCCTTTGAGAGCTGGAAATCATGAGATTTCTTCTCTTTTGTCAAGGCGTTGCTGGTTACATCGAAGGTACGCACATAGAGGTTGCTGCCCTTCAGATAGGCGAAGGCGTTCTGCTGGGCATTAGCCTCCAGGAGGTTCTCGCCGTCAGCAAAATCCATCTCGCTCAGCAGCTTATGCTTCTTGAAGTCTACGGTATAAGTCTTGCTGCCGTTGCTTACCATCACGATGTTCTTGCCTGCAAAAGGGAAGATAGCATTGTAGAGGGCTCTTACCTTGATGTCTTTGGTAGGAGCAATCCACTGGTTGATGTCATTGATGCCGAAGAGTCTGGTCTCCTTGCCTGTCGTCTTGTTGACGAGATAGCAAGCATCCACATCCTGGCGAACGAGTTCATTGCCCCACCAGGTGCACCAGCGATTCTTAGCTACCATGTTACGATAGTTGTTGCCGCCGAAGTTCAGGTCTTCCAATGTAAAGGTTTTCTCGCCTTTCTGAGCAGGAACCACGCCCTGAGCCTGTAAGTCGGTTGCATTCATAGCCATCATAATCATAGCAGCAAAAGATAATTTATAAATTGAATTCTTCAGATTCATTATATTCTTTACGTTACTTTACTTTATCGGGTTTACCACCCATGCGTCGTGAAACACGACGTATGGGTCGATATGTCTTTAATCCTCGTCGTCGAAGTCAACGCTGAAGTTCTTCTTGCCTCCGCGCTTTCCTCCGAAATCACGGCCACCACGTTTGTCGCCCTTGAAGCCACCACGCTTGTCGCCTTTCTCGAAACGCTTTCCGTCGCGCTTGCCACCGAAGTCACGGCCACCCTTGCGGTCGCCCTTGAAGCTACGGCTTCCACGCTTGTCATCGTCGTCATCATTGCGTCGACCGCCGCTGATACGTGAACGGCCGCCCTTATGGAACTCAGCACGCTTCTTCTCGAAGTCTTCCAGACGGTGAGTATGGAACTTGAAAGAACGGATATCGTCCTCCTCGTTTTCAGTCTCCTCGCTAACACGCTTCTTGAATTCACGCTCCTTCTTGAAACGGTGCTTCTGAGCCATCTCGCTCTTCTCGCGCTCTGTCTTCACAATACCGCCTTCAGAACGGAAGTCCTTCATCTTGCCGTCGAACATCACATACTTGCGGAATTCGCACTCCAAACTTCCGTTGAATACAGGAATCTTGATAGATGGTTTCAAACCAATCTGCTCGAAGCACTCCTCGCGGTAGCTCAATACCCAAGCCTCGTTGCCGGCAAAAGCCTTCTTGAAGCGCTCACCTATCATCTTGTAGGTGTTCAGGAGGTTAGGGGTAGAGATGCGCTCACCGTATGGAGGGTTCATCACGATGATGCTCTTCTCTGCTGGCTGGGTGAAGTCCTTGAAGTCCTGCTGGGCGATGGTGATATCCTTGCTCAGTCCGGCAGCACGCACGTTGAGGTTGGCTGTGTTCACCGCCTTCATATCTACATCATATCCGTAGATGTGGTGCTCGAACTCGCGCTCCTGAGAGTCGTCGTTATAGATCATGTCGAAGAGATCCTGGTCAAAATCGTTCCACTTCTCGAAGGCAAACTCCTTGCGGAATACACCTGGAGAGATGTTGCGGGCGATGAGGGCAGCTTCGATGGCGATGGTACCTGAACCACACATCGGGTCGATGAAATCGCATTCGCCCTTCCAGCCGGTCATCAGAATCATACCTGCAGCGAGAACCTCGTTCAGAGGAGCCTCTACCTGCTCCTGGCGGTAGCCACGGCGGTGCAGACTCTCACCACTCGAATCGAGACTCAAGGTGGCATTGTCTTCTGCAATGTGGATGTTGAGGCGGATATCCGGGTTAGATACGCTGATATTTGGACGTGTACCCTGCTTCTCGCGGAACCAGTCAACAATCGCATCCTTTACCTTGTAGGTTACGAAGCGTGAGTTGCGGAACTCCTCTGAGTAGACTACTGAGTCAACAGAGAAAGTCTTCTTCACGTCTAAGATGTCATCCCACTTGATCTTCTGGATCTGATCATACACCTCTTCAGCGCTTCTCGCCTTGAAGTGCTTGATAGGCTTTAAGATACGGATGGCTGTGTGCAACTGGAAGTTAGCACGATACATCATTTCCTTGTCGCCAGTGAAAGACACCATGCGGCGACCGATCTGTACATTATTGGCACCCAACTGGGTGAGCTCTTCAGCCAAGACAGGCTCGAGGCCCATGAAGGTCTTGGCAATGAGTTCAAATTCCTGTTCCATTATTGAATTCTATATCTAATAAACTTTGTTTTTCTTTTTTATATTTCTTTGTTTTCGGTTTCATATCCTTGGTAACCCATACGTTGGCTCCCACTACGCAGCCTTCTCCGATGGTGATGCGACCGAGGATGGTGGCATTGGCGTAGACGATGACATCATTTTCGAGGATAGGGTGGCGAGGGATTCCCTTGATAGGATTGCCGTCCTTATCGAGAGGGAAACTCTTGGCTCCGAGGGTTACACCCTGGTAGAGTTTCACATTGTCGCCGATGATGCAGGTAGCTCCAATCACCACACCCGTACCGTGGTCGATGGTGAAGTGCTTGCCGATGGTAGCCTCTGGGTTAATATCAATACCGGTTTCCGAATGCGCCAGTTCAGTCATCATTCTCGGAATGAGCGGCACTCCCAGTTCGTGCAGCACGTGAGCGATGCGGTAGTTGGTAATCGCCTTGATGACCGGGTAGCAGGAGATGATTTCTCCGTGGCTCATGGCAGCCGGGTCGCCCTCGTAGGCAGCCTCTACATCGGTAGCCAGAATCTTGCGCAGTCTCGGAAACTCCATGATTGCCTTGGCTGCAATCACGCCTGCCTTGGCACGCTGGTGCTGCAGTTCAGCCTGGGTTTCCGTTTCGCAGTCGTTGGCGAAGCAGAGACCGGCGAGAATCTGTTCTGACAGCATCTCATAGAGTTTCTCTACTCTTACTCCAATATGATATTTGATGGTTGAGATATTTACAGAAGAATTGCCGAAATATCCAGGAAAGAGGATAGAACGGGACAAACTGATGATTTCTTCGAGCGCCTTGCCCGAAGGAAGTGGATTCCCGTCTCGATGCTGATGGAAGAGACCCTTCAAAGATTCGGCGCTCGAAAGCTCCTCGATGGTCTCTGTCAGCTGATGAGTTAATGTATCTTTACTCATTTTCTTAATGTCTCAATAAAATTTGAGTGCAAAGATACGATTATTTTCTTGAATGACAAAGAAATAACTATGGTTTTTTGTATTTTTTAGAGTGATTTTTTGAGGGATGAAAGACGGAAAGACCCATGTACGGTGTTTTACCGTACATGGGTCTGGCTTGTCTTATTTTGCAATGCTGTCCAGGAAGAGGAGCAGTCGGTTGGTGACGTTTACCTCTGAAACACCGGAATCGAAGTCGAGCGATACGAGGTTGAGTGTAGGGAATCGGTCGTGGAGACGTTTCTCGATGCCCTTGGAAATCACGTGGTTAGCGATGCAGCCGAAAGGCTGGAGCGAGATGATGTTGTTCACGCCATCACGGATGTAACCTACGATATCGGCAGGCAGAAGCCAGCCTTCGCCAAACTGGGCTGCGAGCGAAACCAGTCCCTGTACGTCCTTCGCATCATCATAGATATTGGTGAACGGACGGAAGTAGCGGAACTTGCCGGCTGCCTTGTTTACCTGGCGCAATCTTCTGCCTATCAGCGCCTGATAAGCGCCCTTGATGATGAAATCGGGCACTTTGGTGCAACTCAGCCGCATGTGTTTCTGTATCTCTACATTCACAAATTCCTGCAGGAAGAAAGGGGCAAGCAGAGGCGGAACCACCTCTATGCCGCGCGAGATGATGTTCTGCTCCAGGAACTGGTGGGCGAAAGGATTGAACTTCAGGAAGATTTCGCCTACGATTCCTACCTTCGGCAGTTCTCTGTCGAGGGTCATCTGGTTGAATTCTTCGGCTGCCTGTTCCAGGAGTCGGATGAGTTCTTTGGCTGAATTCTGGGCGATAGGTCCGTCTATCAGCTGCATGTATTTATCGCGCAACTCTCTGGCAATGCCCGGTTTACGCTCTCTTACGATGCAGGCATTGTACATCTCGTTGATTGCATCGCCATAGAAAATGGCGGTAACGATAATCTGACTGTATTTCAGCCAAGGCACATTGAAGCCGTCCTGCTCGTTGTAGTCTTGTTTGTCGTCTGTTGAGCCTGATGCTTCGCCTGTTGAGGCTGTTACACCGAGCGTGAGCAGCGGAATGTCCTGGAATCCATTGGAAATCATCGCACGCTTGATGAGACCGGCGTAGTTGGTTGCGCGACATTGACCGCCCGTCTGACTCATCACTACTGCCGTATTATTCAGGTCGTATCTGCCTGATTTCAAGGCTTTGATGATGTCGCCGACGATGAGTGTTGCCGGATAACAGACTTCGTTGTTGGCAAACTTCAAGCCGAGTTCGGCGCTTACCTCATTGCTCATCGGAAGAACCTCAACATCATAGCCTATCAGTTTCAGGATAGGCGGAATGATAGGGGTGAGGTATTCGGTCATGAAAGGAGCGAGAATCTTGCGATGAATGTCCTGCTTGGTGAATACCTTGGTCTGTTGTAAATGTTGAGTGTTGAGTGTTGAATTGGCTTTCCCTTCGGCCGCCGAACATAGTTTCTTCACTCTTCGTTCTTCACTCTTCACTTCCTTTACTCCCTTCAGGCTTTCTATGAGCGAGCGGACACGGAGTTTCAGTGAGCCGATATTGCTCACATCATCTATCTTCAACAGCGTGAAAGGCTTGTTGTGGCGCTTCATTATGTCGCGAATCTCGTCCTGGATAAAACTGTCAGGACCGCAGCCGAAGCTGGTCATCTGGACGAAATGAACCTCATCGCCCTGTTCTGCAGCCCATTGCGCTGCCTTCAGAATGCGGTTCATATACGCCCATTGCTTCACGAGATAAGTCTCTGGCTGACAGTTGTATGCTTCGTTGTTGTCCTGGCTGGCTAATGCTGCCTCATTTCTTTCTGCCGCCAGATCCTCCAAATTGAAGTCTTTGAAATCTGCAAAGAGATTACCCCGGGCGATGTCTTCGCTGATGACGTTGACTCCCAGATTGGCTATCATCTCGCTCAGCTTGTGCTGAATCAGCGGGTCTGTATGATAAGGACGGCCCGCCAGCAGAATCGTAAGTCCCTTGTTTGACTTCAGAATCTCCCAGCCCTGTTTCTTAATCTCAGCTGCATATACTGCCTGAGCATAGAGGGCCTCTCTCAGCGCTTTACGGGCAGTCTTCTTGCTTACTCCCAGTTGCTTGAGATAATCGGTAATCTGCTTTTCCAGCGCCTTAGGCTGGGCAAAGTTGATGACGGGCGTATCGATCGGTTTCTTCAGATTGATGACCGACTTGATGACATCGCTGTAGCCCGAAACGACCGGACAGTTGAAACTGTTCAGCGTATTTTTCGGGTCGTCATTATGTTCATAAACCACGTATGGCATGAGGATGCGGTCTACTTTCGGGTTCTCGTTGAGTTCCTTCAGATGACTGTGAGCCAGTTTAGCCGGGAAGCAGATATTGTCGCTCATCACCGTATTCAAGGCTCCTTCATACTGGCTGAAAGTGGAATCGGAAGAGAGAATCACGCCCAATCCTGCTGCCCGGAGCAGCGCATTCCAGAACGGATATTCCTCGTACATGTTGAGGATGCGAGGAATGCCTACTTTGACGTTGTGTTCTGCAACTTCAAGTGGGTTAACTTCTTCTCTATCAAATAGTAAACTATATTTGTATTCGTAGATGTTTTTGCCTTTTATCCCGTTTGCTCCCTTGTTGTTAAACACACGCTCACACTTGTTTCCGGAGTAGAATCGGTTGCCGCCGGCAAAGGTGTAGCGGGAAACATAACAATGGTTTTCGCAGCCTTTGCATTGCAGTTGTTTGGTTTCATAATGAGCCAGATTCTGGAGATCATCGATGGATCTTGATGAGGCAGGGTGCTCGTCTTCTGCAGATGTGCGATGCTTGTAATCTGCCGCCGCATGAAGGGCACAACCGTAGGCGCCCATCAGTTCCGGCATGTTGCTTCGTGCCACTTCGGTATGGGTGAGCAACTCAAATGCTCTTACCACCGCATCGTTTCTCATCGTACCACCCTGCACAACGATTTTGCCTCCAAGGTTCTCATTACCATGGAGTTTCAATACCTTATAAAGACAGTTCTTGATGACCGAATAAGAGATTCCGGCAGAAATATCAGCTACAGATGCGCCCTCTCTGAGCACCTGCTTCACCTTCGAGTTCATGAAGACGGTGCAGCGGGTTCCCAGGTCGCAGGGAGCCTTCGACTGGCAGGCGAGTTGGGCAAAATCGCCTACAGAATAACCCATATTGTTGGCAAAGGTCTGGATGAATGTTCCGCAGCCCGAACTGCACGCCTCGTTGAGTTCCATGCGCACCACAGCCCCTTTCTCCACGAAGATAGCCTTCATGTCCTGTCCGCCGATGTCCAGGATAAAACTCACGTCGGGCATGAGCGATGCAGCCGCTCTTTCGTGCGCCATTGTTTCGATAATGCCGCTGTCGAGCCCGAAAGCCGCCTTGATGAGTTCTTCGCCGTAACCTGTAGAGCAGGAGCCTACGATTTCCAGTTCAGCGCCTCGCAATGCAGCTTCCTGCTTCAGGGTGTTCAGTCCATCCGCTACTGCCTTGATCGGATTTCCCAGATTCAGGCGGTAATTGGTAAAGACAATATCTCCCGCAGGTGTCTCTGCATTCACCCTTACCGCAACAATCTTCGTCGTAGTAGAGCCCGAGTCAATACCAATCACAACCTGCTGTTTTCCTTTATTCAGCGGTTGGGTTTCGGTAGCGAATTTCGCCTTTGATTTGAGCCATTCCTGGTGCTCTTTCTCATTCTTGAACAGAGGCAGCAGACTGCTGGTCCATTCCGTTTGTATTTCTTTTTTCATCCGGCTTCTGAGAACAGATACTGAGGCTGCAGAATCTGCCGATTTAGCCCGGTAAGCACAGCCCAGAGCCGGAATGAGATTGCTGTTTTCTGATACGATGAAGTCGTTTGGAGAGAGATGGAGATAATCGCAGAAAGCCTTGCGGAGAGCCGGAAGAAAGGTCAGCGGACCGCCGCAGAGCAGGATAGGAGCCTCGAAGCTGATGCCGTGAGAAAGCGTTACCACCGTCTGTACGGCGATGGAATGGAAGATGCTGGCTGCAATATTTGCTTCGGGCAGATTGCGTGCCATCAGGTTCTGGATGTCGGTCTTGGCGAACACGCCGCAGCGGGCAGCCATCGGATAAACGTGCTCTGCCTTCATCGCCAACTCGCTCATCTTCTGGTTCTCTACGCCCATCAGCACACTCATCTGGTCGATGAAAGCGCCCGTTCCGCCGGCACAGTTGCCGTTCATGCGCAGTTCCATATTTCCGTTTTTCTTGAAGAAGATAACCTTCGCATCCTCGCCACCAATATCGATGAGCGCCTTCGCCTCAGGATGGGCAGTATGGGCATAGACTGATGCAGCCACCACCTCCTGTACAAACTCCGCCTGGAGCTGTTCGGCAGTAGCCATTCCTACGCTTCCCGTTACGCAGATTCTTGCCTCTGCATCGCCCGTGAGAGCTAAAATTTCATCGAAATATTGCGACACAAGTTCGTTGACACGAGCGTTGTGGCGTTCGTATTTTGAGTAAATTACCCGGTTATCGCTGTCGATAACGGCTATTTTGGCTGTCGTAGAGCCAACGTCCAATCCTATGTAATATGTCTTCTCCATTTCTCTTATCTCAAGTATTTTCTCTTATCTTCTAGTATCTTCTTATCTTCTAGTGGCTTTTCCCAAGTTCCATCTTCTCTCTTCTCATATCCCTGAAAGCGCTCCAGGCTATCGGAACCGCAACGGCAAACGAACAGCAATCTGCCCACATCTGACACATCTCCACGCCCAGCAGTCCGAAGAAATAGGGGAGGATGAAGATGAGCGGAATGAAGAAAAGTCCGCTTCGTGCTGCCGCTACGATGTTGGCTCTCACCGGTTTACGGATGGTCTGCATCAGCATGTTGGTGAGCACGATGCTGGCTACGAGCGGAAAACTGAGCACCTGCCATCGCAAAGCCACCGAACCTACGGCTACAACCGCTGCATCATCGCGGAAGATGCTGATGATGGAAGTTGAGAAGATGAAGCCGAGAAGGGCACAGACGCTGAGGAAAACCGTGCCGCATTTAATGCAGAAAAAGAAGGCTTCCTTTACACGCCCATAGAGTTTGGCGCCGTAGCAGAATCCGCAGAGCGGCTGGAATCCCTGCCCCAGACCGATGACCATCGCATAGGTAAAGAAGGAGATGCGGGTAACGATGCTCATGCCCGCAATGGCTGCATCGCCAAACGCACCTGCTGCCACATTGAGCATCAGCGTAGCGATACTTCCCAGTCCCTGTCTTGACAGCGAAGGGGTTCCGCCGAAGATAATCTCCTTGGCAAAGGCGCGGGTAGGGGTGAAATTGCTGAGATGGATGCGGATGTTCTCGCCTTTATGCGTCATCCAAAAGAGCATGGCGCAGCCGAAACACTGGCTGATGAGGGTGGCTACGGCGGCTCCGGTAATGCCCAGCTGGAAGTAGAGGATGAGCAGAGGAGCCAGAATCAGATTGAGCAGCACACCCGACATGATGCCCTTCATCGCATACATCGTATTGCCCTGAAAGCGCATCAGATTATTCAGCGTAAGCGATGTGGTCATAAAGGGAGCACCCAGCAGGATAATGCCCAGATAACGCTCTGTATAAGGAAGAATGGTGGGCGTAGAACCCATCAGAAGACAGAGCGGTGTGAGGAACACATGACCCAGGATGGCGATGAGAAGACCGGTAAGAAAACTCAGCACAAAGCCCGTGGTTGCCATCTTCTGTGCCTCTTCCGTATGCTTGGCGCCCAACTGTCGCGAAATATAATTGCCCGCTCCGTGACCGAAGAAGAAACCTATCGCCTGAATCACAGCCATTGCTGCAAAGGAAACGCCTACCGCTGCCACACTCTGCGTGTTGATGCTGCCCACGAAATAGGTGTCGGCGAGGTTGTACATGCTCGTCGACAGCATACTGATAATCGTTGGTATGGCCATCGTGAAAATCACATGATGCACAGGGGCATGTGTGAGGAACGTATAGTTGTCTCTTTTCTCTTTCTTCATAACTTTATGATGCTCTTTTGGGGCATTTCAACCTGCAAAGGTACATAAATATCCACAAAGTTGGACAATTATGAACCAACTTTTATAAATTTATAAGAAAAGAGTTGTATTATTCATAAATTTATTGTATTTTTGCACCGTAATTGGATATATATACATAAAACAATATACTAATGAATGATGAGATAAGAATCATACCGATAACGACTAAAAAAGGGCTGAAAACCTTCATTCAGTTTCATTATGATCTCTACAAAGACCATGAGTTTGCCATTCCTTTTTTGCGTTTTGACGAGATGAATACGCTGGACCCAAAGAAGAATCCTGCCTTTGAATTCTGTGAAGCTCAATACTTCCTGGCGGTTGACAGCGAGGCTCGTATCGTAGGTAGAATTGCTGCCATTATCAACCATCGTGCCAACGAAGAGTGGAACAAGAAGCAGGTTCGCTTCGGCTGGTTCGATTTCGTGGATAATGTAGCGGTTTCCTGTGCCTTGTTGCGCGCGGTAGAAAACTGGGGCAAGAGCAGGGGAATGAACGAATGCGTAGGTCCGCTCGGATTTACGGATATGGACCGTGAGGGCTTGCTCATCGAGGGCTTCGACCGGAAGTCTACGATGTATATCAATTACAATTATCCTTATTATAAGACGCATCTGGAGAGTTATTCGCTCTATGAGAAGGATAACGACTGGCTGGAGTACCGCATCAGGATTCCGGAAGTGATGCCGGCTAAGTTTGCCAAGACTGCCCAGATGATAGAGAGCCGATATAATCTGCAGGTTCATAAGTTTACCCGCCGGGAACTGACCTCGGGAGGAATGGGCAGGAAAGTGTTCGAAATAGTGAACGAAACTTATAAGAATCTCTATGATTTCCAGCAGCTTACGGAGAAGCAGATAGATGAATATGTAAATACTTATATCAAGAAGGCTGACTTGAACCTGGTAACGGGTGTAGTGGATGGCAACGCTGGCAACAAGCTGGTAGCCTTTGGTGTTTCCTTCCCTTCGTTTACCGATGCGCTGCGCGAGATAGGCGATGGCAAGCTTTTCCCTACGGGTTGGCTGAAGGTGCTGAAGGTTCTGAAGTGGCACAAGACGGATACGGTAGATTTGCTTTTGATTGGTGTTCTTCCGGAATATCGCAAGAAGGGAGCCAACGCGCTTATTTTTGCCGATCTGATAGAGCAGTATCACCGTTATGGCTTTAAATGGGCTGAGGCAATGCCGCAGATGGAGACCAATACCGGTGTTCAGAGCCAGTGGCAGTATCTGGAGAGCGAACAGCATCGCCGTCATCGCTGCTATAAGAAGAAGATTTAAAAGTCTCTGTTTTGAGCCGTTTAGGCGCAAAAAAGATAGAAAATGGGCTAAAAAGTTAAAATTACTAACTCGCTCTAAATTGGACTTTGATTGAAAATCAAGAAGTTGGTCGTTTGCCT
>OOIG01002271.1_pt1 | contig 13103 bp, 11 predicted proteins | sample 1692091 | NCBI WGS metagenome assembly OOIG01 (sample SAMN06348188, study PRJEB24527) | human gut metagenome | biome: human gut; feature: ankylosing spondylitis patient; material: feces | host: Homo sapiens | place: China | collected 2015-10
TTCCGCATCGTGCTGGAGGAAATCCTTCGTATTCATCATGGCGGTGCTTCAGTGCCTCGCTGCTTCCCTTATTCTTGGCTCGATGCTGGAGCAATAGAGCCTGAGAGTTCCTTTTCTCTGGCTTGGCGCTGTTTGGATGCCCAATACTGGGGCCTTGCCCAACGAAGAAAGCGCATTTTCCTGGCAGTCGATTTTGCGGGAAATACAGCGTCAAAGTTGTTGTTCGATACCCTGTATGAGTTGATTCCGGAAAAAACGAAAGGCAGCGAAGGGGGGATTATTTTAATATGAGCTATTACAGCGAACCGGACGGACAGCTGACACTGTTGGAGCTGTTGAGTCCGGAAAACACTCTTGTGTTACCGAAACAGAAATCCGCTTCAAAATCTGTGACCGAACTGGTTGCCATTCCGTATCTGTACTTAGATCTCTCGTCGGACCATGTTGATCTGTTCGGAAATCACTACTGGGAGCTCCGCTCTCCCCACCGAGATGGAAAGCCTCCGCTGAATACCGGGCCTGCCCCCCGTGAGCCGATCCGTTCCTCACTGGCTGAAATTCTGGAGGAAAACCCAGAGAAAAAATATTATCTGTCCAAGACAGCCTGCCTGGGTATTCTTCGCCGGGCGGAGGAACGAGGCAAGGCGCTGCCGTCCCAGCTTCAGTCGGCGTTGATGGCTCAGGCAGGGTTGAATCAGCCATCTCAAGCAGTCAAGGAGATAAAAGCATATCATATCAACCAGCGTGATGAAGGAATCGACTTGAACGGCGTATCCGGGGCGCTTATGGCTACTACCAATCTACAAATGCAGACCTTTGTGACCCAACCGGAGCAAAGCTGTCCTGTTGGTTTTGATGGCTATAACGGGGATCTTACTGGCGATTTATCGTCCACGCTTGGGACAAACTGCGGCATGTCCACCGGACGCAACGGTGTGATTTCACCAATTGTATCTTCCCTCAATCAGCATGATGAAGTCCGTGTTCCGCACGACACAGACACAGTTCTCGATGACGAGTCTGGTATAAAGCAGCAGACTCTTGTGGCTGGATTCTCCGCCGGAGCTGGCGCAAGCGCCGGCAGCATTGGATACTCTGAAATCGTAGCCCCGACTCTAAAGGGGACTGCCAGCGGAAACTGTATGCCATCTGTTCTCTGCCTCAATGATCAGGGCGGCAGTATCATGGAATGCTCAGAGAATATAACAGGCACTCTTCGAGCGCAGGAGCACGGGCATCAACCTCTTGTCTATGAGAACCATGGCATTGATGCCAGGTACACCGGGCCGCACAGGGTTGCACCCACGCTGTCTGCCCGCGCCGGGACCGGCGGCAACAACCTCCCGCTCGTCGGCCAGGAGATGCCAGAGGCCATCTGTATCATGGGACCTGCCATCGACCGACAGCCTCATAATGGTGGCAATGGGCTCGGTTATCAGGAGAATATCTCCTACACCTTGACAGCCACCGATCATCATGCTGTCTTTTCACGGCAAAGGGTGGATAAATTTGTGCCCGACAATGTGACCTCTACAGAGAGCGCCAGGCAGCACAAGGACGCCACTGATTTGGTGCTTCAGACCTGGGAAGCGGAATGTCCGCTTCTTATTCGCCGCCTTACTCCATTGGAGTGTGAAAGGCTCCAGGGATTCCCGGATGGATGGACGAATATCCCAAGCGCATCTGACTCCGCCCGATATAAGGCATTGGGCAACTCCGTAGCGATCCCATGTGTAGAGTTCATTCTGCGGGGGATTGTCATGACAGCCAAAACCGCATAGCATTACCGTTCATTCGCTCTAAATTGTTCTGCTTTCTTTGTCGGTTTTTGTGATAGCTTTTGTGTGAATATTCAGATATGCTTGCTTCACCAATTGGGAAAGGAGCAGCACCATGGCAGAAGAAACCCGTAATCTATGTGCCCAGATTCCGTCTGCCCTGCATGCAAGGGTACGACAGGAACAGGAAAAGGCCGGTAGGACCCTAAGCGAGTATATGACCCAGCTTATTGCCGAATTTTATCAGATGAAGGAGGAAAATCAGAACATGAATGTTGATACTAAAACGATTGCCTTCCAAGTACCAGTGGCGCTGTTTGAGGAGTTCAAATCCTATCTTCAGCGGAACCACCTCAAGCAAAAGGAATTTTTTATGACTTGCATCCAGCGCGCCCTGGCAAACGGGAATGAACCTTCCGGGGAATCCGCAGAAAAAGCTGAATGACGCACCGAGAAAAGACAGAGGGCCGCCGGATGATCTGGCGGCCCTTTTTATGGTAAGGAGGAGACCGAATTGTTTATTTACCCGGATAACCTGAAGGCCAAGGCCACACTGTGGCTTTGGGAACTGCGGGATGTGGCCATTATTGGCATTGGCTTTCTCTTCTCTGTTCTGGCGATTGCCCAGACGGGAATCCTGCTTCCTCTGGTAGCCACAGTCCTCTACGCCTTCCTGAGCATTCGGCTGGAGGGCTCCAGCATTCTGGATTTCCTCCGCTATGCCGTGTGTTTTTTGATTTTACAGCAACAGTATTATGAATGGGGGGAAAGTATTGAATAGATCGCAGAAAAAAGAATTGCGTCAACGACAGACTACCCGCCAGCTCATGGGGATCAGCCAGCTTACCGAACACGGCGCCAAGACTGCCGGAGGGGAGCTGGTTTTTTTCATGGTCAGACCGGACAATCTGTCTGTCCTCTCCAGTGAGGGCATCCGGGGGCGCGTCAAAAGCCTGACAGATCTCTTGTGCGGTACCCAGGAGGTTCGCCTGCTGGCTCTGGACTCCAGGGAGTCTTTCCAGCGCAACAAGGACTGGTATCGCCAGCGATTGGAGCATGAGGAACTCCCGGCCATCCGGGAGCTTCTGCGGCAGGATGCCGCCCACCTGGATGAGATTCAGTCCGCCACTGCCTCGGCAAGAGAGTTTGCCCTGGTTTATCGGCTTGGCCCACAGGAATCTGGCGAGGACATCAGCCGCCTGCGACAGACGGAAAGGAGCCTTCGGGATCTGGGGTTTCGGGCTCGGCTTGCCTCGGAGCAAGACATAAAGCGTCTTCTGGCGGTCTACTACCAACAGGATGTGACTACGGAGTCGTTCGAAAACTTTGATGGCGAAAGGTGGGTGAAGGAGGATGGCTAAGAAAATACAGAAGAAAAAGAAAGGGAAGGCAACGCCTCAGCCGCAGGAAGTACGCCCCAAAGATTTCCTGGATCTCATTGCACCGGCCGCAGTGAAATTTAACACCGATCACTACATCTGCGGAAGCATGTACCACTGTACGCTGGCCCTGCGCAGTTATCCCGCTACCACAGATGGACTGGCTCTTCTCCAGCACTTAGGAGAAAAGAGCGGCGTTACCCTCAGCGTCTACGCCCGACAGGTGACCACAGCAGAGGAAAGCGGCATCCGTCACAACGCCGAAAATAAAAACCGCATGGCCCGGAGCAGTACCAATAATATGAAACAGGCCGTCACTGCCGAGGGCAACCTTCAGGATGTGGCGGAGCTTATCGCAGCTATGCGGAAGAACCGAGAGCCACTGATCCACTGTGCGGTATACATCGACTTGTCCGCCAGAGATTCGGAGAGCCTTCGAATCCTGCGAGAGGAGGTAACAGCGGAATTGATCCGGAGCAAACTGGAGGCAGACCGGCTCCTTCTGCGCCAGCAGGACGGTTTCCTCTCCTCCAATCCTATGGGGCGGAACACTTTTAAGAGCCAGTACGAGCGAGTCCTGCCCGCTGGATCTGTGGCCAATCTGTACCCTTTCAATTACTCCGGAAAGACAGATCCCCACGGGTTCTATGTCGGGCGGGATCGTTATGGCTCCAATATTATCGTAGATCTGGATCGGCGGACCGAGGACAAGACTACCGCCAGCGTGCTCATTCTGGGCAACAGCGGCCAGGGAAAGAGCTACCTGCTCAAACTCCTTCTGTGCAATATCCTCGAGGCGGGCAAATCTGTGATCTGCCTTGACCCAGAGCATGAGCTCATTGATCTGTGCTCCAGTCTGGGTGGATGTTTCATTGATCTGATGAGCGGCCAGTATCAAATCAATCTGTTGGAGCCCAAGGTTTGGGATGTCAGCGGTGAGGATGACCCGGAAGCGCCTGTTACCTTCCGCCAGAAAACCAGACTCAGTCAGCACATCTCTTTCCTTAAAGACTTTTTTCGCTCCTATAAAGACTTCGCGGATCGGCATATCGACACCATCGAGCTGATGCTCGAACGACTCTATCAGAGATGGGGCCTGAACGACCACACGGACTTTGGCTCCCTGATCCCCACAGACTACCCGATCCTCTCCGACCTCTATAATGTCATCGAGGAAACCTATCAGAACTACGACCGGGAGGAAAATCCCCTATACCCACGGGAACTGCTGCGGGAGATCCTGTTGGGCCTGCACTCCGTGTGCCGGGGGGCGGAGAGCAAATTCTTCAATGGTTACACCAACATCACAAGCTCTCGCTTCCTGGTGTTCGGTGTAAAGGGACTTCTCCAGGCCAATAGCGGTGTGAAGAATGCAATGCTGTTCAACGTATTGTCCTTCCTCAGCGACAAGCTTCTTACCGAGGGCAACACCGTGGCGACTCTGGATGAGCTGTATATATGGCTGAGCAATCTCACCGCTGTAGAGTACATCCGCAACAGCCTGAAGCGGGTGCGGAAGAAGGAATCCGCCCTGATTCTGGCCTCGCAAAACCTGGAGGACTTCGACCAGCCGGGTGTCCGGGAGCTGACACGCCCCCTGTTTGCCATCCCTACCCATCAATTTCTCTTCAATGCAGGCAGCATAGACAAGCGGTTTTACATGGAAAATCTCCAGCTGGAGCCTTCGGAGTTTGAGCTCATTCGCTATTCCCAGAGGGGTGTATGCCTCTACAAATGCGGCAATGAACGGTATCTGCTGGAGGTTCATGCTCCTCCGCATAAGAAGAAACTGTTTGGGAGTGCCGGCGGGCGATAAGCGCCAGACAAAAGAGGAGGTGAGACTCGGTGAGCACTGCTATGGCTGCCGCAATCAAAGCAGCTCTTCTCGCCTTAACAGACGAGAATGCCAGAAAGAAAATCGGATGGGTGCTGGTGGCCATCTTCTCACCAGTGATTCTGCTCATCGCCCTGCTGTGCTCCCTGGCATCCGGCGGAGCTGAGCATAATATCAGCGTGGTAGAGTTGTGCTTCCGTGGCGGAGCTTTACCCGCAGATACCCCAGTGGAATATCGGGAACACATCCAGGAAATGCGGGATAGTTTTTCTCAGTTGGATACTTTGATCGCCCAGGCAAATGAAATGGCTGAGGGCGAGGAAAGCCTTGATGCAACACGCATCAAGGCTATTTTTTATGCTCTGTACTTCGGCGCAGATGACCCTGAGTCCCAGGCAAGCCAAGCGTTCCTGGACTGCTTTGTTACCTACGAGGAGCGAACCACAACTCTGGACGCGGAAGGAAATGTGGTGGAACTGGAGGAACCTTATACCGTAATCGTCCCTATTACCGACTTGGAAATCATGTGGTCTAATGTAATTGCTCTCACAGGAACGGCAATTTCAGAAAAAGAAAAAGCCAATGCGGACAGCATCTACAACCAGATCCGCTACGGTGTCTCCACCGGACCGGAGGACTGGATACCAGGGGCTGAGGTGCCCTATATTGGCGCAGACGGCTTCTGTTCCCCCATTGGCGTAGGCTGGGAGAGTCGAGTGACATCGGAATTTGGCTATCGGAGAGATCCGTTTACCGGAGCTCTTAGCGGGCATACCGGTATGGATCTGGCGGTTCCAACCGGCACACCGATCCGTGCCGCCCTGTCAGGTACTGTCACTGTGTCCCAGTATAGCAGCAGCTATGGCTACTATGTGATGATCGACCATGGCGACGGTCTGTTCACCCTGTACGCTCACAACTCGAGATTGGTAGCCCAGGTTGGAGACACTGTGGAGGCTGGAGATATTGTATCTGTATCCGGCTCCACCGGACGCTCCACCGGACCACACCTCCACTTCGAAGTGCGCGTCAATGGCCAGCGTACCGATCCGAGAGCGTATCTGCCAGCGTCAGGAGGATGACCACTATTTCCGGAAACCGGAGACTGATCTAAATATGTATCCCGCCGCTTACCAGAAACCAGCGTCTGCAATGAAACCGTATATTTAAAGTCAGGAGGAAATCATTTATGAAAAAAGCCACCATCACCATCGCCTTTGACCAGGCAAAACTCAAGGCGGTACAGTTCTATATGTCCAAGAGCAGCACCTCTCTGGAGTCAGAGTTGGATACCTTTATGGGTAAACTCTACAAGCGATATGTACCCTCCCAGACCAGGGAGTACATCGAAAGCACGGATGACCCCGACGAGCGGCCTCGTCCTCGAACGGCCAGAGCTGAGCGTTCTGATGCCGCCGCTCAGGTAGAGGAGGGCGCATAATGAGCATTTCTTTTTCCGCTGAGGTGTGGCTGAACGAACACCGCTGGAATGCTTTGGAGGAGGCTCTGGCAAAACAGGGAACCAGCATCGAGAAGTATTTGCAGACCTACCTTGTGGATCTTTATCAGGAAATGGTGCCAGAGGATCAGGTGAAAGAGATCGAGGCCATCATCCATCAGGAGAACTTGGAGGACCAACGGGAGCGGGAGGCACGGAAAGTTTTCTCTGCATTCCGCCTGCTGGAAAACGGGAAAGACCATTGTCTGGTAACTGAAACATCCAAAGAGTTCCTGGATGCCGCTCGGCTTCTGCGCAAGTATCTGCAAGAAGGTGCGGGTGGTGCTGAGGTCTTTGCCCGGAAAATCCACGACAGCTATGAAATCTCCATAAACCGATTTGTAGAATTGACACAGGAGCGGCTGGAGAATCCCGGGCGTGTCGCTGGGGTGTTTGAACTGGATTTTGACAAGCAGTCGTTCTCCGCAGTCAACATTATGGATGGCTGGAAAAGCTATTGGTTCCAGGATGTTAGCGCCGCTGCCTACCATGCGTTCCGAAAGGAGCACAGCTCCAAAGAGGAGCGTTGGAAAAAATTTGTGGCCAGGTTAGAGGGAAAAGAACTGACTGACCGAGAACTTTGCGCCTCCCTGAAGGCCCTGCGGGAGCTCCGGCCTGGGGATCTTTGGTTTACAGATTCGGCCAAGCTCGTGGGGCATATGTTAGATTTTCAGGTGTACTGCGCCAGCGAAGAAGTGTCGATGGAGGTATTTGGCCCTGCGGTAAAACACAATGAAGCCGGGAGCCGGCTCGATATCTATGCCAGCTATGATGTAGTCCGTCAGGAGGTTCGGGACCAACTGGAACTGATTCTATATCGCAAAGGCGGCACTTGGAAGAAGTCCTTTACCTACGCTCTCTCCCCATCAGAGCAGGAGCTTCTGGGGACTGAAATGGAGACCTATTGCCAGCAGCGATACGAGAAAAAGCCGAATGACCTCTATGCGGATCTGCGCAATCAGGATGGCGGAATGCCGCCCAAACTGAATAGTGGGGACTGTCGGCTGGATCTACAGCGAATTTCCTTTGAGGATGACATCTCCGAATCCCAGGGAAAGCTGTCCTTTTATGTGCCGGTCACCTTCGACCCAGACGCAGTATTTGGGACTCGCGTGACCTTGGATTCCAACGACGACTGGATCAATGTCTATGCTGGTTTTGATCTGGAAACAGGAGAGCCAGAGCAGGTTCTGACCGTGGTGCTCGCCTGCGGCGATGGAAACGAGTTCGAGTTTTCCTATCCATTGAACGAATCGGAGCGGGAACAGCTTCGTGAAAAAATGGAGGACTACTGCCAGGCTCAGACCGGAATGTCGCTGGAGAGTTATCGGCAAGAACTGCTGATCGAGCAGGAACCCCAGATGTAACGGAGAGGAGCCGTCCAAGCGGGCGGCTCCTCTTTTTCCCCCGTTGTTGCCCCTGTGTCCGCCCGTGTTGCCCCTTTGGGGACGGGGGTGGCATCCGTACCCCATCGAGGCGGTGAGAGCGGCTGAAAAGGGCCGTGTGGCCTGATTTGACACCTGATCCACACCTCGGCATAGTCGCCTTGAAATAGAGAGGCTGCGCAACGCCGCGAGCGTGCTTTTCCGCCTGTGAAAAGCGAGGATATGGGGCTTTCGTTGAGGAGAACCGAGGGGACGATTTTTGTGCGGGATAAAGGCCGGGGGTCACACAGCCCCCCTTGGCCAGCTGACACCGCCCCGCAATGCGGGTCGGGGAGCGATTTGGCGGGGATTAGATTTCAGCCCCTGGGGTCACACCGGGGGTCTTATTCCATACAAAGCCCCCAGTATCAGGCGTTTGCCCGGTTCATGGCGGGGATATCGAAGAATTGGAGGTACTTTATGCCCAGAAATACAATCAAATTTGCGCTGAGGATCTCCCCGGAGACTCAGCAGCTCGTTAAAGAACTCTGCCCGCGGGACAACTGTCAGAGCCAGAACGAATTCATTGAGCGGGCTATCCGCTTCTACGCCGGATATGTCTCCGGCAAGGAGGCGATAGAATATCTGCCGCCTGCTCTGGTGGCCGCCATGCGAGGCACGATTCACGACAGTGAACAGCACATCGCCAGCCTGCTCTTCAAGCTGGCTGTGGAAATGGATATGGTCATGAATATCATGGCAGCGGATCGTGGCCTCACAACAGAAGATCTCCGGACGCTCCGCGGCCGATGTGTTCAGGAGGTGCGGGAAACCCATGGCCGCATCTCTTTCCAGGATGCGCTTTCTTATCAGAAAGGCGGAAGAAAAAAAGAGTAGGAGGTTATAGTCATTGCCGCGCCTGATCTTCAAGTGCCCGCATATTAAAGGCGGCACAAGCTCCTCTGCTTCCCATCTTGGCAACTATGTGAAGTACATGGCAACTCGTGACGGGGCCGAGCGGGTCCAATGGGAGCAGGATCAGCAGCCGGCCACAGAACAGCAGAAAAAACTGGTTGCCCAGATCGTCCGGGACTTCCCACTCAGCTGTGGCATGTTTGAATATGAGGACTATCAGACATCTCCTACTCAGGTTAATGCCTCAGATTTTATAACACGGGCGCTGGAGGAAAATTTTGATAGAGCCGCCAAACGAAAGAACTATATTCAGTACATTGCCAACCGACCTCACGCCCAGCGTATCGGGACCCACGGTCTGTTCACCAGCGTGGATGGACCGCTAACGCTGTCACAGGTGGCGGAGGCGGTATCCAGTCACTCTGGAACCGTGTGGCTCCCTATCATCTCCCTGCGTCGAGAGGATGCCGCTCGCCTGGGGTACGACAATGCGGAGAGTTGGCGGAATCTCTTGAGCAGCTACGCCATGGAGATGGCCCAAGGGCTGAAAATTCCCTGGGAGGATTTTCGCTGGTACGCTGCCTTCCACAATGAATCCCACCATCCCCACATCCACATGGTCTGTTACAGTGCCGATCCGACAAAAGGATTTCTTACCAAGCAAGGAATTGCGGACATCAAATCCGGATTGGCCAAAGAGATCTTTCGAAATGAATTGACAGAGCTCTACCGACAGCAGACTCAGCGCCGAGATACATTGAATCAAGACGCCGAGACTGTGATGCAGGAACTGCTCCGGAGAATGGAGGATGGGACTGCGGATAATCCCCATATGGAGGAACTCATGACACATCTTGCTGACCGCCTGCGATTCACCTCTGGGAAAAAGCAGTACGGCTACTTAAAAGCGCCATTGAAAGCGGTGGTGGATGAGATCGTGGACGAGCTGACCAAAGATCCCCGTGTTGCCAAAGCCTATGATCTCTGGTATCAGATGCGGGAGGAAGTGCTCCGCACCTATAGAAATGACCTGCCGGAGCGCCTGCCGCTCTCGCAACAGAAGGAATTCAAGCGTATCAAAAACATGGTGATCCTGGAGGCAGTGCGCTTAGGGGAACTGAATCAAGTATTCCAGCCAGAGGAAAATGCCCAGGGCCAGCATGAAAAAGATGGGGAGCAGCCACCGAACAAATTGGAACGCCTCCGGCAAGCGGCGGAACGCGGGAATCCCTCTGCACAGTATCACCTGGGAAAGCTCCTCCTCCAAGGAAACGAAATTCCCAAAGATCCCAAGGATGCTGTCCGCTGGCTCACAGAATCGGCAGAACAGGGTAATCAATACGCACAATATGCTCTCGGTAAAATTTATCTGCTTGGAAAGGACGCTCCCAAAGACTCCGGAACTGCTCGAATGTGGTTTCAGCGATCCGCAAACCAGGGAAATCAGTATGCGCAATATTTTGTGGAACACATGGATGACCACCGAGCTGCTCCTTCTGCGCAATCGATCATCCGCCTGCTGTATCACATGGCAAATATCTTCCGGGAGCAGACACCTCCCTCCGCTCCCGGCGGCATCCGATCTGGAGTTGACCGAAAGCTACGGAGGAAAATCTGGGAAAAGAAAGTTGCTATGGGCCACAAGCCCGATGACCACGAAGAACCAATGATGAATCTGTAATGGAGGTGCTCTCTTGAAAAAGAACTATCATAATTCTTTCCTGTCCCATGAAAAGCGAAATCCTACTCTGGATCGTATCCAAGAGCAGAAAAAGTTTGCAGCGGTGCGACAGATTCCCTATCATCGGCGGATGCGGAAGCGGCGGAAATAAGGAGGAAAACCGATGCCCTACATCCACTTTACTGAGGAACAAAAGCTCCAAGCCAATTCTGTGGATCTGGTTGAGTTTCTCCGCCGACAGGGAGAAAAGCTCATACCATCTGGCCGAGACAAGCGCCTTACTTCCGATCACAGCATAACAGTGCGTGGAAACGAATGGTACGACCATGAGGCGCAGGTGGGCGGGAAAGCAATCTCCTTCGTACAGACATTCTACGGCCTGTCTTACCCAGATGCTGTGAAGCGTCTGTTGGACGGTGAAGGAATTGCCTACCCACAGGCACAGCCGAAGTCAAAGGAGAAAAAACAGTTTTCTCTTCCACCAGCCAATCAGAATATGCGTCGCACCTACGCCTATCTGCTTCAAGAGCGGCTCATCAGCCGTGACATCCTATCTGCCTTTACCCATAGGAAATTGATTTATGAGAGCCGGGAATTATCCAAGGATAAGACGAAAGAATACCGCAATGCCGTGTTCGTTGGATTCGACGAGCACGGCATTGCCCGTCATGCCCATAAACGGGGCCTTTATTCCAACGGCCAGAGCTATCGGGGCAATGTGACCGGCAGCGACCCCCGATACAGTTTTCACTGGACAGGAACCAGTAACCAACTCTATGTGTTTGAGGCCCCTATTGATCTGTTGGCGTTTCTCTCCCTACATCCGACAGCGTGGGAAGCACATAGCTATGTGGCCCTCTGTGGCACTGGCGAACATGCTATGCTTTGGATGCTACAACAGTCTTCTGCGCTTCAGGATGTTATTTTCTGCTTGGACCACGATGCGGCAGGGATCGAGGCCACAGGGCGGCTCACAGATATCCTGCAGGAGTACGGCGATTTTCAGATCACGATCATGCAGTCCCAGTATAAAGACTGGGATGAGGATCTAAAGGCTCAACATAACCTGCCCGCTCAGCCAGCTGAAGAACATCCTCAATTGCTGTCAGCCAAATCCGTCTGTGCTCGGATCGCCATGAAATGCATGGGCGTTAAGCTGGATAACTTGCCCCAACGGTTATTGGCGATGTTCCAGTTTTACTGCACCTGTATGGAAGAAAATAAACTGGGAACGGCTATGGACTGCATCGAGGAAGTAGCAGCTATGTCCTTGCAGGTTGTTCTACGGGAGTGCCGTCAGCTCGGCACGGACTTGACAATAACCCAGGGAGAACAGTTCCTTCAAAGTCGTATTCTGCCCCACCAGAATCGCGGCAAACTGAAAAACCGCACAGATGAGATTTCAGCATTGATCCAACGGGCAGTTGATCAGAGCAGTACTCCGGGAATACGCGGCGAGGCAGAGAAAAGAGCGATTGCCGGCGCATGGCTGGATCTTGCTATTGCCTGTGCCAAAGTATCGGTCAAACAGGATGCGGATGAGAGGAGGCTCATGCATACGGAGGAGCCAACCCCATCAGGACAAGAACAATCCATGCAAGCCGTATAGAAGAATCACCATTTCGGATTGACTCCATCAAACAGAGATGCGACAAAGGAACCATCTAAGCCTATCCTAAACCCTGAAACATGTAATATCATACACAGAACCGCATTGTACCACCTTCTGATATTGAGACGATCTCATATCAGAAGGAGGAAAATGTGTCGACTCAAATTATTTTTATTGTTGTCTGTGGTCTGGGCCTCCTGCTCATCGCTGCAGCCACACATTTCTCCGGGCAAGGTTCTCTGGACAATATCAAATCCAAAACTGTGGGCGATGGACAGCATGGAACTGCACGCTGGGCTACAAAACGGGAGATCCAGAAAACCTTTGCCCATGTACCGTTTCAGCCGGAACTTTGGCGCAAAGGAAAGAACCTCCCTAAGAAACAGGGCTTGATCCTGGGATGTGAAGGACGCAAGGACCATGTCATCGCCATCGTTGATACAGACGACATCCACGCCATGGTTACCGCCGCCAGCGGCGCAGGCAAAACGGCATACTTCTTATACCCCAACATCGAATATGCCTTGGCCACAGGAATGTCCTTTCTCTGCACAGATACCAAGGGAGATCTATTTCGCAACTATGCTGGGATCGCTAAGGAGAACTACGGCTTCCAAATTGCCGTACTGGATCTTCGAAATCCCACCCGGTCAGACGGGAACAATCTGCTCCATTTGATCAACCGGTACATGGATGTTTACAAGACCGATCCAAAAGATTTGTCCGCCAAAGCCAAAGCTGAAAAGTACGCTAAAGTCCTTGCCAAAACGCTCATCAACACCAGCGGCGGGGACAGTGCCCAGTATGGACAGAACGCCTACTTCTATGACGCTGCAGAGGGCCTCCTGGCCTCCATGCTGATGCTGGTGGCAGAGTATCTGCCGACCCAGGACAAGGATGGCCATCCCATCGAGGAAAGGCACATCGTCTCCGTATTCAAACTGGTTCAGGAATTGCTGGTTCCCAGTCAGATCAAAGGAAAAAACCAGTATCAGCTTCTCATGGATACCTTTGATGACGCGCCGGAAGTCACCATTACCTA
>OOIG01002274.1_pt1 | contig 13077 bp, 10 predicted proteins | sample 1692091 | NCBI WGS metagenome assembly OOIG01 (sample SAMN06348188, study PRJEB24527) | human gut metagenome | biome: human gut; feature: ankylosing spondylitis patient; material: feces | host: Homo sapiens | place: China | collected 2015-10
CATTGACAGGCTTGTGCAAATTTTATTACAATGTGAATAAATTTATTGGGGTATTTTTTGTTTGTGTCGTGTGGACAGCGCTTATTTTTTGCATAAATTTCCATTTTTAGAACTAACTTGTTTGATGTGGAAATTTTGGCCACTATTATGTACAAAGTTTGCAAATAGTAGTTTTGAAGGAAAGGGCATCCAGCCAGTATTTCCACTGGCTTATATTTGTCAGCCTGTGTAGGTTTTCTTGGAATCACATAATTAACAGCTGAACAGGAGGGAGCAGCGACTATGATTTTTATCCAAAGCGCAACCGTACATACCGGCCGCGGTCAAGTGTTGGAAAACACCGATCTACTGATCGAACACGGTAAGATCGCCGCAATAGGGCCAGCTCTTCCGGTTCCCGAGGGGGCAAAGCTCATTCCTGCCGCCGGGCTAGAGTTGTTTCCCGGCTTTGTTGAGCCGCTGACCATTATGGGATGCCAGGATGGCCGTATGTACGATAACAACGAGTGTACCTGTCCCATGACACCGGAACTGGATGTGCGCTATGCTGTTGAGCATCAACACTTGGCTGTACAGAGATTCTACGACATGGGCATTACAACCGTTGGCATTGGCCCCTGGAATACCAACCTGCTGGGCGGCGTCATGAGTGTCTATAAAACCTTTGGCGATAAGGCCCATGAGCAAATCCGCAGCAGCAATTGTATTATGAAAGGTTCTGTCACTGATTTGGTCAAGCAGACCCATACCGAAAGAAAGCGTCCCCCTATGACAAAAATGGGTATGTTCGCCATGTTGGAGAAAACACTCCGCGAGGCAGATGCTTACCAGACTCCAGGCCCCGGTGGTCGGCCGAATCCTGGTCTTGAGAACGTCAAAAAAGTGATCTCCGGGGAGATGCCTTTGATCATGTCCGCCAACCGAGCTACCGAGGTAATCGGACTCCTGGAAATTTTCAAAGCCTATCCCAATGTAAAGCTTACCATTGCCTGCGCCTACGAGGCGTGGCAGTATGCTGATGAACTGCGCAGCCGGAATGTCTCTTTGATCTTGGGAGATCAGATTGGCCACGGCGCATACAACGATGACCTGCCTTTGGATAAGTTTATCGAAATGCACAATAGCGGTATTGACATCAGCCTCTCCTTCAGCTCCGACAGCCGATTTGCTGGAAAACAGATGTATCTGTGGTCGGCGCTTAACATGTATCGCGCCGGTCTTGACGCTGAGGAAGTCATTCGTATGATGACCTGGAACCCGGCAAAGATTTTGGGTGTCGAAGATACGCTGGGCAGCATTGAGGAGGGTAAGATTGCCGACCTGGTGCTGTATGACGGCCATCCCATTAAGACTTTCCGGGCCAAAGCTGTTATGACCATTATGGATGGTCGTGTTGTCAGTGAGGGGGTAGAGGTATGCTGAAAATCAAAAATGCCACCATTTACACCATGGCCGGCCAAGTGCTGGAAAACAGCGACATTCTCTGTGAAAATGGAAAGATCAAAGAAGTGGGAAACATAGCTGCTTCTGCCGATGTAGAGATTGACGCCACAGGATTGGTGGTCATTCCCGGCATTATCGACGCCCACAGCCATATCGGCACCATGGATACGAAAACGGATACCCACGACAACAACGAGATGACTCAGCCTGCCACTCCTGACGTCAGTATCGTATATGGCTTCGATCCCGAAGGAGCAGATGTCAAGCGCGCTTTGCGTGCCGGTATCACGACTGTCGGGCTCGCCCCGGGCAGCGGCAACGTAGTTGGCGGCGAAGTAGTCGCCATGAAAACCTATGGCACCAATCCCTTTGACATGGTCGTCAAACGTCCCATCGCACTCAAGTGCGCCACAGGGTTTAACCCCAAAAATGTATACGGTCCCAAAGATCAGCGTCCGCTGACCAGAATGGGAATTGCGCAGATTATGATTGACCTGCTTTTGGACGGCCAGCAGTACATGGAGAAGAAACAGTTGGCTGCAGAGGGCAAGGGCGAGGCTCCAGACTATAATCCCGGTCTGGAGTTGGTGGAAAAAGTGCTGCGCCGCGAGATTCCCCTGAAGATGCATTCCGGCGGATTCGACATGCTTACCGGAATCGAGATTGCCAATCGTTTCAATGTGTTGTTAACCCTGGATCACGCCTCCGGTGCAGGACATTTTGCCAAGGAGATTGCCGAGGCCAACGTATTCGGCATAATCGGCGGCCCCTGGGGCGGTCCGGCTCACATGGTGGGCGAGGGCAAGCGCAACAGTGCCTATGATGTAGTGGAGTGCCATCGGCGGGGTGTGACCTGTGCCATTATGACAGACGGTCCCATTCTCAAGCAGGATGCATTGATCTATGAGGCTGGCGAGGCGGTACGATTGGGGCTGAGCGTGGAAGACGCGCTGGCTATGCTGACCATCAACGCCGCCAAAATCATTCTGTGTGACGACCGTCTGGGCAGTATCGAGCCCGGCAAGGACGCGGATTTTGCCATTTTCCGCGGCACGCCGGCACTGGATACCAATGCTACGGTCATGTATACCATTTCCGGCGGCAATATCGCCTATCAACGCCAGTGATAATTTAGAGGAGGTCTTTGCGTGGCTAGATACATTAGCAGACGAATGCTGACTGGACTGTTGACAGTCCTCTTCTGTCTGGCCTTTAACTTCGCGTTGATTCGTCTTGCCCCGGGCGACCCGATTAAAATCATGGCGGGTATCGACAATCCCAACGAGGAAATGATCGAGGCACTGACGGAAAAATATGGCCTAGACAAGTCAATCCCCGAGCAGTTTGTAGTATATCTGGAACAGCTTGTTCATTTTGATTTAGGATACTCCTACCTCAATAACCGTCCCGTTGTTGAAATTATCAAACAGAAAATCGTTCCCTCGCTTATGTTGACGCTAACAGCAATTCTGTGTTCCGTTGTAATCGGAACGCTCCTGGGTGTGGTGGCTGCCCGTAAAAACGGCGGCCTCTTCGACCGGATGATGTGCAGTGTTGCCTATGTCTTTGACTCCCTCCCATCCTTCTGGCTGGGTCTAATGATGATCCTGATCTTTGCATCAACCCTAAAACTCTTCCCAACCAGTGGTATGTATAATGTACGAGCACAGTACACAGGAGGGGCTTATGTTCTGGATGTGCTGCACCACCTAGCGCTGCCGGTGTGTACGCTGATTCTGGTCCAGATCCCCTACTACTTCCGCATTGCCCGCTCCTCGGTAATCCAAGTCATGGCCGACGATTTTATTATTACCTACCGTGCAGCCGGTATGGATGAGAGAAAGATCTTTTTCCGCTATGTGCTCAAGAATGCCATTATCCCAACCGTCACTGTTTTCGGTATGAGCCTTGCCTTTATGATTACTGGTTCCACGTTAGTCGAGACCGTTTTTGCCTGGCCCGGCATCGGACGTGTGCTGTTAGATTCCATCTATCAGCGAGACTACCCCGTACTGTCCGGCATCTATCTGCTGCTCTCGGTCTCGGTTGCCGTCATGATGATCCTGGTCGATCTTGTCTACGCATGGATCGATCCGCGCATTCGCTATGAATAGAGGAGGCATTATGGCACAAAAAGTAAAAAAATTGTTTAAGACCGCCTTCTCCAACCGGAACCTGCGCATCGGGTTCGTTATGTTGATCTGTTTGATTCTGGTTGCTATTTTTGCAGAGCAGATCGGTGGTAGTGATCCCAAAACTATATATGATGAAGTTCTGGCAGCCCCCGGCGAAGCAGGACACCTGTTGGGTACAGACGGATTGGGGCGCGATTTGTTTGCTCTCCTGATTCACGGCTCCCGTACCTCGTTACTCATCGGCTTTGTCGCCGCCTCTATTTCCGCAGTCGTCGGCACTCTTCTTGGCGGCTTATCCGGATACTTCGGCGGAAAGCTTGATGCCGTTGTCAACGAGATCATGAACATGTTTATGATGACGCCCACCTTCTTCCTGATCCTGATCATCATCGCATTGTTTGGCTCATCCATTATCAATGTTATGGTAGTCATTGGTCTAACATCCTGGACAGGAAACGCTCGATTGATGCGGGCGCAGGCAATCTCCATCAAGCAGCGCACCTTCGTCAAGAGCGCTAAGGCTCTGGGTCAGAAAAACATTGTTATTCTCTTCAAGCACATTATTCCCAACGGTATTTTCCCCATCATCGCAAACACAACGATGAATATTTCATCCTCCATCCTCACCGAGGCTGGCTTATCCTTCCTCGGTTTGGGAGACCCCAACGTCATTAGCTGGGGGCAAATCATTTACAGCGGCAAGGTCTATCTGCCGGACAGCTGGTGGATCTGCACCTTCTCGGGCGTTGCCATTATTCTGACGGTATATACCTTCTTTATGATTGGTGATGGACTCAACCGTGTGCTCAGCCCCAAGCTGAGTACCCTTGACCAGTAAGGGGGTAGCCATGGCACTTCTCGACATTCAAAACCTTAATGTAATTTACAAAACGCCCACTGGCGATGTTTTGGCCTGCGATGGTGTCAATCTTTCCATCGAAGCACAAAGCTCTATCGGTATCGTGGGTGAATCCGGTTCCGGTAAATCAACAATGGCAATGGCAGTGCTCCGTCTGTTGCCTAAGAACACATCCCATGTAGAGGGCAAGGTACTTCTGGACGGTGTGGATCTTCTGTCTCTCAATCAGAAGGAGCTCAATGCCATTCGCTGGAAAGAGATTGCGGTCGTATTCCAGAAAGCCATGAATTCCCTCAGCCCCGTCCACAAAATTGGGCGGCAGATGACCGATATTTATCGGATCCACGAACCCAATGCCTCTGACGCAGAGGTCCGCGCACGCATCTTCGAGTTACTGGATGTGGTCAACCTGTCGGACCGCGTGTTCAACCTGTATCCCCATGAACTCTCAGGAGGTATGATGCAGCGTATTTCCATCGCAGTCAGCCTACTGCACAACCCCAAGATGCTCATTATGGATGAGGCCACCACAGCTTTGGACGTGGTGACGGAGGGCCAGATCCTCAGTGAAATCGCTGCCATCCAGAAAAAGTTCAACCTCACCCGCATGATGATCACCCACGATATCTCCACCGTCGCGTCCAGCTGCGAGAACATCGCCGTCATGTACGCCGGCTGTATCGTGGAGACCGGCAACACCCAAAAGGTTCTGACCAATCCCCAGCACCCGTATACCAAAGCGCTGCTGGCCGCCTTCCCCAATTTCCGGGGTCAGAAGACGTCTCTGGCCAGTATTCCCGGTTCGCTGCCCAACCTGAAGCTGCGGCAGCCCGGATGCCTCTTTGCACCGCGCTGCGCCTATGCCACAGAACAGTGTCTGCAAAGCAAGCCACCACTGCGGCATCCGGAACCTGGTAGAAATGTTTACTGCCACTGCATGGGAGGTGACCTCCATGAATAGCCAGACGGTTCAAAACGATATGCCTGTCATTGAGGTCAACAACGTCAGGCGGTACTATGTGCAGAAGAAAGTAATCAAAAAAGATGGTCAAAAGTCAAAAAAGCAATTAATCAAAGCAGTTGACGGTGTCAGCTTTTCTCTGAAAAAAGGGGAGATCCTGGGCGTGATCGGTGAATCCGGCTGTGGAAAATCCACTTTAGGTCGTTTACTGATCGCTCTGGAGCCTCCCACAGACGGAGAGATTCTGCTCAACGGGCGGAATCAGCAGGAGATGGTCCGGGAAAACAACCTGGCCTTCCGCCGTCAGTGCCAGATTATCTTCCAGAACCCCTACGACACTTTTGATCCCCGCTATCGCATTGAAAATGTGTTCCAGACAACGATGAAGCTGCATAAGATCGGCAACACCGTAGAAGAGCGCCATCAGCGTGCAGTGGAAATTCTGGAAAAAGGCGGCCTGCGGCCCGGCGCCGATTATCTGAACCGATTTCCCCATGAGCTTTCCGGCGGACAGCTGCAACGTATTGCGATCCTGAACTCCATGATCCTAAATCCCATTTTTGTGGTGTGTGACGAACCTATCTCCATGTTGGACGTCTCCATTCGGGCCGAAATTCTCAATATGATCAGCGGTCTGAAACATGATTTTGATACATCCATGGTATTTATCAGTCATGATATCATCACCACACGCTATATCTCCGATAGGATCGCCGTCATGTACCTAGGAAAGATCGTGGAAACTGGTGAAACCGACGAGGTCCTCTATCACCCCAAGCATCCCTATACCAAAGTTCTCATTTCCAACTGCGGCTCGATTGACAAGTTTGATCAGTCAGGTCGAATTGTCATTCGCGGTGAGCCGCCCACACCGATTAACACGGGTCCGGGGTGCTACTTCGCCCCCCGCTGCCCCTATGCTGAGGAACGCTGCTTCGCTCAATACCCGGAAGAAACGGATCTGGGCAACGGCCACATGGCCGCATGCCATCTAATTCACCAGATGTAAGTTTACCCATCGCAAAAGATCTAATTTATCCTCTGCACGAAATGCAAGTTGTCCCCCTGCACAAAGGATGATTTATAAAATGAAACAGGAGGAAGATCGATGAAGGTAACAAAGAAGCAGATATCCCTATTGCTGGCATTGGTTATGCTTTTCACATGCGTCGGCTGTGGAGGCAACAAAAGCAGCACGACAAATAACAGCACAACCGATGACCAGGCGCAAGGCAGTTCCGACCAACAGGCCGCAGAGGTGGCGGAGGAAGACAAATACGGCGGTGTCTTCGTCACCAGCCTGCAGGGCGAGCCAAAATCCTTTAACCCTGACAACGTACCCGACAACTATAACTTTCACATCTCTCAAAACCTTTTCAGCCGCTTGGTTCAGATGAACATAGATGAAGACATTATGCCGGATCTGGCAACAGACTGGGAATTCTCAGAGGACGGCAAGTCTCTCACCTTCCACCTCCAAGAGGAGGCCCTGTGGCATGACGGCGAACCCGTTACATCGGAAGACGTCAAGTTCACCTTTGACACCATCATCAGCGAGAAAGGTTATATCTCCAACGACCTCGGCAATGTGGAATCCATTGAGTGCCCCGACGAGCACACCGTGGTCTTTAACCTGACCACTCCCAGCGCAGTACTTCTCGCTACTTTATCTCAGTACGGCGCCTACATTCTGCCCAAACATATCTACGAGGGCACTGACTGGATGACCAACCCCGCCAATCTGGAGCCCATCGGCTCCGGTCCCTTTAAATTTGTAAGCTTCGACCCTGGCTCCTCCATTGTCATTGAGGCATTTGAGGACTACTTCCGCGGCCGTCCGTACTTGGATCAGGTCATATACCGCATTATTCCCGACAGCAACACCTCCTATCAGGCTTTCCTTAACGGCGAGCTGGATAATGTAGGCGGCGGTCTCCCTCCGGGAGCTCTTGACAAACTGGCCGAGGATCCTAATTACAAGGTCCTGTACTATGAGCTGTCCGCCGGTTTCGACTACCTCGCCTTCAATTTCAGCGATAAAAACTTCAGCAAACCCTTGGTCCGCAAGGCGGTCACCCTGGCCATTAACAACCCGCAGATTGTCGAGGTAGCCCTCAAAGGCGAAGGGGTCCCGTCCCAGTACTACCTGCCCATGGCCTACGAAGAATTTCTCAACGACGACGCCATGATGCCCGAACGAGATGTAGAGGCAGCCAAAGCCTGCCTGGAGGAGGCTGGCTATACCCAGGATGCGGACGGTTATTACTTTGAGTGTACTCTGGATATCGACAGCTCGGGCACTTATCCGGATATCGCCGCTGTAGTCGTGGAGAACCTGAAAGAGGCTGGAATCAAGGTCAACCTCAACTCTATGGAATACGCCGCCTGGAACGACAAGGTCAGCGGCAGCCGTGATTTTGAGTTTACCCTGATGGGCGGCCAGGCCAGCCCGGACATCTCCAGATGCAGCCGCCGTGTCGGCACAGATGGCGAGCAGAACTACATGGGCTACTCTAATCCCAAGGTGGATGAGCTCTTTGCTCAAGGTGCCATGGAGACTGACCAGGAGGCCCGCTACGAAATTTACAAAGAGATTCAGGTCTATCTGGCAGAAGATATTCCCTATGTGCCCATTTACGATTTCAGCGGCAGAACCATTACACCGGCATATGTCATGGATCACCCCTGGACTGAGCCTTCCAGCATCTACTACTCCAGCGCTTGCTGGGCTGGTACTTGGCTGGATAAGAGTCAGATGAACTGATTTTTCCGTAGAGAACTGCGGCAGGCGGTCATTGTATCCCTTTGCCACCTGACTAATATCTGCGGGGTATCCCCTTGTACAAGAGGATAATTTATAAAAACAGGAGGAAGAAGAGTAATGAAGTCAACGAAGAAGCTGGTATCTTTGCTGCTGGCGCTGGTCTTGCTCTGCGCATGCGTGGCTGGCTGTGGTGGCAACACAAACAACACAGCAAATAATGGCGGGCAAACTGCAAATGGGAATCAGACCGAAATGCAGGCCGGAGATGCTGATCAGCAGAGCACAGAAGTTGCAGAGGAAGACAAATATGGCGGCACCTTCGTTCTGAATCTAAAAGGTGATCCCAAGTCCTTTAATCCCGACGGCGTAGCAGATGACTATAACTTCCATATCTCTCAAAACCTCTACAGTCGCCTGGTCCAGATGAACATCAATGAAGAGATCATGCCCGACCTGGCCACCGACTGGGAGTTCTCCGAGGACGGCAAGACTGTCACCTTCCATCTCCAGGAGAATGCTCTGTGGCACGACGGTGAGCCTGTTACCTCCGAGGACGTCAAGTTTACCTTTGAAACCATTATCAATGAAAAAGGTCATGCCTCCAACGGCCTGACTGACGTGGTTTCCATTGAGGCCCCCGACGAGCACACCGTAGTCTTCAATTTGGCCAATCCCAGCGCTATGTTTATTTCCACGCTGTCCTGGTATGGCACTTATATTCTGCCCAAGCACATTTATGAAGGTACCGACTGGCTGACTAACCCTGCCAATATGCAGCCCATCGGCTCCGGCCCCTTCAAGTTTGTCAGCTATGAGCCTGGCTCCTCTATCGTCTTCGAGGCTTTTGATGACTACTTCCGTGGGCGTCCTTACCTGGATCAGGTGATCTATACCATCATTCCTGATACCAACACCGCTTATCAGGCATTCCTCAACGGCGAGCTGGATAACCTGGCAGGCGGCTTCCCTGCCGGTGCGGTGGACAAGCTGGATGGTGATCCCAACTACAAGATTTTGTACAGTGATATCACCGGCGGCTATGACTACCTCACCTTCAACTTTGAGGATGAAAACTTTGGCAAGCAGGAGGTCCGCGAGGCCGTAGCTCTGGCAGTCGACAAGGATCAGATTGTCGAAGTGGCCCTCAAGGGACTGGGTGTCCCGTCCCAGTACTATCTGCCCCAGGCCTACGCAGAGTACATGAATGACGATGCTAAGATGCCCGAGCGCGACGTGGAAGCAGCCCGGGCATGTCTGGAGGCTGCCGGCTATACTGCCGACGAGAACGGCATTTACTTTAGCTGCACTCTTGATTTCTTTACCTCCGGCAGCAATGCCGACATTGCGACAATCATTGTGGAAAACCTGAAGGAGGCCGGCATTGATGTCTCCCTCAACTCCATGGAGTATGCTGCATGGAACGACAAGGTCAAGGATGGCAAAAACTTTGAATTCACTCTGCTTGGCGGCCAGCAGTCTCCTGATATCTCCGCAGCTGGGCAGCGCCTGACAACCGATGGTAACATGAACTTCACAAACTATTCCAACCCCACAGTCGACGAGCTGTTTGACAAGGGCTCCATGGAGACCAATCAGGAAGCACGTTACGATATTTACAAGGAGATTCAGGTCTATCTCTCCGAGGATATCCCCCAGGTGCCTCTGTCTGACTATAAGTCCAAGACCGCAATCCCGGCTTACGTCATGGGTCACCCCTGGACCGAACCTTCCTGCATCTACTACTCCAGCGCCTGCTGGGCTGGCACGTGGTTCGATAAGAGTTTGATGAACTGATATTCTGACAGCAAGTCAGGACCATAGGTAATTTGTCCTGTCTTCTCAGAAGATTTTTCTCCAGCCCCTGTTCCTGAGGGCACCATACGAGAATAACCGGAAGACCTTTGGGCCTTCCGGTTTTCTCACAGCCATTTTCTGCCCTTTCCTGTTGAAATATCAAACAAATGAAAGGAATCATTCGTATGTCTTACACCGACTATTCCCCACTGGAATTTGTAAAAGAGCTGAGCTTTATTCGCTACGGCGGCACCCCGGCTGAAAAACAGGCCGCCGAGCTGATTCAGGCAAAGGCAACTGCCTGCGGCGGTACCGCTGCACTGGAACCCTTCCAAATTGCGGCCTCCACCTACACGAGCCACCTTGTAAAAGTAGTGTCCCCCTTTGAAAAGGTCATTGACACAACCCCTTACGGCATGTGCGGCAGCATTCCTGCTCCGGGGATGGACCTGGAATTCCTGTATGCCGAGCAGGGGACAGAAAAGGACTTTATTGATTACGAGGATCTCAGCCGCTATGTAGTCATGGTGAATATGCTGAATCTCGAGGTCTATAAGCGGCTGGCGAAGCGCAAAGCCGCCGCAATCCTGGTCGTCATGGGTAAGCATTACCACAACAACAGTGAGGCATCCGTGTATGCCCGCAATCTCCGCCCTCACATGCGGGAGTTGGGCGTCATCCCCGCCTTCTGCATTAGCGCAGCCGCCGCGGCAGAGTTGGTCTGCGGCGAGGCAAAGCTGATCCATATTGAGCTTGAGCAGGCGGATGGTGAAGCTACCTCCCACAATGTGATTGCTACACTGGAGGGTACGGAGAAGCCTCAGGAGTCCATCGTCATTACCGGCCACTATGACAGCCTGCCTATCGGTCCTGGCGCCTGGGACAACGCCACCGGCTCCGCAATGTTGATGGGCCTCTATCACTACTTCTGTGAGCACCCCCCCAAGCGGACGCTCCGCTTTATCTGGTGTGGCAGTGAAGAGCAGGGGCTGCTGGGCTCAAAAGCCTACATTGACCAACACGAAGATCTTATGGAGCAGATCAAGTTCTGCTTTAACTTTGACATGTGTGGAACAACCCTTGGCTACAATAAAATCTATGTCACTGGCAACAAGCAGCTGGAGGACTTTGTGGAACTGTTTTGCCGGGAAGTGGGTTATTCCGCGGAGGTATTTGCAGGCGTCCATTCCAGTGACTCCGCTCCCTTCGCTGACCGCGGCGTCCCTGGTCTGGGTCTGACACGGGCCTGCACAGCCGCAGAGATCCACACCTCCCGGGACACGGTGGTTCCGCTGAGTGAAAAGGCGCTGCTGTCCAACCTCCACTTTGCTGCGGCGATGGTCGAACGAGCTGCTAACTCCGCTATGCTCCCCGTGGATTGCGGCATGCCTGAGGACATGAAGGAGAAGCTGGACAAATATTTCCAGCGCGATACCGATAAGGACAAAAAGGAATAACCTGCGCAAAAGAGAGGCACAACATTTTTGTTGTGCCTCTCTTTTATACTTTTCATCCGCTGGGCAGGCTACTCTTACAGATTATAGTAGTGGGCAAACTCCGCGGGGTGAGGGATCTTGGCCATCTCGGCACACTCCTTGCGCTTGCCGGCAATAAAATTGCGGATCAGCGTCTCGGGGAACACACCACTCTTGGTCAGGTAGTCGTGGTCCTTCTCCAGAGCATCCAGTGCCGCTTCCAGAGTGGTGGGCAGGCCCTGGAGCTTGGCCTTCTCCTCCTCGGGAAGGGTGTAGAGGTTCACATCATAGGGACCCCAGCCGTTCTCATGGGGATCAATCTTGTTCTCGATACCGTCCAGGCCAGCCATCAGCAATGCCGCGTAGCAGAAGTAGGGATTGCAGGTAGCATCGGGGTTCCGCAGCTCGAAGCGGCGCAGCTCCGGAGTCTTGGCGTAGGCGGGGATGCGAATCACGGCGCTGCGGTTGCTGGTAGCGTAGCCCACGGTGACAGGGGCCTCAAAGCCCGGCACCAGACGCTTGAAGGAGTTGGTACTGGGGTTTGTGATGGCGCACAGGGAGTGAATGTGTTTGAGAAGGCCTCCCATGAAGTAGTGGGCCTCCCGGCTCAGGTGGGCATAGCCATCGTCATCGGAAAAGACGGGCTTGCCATCCTTCATCAGCAGCATATGGACATGCATGCCGCTGCCCGCCTCACCGTAGACCGGCTTGGGCATAAGGGTGGCACTGAGGCCGTATTTGGGGGCAGTGTTGTGGATGATATACTTGATCATCATAGTGGCATCGGCCATCTTGGACATCTCACCCAGCATAGGCTCGATCTCAAACTGACCGGCTCCGCCCACTTCGGGATGGTGGTACTTCACAGGAGTCCCCGCGGCCTCGATGTGCATGCACATCTCGCTGCGGCACTCATAGGTACGATCCAGGGGCTTGGCAATGTGGTAGTGGCCCTGGCGTGGGACAATGGCGCCGGTGCCGTTAACCCCGCTGTTCCAGTGGGCCTGCTCCGCGTCGATGGTCATACCGATGGCGTCAGGTCGCACATCCCAGGTCACACTGTCAAAGAGATAGAACTCAAACTCCGGCAGGATCAGCATGGTGTCTGCCACGCCGGTATCCCGCATATATTTCTCCGCCGCCAAGACGATGTTCCGGGGATACTGGTCCAGAGGACGGTTGTGGGGATAGTCGATGATCATGGCGTTGCCGGTCATGGAAAGGGTGGGGACGTCACAGAAGGGGTCCACCTGAGCGGTCTCCGGGTCGGGAATGAAGACCATGTCGCTTTTTTCCACCACGGCATAGCCGTAATTGGAGGCGTCAAAACCGATACCCTCGGTCATGGTGGCCTCGGTAAAGTTTCGGGCCGGGATGGTCACATGGCGGAACTGTCCGTTGATGTCGACCATCTTGAAATCCACCATCTGAATGTTTTCCTCTTTGATACGCTTGATGATGTCTTTAGCGGTTACTGCCATAGTCATTACCTCGTTTCTGCCCCAGATCACTTTGTGGGCAATCATTTTTCAGGCTCAGTTTTGTACAAGATCGACAAATATTTTTCTGACAAGGCGGCTTATTTAGCGCAAAATGCTTCTATGGTCATCATAGCAAACAATCTCTCTTCTGTCAAACATTTTATT
>OOIG01002279.1_pt1 | contig 13053 bp, 14 predicted proteins | sample 1692091 | NCBI WGS metagenome assembly OOIG01 (sample SAMN06348188, study PRJEB24527) | human gut metagenome | biome: human gut; feature: ankylosing spondylitis patient; material: feces | host: Homo sapiens | place: China | collected 2015-10
CCTGCCGCAGCAGCCGGTGCGACGCGCCGGGGCTGCGGTCATAGGCGGCGGAATAGATCGTGACGCGCTGCGGCTCAGTCATTCGGCGTATCGGTCAGGACCTTGCCGATGTTCCACAGGTGCGCCGCCCGCTGGGCCGCATCCAGCCGCTCCGCGTCGCGCTCGTAGCGGATCTCTGCCGTGTGCGCGCCGCAGTCGAGACAGGCCGCGTAGAAGCACCAGCCGTTTTCCTCCTCCATCAGTCCCGCACCGCCGCAGATGGGGCACTCCTGCAGTTCGATCTGTTCGTAAAGCTCCATATCGTTCGCTCTCCTGTTCTGGTTTGATTCTCTGACCAGTATAGTGCAGCTTTCCCGCCGCGTCAACTAAAACTGCGCTTGACGGATGGCGCACTCTGCCGGTATACTGGAAGAAAACAGAAAGGCAGGCGCAGCATGGACAGGCTTACGATCTTTTTTGATCTTGACGACACGCTCTACGACCGCAGCATTCCCTATGAAAGAGCGTTTTCGCAGTTTTTCGGCGGAAGATACGCGGAAAAGCTGCCGCAGGCGTTTGACGCGGTCATTCACCGCGGCTACGAGGTGTTTACAGACGCGCACACCGGAAAAATCAGCATGGAGGCCATGCATATCTACCGCCATCAGACCGGTCTGGCAGACGCCGGTATCTCTATTACGCCGGACGAGGCGCTGCGCTTTCAGGCACTCTACGCCGAGCAGCAGCGGCACATCACGCTGAGCGATACCATGCGCTGCGTGCTGGATCTGTGCAGGGAGCGCTTCGCCGCCGTCGGCGTGATCACGAACGGAAGCGTTGGCTCGCAGACCGGGAAGCTGAAAAGCCTTGGCATGGAGCGCTGGGTGCCTGCGCAGCTGGTCTTCATTTCCGATGCAGTCGGCGTGATGAAGCCCGCGCCGGAAATTTTTCGCATGGCGCAGAAGGCTGCCGGAGGCGGCCCGTGCCTGTTCGTGGGCGATTCGTGCACGCAGGATATCGCCGGAGCCGCCGCCTGCGGCTGGCAGACGATCTGGATGAACCGCCGCGGAGAAGCGCCGGGGGACATTTGCCCCAGCTGCACAGTCACAAGCGAGCAGGCGCTGCTCGACTGCCTGCAAACGATCGCGGATAATCCGATGATTGAGCTGCGAGCCATCAGTGAAGATAACTTCAGAGAATGCCTGCTTTTGAGAGCAAGTGTAGAGAATGAGGATTTTGTCGATCCTGTGACCTATTCACTGGCGGAAGCATGGGTTTACTATCAAGACACAAGGCCGTTTGCCATATACAGCGATGACACGATAGTTGGGTTTGTTTCCATGTATGTGGGAGAAGACAATTATCAAATCATCAACTTCTTAATTGACGATGCATTTCAGAGGAAGGGATATGGATCAAAGGCGGTAAAGCTCTGTATTGAGTATTTGCAAAGGGAATTCTCTGCCTGCAGAATCTCTGCTCCGGTAAAGATGGAACATATTGCTGCGCAGGAGTTCTGGATAAAGCAGGGCTTTTGTCTTTCCGATACGATTGAGGATGGATATGTATTTATGAGACTCTTTTTGACTTGACAAAAAACGAACCCATGCATAGCGGAATGAAATGATTTGATTGAGGTACTGAAGATGGCAGAAACTTATTATAAACCATGTTCGGAGTTTGACCGTTGCAATGAACTGATCGAGAAATACTGGAACACAAAGCAGTTTGAGAAGTGCTTTGAAGGACACATGGAACTTGCTGAGAAGGGCTATCCCCTTGCCGAATGTCAAGTGGGCTACTTTTTCTATGACGGGATCGGTGTGGAGAAGGACGCGGATAAGGCGTTTTATTGGACGCAGCGTGCCGCAGAGCATGGTGATCGTGACGGCCAATTCAATCTCGCATATTTCTATGAAGAAGGGATTGGGACGCCTGTTAATATGGAAAAGGCAAAGCACTGGTATAAGAAAGCTGCGGAGCAGAACCATGATCTTGCCATCCAAAAATGCCAGGACTTAAATCTCGGGGATGAATACCGCGCAAGGTTGACACTGCCCCGGACAAGCACGCTTGTCCGGGGCTTCATGCTGCCTTATAAAAACCCGGCGGCGGAAAACTCCGCTGCCGGGCGCTTGAAGGCAAATTCAGATGTTTCTGACGTTCTCGTCCGACAGGAAGAACAGCGCCAGTGCGCCGGGGCCGACATGGGAGCCGGTCACAGGCTCGTAATCGACCGTCAGGATTTTTTTGGGCGGCTTGCTGCTGCGGCGCAGGAGGGACGCGAGGATCTGCGCGTCGGGCGCGCAGTCGGCATGGGCGATGCCGACGGTCTGGTCCTGCGCATCCACAACAAGTTCCTCATACCGCTTGGCAATGGCCTCGACGGCACGCTGCCGGCCGCGAAGCTTGGCAAAGCAGACGATCTTTCCCTGCGGGTCGCCCTTCAGAAGCGGCTTGATCTGCAGAACCGTCCCGACGGCGGCTTCCAGATTGGACAAGCGGCCCGTCCGGCGCAGATAGCGCAGATCGTCGACGGTAAAGATCTGCGCCATGCGGTGGCGCAGCGCGCGGAGCGTCTTATAGGTTTCGTCAATGCTCAGCCCTTCGCGGCGGCAGTCCGCCGCGCGCATGACAAGCAGGCCCTCGCCCAGCGATGCGCTGTAGGTGTCGACCAGAAGGAGCTTCCTGTCCGGGAACTCCTCGCGCAGCTGCCGCGCGGCGATCTGGCCGGAGGCATACGAGCCGCTGATGCCGGAGGACATACTGACAAACAGAACGTCCTCGCCCGCTTCCAGCAGCGGCGTCAGTACGTCGATGTAGCGCTGCGGCGGGATCTGGGAGGTCGTGACCTTCACGCCGCTGCGCATCTGCGCGTAAAAATCCTTCGCGTCAAAGGTCGTCAGATCCATGCAGGACTGCTCGCCCTTTCCGCTCTGGAAGGTGTAGGGGATGACCGTGATCTGCTCGGCGTGCAGATAGTCGGTCGGGAGATTTGCGGATGTATCGGTAACGATTCTGAACATGACGTCGCTTCTTTCTTGATATAATCTTCTATATTAGATTATCACATTTTACACGCAATGTCAATTCATCTTTCAAATGCGATTATCTCTTGCATTTTTTACCGGATGTGATATACTTGACCCGGAAAGGTGTGTGCAGCAATGAATTTTGACAATGATCTGGTCGTCGGAAAGCTCCGGCGCTGGGAAAAGTTTCTCGCGGCCTACCGGCTGCCGGAATGGGACGCCATTCCGGACTTTGGCCTCTACATGGAGCAGGTCGTGCAGCTTTTAAAGCAGTATCTCGACTATCTGCCGCCCGAGCTCAGGCAGACGGAGCCCATCACAGCGGCGGCCATCAACAACTACGTGCGCACGAAGCTCCTGCCGGAGCCGCGCAAAAAGCGCTATTACCGCATCCATATCGCGTATCTCATCATGATCTGTACGCTCAAGCAGAGCCTGCGGCTGTCGATGCTGCAGACGCTCCTGCCGGGCGATCTTGCGGAGGAGGACGTCAAAAAGGCCTACGCCGCGTTTGCCCTGCGCCACCAGCGGTGCGCGAAATACTTCATCGAGCAGGTCCGTCTGACGGCCGCCGCCATGTTCGACCGCGAGGTCACGACGGAGCTGAACGTCCGCGACACGCCGGAGATGATCGTCTCCGCCGCGATCTTAAGCGGCTTCACGAACCTGTTTGCGGAAAAGCTCATGCTGCTGGAGGGCAAGACGCTTGCCGACGGCGGAAGCATTGAGGTGCAAAAATAAACGCAGAGCCGGTGTTCCAATCTGTCTGGAACACCGGCTCCGGCTATTACGGGATCTCAAGTTCGCGTTTGAATTCGTCCAGCGTGGTGTCGCGGCTGACGGTGATGCGTTCGATCAGCAGCGGGTCGCTGCCGGTTTCATAGACGCCTGCGCAGGTGCGGACGCCGTAGGTGTAAAACCAGCTGGCAATTTTTCTGGTGCGGGCGCTGCTGTTCCCGTTCGGATAGGAAAGCGCGACGGGGAAGCGCCCGGTGAGCGTGAAGATCGCGCTCTGGCTGCGCACCAGCTCCCACAGCAGCGCCAGCGGGGACAGCGCGGCCATGTTCCGGTGGCTCCAGCCGTGGCTCTGGATGCTGACCAGACCGGACTGCACCAGCTCCGTGAGCTGCGCCCGCGTCAGCTTGTGCGGCTTGCCGACGTCGCCCGCGATCAGAAAGATCGTCGCCTTCATGTCGTATTTCCGCAGCAGAGGCAGGAGCGTTTCGGCATTGTCGTCGTATCCGTCGTCAAAGGTCAGGAGCACCGGCTTTTCATATTGCTCGATGTGGGAAAGATCCTCGAAAAAGATCGTCTCATAGCCGTTTTCGGACAGGTATTGCAGCTGCTTTTCCAGCTCCTCCGGCTTTACGAACAGACTTTCCTCGCCCCAGCAGTCGTCGCCGACGGCGTGGTACATGAGAACGGGGACCCGGACCCCGGCTCTTGACGGCAGGCGCTGCGCACGCCGGACGGCGGCAATGCCGAGCGCCAGCGCACAGGCGGCCAGCAGCAGGAAAAGCGCCGTCAGCAGTTTCCGACGTTTCATGCCTGAACCAGCTCCGTTTGCTCACGCGGGAAGGTCACGACAGCCTTGAACAGATCGCCGTCGATCTCAAGGCGGAACGTGCCGCCCTGCAGCTCGGTCAGGCTCTGCGCGATGGACAATCCCAGACCGCTGCCCTCTGTATGGCGCGAGCGGTCGCCGCGCACGAAGCGGGCCATGAGCTCCTCTGCCGGGATGTTCAGCTCGTATTTCGAGATATTCTTGAACGTGAGCGAGACGGTGTTCTCATCCGCAGCGCTTTCAAAATACACGCGTGTGCCGGGCATGGCATATTTGCAGATATTCGAGAACAGATTGCCCAGCACGCGGGACAGCAGCTGTCCGTCGGCCTGAATGACCGGCTGGGACGGCGCGGGGCGGAAGATCGGCTCCAGCTGTGCGTCTTCCAGCCTCTCCATGTAATCGCCCGCCAGCTGGCTCAGCAGCACGTTCACGTCCGTCGGCGCCAGATGCACCGGAAGACTGCCGGAGGACGCCTTTGACGCTTCGACCAGATCCTCTGTCAGCTTCTTGAGCCGGGCGGACTGCCGGTTTAAAACGTCTACATATTCCTTCGCTTTTTCCGGCTGAATATCCTCTTTTTCGAGCAGATCGACGTAGTTGACGATGGACGTCAGCGGCGTTTTGATATCGTGGGAGACGTTTGTGATGAGCTCCGTTTTCATGCGCTCGGCGCGCGTCTGCTCGTCGACGGCCTTCTGGATGCCGGACTGGATGCTTTGCAGGTTTTCCTCGTGCTTTTTAAGTGCGGGCAGCCAGCGGGGGATAGGCTTGCCCTTGTAATCGGTCTGGCCGTCGGCAATGGCCTGTCCTTCCTTCTGCAAAAGCCTCAGACTGGAGGCCAGATATAAGATCACAATGGTCAGCACTCCGCGCGAAAACAGCCACAGGACCGCCTGCTCCGCTTCGCGGCTTCCGAGCAAGAACGTGAAAATCAGATCTGCAAAACAAAGCCCGACCCAGACCAGCATCGTCCGCCAGACCATCGGGATACGTCCCAGCGCCCGGAAGATCCACGCAAAAACCCTGTAGATCAGCGTGTTTTTGAAGAAGCCCGGTGCCTTTGCACGGCCCGCAACGCTCAGGATGAGCGTCAGCGCCAGAGCCGCAGTACCGAATGCGAGAAGAATATAGTACCAGAAATCGATATACCAGATATTGCTAAGAAAGGATGTCCACGCGACGAGCAGCAGAGCAAGCAGCGCAAGGAACAGATCGAGCGGGATTTTATTCAGCCAGCACTGGTAGATGCCGTCCACGCCCTCCTTGTGCCCCATGGCGCACAGCAGGAAGATAAACAGGAACAGGCAGACCGCAAGAAGCAGAATGGTCAGCACGATCAGCAGGTACCGTGCGCTGATCAGCCGCTCAACCCATGTCATAACGTACAGCGCGGAATCGCGCGGAGCAAGCGGGCTTTTGAGATATGCCTGATAGACCGCTGTGACTTCGCTGCCGTCGCTCAGCGAAGTGGTCATGTCCTGCTGGTAATAGGCGGAAGCCTTGCCGGAATAATCGTCTTTATTCAGTGCGCCGGTGCTGAACAGGATCTCGCCGGTGGCTTTGTCCGTGAGTTTGAAGTAGATGTTGGAGGTGAGCGGGTCATAGCGATCACGGAGAAGATTGCGCGAGACCGTATCGTCCTCGGCCCAGGCGTGCAGCGCCGCCCAGCCGTCGCCGTTCGTCTGCTGTAATAGATTATTTTCCGCTATCTGGCGCACCTGCTCACCGCCGTCCGCGTAGGCACCGTAATTGATCAGATACGCGATGCCCAATGCCGAGGCTGCCAATAATACCGCGAACACGATCAGGAGCACAATGGCTGTGCACTTGACCCAAAGCTTTCCGTATAGCTGTTTCATGATCTGTCTCCTTCCAGCTTGTAGCCCTTGCCCCAGACGACCTTTAAATACCGCGGCTCGGACGGGTTGATCTCCAGCTTTTCCCGCAGATGGCGGATGTGTACCGCCACCGTATTGTCGATCCCGACCGGCGCTTCGTTCCACACGGCACTGTAAAGCTCCGCAGGCGTAAAGACCTTGCCGGGGTGCTGCATGAGATAATACAGGATGTCATATTCCTTCGGCGTGAGCGCGATCGGCTCTCCGTCGAGCGTGACGCGCTTCGCGTCATGGTCAAGGCAGATGCCGCCGACCGTCAGCTCCGACGGCGCTTTCACCGCCGCGCCCAGCTGCAGGAACCTTCGCAGCTGCGATTTGACTCGCGCCAGCACCTCCACGGGGTTAAAGGGCTTTGTGATATAATCGTCCGCGCCCACGCTGAGGCCCAGAATCTTGTCTGAATCCTCGGATTTTGCCGTGAGTAAAATCACGGGAATATTGGAGAACTCGCGCAGCTTCGCCATGGCCGTAATGCCGTCCATGCCGGGCATCATGATATCCATCAGTGCCAGCTGCACCGGCTCCGTCTTCGCGACCCGCAGCGCTTCCTCGCCGCTGTAAGCCGTGTGGACGCAGTAGCCGTCGGATTCCAGATAAATTTTCAAAGCCGCGACGATATCCTTCTCATCGTCGCAGACCAGAATATGCTGCATAACAGATTTCCCTCCGTTTTCTTCTCTGTGCTATCATCATATCCAAAATCCTATGAACAAACAAGCGGGAAACGCCTTAAGATTTTATGAAGCTATGCGGGGAAGGCGTTTGGGTGCGCCCGTGTTCCCCGTCCCCGAAAAATGAGATTGAATTTTGCAAAAAACTAGTATAAAATCAAACTATCAGAACCTTCATGACTGGGAAAGGAGCCGTGTGCAGTCTATGTTATTTATCGGCATTGATCTCGGCACGTCTGCCTGCAAGCTGCTGCTTGTCGGGGAGGACGGTACGATCCAAAACGAAGTCACAAAGGAATATCCCCTCAGCTTCCCGCACCCCGGCTGGGCAGAGCAGAGGCCGGAGGACTGGTGGGACGCGGTCGTGACCGGCGTTCCGGAGCTGCTGCGCGGCTTTGATGCGAATGACGTCGCGGGCATCGGCTCCGGCGGGCAGATGCACGGGCTTGTCGCGCTGGATGAACACGATCACGTCATCCGCCCGGCTATTCTCTGGAACGACGGCAGAACGTTCAAAGAGGTGGATTATCTCAACAACGTCGTCGGCAAGGACAGGCTGTCAGAGCTGACGGCAAACATCGCTTTTGCGGGCTTTACGGCGCCGAAGCTCCTCTGGATGCGCGAAAACGAGCCGGAAAATTTCGAAAAAATCGCGAAGATCATGCTCCCGAAGGACTATCTGACGTACAAGCTCACCGGCGTTCACGCCTGCGATTATTCCGACGCTTCCGGTATGCTGCTGCTCGACGTGCAGCACAAGCGCTGGTCGCAGGAAATGCTGGAGATTTGCGGCGTTTCCGAACGCCAGATGCCGAAGCTGTTTGAAAGCTTTGCGGTCGTGGGCCGGCTCACGAAGGAAGCGGCGCAGACGCTGGGGCTGCCTGAGACGGTCAAGGTCGTGGCCGGTGCAGGCGACAACGCTGCGGCGGCGGTCGGCACGGGTACGGTCGGCGCAGGCGGGTGCAATCTCTCGCTCGGCACGTCCGGGACGATCTTCATTTCGTCCGACAAATTTGGCGTCGACCCGAACAATGCGCTTCATGCCTTTGCGCACGCAGACGGCGGCTATCATCTGATGGGCTGTATGCTCTCTGCTGCCAGCTGCAACAAGTGGCTGTGCGAGGAAATTCTGAAAACATCCGACTTCGCGGGCGAACAGAAGGATATTACGGATGAAAAGCTCGGCGAGAATCACGTGTACTTCCTGCCGTACCTCATGGGCGAAAGAAGCCCCATCAACGACACGAACGCAAGAGGCACGTTCACCGGCATGACGATGGACACCAGCCGGTCCGACATGGTGCAGGCGGTTTTAGAGGGCGTGGCGTTCGCCATCCGGGATTCGTTTGAGGTCGCGAAGTCGCTCGGAATCGAGATCCCGCGCTCGAACATCTGCGGAGGCGGCGCGAAGAGCCCGCTGTGGCGCAAAATTTTCGCCAACGTCCTCGGCATTCCCCTTGACATGGTCAAGACCGAGCAGGGGCCCGGCTACGGCGCGGCAATGCTCGCCATGGTCGGCTGTGGGAAATTCAAGACTGTGCAGGAAGCGGCGGACAAGCTCGTCGAGGTCGCATCCACGACCGAGCCGGACGCGGCACTGACCGCCAGATACGAAGCCCGCTATCAGAATTTCAAAAAGCTCTATCCCGCGCTGAAGGATTTCTTCGCCGCGACGGTGTAAGGAGGATGTATGAAAAATTACTCTGTTTTTGATCCGGAGTTCAAGCCCTACGGCAAGGTTCTGACCGGCTTTGACACGGCTGCGCTGATCGCGGCGATGAAGACTGTCCCCATGCCGGAGAGCGGCACGGCCTATGAGCCGTCGATTCCCGCATTGGAGGAAAGCGGCATCTTTGATGCCATGCAGAATCGAGCCTACGGCGGGATGCCCATCCAGATCGGGATGTGCTGAGGATATAACACAAAGCTGAACTGCCTCGAATATCATCGCGACAGCGAGGTCAACGCCGGCGAGACGGATTTCGTGCTGCTGCTGGCAAAGGAAGACGAGATCGAGGACGGCAGGCTTGACACCGCGAAGGTCAAAGCCTTCCGCGTCCCGGCGGGCGCGGCGGTCGAGGTCTACGGCACGACGCTCCACTACGCGCCGTGTCAGACGGAGAAGACCGGCTTCCGCGTCGCCGTCGTCCTGCCGAAGGGTACGAACACGGAGAAGCCTGTCTTCGAGCCGCAGAGCGAAGAAGATACATGGATGACCGCCCGCAATAAGTGGCTGCTGGCCCATCCGGACTCCAGCGAAGCAAAAACCGGCGCGCACATCGGCCTGACCGGCAAGAATATCGATATTACCGAAAACTAAGGAGGAACTGTATCATGTTTGAAAACATCCCCAATGTCAAGCTCGGCCTCATCGCCGTCTCCCGCGACTGCTTTCCCAGAACGCTCTCCGAAATGCGCCGCGCGAATATCGCCAAGGCCTGTGAGGGCGGCGTGTACGAATGTCCCGTCACTGTCGAAAATGAAGCCGATATGCGCAAGGCCGTCGCCGACGTCAACGCGGCAGGCTGCAACGCCCTTGTCGTCTTCCTTGGCAACTTCGGCCCGGAGACGCCGGAAACGCTCATTGCCAGATATTTTGACGGCCCGTGTATGTTCGTGGCTGCCGCCGAGGGCGACGGCGACCTGATCAACGGCCGCGGCGATGCGTACTGCGGTATGCTGAACTGTTCGTATAACCTCGGCATGCGGCACCTGAAGGGCTACATCCCCGAGTATCCGGTCGGCACGGCGGAGGATATCGCGAAGATGATCGCGGACTTTATCCCCATTGCCCGTGCCGTTATCGGCGTGAAGAACCTGAAGATCATCACCTTTGGCCCGCGTCCGCAGGACTTCTTCGCCTGCAACGCGCCCATCAAGGGCCTGTACGAGCTGGGCGTGGAGATCGAGGAGAACTCCGAGCTGGATCTGCTCGTTTCCTACAAGGCCCATGCGGGCGATGCGCGCATCCCCGCCGTCTGCGAGGATATGAAGAAGGAAATGGGCGAGGGCAGATATTACGCCGATATGCTCGAACGCATGGCGCAGTTTGAGCTGACGCTGCTCGACTGGGCAGAAAACCACAAGGGCGCGCGCAAATATGTCGCCTTTGCCGACAAGTGCTGGCCGGCGTTCCCGGAGCAGTTCGGCTTCGAGCCGTGCTATGTCAATTCCCGTCTGGCCTCCCGCGGCATTCCCGTGGCCTGTGAGGTCGATATCTACGGCGCGCTGTCGGAGTACATCGGCGCGTGCATTTCGCACGATGCCGTGACGCTGCTGGACATCAATAACTCTGTCCCGGCCAGCCTGTTTGAGGCTGAGATCAAGGGCAAATTCGATTATACCCTGACGGATACCTTCATGGGCTTCCACTGCGGCAACACGCCCGCCTGCAAGCTCTGCGCTGACCGCGCGGTCAAGTATCAGCTCATTCAGCACCGTCTGCTCGAACCGGCAGGCTCCGAGCCTGATTTTACCCGCGGCACGCTCGAGGCGGATCTTGCAGCAAGCCAGATCACGTTCTACCGCCTGCAGTGCGATTCCGACGGTAATCTGCGCAGCTATATCGCAGAAGGCGAAATTCTGCCGGTACATACGGGGAGCTTCGGCGGCATCGGCATCTTCGCCATCCCGGAGATGGGGAGATTCTACCGCCATGTGCTCATCCAGAAGCGCTACCCGCACCACGGCGCGGTCGCCTTCGGTCACTATGGCAAGACGCTGTTTGAAGTGTTCAAGTTCCTCGGCATTGCGGACATTGCCTACAACCAGCCCAAGAGCCTGCCGTATCCCACAGAAAATCCGTTTGCATAATAATAAGGGAAGGTAAAGAAGATCTGCGTATGAATCAGCAAGGATTGCAGAAGATCGACGCTTACCGGCGTGCCAGCAACTATCCGGCAGCCGGTCAGCTCTATCTGCCGGATCCCCCCCTGCTGCGCCGCCCGCTGAAGCGTGAGGACGTCAAGCGCAAGCTCATCGCCCACAAGAACTGCATCCACGAGATTGGTCAGGATATGCCCGAAATTTTGGATCGGAAGCGGCATCTGCCGGAGAGGGTCTACACTTTTTAATTAAAAATCATTCTTCACCGCAAAAAGAAGGTGCGTTCACACCTTGGCCCCCTCTGCGAGGGGGCTCCGCCCGCAGGCGGTGGGGGAGAGAACTGTACGGTTGCCCAAAATATTTCTGGCTATGGCAAGGTTTTCTCCCTCCACTCCTTCGGGGCACCGCTCCCCCTCTGGCGCAAGCGCCACCTCCCCCGTATCGGGGGAGTCTGTCTCGCAGAGGGAGGTTTTTCGACACGCCGAGGAGAGATGTGGCTCACATCTCTCCTTTTTGCGGTGACTGGCAGGTGGAAAGTGCAGCCTTTTCTGCACCACCATATAATTTGAGCCAGCCGTCCTTGATCTCACAGACCTTGGTCGGTGCGCTCAGCGAGATCTCATCCAGCATATCCTTGCCGTACACGACCATGCCGCGCCGCACGCCAAGGCTGGTCATCACCTTTTTGCTGACGCTGCGCATCGGCAAGGAGAAAAACACGCCGATCCTGCGATTTGCCTGCATCTTTTCCAATGCGGCATATATGGGCTTTCCGCTGATTCAGGCGCTGTTCGGGGCCGAGGGGCTTTTGTACGCCAGTGCTTATGTGACAGTGTTCAATATTTTACTGTGGACCGTTGGCTATGCGATGGTCAGCGGGAAGGTCCGCCCCGGAGAGGTGCTGCACAGCATCCTGACAACGCCGGTGCTCTGGTCCGTTCTGCTTGGCCTGACCCTGTACCTGTTCCGGGTCAATGTGCCGGAGCTTATCCGCCAGCCGCTGCAGCTGGTCGGCAACATGAACACACCGCTCTCGATGATTATCACCGGTATGCTGATTGTCGGCAGCAAGCCGGAAAAGCCGCTGGGCAACCGTGAGATATACCGCATCATTCTGATACGTATGTTGTTCATCCCGCTGGTGAGCTTTCTGCTGTTCCGGCTGCTAAGTGTGCAGGGCATGGTGGCCGAGGTCGTGCTGCTGCTTGAGGCCTGCCCCTGCGCCGCCATCACCTCGGTGTTTGCCGTTCAGTTTGGCTATGACGAGGATCTCGCAGCCGGTTCTGTCGTTATAACGACCTTTATCAGTATTGTGGTGCTGCCGCTTTGCGCTATGGCTCTGACAATGATGATGTAATAAGTGTGAAGGTGTACAGCTTTATCAAGCATTACAATCCCAGCGCCGATGTGCGTCTGTTCGGGCAGGAATTTATGCCTCAGTCCTACGCTGTCGGTCTGGCAGAGATGATGATTAAAGGGCAGAACATTGAAAACTTCCGCAATGCGGATACTTTCAAAGAGGATTGCTTCCCCAACATCAAGATGCGCTTCGTGCTGGAAAATCCGCCCTTCGGCACGCCGTGGGCAGGAAAAGACGCCAAGGCCGGGCAGGAGGATGCTGTCCGCAACGAGTTTAAGCGCGGTAAAGGTGGACGCTGGGGTGCAGGTCTGCCGAGCGGCGGCGACTCCCAGTTGATTTTCATGCAGTCGGCCATTGATAAAATGGACGACAAGGTTGGCCGCGCTGCGATTATCGAAAACGGCAGTCCTCTGTTTACAGGCGGCACAGCATCCGGCGAGAGCCAGATTCGCCGCTGGATTCTGGAACAAGATTTGCTAGAAGCTATTATTGCACTGCCTACCGACTTGTTTTACAACACGGGCATCGCCACCTATGTCTGGATTCTGTCCAAAAACAAGCGCCCGGAGCGCAAGGGCTATGTGCAGTTGATTGATGCCACCACCATCTTCCACAAGCTGCGCAAGGCCGCAGGTAATAAGAAAAATGAACTGCTGCCGGAAGACCGCAGCAAAATCGTTAAGCTGTACACGGCATTTGAAGAAAACGAATACTGCAAAAT
>OOIG01002280.1_pt1 | contig 13051 bp, 9 predicted proteins | sample 1692091 | NCBI WGS metagenome assembly OOIG01 (sample SAMN06348188, study PRJEB24527) | human gut metagenome | biome: human gut; feature: ankylosing spondylitis patient; material: feces | host: Homo sapiens | place: China | collected 2015-10
GCGGCCCATTGTTGTATGAGAAGAGGGGACGATTTCGTTGGGCAAATATCAATGCGACACGCGCGGATGAATTCGTTGCGTGCATGTTTCGATTGTGTTATATTCTTACTAAACCGATTTAGTTAACAGGTTCATAACTGGCTGGAAACTAAAACGGTTTAGTCTCAGCGATGAGAACTGAATAAAGGTTGTGATACCACGTCAATCACCGCGACGGGTGACTGTACCGGAACACAACGATTAGGTTTTCTCCGTCCACAGCAGGGCGGGGCGAAAAAGGAACCAAAAGGAAAGGAAAACGTATGTTTTCTATGAAGAAGATCCTCGCCATCGCCGGTGCCGGTGCGATGCTCGTATCGGTGGCTGCCTGTGGTAGCGGAACTGCGGGGGATGACGGCGGCAAGAAGGAGATCTCCTTCCAGACCTGGAACCTCAAGAACGACAAGTACACCCCGTATTTCGAGGCGCTGATCAAGGCCTATGAGAAGGACCACCCGGATGTCACCGTCAAGTGGCTTGACGCCCCGTCCGATGGTTACGAAGACAAGCTGTCCAGCCAGGCTGCGGCCGGCGAACTGCCGGACATCGTCGACGGCGGCAACTCCATCCTGTACGGTCTGGCCAAGGCTGGCGCGCTGCTCGATGTCTCCAAGCAGGCTCCGGATGCGGAAAAGGACTACTACGAAGGCGCATGGAAGTCCGTGACCATGCAGGGCAATGGCGTCGAGAAGGGTGCCTACGGCCTGCCATGGTATGTCAACGATGGCCCGACCTACTGGAACACCGAGCTCATGCAGAAGTGCGGCCTTGATCCGAACAAGATTCCGACCACATGGGATGAATACTTCGCCGCCGGCGACACCATCGTGCAGAACTGCAAGGATGTCTACCTGGGCACCACGATGGGTTACAACGCCGAAGATCTGATGACCGCAGGCGTCAAGTCCTTCATGAATGATGACCACAGCAAGTACACCTTCAATGATGAGGCCGGTGTCAAGCAGATCAGCCGCTTCGTTGAGCTGTACAAGAAGGGCGGCATCCCGCCAGAGGCCCTCGACTCCTCTTGGAGCCAGGCCGCCGATCTCTTCCAGCGCGGCAACTTGGTCTCCATGGCCGGCTCCGCCTACTCCGCTGACGGCTTTAAGCAGAACGCTCCGGACCTCTACAAGAACCTCGCAGTCGGCCCGCGTATCAGCAACGACGGCAAGTCCGCTTCCGTGGCCTACGAGATGCTCGGCATCAGCGCCAACTCGAAGCACCCCGACGTCGCCATCGACTTCGCCCGCTTTGTGACCAACGAGAAGAACCAGATCGAGTTCGACAAGAAGGCCTCCGTGTTCCCGTCCGCTAAGGGTGGTCTGGATGACGACTACTACAAGAGCATTGACGAGAGCACCCTTGAGGGCAAGGCTCTGAAGATCACGCTCGACCAGGTCAAGGACGGCTACGGTTCTCGTCCGGCCGAGTTTACCGACAACAACGGCTACAAGAACTTCCAGCAGCAGATCGCCCTCGCCATGCAGGGCAAGCAGACCGCCAAGGAAGCCCTTGACAAGTCCGTCGAGTTCGCAAACGAGAAGCTCGCACAGTGAGCAACGCGGCACTCGCCGCTGACAGGTCGGAGGCCCGCACGGCCTCCGACCGGCCTGAACCGATGAACCTCAACCACGGCAAGAAGCAGAATCGTAGCTTCGGCACCATCATTGCCCCCTACCTGTTTGTTCTGCCAGCGTTCGTGATTGTGTTTGTATTCATCGTCCTTGCGGCACTCAACACTTTCAGGCTTGCCTTCACCAACTCCACGCTGCTCCGTCCGGGAACCTTCGTCGGACTCGAAAACTTCATCAAACTGTTCCATGACGAGTACTTCCTCACGGCACTGCTGAACTCCACACTCTACGTGATCTGCGTAGTGCCGTTCATGGTGATCCTCCCGTTGATCCTGGCCTATCTGGTCAAGGGCAACTCCCGCATCATGGGCTTCTTCCGCACCGCCTTCTACATGCCGGTGGTTATGTCCGCCGTTGTGGTGGGTATGATCTGGACCAACCTGCTGGATTCCGCCGGTCTGGTCAACTCCGTGCTCAAGGCATTGAAGATCATCTCCAAGCCGGTTCCATTCCTCACCGATCGATGGGGCGTGCTCTTCAGCTCGATGTTCGTGACAATCTGGCTGGGCCTCGGCTACTACATGGTCATCTACCTGACCGCCCTCGCCAACATCGATGAATCCCTTTACGAAGCCGCCTCCCTCGACGGCGCTGGCCCTGTCCGCCAGTTCATCTACGTGACAATGCCCGGCGTGCGCTCCACGATGATGCTCATCATGATGCTGTCCACCATCGCCGCATTCCGAGTCTTCAACGAAATCTACGTGTTGACCAACGGCTCCGCAGGCCCCGGCGGCATGGATATGACGATGTCGATGCTTATCAAGCGCGAAGGCACCGGTATCCAGGCCCGCACTGGTTACGCGAGCGCCATCTCCATCGTCGTGCTCGTCATCGTCGGCGTCATGCTCATCGTGCAGCAGATCGTACAAAAGCGAGGTGAGGACTGATGAATACCAACACGCATAAGGCCACCGTCGGCAAAGTCGTCCAGTATCTGATTCTGATTCTGATGTTCCTGCTGCTCGTCGGCCCGTTCGTCTGGGAACTGTCCCTGTCGTTCAAGGGCAAGGGCGACAACGTCTACGCCGTGCCTCCCTACCTGATGCCGAAGACCCCGACGCTGGACAACTACATTTCCGTGTTCAAGCAGGTCCCGGTATTCCACTACATGCTCAACACGCTGGTGGTCTGCCTGATCTCCATCTTCGGCAACGTGGTCTTCTCCACGATGGCCGGCTACGCACTGGGACGCCTGAAGTGGCGTGGCCGCGGACTGGTGTTCACCATGTTCATGGGCACCATGGTCATCCCGATCGAAGGCGTGATGATCTCCCAGTTCCTGATCATTCGCTCCATCCACCTGCAGAACACACTGCTGGCAGTCGCACTGCCTGGCCTGTGCGGTGCCATCAACATCCTGCTCATGACCAACGCCTTCAAATCCATTCCAATGGAACTCGAAGAGGCGGCCATGGTGGACGGTGCCAACCTATGGCAGCGGTTCTTCCACATCTGTGTACCGCAGGTCAAAGGCACGATGACCGTTGTCGGCATCTTCGCATTCGTCGGTGCCTGGAACGACTTCCTGTGGCCGTTGATCGCGATCTCCGATGAAAGCAAGTACACCTTGACCCTCGGCATGAACCGACTCAAGGGCATGTTCATCCAAGATCCGCGACTGATCGCCGCCGGTGCGCTCGTCTCGCTTATCCCGATCATCGTCTTCTTCTGCTGCTTCCAGCGCTACTTCTTCCGTGGCTTGGAACAGGGTGGACTCAAGGGCTGAGCGGACTGGAAAAAGGAGGTACTCCAATGAAATTCGGAGTCAACTACACGCCGTCGCATGGCTGGTTCCACGCATGGCTCGACCCGGACTGGGACGGCATCGACAACGATCTCAAGCAGATCAGCGAACTGGGTATGGACCATGTGCGCATCTTCCCGATCTGGCCGTATCTGCAACCTAATCGCACCTGGATCAACAAGAAGGGCGCGGCGGATGTGCGCCGCATGGTGCACATCGCCGGCGAGCACGGTTTGGATGCCTATGTGGACGTGTTCCAAGGGCATCTGTCCAGCTTCGACTTCCTGCCTTCATGGCTGGTCACCTGGCATGCGGGCAACATGTTCACCGATGCGGACGCCGTTGCGGCCGAGCGTGAACTGGTCAAGACCATGACCGATGAGCTGTCCAAGGAACCCGCGTTCAAGGGTCTGACCTTGGGCAACGAGGTCAATCAGCTGTCTGACAGGCCGCATCCCACGAAGATGAGCGCCACGGACCGGCAGATCGACGCATGGCTGGACGCGCTGCTTCCGACCGCCGCCGGTGAAGGGCACAACGCGCTGTACAGCGTCAACGATGGCACCTGGTTCATCGATGGGCACCCGTTCACTCCGGTGCAGTCCGCCACCAAGGGTGATATGACAGTGATTCACTCCTGGGTGTTCAACGGCATCGCGCAAGGATACGGCGCCACCAGTGAGGAGTGCTCGTCGTACGCACTGTACCTGGCCGAGCTGGCCAAGGCGTTCGGCAAGGATTCCGAGCGCCCGGTGTGGCTCCAGGAAGTCGGTGCGCCGGAGAATGTGCTGGAAACCGACTACACGCCGGAATTCTGCCGCAAGACCGTTGAACGTGCCATGGATTGCCGGAACCTGTGGGGTGTGACGTGGTGGTGCTCGCACGATGTGCCCGCCAGCATGGAAGACTTCCCGTTCTTCGAGCACTCTCTGGGCTTGTTCGACGAGCAAGGCCAGCTGAAGCCGATCGGCCGTACGTTCGGGGAACTCGCCGCACAGTACCGTTCCGCATTGCCGGCTCAGCCGAAGACCGTCGCCGTGGTGATTGATGTGGATGAGGCCGGAAACCCGGTGAACCGCAGTGCGCTCGGCCCGGGAGGCTCGGTGTGCGACCTGTGGATGAAGCTGCAGGTGGCGGGCCAGCGCCCGACCATCATCACCTCGCAGGTGGCGGCCAATCAAGAGGCGCTCGCGCAGCGTGGCATTCTGGAATTGCACGCTGACGAACACCCCTATGCCGCCCGTTACTACACTGCGGTTTCGGACCCATCGTTCGAAACGGCTGATTAAACCGATATCCGGTTGTGGAATCATCTACTCCTTGTTCCACAACCGGATATTTTCAATTGCAGTGCGCACAATTGCAGTGCGCAGGGCAAAACATAAGACCCGGTACTCGCCGAAGAGCGAGAAGACCATATACGAGAAGGGGGAGCGCTCAATGAGCATCAATTGCGCCGCAGTGGACCGACTCATTGATTCGATGAGCTTCACGCAGAAAGTTGGCCAGTTGAACCAGCGTCTGCTCGGTTGGAAGTCCGTGGAACGCAATGCTGCGGGACGGCTGGTGGCCTCGGACGAGCTCAAGCAGGAGATTGACCGATGGGGTGGACTCGGCACCCTGTACGGTCTATTGCGAGCCGACCCATGGTCTGGTCAACATTGGGGTAACGGCATACGCCCTGAGGAGCGGACTGAGGCGATTGCCGTGGTGCAGCAAACTGTGCTGGAACGTGGCGCGCACGGCATCGGCGTATTACTTAGCGAAGAGGCGCCTCACGGGCATCAGGCGCTGGGCGGCACGGTGCTGCCCACCAATCTGGGTTTGGGCGCTACGTTTGACCCGCAGGGGGTGCAGGAAGCGGAAGCCGCGGTTGCCGCAGAACTGGCCGCCAGCGGCATTCATATCGCATTGGTATCCGGTTTGGACATCGCCCGTGACCCACGCTGGGGCCGTTGCGAGGAATGCTTCGGCGAGGATCCGCTGATGGCTGCCCGCATGTGCGAGGCCATCGTTACCGGCATGCAGGGTGAGCATCGCAGCAAGGTCGGCCACGGGGGAGTGGCCGTGGTGCTCAAGCATCTGGCGGCGCAAGGCGAGGCCGTGGGCGGCCGCAACGGACAGTCCGCCCTACTGGGCCCGCACGATCTTCATGAAATTCATCTGCCGCCGGTGGCCGCCGGTGTACGCGCCGGTGCCTTGGGCTTTATGGCAGCCTACAACGATATCGATTCTGTACCTTGCTGCGCCAACCCGTGGCTGCTCAAGGATTATCTGCGCGACCAGCTCGGTTTCGACGGCATCGTGATGGCCGATGGCCTGGCCGTGGATCGGCTCGAAGACATGGCCGGCTCCATTCCCGCAGCAGGGCGTGCCGCACTGCTCGCCGGCGTGGACGTCTCCCTGTGGGATGAAGGATTCACCCGCCTCGAAGAATATGCGGATGACGAACAGGTAGTGGCCGCTGTCGACACGGCCTTGCGCCGGGTGCTGGAACTCAAAGCCATGTTCGGTCTCTTGCCCGAAGACGGTGCCGATACCGCCGCAATTGCCATGCCGAGCGCCGACGCCATCGCGCAGGCCACTGCGGATGGGCGTGAGCAGGCCAAGCGCATGGCCCGCGAGGCGATAACGCTGATCAATGATGGCCAGTCTGCCGCCACGCTCGACGATATCCGCAGCGTCATAGCTGATGCTCAAGCCGGCCCTGTGATTGTCGCCGGCCCGTTCGCCGACGATTTCGGCTGCTTCCTGGGCGATTACACCGCCCCTCTGCCCGCCGATGAACAGTCAAGCGTCTACCGGCAATTGGTGGCACGTCTCGGGGAGGACCGGGTTCTCTTGGTCGCCAAGCCGAGCGATGCGCCGGCCGATCAATGGGCGCGTGCGTCGACCGTGGTATTCGTATGCGGCAGCACCAGCGAACGCAGCTATGACAGTGAATTCGACGACAATGGCGCGGCGAAGGCCGTAACCGAATACGGTGCCACCTGCGGCGAAGGCGTGGACTTGTCTGACATCCGCCTGCCCTGGCGTCAGGATGACATGCTAGGTGAAGTCGCGGCATTGACCACCGCTCCAATTGTTTCGGTGGCGGTGTGCGGTCGCGCGCATGTACTGACCGATGTGCTGGAACGCTCCGCCGTGACGATCTGGGCCGGATATGCCGGCCAATATGGGCCGCAGGCCGTAGCCGACGTATTGGTTGACGGAGCCGACATGTCTGGCCGCCTTCCTGTGACCTTACCCGCATATCCCGCAGCCATTCCCGTTCGATACAATGACCGCCAAAGTGCCGCGCATGTCTACAAGGATGCGGCGGAACCGATATTGCGCGGCTTCGGCTATGGAGCCGGTTCGCTGGCGGCGGTGACGTTCAGCGAGATGCACGCCGATACGCAATCGCATCCAGGTGAAGTGCTGGTGCAGGTGACGGCACATGCTGACGATCACGGGGCCGCGGGTGCCGTGAATCTGTTCGCGCATGTCAGCGGCGGCCGCCGCATCCCACGTTTGGCAATGCTTGTCGATTCGGTATACATGGACTTGAACGCGGGAGAGCGTCGCGATATCGCGTTCCACGTGCCGTGTGATCGTCTGCGGGATGTCGGTGACGGGCAAGTTCAGGTGACCTGCACGCTGGATGGAGATTCGACGCATACGGTCACGGCGACGCTGCCGGGGGAATATTAGGGGGGCATGTATGAATGTGGGGTGCGAAGCACTGGAACCGCATCACACCCCCGGATGGAGCCTGAAACCGCAAGGCATCCATTCTCGCAACCTGCAAGTCTGCGGGTTGTCACCCGATAGAGGAAACAACAAAGGAGATTATATATGTGTTGCTCACAAGGTAGTGAAGGGCGCTCGTCCATCGGACGCAGACTCGCCGCCGTCGCGGCGGGCGTAGTCGCCACAGCACTGATGCTCGGATGTTCGCTGGCCATGGGAACGGTTGCGAACGCCCAGGAGGGGGATTCCCCCGTTGCGGCGTCGCAGGAGGGTAACGGCAACAAGCATTTCATGGTGTATTACCGCGCATGGCGTGACGTGACCATGAAAGGTGTGAACACCGATTTACCGGATGACAATTGGATCTCCATGTACGACATTCCATACGGCATCGATGTCGTCAATGTGTTCAGCTACGTTCCCAGTGGCCAGGAAGCGGCGGCCCAGCCGTTCTATGACAAGCTCAAGAGCGATTACGCGCCGTATCTGCATGCCCGAGGCGTCAAACTCGTACGAGGTTTGGATTACAGCGGTGTTATGGTCGACGGTTTCAAGACGTGGATTGCTCAGCAGGGCAAAAACGTCGATAGCGCGACCGAATCGGATTATGACGCGTACGCCGATCATGTCATCGAAACGTACATGACCTCGGTTGGCCTCGACGGTCTTGACATCGATATGGAAACTTTCCCGGATGCCGCGCAGGTGGCGATTTCCGATCAGGTCATCACAGCCCTCGCCAAGCGCATCGGGCCGAAGTCGGATAACCCGGAAGGCACGATGTTCCTTTACGACACCAATGGCAGCTACACTACTCCGTTTAAGAACGTTTCTGATTGCTTCGACTATGTTGCCTACCAGCAGTACGGTTCCGATTCGAACCGGACGGCCAAGGCCGCTGCCACCTACGAACAGTTTATCGACTCGACCAAGTTCGTTCCCGGCCTGACCTTCCCCGAAGAGGGTGACATGAATAACCGGTGGAACGACGCGACCGAACCATACCTGGACAGTCATTTCTATGATGTGGCCTCATACTCGTACGACCACAATCTCGGAGGCATGTTCGTCTACGCGCTCGACCGCGACGGACGTACCTATTCCGACGATGATTTGGCACACATCAAACCGTCGAATCTGATTTGGACGAAGACAGCCATTGCACAAAGCCAAGGCATGAGTCTGGAAAACGCCAAGCAGGCTGCCAACCATTTCCTTGACCGTATGTCCTATACCAAAGATGTTCCAGCCGAAACGCGCCAAACCGTGGCAGCGGCCACCAACCTGTATGAGGTGAACAAGGCGGTGCTCGGCGCGGATTGGAATGACGGATACAGCAACACATATGATCCGACGCTCGAACTTTCCCTGACCTCCATCGACACCACGGCACTTACCGGTGCCATAGCCAAGGCGGATGCATTGCTAGCTGACGGCGCAACCGATACCGATGTGCGGACAACGCTGACCACGGCCAGAAACGCGGCGGTCACTGGCCTGACCAGCAAGCTGTATACCGGAGCTGACGTTGTCTCCTGGACGGCATCGCTCAACACCGCAATCGCAGATGCAACGGGCGGCAAGCCCAAGCCGCAACAGCCAGGCACAGGCGAAACGGACAAACCTAGTTCCGGTGACGCATCACACAACAAGCCACAGTCTGCAACCGGACGTCTGGCAAGCACCGGTTCCGATGGCACCGTCGTGCTATCGGTCGCCGTGATTATGACGCTCGCCGGTATCAGCGTATTCGCAGTCCGCCGCCGCGGATAACACCGGTTCGAATGAACCGAAAAACAGTATTTGGGATACGGCGCGATATGCGAAGCGCCGTATCCCATGGCCCACATCGGTAGGGACGAAGTAGTACGCAGACGGTTGATCTCCGGCGTAAGCCGGAAGAAGTCAAAGGAGATTATAGATGAGATTGTCACTAGGCGATCTCGCTGGGTGTACTTCTGCCCGGGCTCAACACAGGAAATGGCTGTGCAGCGGTCTGGCCGCGGTATTGTCGATGACCACGCTGGCGGCGTTGGCCGCACCGGCCAGCGTCACCGACACAATGCCATGGGGGTGTTCCTATGTTTTTGTCAACTCCTTGGGGAGTTGACGTGTCGGGATTCCGGTTGGCTGTCGTGGGCGCGCTTCGCCCTGCCGGTGGCGTCCGGCGTCCTTTCCCGTGTGGCCCGATTCAGGCTACGAGGGCTTGTTCCTGGTAGAGGACGCCGTTTTTGAGCATGCTGTAGATTACGTCGCAGCGTCGGCGCGCGAGGCAGATGACAGCGGCGTTGTGGTGCTTGCCCTGTTCGCGTTTGCGCTTGTAGTAGGCGATGGACGGCGGGTGTTTGGCGGACGCGACGAACAAGGACTGCCACAGCGCGTTCCTGAGGCGTTTGTTGCCCCGTCTGGAGGGTCTCTCGCCCTTGATGCTGGTGCCGGACTGGCCGGTGGCCGGAGCGATGCCGGCGTAGGCGGCCAGGTGGGCCGCGCTTTTGAAGTTGGCGATGTCGCCGCCGATGCCAAGCGGGATGTTGCTTGCGGTCCTGACGCCTGTCCCGGGCATCGACGCCGGGACCACGAGAAGAGGGTGGTCCTCCAGGAGCTTCTCGACCTGCGTGCCCGACCTCGCGGCACCGGTCCTTGATGGCCTTGAACATGTCGTCGATGATGCGGCCGGCGCGAAGCCCGTTGGACTTGGCCCAGTCCTTCACGTCCTCGATCACCCAGAAGGACCCGAGCCTGCCGGCCGATACCGAGATGTTCAACCTCGCAGGCGACTACGGCAATGCGTTCTTCGAATCGTTCCACGACAACAACGTGTTCTCGCAATACCTGTTCAACTACTGGCAGTACACGGATTATTACGGTACTTGGCCTGGCCAGCCCATCGCGAACGTGCCGAAGAGCCTGTATGACAAGAAAGTCCAGTCCGATTGGACCCAGAAATGGTTCGAGTTCGGCACGCTGAATCTGCCGAACGCCGCATACGCCAACGCTGCCCACAAGAACGGCGCGAAGTCGATCGCCATGATCTTCTACTCAGACAATGATCGTGGTGAACAGACCTACAAGGACCTGCTGGAGGGCAAACGTGCCGACGGCACCTACCCGGTGGCCGACAATTACATCGACGACGGCACGAGCAATGACGGTTGGAAGGGCTTCGCTTCCCAGATCGCCGAATGCTCCGTGGTTGGCGGTTCCATGTTCTCTACGTCGTTCAACACCGGTCACGGTCTCGAATGGCGTGATGGCGGCGAACGGACCAGCGACCAGCAGTGGGGCAACATCAACCTGCAGGATATTCTGCCGACATGGCAGTGGTGGATCGATGCCGACTCCGACCCGCTGCAGGCCGACTTCGACTACGGTAAGGACTACGAGGCGGTACCACGCTTCAAGTACACCAAGGTCGGTGGTTACGAAGGCGGCGATTCGCTGGTGCTGAGCGGCAAGCTCTCCAACGACAACACCATTCGCCTGTACAAGACCGACCTGGATGTCGCTGCCGGCTCCAAGATTGACCTGACCTACAACAAGCTCAACAGCGATGATTCCAAGTTGCAGCTTGGCCTCATCCTTGCCGACGACCCCGAGACCGTGGTGCCGGTGGACGTGACGGACGGTTCGGCAGGCAACGGCTGGAAGACCGCGAGCGTGGACCTGTCCCAGTACGCGGGTAAGAAGATCGCCACGCTGGGTCTGATCGTCAAGGCCGGAGCCGATTGACAACTACCAGGTGAACATCGGCAAGTTCACCGTTACGGACGGCGCGGCCCACACGCCCGCCGCCCCGACGAACTTCCAGGTGGAACGCGCCTATGCGAACTCCGACGAGCTGACCGTCAAGTGGAATCTCGCCGACTACTCCACCATCAAGAACTACTTGCTCTACCTGGACAATGCCTTCCTCGGCGGCCGCTACGACGACACCCTGTATGTCAAGCACCTGCCCGCCAAGACCGGCACGCTCAAGCTCTACGCCGTGGGCGCGGACGGCTCGCGTTCGCTCGCCACCGAAGCGCCGCTGAACGAAGCGGCGGCCGTCTCCGACGTGAAAGTCGAACCAGGCAAGGACGGCAACGTCAAGGTCTCTTGGACCAATCCGCAGGTATCCGGCGAGAAAACCGTGACCGTCAAATCCGACACCGGTTCGTGGCGTTACGCCGCGCAGCCGTACTCCCAGACCGTCAAGGTCTCTGCCGATAAGAGCGAAGCGACGATTCCGAATGCGCCGGTTGACGGTTCCCGCTATGTGGTGACCGTCGATAACGCAGGCGGCACTACCGCCACGGCAACAGGTGTATTTGCCGATGCCACCATTGAGCCGTATCCGGCTTGCTCGGTGACATGGAATGGCGATAGAGTCACTCTGGTCCGTCCGGAGACTCAAGACTGGCGCTACCTCTACATGACCGAGAAGTGGACTGACGAGAACGGTGAAAAGCAGGAGAAGCAGCTGGGTGCCAATTACACCTACTCGCAGAGCACTCCGCCAATCACCGGCATCATCCGTGGTCGCACTACGCCGAGCTCTTACACCAAGTCCATCCCCTCTGGCCATGAACTGTGGGTGCAGGTCGAGGATTACAACGGCAACAAGACCGAACCGGTGAAGATTCAGACCGCCGACGAACTGGCCAAGTGCACGGTCTCTGACCCGACTCAGCCGGATGCCAAGGAGTCCACGCTGACCGCCGTTGACGGCTCGGCCGTGGCCGACGGCAAGGCTACACGTACGATTCAGGCAACGGTCAAGGATTCGTTCGGCAATCCGCTGACCAACGCCGAGGTGGCGTTTACGCTGCCCGAGGGTGTCACGGCCGTTGACGGCAACGCCACTGTCAAGACTGATGCCGCTGGCGTGGCTTCACTGAACGTCGTGTCCACGAAGGTGGGCAAGTACACGGTGAAGGCCGCACTGGGCGACAAGTCCATCGGTGAGGGTGTCGCCATCGAATTCACCAAGGTCGCGGCGACCCCGAACAAGCCCGGCCAGCCGGACAAGCCGAATAAGCCCGGCGACAACAAGCCTGGCCAGAACAACAACAAGAACAATGATAAGAATGGCGCATCGGACTCTTCGCTGAGTAAGACGGGCTCTTCGATTATTGCGATTGTGACTGCCGCAGTGGTGTTGCTCGGAGCGGGCACGGTGGTGCTTCGTGCTCGTAGCAAGATGGAATAGTTTCGCTGCGTATGCGGGTGCGTTGATACCCGTGCCTTAAGCGGGATATGGGGTGGTTGTCCCTGTAGACACCCCCTATATCCCGCTTTTTATATCCGAACATATGCTGAGACCCATAGACTAAAACGTTTTAGTTGTTGATATCATAGGTATTAGAACACAGCTGATTACATGCGGCCCAAAGTGGGAAATAATCTGTTGTAGCGTGGTATTCGCAGCGTGGCTGCAAGGAGGATTATTCATGGGATTCGCTCGCGAGGCATCACCATCGTCCACAGGCACGCAGCGTGTGAGCTTAAAAGACATCGCGGATGAGTTGGGCATTTCGCAAACCGCGGTGTCCTTTGCCATCAACGATCGGCCTGGTGTTTCCGCGGAAACCAAACGACGAGTCAAGGAGGCTGCGGCCAAACTTGGGTGGACGCCGGTCTATGCCGCGCAAGCGTTGGGCTCGTCGAAAACCATGACCATAGGCTTTGCCCCCGCACGCTCCGCACAGGGACTCACGGACGAAACCTTCATGTTGCACTTCATGGCCGGTGTGCATACCTCGCTCAGCCCTAAGGGATACGGCTTGCTGTATCGCCCTTGCCGTTCGCTGAACGAGGAGATGAGCGTCTACAGGGACTGGGCGTCACGCAAGCGTGTGGACGGGGTGATTCTGGTTGATCTGCGAGCCGACGATCCACGCCCGAAACTGCTGAAGGAACT
>OOIG01002286.1_pt1 | contig 13042 bp, 13 predicted proteins | sample 1692091 | NCBI WGS metagenome assembly OOIG01 (sample SAMN06348188, study PRJEB24527) | human gut metagenome | biome: human gut; feature: ankylosing spondylitis patient; material: feces | host: Homo sapiens | place: China | collected 2015-10
AGGTGGCCAGGCCGGAGCCGTTCAGGGTGTGGACGAACTCGGGCTTGCCGGTGGCTTCCCGGCGGAAACGGATGTTGCCCCGCCGCGCCTGATAATCCCGGGCGTTGGACACGGAGGAAACCTCCTTGTAGCCGTTCATGGAGGGAATCTGAATTTCAATATCGTAGGTGCGGGCCATGGAAGCGGAGCAGTCCCCTGCGGCCAGCTTCACGGTGCGGAAGTGGAAGCCCAGACCCTTCACCAGATTCTCGGCCTTGTGCACCAGCTCCTCAAAGGCCGCGTCGGAATCCTCGGGGCGGGTGAACTGGAACATTTCCACCTTGTTGAACTGGTGGCCGCGCACCATGCCCCGCTCGTCGGCGTGGCCGGAACCGGCCTCCCGGCGGAAGCAGGGGGTGTAGGCGAAGAACTTCCGGGGCAGCTCGGCTTCGGTGAGAATCTCGTCCCGGTAGATGGAGCAAAGGGCGGCTTCCGCGGTGGGCAGCATATAGTGGACGCGGTCGTCGGTGGGATTGGCAATCTTATAGACCTCGTCGGCAAACTTGGGGAACTGACCGGCCGTCTCGCCGCACTGGTACTCCAGCATGTGGGGCGGCAGGATGAACTCGTAGCCGTCGGCAATGTGGCAGTCGATGAAGTAGTTCAGCAGTGCCCATTCCAGACGTGCGCCCATGTCCTTATACATCCAGAAGCCGGAACCCGCCAGCTTGACGCCCCGGTCGTAGTCGATAAGACCCAGACCCTCGCACAGGTCAACATGGTGCTTGGGGGTGAAGTCAAACTTGTGAGGCTCGCCAAAGTAGCGCAGCGGTTCGTTGTTTTCCTTTCCGCCGGGCTTCAGGTCGGGGTCGGGCAGGTTGGGCAGGCTCAGCATGGCGATGCGGTATTCGTCGCTGAGGGTTTTCAGCTCGGTCAGCTCCTGCTCGATCGCCTCGGCGATCTGCACGGACTGGGCGTTGTTGGCGGCAATGGCGGCGTCCAGCTCGGATACGTCCTTGCCCTCCTTCTCGGCCTTCTTCTTCATGCCGAAGAGCTTGCCGTTTTCCTTTGCCAGCTTGTTCTTCTGAGCGGTCTGGGTTTCGGTGTTGGTTTTCAGAGCGCGGATTTTGCCGTCCAGCTCCAGAATGCGGTCGACGGTGGCGTCGCAGTCCACTTCCTTTGCCCGCAGACCGGCCTTGACGGCGTCGGGATTTTCCTTGATTTTCTTGATGTCCAGCATGATGTTTACCTCTCCTTAAATCGGAAATTTATTTTTGTATTTTCATCAGGGCGTCCAGCAGATTCTGCAAATCTTCCTGCCCATAGAATTCCAGTTCAAAGCGCCCCTTGCGCTTGCCGTTGACAATTTTGACGCCCCGGCCAAGGTGCTTGCTCAGGGATTTTTCGCATTCGGCCACGTAATCCACCGCGAAAACTTCCTTTTTCTGGGGCGCAGGCTCCTTGCTCATGTTCTTGCACAGCAGCTCCGCCTGACGGACGGACAGCCCCAGCGCAACAATTTTCTGGGCGGCCTCCTGCTGCTTCTTCTCGGATTTCAGCTGCAGGATCGCCCGGGCGTGACCGGCGGACAGTTCGCCCTTCCGGACGCGCTCCTGCACCTCGGGACACAGCCCCAGCAGCCGCAGAGCATTTGCCACGGCGGGACGGGACTTCCCTACCCGACCGGCGGCTTCCTCCTGCGTCAGGCCGTACTCGTTCATCAGCGTCTGATACCCCAGCGCTTCTTCCAAGGGGTTCAGGTCCTGACGCTGTAAATTCTCAATCAGCGCCAGCTCCATGGCCTTCTTGTCGTCGGCCTCGATAATCACCGCTGGTACGTCGCTCAGGTTCGCCATCCGGGCGGCACGCCAGCGCCGCTCACCGGCAATGATCTGATAGTAGCCGTTGGGCATTTCCCGCACCGTCAGGGGCTGAATGATGCCGTGAACGGCGATGGAATCCGCCAGCGCCTGCAATTCTTCCTCGTCGAAGTCCTGCCGTGGCTGATCGGGGTTGGGTTCTACCTTGTAGATCGGCAGCAGCTGGTATGCGCTTTTTTCCAGAGGATCTTCACTGAAATCCCCCAGGAGCGCACCCAGACCCTTGCCAAGTCCTTTCTGTGATGCCATTCTTACTCCTTTCTCCGCTTTCACAGCTTTTGCTGAATTTCTTCCGCCATTGCCCGGTAGGCGGCTGCTCCCCTGCTGACCCGGTCATAGGCGGTGATGGGAACGCCGTGGCTGGGCGCTTCCGCCAGCCGGATGTTCCGGGGAATGACCGTGGAGAACACCTTGCCTGGGAAATGCCGGCGCACTTCCTGAGATACCTGCGCCGAGAAATTCGTCCGCCCGTCGAACATGGTCAGCGCCACGCCGAAGACCTCCAACCGGGGGTTCATCCGGCGTTTTACCGTGCGCAGCGTCGCCATCAGGTCGCTGAGCCCCTCCAGCGCGAAGTATTCGCACTGCACCGGCACCAAGATTCCGTCCGCTGCACACAGGGCGTTCAGCGTCAGCAGCTCCAACGACGGCGGGCAGTCCACGAAAATCAGGTCGTAGCGTTCCTTAACGCCGTTCAGCACCATGTCCAGCTGCCTTTCCCGGTGCTGGGCGGAGATCAGTTCCACGGTAGCGCCCGCCAGATCGGACGCGGACGGAAGCACGTCTCCGTAGGGCGTGGAGACGATGGCATCCTCCGCCGGAACGTCGTTGATCAGCACGTCGTAGACAGAGTATTTGCACTTCCGCTTGTCCAGCCCCAGCCCGGAGGTGGCGTTTGCCTGGGGGTCAAAGTCGCACAGAAGCACGCGCAGTCCCAGATCATGCAGTGCGGCGGTCAGATTCACGGCGGTGGTGGTTTTCCCAACGCCGCCCTTCTGATTCACCACGGCAATTATTTTCCCCATGTTTTCATCCTCTATCTTTCTGATATGTCCGGAGAGAAATGTTTCACGTGAAACATCAGCTTTCCTCGGTAGGCGTAGTAGCGGTGACGGCGGAGTAATTCTGTCCCGGCAGGAGACGATTTGTACTCATATAACGGAGCGTGACGGCGGAAAGAACGACCAGCAGCACCACGCAGACAGCAAGCAGCACAGACAGGACACGGACGCGAGCCTTCAGCGCCTTCAGCTGTTCCTCCAGTGCAGTCTTGCCCCGGCGGCGGGCGTGAACCTTCTTTGCAGCGGCCGCACTCCCACGGGACGGAAGCTGAACGGCAGTACCGGGCTTGACCGGGTACTTCGCCATCTGCACAAGACAGTCGTTGCAGAAAACCTGCCCCTCCTCAATCTCACGGCCGCACTTCAAACAATTCACATCTCTCACCTCCGAATAAACGATACGAATATTGTACACCACTTTTCCCTGTTCGTAAAGAGGAAAGTAAACCAAGAAACCGAAGAATTTAGAAATCGTTTTTAGGAAAAGAGCCGCCTGTCCAAAACCTCCGGAAACGGACGTAAAAAAGCCTCCGGAGTTGAACTCCGGAGGCGGATGATCGATTTGATTATTTTGCGTATTCCACGGCTTTGGTTTCCCGGATGACGTTTACCTTGATCTGTCCGGGATATTCCAGCTCGGACTCGATCTTCTTGGCAACGTCCCGCGCCAGAAGAATCATGTTGTCCTCGGTCACAACCTCGGGCTTGACCATGATCCGCACTTCCCTGCCGGCCTGGATGGCGTAGGCCTTATCAACACCGGGATAAGAACCGGTCAGCTCTTCCAGCTTTTGCAGGCGGCGGATATAGTTCTCCACGTTCTCGCGCCGTGCGCCGGGACGGGCGGCGGAAATGGCATCGGCTGCCTGCACCAGAACCGCGATGACGGTCTTGGGCTCCACGTCGCCGTGGTGGGCTTCAATGGCGTTGACGATAACGGGATTTTCCTTGTACTTCCGGGCAAGATCCGCGCCCAGCTGCACATGGCTGCCTTCCACCTCGTGGTCGATGGACTTGCCCAGATCATGGAGCAAGCCGGCGCGCTTCGCCATGGCCACGTCCACGCCAAGCTCTGCGGCCATCAGACCGGCGATATGGGCAACCTCGATAGAGTGGTTCAGAACGTTCTGACCGTAAGAGGTACGGTACTTCTGACGACCCAGAATCTTAACAAGCTCAGGGTTCAGGTTGTGAACGCCGGTCTCGTAGCAGGCGCGCTCGCCCTCCTCGCGGATGGTGCGATCCACTTCCTTCCGCGCCTTTTCCACCATGTCCTCAATGCGGGTGGGATGAATGCGGCCGTCCACAATGAGCTTCTCCAGCGCCAGCCGGGCAATCTCCCGGCGAACGGGGTCAAAGCTGGAAACGGTGATGGTTTCGGGGGTGTCGTCAATAATCAGGTCGACGCCGGTGATGGTCTCCAGGGTGCGGATGTTCCGGCCTTCCCGGCCGATGATGCGACCCTTCATCTCGTCGTTGGGCAGCGTGACCACAGAGACGGTGGTCTCGGCGGCGTGATCGGCGGCGCAGCGCTGGATGGCGGTGGCGATGATCTCACGACCCTTTTCCTCGGCCTCGTCCTTCAGCTGCGCCTCGATCTCCTTGATCTTCATGGCGGCCTCGTGGCGAACCTCGTCCTCGATGCTGTGCAGCAGGAAATCCTTTGCCTGATCCTGTGTCAGGCCGGAAATCTTTTCCAGCTCGGTCAGCTGTTGCTGCTTGAGCTGATCGGCCTGCGCCTGGGTTTCGGAGACCTTCTGGAGCCGCTTGGCAAGCTCCTCTTCCTTGCGTTCAAAGGCTTCGGTCTTCTTGTCCAGGGTGGCTTCCTTCTGTTCCAGACGGCGCTCCTGCTTACTCAGCTCGGCGCGGCGCTCTTTGACTTCCTTGTCGTGTTCTGTGCGAGATTTATGGATTTCGTCCTTGGCTTCCAGAAGCATTTCCTTCTTACGGTTTTCACCGGAACGGATGGCTTCGTTGATCAGGCGGGTAGCCTCTGCCTCGGCAGAGCCGATCTCCCGCTCAGCGACCTTCTTGCGGTAACCGACGCCAAGGCCAAAGCCGGCGCCCAGTACCACCAGAATGCCAACGGCGATAATGAGAAAATGATACCATTCCATAAATTTGCAGCACACCTCCTTCTTAAAAAATAAGGGCAGAAGGGGTGGCGCATTGATCCCCATGTGAAATTAAGCATAACAGCCAGCCGGAAACACCGGCCGGCAACTTTTCGTGCAAAATCAGACGCCATGAGGCGCAAACGCATACCCCGGCTCCACCGCCGGTTATCAATGAAACGCGCGCCCGGAAAAAGGCGCAGCGTACACCATACCGAATTTATTTTACTCGCATTGGGAGGGAATGTCAAGGATAAAAAGGAAAATAAGTGGTAGAAATTCCCACGTATGGGTATTCCGCGGGAGATTGCGCACCTCGACCGCTCAAATTGAGCGGCCATTCCGGCGAAAATGAGCTGTCTTTTCTTCCACGCCGCTCAGGCCGCGATCCACGAGGGTCGGCAATCCTGGCTTGACTCTCTGACAGCAAGAAAATTTCAAGGCCGCAATTCCAAAACGGGGAATGCGGCCATTTTCATGGTCAGCCAAAGCTGCTTTTTAATGCGGAACGTGCGGAAAGGCAAATGTTTCTATTGTTCAAATCCGCGTTCGGTGCTACAATAATCTGATACAAGTTTTTAATAAAACGATTAAACCGTTTTATCCGGCTGCTGTTTCAGCAGCCGGCGGCGCAGCCGCAAAAAAACGTAAGTCCATACATTTCTCGCCGCTACCGGCGGCCTGTGAAGGATTCGCAGGATAAAATGGTGTTAACCATTTTATCAAGAAATAGGATAACAACGGCGGAAGGTGGGAAAATCATGACGTTTTACGAAAAAATGCGGCTTGTCTGCCTGTGTATCCCCCGTGGGAAGGTCGCGACCTACGGGCAGATCGCCATGCTCTGCGGCAAGCCCGGAAATTCCAGACAGGTGGGCTACGGACTGCGGGAAAATCTGGCCGGGGCGGATATCCCCGCCTTTCGGGTGGTCAACGGCAAGGGCGAGCTGAGCGGGGCGCAGCATTTTCTCATTTCCGATTTGCAGCGCACGCTTCTGGCGGAGGACGGCGTTCCCACGTACTGGAATGGCCGCTGCTGGCGGGTGGATTTGAAAAAATACGGCTGGGAAACGTCCCGGGCCGACGCGGCGGCCTTTGAAAGAGCCTTCTCGACCCCGGAAGATCACTTGGATTTGGACTTGTAGTCCTTCATTTCCGGAATCGCCCCGCCGGACACTGCCCAGAGATACAGGCTGGCTACGCTGCAATAGGGGCTGAACCGGCGGCGGTATTTTTCAAACAGTGCCCGGTCAATTTCCCGATGGTGATAAACCATCCGTAATCCCCGCTGAATAGCAAGGTCGTCATAGCTGAAAATATCGGGGCGCTGCAAACAAAACAGCAGAATCATCTCCGCCGTCCACACGCCGATTCCCTTCAGCGCCCGCAGAGCCTCGATGGCGTCTTTGTCGGACATCCGCTCCACGGCGTCCAGATCGAAAGCGCCGGTGTGGACTTTTTCGGCAAAATCCGTGATATACTCCGCCTTGCGGAAGGTCATGCCCAGGGCTTGCAGCCTGGGAACGCCCGCCGAAAGAATGGTCTCGGCGTTCACATCTCCCAGGGCGTCCTGCATCCGCTGCCAGATGGTCGCCTGGGCTTTCGTGGAGATCTGCTGGCCGATGATGTGGTGGATGACGGAAGAAAAAAGGTCGGTGTCTACAGCACGGTCGATGTGGCCGATTTGGTCAATAACCGCGCAGAGCCGCTTGCTTTTCCGGCGCAGATAGGAAACCTCTGTTTCTCCATATGAAAAATACATGTCCCTCACCTTCTTCATATCATGATACCGCAAACTGCGAGAGAATGCCACAAAAAATTTTGGGGAAGCTGCAACATTTCCCCTTGCCCGGCTGTATACAGGATAGAACGGCGGAAATGCCGGGAAAAAGAAAGGAATGTTCTGATTATGGAAAAGTTTATTGCTGTTATTTTGAGTTTTGTGATGGCGCTGGCCATCGTGGGATGCAGCGGAAATGCCGACGCTCCCGCGCCCACTACCCACAAGGGTGATACCTCCTACACTGCGGACGGCACCGTCATTCCCGGAAGCGACCCCAAGACCTGGGGGCCAGCGGAAGACGGCGAAAACATCCAAATTCCCAACCCCTGGCAGGAATGCACCAGCCTGGAAGAGGCGGGCAAGCTCGCCAGCTTCTCCTTCACCGCACCTGAGACCGTGGACGGCTACACGGAGCGTTACATTGCGGCCATCGAAAACGAAATTGCCCAGGTGATTTTCAGCAACGGCAACGATTCCGAACTGTATTTCCGCAAGGGAGCAGGCGGCGACGACATCAGCGGCGACTCCAACACCTATACTACCATCGAAGAGCAGACCGTCGACGGCCACACCGTCCTTTGCAAAGGAAACGACGGCCTGATCTATACCGCAACATGGACGGACGGCGAGTATTCCTATGCGGTGATGTGCGATGCCGGTATGAGCGTCGGGCAGCTGACCGCCTGGGTGGAGACGCTGGCCTGAAACCCAGCCTGAATTTTGGAAGGAAGGAACCTTTGGAATGGAAGCAATTGCAATTCCCATGCCCCTGTGGTGGCGGCTTTTGGGGCGGCTGTATGCCTTTGCGGTGCGGCTGATTCCCCAGGAAAAGCAGCAGACCCGGGCAAGCGACCGCGCCGACCAGATGGCGGCGGATGCGCTGGACACCTACGGAAACGCGATTCTGCGCTGTGCCTACAGTTATCTGCACAACATGGCGGACGCGGAGGAAGTCTTGCAGGACACGCTTCTGAAGCTTCTGACCGCCGCCCCCACCTTTGAAAGCGAGGAGCATAAAAAGGCATGGCTCCTGCGGGTGGCGGCGAACCTGAGCAAGAACCGCATTGAGTACAACGCTCTCCGGGACTCAGACGAGCTGAGCGAGAGAATAGCGGAAGAAGGGCGGGAAGACCTGTCCTTCGTCTGGGACGCGGTGAAGGAGCTGCCGGTACAGTTCCGGGAGGTGATCCACCTGCACTATTACGAGGGCTATTCCACGGAGGAGATCGCAAAGATTCTGGGGCGAAATCCCTCCACCGTCCGTTCCGACCTTCGCCGGGGCAGGGAAAAGCTGAAAACCATTCTGAAGGAGGCCTACGACTTTGAAGTATGAGGAAATCATGGACAAAATCCAGCTGACGCCGGAAATGCGGCGGCGAGTCCTGCGCAATGTGGAAGTAAAACAGGCGAAGCAGAAGAAACGCCAATTGACCCAGCGGCTGTTTACCCTGGCGGCCTGCCTTGCCATCGTGGTATGCTGCTGGTATGTCTGGAAGCCGAAGCAGGCCGACCCCCCGGAGCAAGGAATGATGGCGGTTGCCCGGATTGACACCGTGGACAGCCTGGAAGCGCTGACCGAGAAAACGGGAATCCCGCTGGACGAACTGACGGGCGTTCCCTTTACGGTGGAGCGCACGGAATACGTGTCTTATTGGGACAACCTGGCGGAAATCCAATATTTCGGCGATACCGACAGCCTGTGCTACCGCAAATCCCCCGGAACGGAGGACAATTCCGGTGATTATACTGTATACGCACAGGAGGAAACGCTGGAAATCTCCGGCAACGCCGTGACCCTCAAGGGCAACGACGGCGCATACAGCCTGGCCGTTTGGACGGACGGAAGCTACGCCTACTCCATTTCCGTGACGAACCCGCTTTCCGAGGATGCGTTCCGGACGCTGATCGAGGAAAACGTTTGATACTAGTTTTCAATAAAACGGTTAAAAACCGTTTTATTCGGCTGCTGTTTCAGCAGCCAGCGGCGTAGCCGCAAAAAACGTAAGTCCATACATTTCTCGCCGCCACCGGCGGCCTGCGAAGAATTCGCAGGATAAAATGGTGTTAACCATTTTATCGAGAAATAGTATGAGGGCAGATTCAGATAGGAAGTGATTCTATGTTTACCGGCTTCACCCCGGAGACTGTTGATTTTCTCTGGGGCATCCGCATGAACAACAACCGGGACTGGTTTCTGGAGCATAAAAAGCAATACGTGAGCACCCTGTACGAGCCGATGAAGGCGCTGGGAAAGGACCTGTTCGCGCCCTTCACGGAGATTCCGGGGACGATTCTGAAGGTCAGCCGCATCTACCGGGACGCCCGGCTGCACCATCCAGACCCCTACAAGGAGAGCCTGTGGCTCTGCATCCGCCAGGACGTGGAGTGGTGGGCGGAAAATCCCTGCCTGTTCTTTGAGATTCGTCCCGAGGGCGTGAGCTACGGCTTTACCCTCTGGCATCCCAGGACGGCGGCGATGGAGGACTTCCGGAAGTATATTTCCGCCTATCCCGACGAATTTCTCCGACTGATTTCCCGGACAGAGGCGGCGGTGGGACAACCCGTCACAGCGCAGCTGTACAAGCGCCCCAAGGAGACGACAAATCCTGCTCTTGCGCCCTACTTTGCCTGGAAGGGCGGCATTGAGTGCATCCGCCATAAGGACGTGGGCGACGAAATGTTCGGCGCGGAGCTGGAAAACGAGGTGGCGGATTTCTTCGCCAAGCTCACGCCGCTGTATACGTATTTCACCCGGTTCGGGGCGTAGGCAGGCATCTTAGATAAAAATTCGAGGTGAATTTTATGAAGGTTTACTATATGAACGGCGCGGGCAACGACTTTATGGTCATCGACGCCCGGGGGCGGACGCTGGATTATCCGGCGCTGGCACGGAAGTGCTGTGCGGTCACGGGGGCGGACGGGTTCATGGCCGCGGACGTTTCCGACAAGGCGGATTTCCGGCTGCATTTTTACAATTCCGACGGCACCCGGGGCGAGATGTGCGGCAACGGCGCCCGGTGCATCTGCCGGTTCGGGCATGACATCGGTCTGGCGGGAGACGTTATGACCGTGGAGACCGATGCGGGGCTTGTCCCCGGCTGGCGGCTGGACGAAAACCTGTACCGGGTGAAGCTGAACAACCCCTATGTGCTGGATCTGCACCGCAAGGGGGACGTGGCCTACGTGGAGCTGGGACATCCCGGCGTTCCCCACGCGGTGGCGGCGTACAAGGGCGACCTGTGGGCGGATGCCGACGGCCTTGTGGAAACCTTCCGGGCGCTGCGCTTTGACCCCGCGTTCTCCAAGGGGGCGAACGTGAATTTTTATCAGCTGCTGGGGGACGGGGAGATCCGCATCCTGACCTTCGAGCGGGGCGTGGAGGGCTACACCCGCGCCTGCGGCACCGGCTGCGGCTCCGTGGCCTCGGTACTGTGGAAGAAGGGGCTGCTCCCCGGCGGCGTCCTCACCGCCCACAACATGGGCGGCACACTGAAAATCACCGTCGGCGGGGAAAACGGGAACGTCACATCCTTACTGCTGGAGGGGCCGACGGAGATTACCAAGATTTACGATCTGGATATTTAGAGGTTCCCCAGGCGGGGGTTGTTGAGCGCTTACCTTCATTCTCTCCTTCTTGCCATACCGCTTGTGGGGTGTTCCCTTTTTCCCCACGCTCTCATACTATTTCTCGATAAAATGGTTAACACCATTTTATCCTGCGAATCCTTCGCAGGCCGCCGGTGGCGGCGAGAAATGTATGGACTTACGTTTTTTGCGGCTACGCCGCTGGCTGCTGAAACAGCAGCCGAATAAAACGGTTTTTAACCGTTTTATTGAAAACTAGTATCAGTCCGGCTGTAATGGCCGTGGCTCTGACCGGGCCGTCCCACGCAATGACCCGGACGGCACTTTCCGGAAACGTCTTCTTCCTGTTTTGCTGATCCAAATCGTTACCCTCCGCCGGAAAAGCAATCACTCGTGTGAACTTCAATAAAATAGCAAACTGTCAACCATTACAGATTGGCCAATTTGCCGAAGTGACCATGTATTTTTATCATAGCGTTCATCCTTCTATGAACGTTTATGCGTTTACTGCTTCCATATAAAAAATATCACACTACGGGAGAAAATGCAGTAGGAATTTAGGGTCTATCTGAAAACCGGGAATATAACCAGCAACGAGGGAGGCAGCGCCTCCCTCGTTGTGTCTTTGAAAAGCCCCTGCTTTCATCAAATGAAAGCAGGGGCTTTTTACCGTTATGTAGACTCCCGTTCCAGGATGCACGGGGAGGTGCAGTAGGATTGGGTTTGTAAATTGGGCTTTCGTATCCGCTGCAGCACAAAACGGGCGGCATTGATGCCCATGTCGTGCATGTCCACCTCCACGGCCGTGATGGCCGGGTCTGTCAGCATGGAAAAGGGGTAGTTGTCAAAGGTGAGCAGCGCGATATCCTGCGGTACCTTCAGACCTATCCGGCGGATGTATTGCAGGCAGTGCAGAGCAAGATGGTTATTGCTGCAAAGCAGCACCTCCGGTCGGGGGCGGCGCATCAGCAGACCGTACAGCGCTTCGTCGTCCAGCGCGTAGGGCGATTCATTGCAGACAACCTCAACGCTCAGCTCTTCCTCAGACATGACCTGATTGATTCCTCGCAGGCGGCTCTGGGACAGGGCGTCGTTTTCCTGTCCCGTGATAAAGGCCATTCTCCGGTAGCCCTTGTCCAGCAGATAATTCGCGGCAATCTGCCCCGCCTGCTCGTGATTGACGTCGATCCAGCAGATGCTGCACCGGAATCCCGGCTTTCCGATGACCAGATAGGGGAAATCCACCCGGGAAAGGATCGCGGCCAGCTCTGGGCTTAAAACGAAAGCATGAATGATGAGCGCGTCCGCCTGCCGCTGCTGGATGATGTCCCGGATGTAAAGGGGCGCCGCCTGTTTCGTCAGCGGCTTCAGGGTCAGGGAATAGTCCTTGCCGTCCAGATACGTGGCAATGCCGGAAATGATCTCGAACATATGGGGATTTTCAAAGGCAATGTTCTGGTAGAAATCCGTGATGAACAGCACCGTGCCGCTTGCCTGCCGGGCAAAATTCTTGGCTCGTGCGTTGGGGCGGTAGCCGAGACGGTCCGCGGTTTCCCGTATCGCCGCCTTGGTCTGGTCGGGGATGGTGTAGCTGTCGTTCAGCGCCTTGGAAACCGTGGCAATGGATACCCCCGCCTCCTTTGCCACGTCATAAATCGTCACCGCCATGAATCCGTTCCTCCCGTACTTCATACTCCCATGCACCGATTATGGCATGATTGCCGCCTTTTTTCAAGAGCAATCTGCCCCGCTGCGGTGCGGGAATGGGTGCGTCGCCAAGATTCATGGTGACCGTAATTCTTGTGTTCTCCCAATTCCGGCTGTAGCTGTAGGTCTTCCCTGCCGCGAAATTCGTCACAAAATCGCCGTACCGCAGGGCGGGGTGCGCCCTGCGCAGGGAGATCAGGCGGCGGTAGATATCCTCCAGCGGGTGAGATTTTCCCCACGCCATCGCCTGGCGGTACTCGCTTTCGCTCAGGCCGCAAAGCCCCTTTTCGTCCCCGTAAAACACGCAGGGCATACCGGGGAAGGTCATTTGCAGCAGCACCGACAGCTCCATTTTGTCGACATTTTCCCCGCACAGAGACAGATACCGGCTGACGTCATGGCTGTCCAGCAGATTCAGCTGGGCAAACAGGGCGTTTTCCCGATAGCGCAGCAAAAGGGTGGAAACATTGGTATCGAAGGTTTCCGCATCCACCGTTTCCTCCGCGAAAAATCTGCGGCAATACCGGCGGAAATCGTAGTTCATCGCGGAATCCATCATATCCCCGTTCAGATAATGGGCGGCGTTTTCCCAGACCTCCCCGACGATGACGGCATCCGGCTTTGCCGCCTTTACCGCGGTACGGAACGCGCGGAGGAAGCCGTCGTCCAGCTCGTTCGCCACGTCCAGCCGCCAGCCGTCCGTGCCATACTCGCGCAGCCAGTGCTCGCCAACACCGCAGAGGTAATTCATTACCTCCGGGTTCGCCGTGTCCAGCTTCGGCATCATGCGCTCATAGGCGTAGCAGGAATACGTGGGATAGGCCTCCCGGTCCTCCGGGCGCTCCACGGGGAAGCTCAGGCCGTAAAACCACGAGCGGCAGCGCGAGCGCTCCTGGTTTGCTATCACGTCCTCAAAGGCGCGGAAGTGCCAGC
>OOIG01002293.1_pt1 | contig 13027 bp, 9 predicted proteins | sample 1692091 | NCBI WGS metagenome assembly OOIG01 (sample SAMN06348188, study PRJEB24527) | human gut metagenome | biome: human gut; feature: ankylosing spondylitis patient; material: feces | host: Homo sapiens | place: China | collected 2015-10
GGGTAGAGGAATACCGCTCAAAGTAGCTTTCGATGTACTCCCGGATGCGGAGCATCAGCTCCTCGCTCTTGCTTCTCATATTGTACTTATCTCCTATATGGAACATAAGTTCCTGATAGCTCTATTATACACATGACGCAGAAAAAAGCAAGGGGGCAAAAAGAAGGTGTGCAATCAGATGCACACCTTCGGGGAAAAATCTTCATTTTTTAACCTGGCCGATGGATATGCTGGGCTTTTCATCGGCTGGTTGCCGTTCGCTGAAGCTCTCCAGCATCCTTTGAAAGCCGTCTACCGCTTCCTGCGGCGCTGTGATCTTCATCTTCCCGCCGGAGGCGAATACCCAGCCGTAGAAATTGCTGCTGAGATCAACGGTCGCCTCCACAGTGAAGTGGTTCTTGTCCACGATCTGCGTGGAAGCATCCTCCCCGAAGCGGTCGATGATGCTGTTCATGAGGGTGCTTTCGCACAGCAGAGTGATACGGCAGGTCTTGCCGTTGAGCATGGAAAACTCCTGCGTGAAGAACTCCGATACGTCAAAGCCCTTTGGCTTTTTTACAGCGGTTTCATCCGTAACCTCCATTTGAACGATACGGTCAACGCGGAACTTTGCGACCTGCTGCCGGTAATCGTGGAAACCGACGAGATAGTATGTATCGTTATTCCAAAGCATGGCGAATGGGGAGACGGAGTAGACTCGTCCGCCATGCCGGAGAACCCGCTCCTTGGAAGGAGCGTAGTCGAAATAGCAGAAGGAGATTTTCTTCCGCTCCGTGATAGCAGTCTGGATTCGGTCTACATTCAGAAATATGCTCTCGTTGGTGGCTTTGGAACGGCTGCCGATGTAGATCTGCCTTTTCAAAAGGGCTGTATCTCCGGGTGCCACGAAGGACGAAAGCCGTTTAACCAGCGCCTTGCTCTTTCTGGGAGTGATGAACCGCGCAGATTGCACCGCGTCGATGAGGAGCTTAACCTCCGGGGCTTCAAAGTGCCGGGTTGCCACATGGTAGAGGTTCTGCACTCTGCGTTCCTTGACGATATCCACGCCGAACTCCACAAGCTGCTCGATGTCCCTGCGGAGCGTTCTCGGATCGGCGGTGATGTCATACTGCGCTAAATGGGCGTATATGTCCGCAAGGGAGACTGGGTGAGCTTCGTCATTGTCTCTCAGAGGTATTCGAACAGGATGAGCGTGCGGTTTATGAGCAACATATTTCCTCTTACATCGTGAAGCGATCTCTAATGCTTATTCGTTCTTTTTCAGCCATTTGACCATACGGGTTGGGTCACGAAAAATCTCAGGGTCTACATCATTGAACTCATATTCATCTTTAATGGTTTCTTCGGTATTCTTGCCTAAGAGGTCATCTTCATCGAGTGCTTTGTCATCAAGCTCAATTTCTTCGTTAAACGGATTATCATCTTCGTCATCTATGTCAAGAAACATGAAATCAAGCTCTTCTCCAATATTATCTTTTTTGGTATATACAGATTCGTCATACTCGACATAATCATCACCATACTTACGCTGAGGCGCAGTTAATTGATCTTCAATATATTGGTCGAGGGCTTCTCTGTCTATACCCTCTAACCCTGCACCAGAGATGAAGTCAATAGGAAGAATCTCATAGGTGGAAGGCTGACCGTAAAGGTAGTAGCTTCTTGCCAGAAAATGAATCATATCTGCAAAGTAGTCCGTACCCCGATCAAGAGAAAAATTAGTTATATCCAGCAAACCTGAAAGATGGGCATAATCATCTTCCATCGGATACCAGTCGGAGAGAATACAGCGGTGTCCAAATCCTATAAACGACAACATTACCTCTTCATCGTACCGGAACAAGCAAATTGTTCCTTCAGAGCTGACAAATGGGTAAAGCATAGTATGAATGTCGTGTGCTGCTTGGCTTCGTTCGTCTTTCGTAGTCAGGAGGTTAATGGAAAAGAAAACACACCCATTGACCGAGAATAGACGAGAAACATTGTTAAAAGCCCTGAACATTAACCTTTGTTCACGCGAAAGTGAGGTTTCGGATTTATTGTCTAAGTATACAAACTCCTCCGGAGAATGGTTAGAAAACTCAGGAATAGAGGTAAAAACGTGTCCGGTTTCAGAAAACAGTTCCATCGCATATAAATAGAAACTCTCACCGTCATAATCTAAATGCGACACGTCACTACCTCCTTCCTGTCATGCTATAAAACGGTACTATCTAATGAATTTCGATAGTTCTTCTGCGTAAGAGATACCCTCAATCTCTTTCTTAAATGTACTCATTACCTCGTAAGTTTTACTGAGGTAATCATCCTGAGTTTGGCATCCATCCGTGAACTGTTCGTACATAACTTCAATCCCACCGCGAATGTAGTCGTGGAAAAGCTCCATATTCTGGCGGAACTCTTCGGCTTTTTCTGGTTGCGAATCATAGCGAAATGCTCTATCGATGCGTTCTTCCGAAGTGAGTTCTGTGGTTTTATCAAGGAGCATCACCATTCGGTAGAGAAAAATACAATTTTCCCGTTCGTTAGCGAAAGCATCTGCGTACACACGAGCACGATCATCAGAAGTGGTATCTCGCTTCGCCGTTCGGCTGTAAAGCAACCCAAAAACAGCAGCGTTCATATAGACATCTATATAGCGCTCAAAAAGTCTTGCCGCAGTGGGGTTGTCAGGGCTTTGATCATCCCGCGAATTTTTCTTGGCAAGGAATTTGAGATATGTAGCATGTTTTCCATTAATTGTGTAGTCGTTCTCAAACATGGCGCTACCTCCTTAATTAATATGAGTGCAGGTCTCACTGTCTTTATTCAAATGATACCTTTTCCCCACACGATCATTCATAACTGGCTCCGCATAGTTCCAGTCTTTCTGCATTACGAACATGATAACCTGTTCAGCAATCTCTGGAAGCACCTTGGAGATATTGGCGGTATGTGTTTCATCTGCGTTAGAAAACGGAGCGTCCATTACCAACGGATACGGCTCAGAAGAAAGGTTGATTCCATTTTCGGAACTATCCGTGATAATCTTTTCTTTAGCCATAGCTACCAGCCCCGCTATAAACGCAAAATTCTTCACACGATTTGAGCCTTCGGATTCGCCGGCTGCTATTTCGCGATCAGAAACAGTTGTGAGAAGTTCGACATGGTATTTTGCATCAATGGTAACACGACGGTGGCCATGATACATCCGTTCAAAAATCTCATTGACTTTTGCTTCCAAATCCTCACGAATAGTAAGCTCTTTATCCTTATAGGTCTCTTCGAGCCATCCTTTTATTTCTTCAGCGTAGGCGATGAGTTCCATTGCCTGACGGTTTTTCTCAGAGACAGCCGTGAGTGAATCGTACAGCTTCTTACATCGATCAATATCGCTTTTCAGAGCACCATCGTCACGGTTCAGGCGGTCTTTTTTAGCATGGATGTCGCGTAAACGTACTCGAATGTCAGCAAGCTCCTGCTCATAGCGGCGCATGTTTTCTTTTCCAGAAATCTGAGTGCCGATGGTCTGATGCTCATCTTCCCACTCTTGAATAAGGCTTTTGGAACGAAGGATAGCCCTATAGCGTTCATCAAGGCTGCTATAAATACGTTCTGCCGGACGAGAGAAGCTACTCAACCTTTCCCTGTAGTGGCGCACAGTGTTACCAATTGATTCCGGCGGAACATATGCCAACTCGGCCATGAGATGCTGGTATGCTTCATTTCCATCGCGAATTTCCTGACCGCAGATGCAGCGACCACGCTTGATTAGTTCCATAATCGTCGGCTTTGTTAAATCACGGATACCCTTATCATCTACCTTGACTTCCTTCAAAAATGCGCTGGCAGTGCTCAGAAGAGGCTGCGCAAAAAAAGCAAGTGAGCCGGCATTGAACTCGCGAAAATACTGAGTGATAGCTTCAGAAAGTGCTTTTCGCTCAAGGGAAATCCGTCGCTCTAAATCTTCCTTTTTCTTTTGGAGAGTGGTTGTCGTCTGATTGTCTCGCAGAATGGCATCTAACTGCTCTTTTCGAGCATCGTACTGGCTGATTTGCGAAGCACAGTCTTCCAGTTGTCCAGCTATTGCATTGCGTTTTTCCTCGGCTGTTTGAATACGATTCAAAGCTTCCTGTGCTTTAGCATCGCCGTCTAAATCCATACTTCCGTATAGTTTGCCAATCACCGTGGCCCTTTTTGCCCGATCACCAAGATGTTTGATAGCACTATCCATGATTGAAAGCCCAAGGAGCCCTTTAACTGCTTTTGCAACATCCTTTCTTGTACTGATGCTACTAACCCGCTCGGTATCGAAAAAGAAGTATGTAGACAAATCTTCCGGAAGAATGTTGTTAATTACGTTATCAACTTGGGCAGCCTTAACTGATTCTGTTTGTCCGTCTTCCTGTTTATAAGAAACCTTGATGTTTGGTACGCTTTCTCCCCGGACATTGCCATTAGCGCAAGTGTACCTCTGCGTTCGAGTAATCACATATTCTGTGCCGTCGTGCAGGACAGTGATTTCAACCTCAACAATCTGCTGCTCACCATTACGCATCTCTTCAGAGAGTTCGTAGTTAAGCAGAAAATCAGGGTGCTGGTCAAAGTTGACCTTATTATAGAAGCACCAATTAAACGCTTGCAGAAGCGTAGTTTTCCCGAAAGTATTATCACCAAGAATAATGGTAACGTTCTTCTCCGGGTCGCATGAGAAATCCACTTTCGTAGTTCCACGGAACTGACGGAAGTTCTCCATTCTCAAAGTTTTTATCAGCATATCGTCACCTCAATAGTTCTTCTTTGCTTCGTCATTGATGATTCGTCGAATCGTTTCGACCATCTGTTCCGTAGTTTTCTCGCGAGTCTTGAGATTTTCCTGCTCTGCCTTAAGAATCTTGAATTTCATGGCATTAAGACGTTTTTCCCGCACATCTTGTTCATTAGACATATTCCTCTTCCTCCCCTAACATGGTATCACTTTCAATATTGTAACTTCTCTGTATTTCTGCAATCAAGGCATCTGAATCAAACGGATTTTCAGCGATAGCAGCAAAGTCTTTTATTCTGACAATTTCTCTCTTTGCGAGAGATTTAACACTATCAATTACATCAGAATCATATTCAGTAACCTGATCCAATGAAATCGGCAGGGTAATGAAGTCAAAAATCTCAGCATGACGTTTACCCGTGAATTTTCTCAAAACCCGTCCTCGACGCTGAACATACTCTTTGGGATTCGTGCTGCTCGCCATTATAAAAGCAGTCTTAATGCTTGGAATATTTACACCTTCATCGAGGCACCGGATAGCTACTAAAACCTGAAGATGCGTTCCCTCAGCAAAGTTAGCTTTGATGCGTTCACGCTCATCAGCATTTTCTTCGGAGGTGAATTTTGTAACCCTCATGCCGAGGTCATTTCCCAGCATTCCAGCCACAATATCAACCTGTCTTGCTTCATCAATTGGCGGCTTTCCTTCTTGATAATCAACATCATGCATGGTGGTAGCCCCACAGTAAACAAGAATTTGGTTGTCATCTTTATAGTCTTGCATTAGATCCTTGAGTGTACCGATTTTTTCTACCGCACCTGCAACAATGCGAGCTCGCTTAATGAGCAGCATCTTTGCATACTCGCTTAGTTTTACTCTGCCATCCTTATCCGCATGGACGTTCTTCCTAATCTTTGCAGTTAGATCAAGATAGAAACCGAGTTCCTCTTCGCTCAACGAAACGGGAACTGGGTGGTAGTAATAAGGCGTGAGCATGTCATTGTCAATCGCATCTTTGAGAGTGTATTCGATACACTTGTTCCCAAAGTAATTATACAAAGTCTGCGTTCCTTCTGGATCACCGTGGCGGTCAATCGTTGCCGAAAGTGCTAAGCGATATGGAATGTGAGGAAGCAGAGTTTTACTGAGATTTTCCGCTCCAAAGTTGTGCGCCTCATCGACGACTAAAACAACATTGCCCTTTAGCTTAAGCATCAAGTCCTGCACATAGCTTATAGAAAACGTAGCATTTGTCGAAACCATACAGAAGTGTTCTTGTACCCCTAAATTGAAACTTGTAACGGCAGTTTTCAAACGTTCTCGCCAATTCTTTTGGGACGATGCAGAATAGCACACAATCGGCTTCATTCCAAAAGCCAAAATATCTTCTTTCCACTGTTCAACCAAATGCTGATAAGGGCAAATGATAATCACAGCGAGGTTTTGATTCATGTCTGCATACAATTGTGCAATCGCTGCCAACGCAGTATAGGTTTTTCCCGTACCGGTTGCCATGTCAAAGATACCGACATAGTTTTGCTTTGTCCATGCTTCAATCGCATCTATCTGATACGGTCTCATGTGAACATGCGCCGGAATCATCGGGCCAGACAGTACCGCACAATCATCAACCAAAGCAATGTCGTACCCAAACTCCTCGACATCGAGACTTGTATCAATTCTGTCATTAACTCTGTAGCGACGCATAATCTCCTTGCTTACGTCTGGAAAGTTCATGACTTTGATGCTGGGTTCATAATCTTCCCACATGGCGTTAAACGCAGATTGTTTGATATATACACGGTCAGCATCTTGTGTCCACGAAGCAAATACATCAATCGCCTCGTAATTGGTGGTAAAAGCATTTGCGCTTTCATTCATAGATCCGGAAAATGCTATGATATTCCCATCGTAATCGTACATCAGCCCCAGTTTTTCATGGAACATTCCAATGGTGTTGTCGTCCTCCAGAAAAGCAATCTTTATGTCCAAGCGACCGGCTGCAATCAGATTACTTAAAAGGTTCAATCTTGCTTCCTCGAATTTTCCTTTTGGTTCACGAAGTTCGCGGAGCAAAGCTTCTTTGATTACCTCGTCACGGCGACGAATCCCATCATTGATTGCATCGATATCTTCCGCTGAAAGGCGAGGGGATGCAATTATCTGAATTGTACCGTTGTTCTCAATCAAACCGCAAATTCCAGCAGTCAAAGATAGGAGCGCAGAAGATGAAAAAAAGCCAACCGTGCGCTTGTAGATGACCGCTTGTTTTAGTACCGGGTTATAGAAGTCCCGTATTACGTTGTCAAGCCGCGACCTATACTCCGGTTTTAGTTCAATGTCTCGGAAACTCATTTTAACCCACCTTTACAGATTTATTTCAATTTCTTCAAGAGCGTTTTCTAACTCATCAAATTCTTTGTCGCTTGTCAATGAATTTACGCTGAACCGGATTGTCCCCGATGGATAGGTTCCGAGAAATTGATGGGATCTCGGAGCGCATTGGAGACCAGTTCGGACGGAAATTCCACGTTCAGAAAAAATACTTCCAGCACTATCACTGCTTATTCCATAAATCAAACAAGAAACAATACCAACATACTTATGCCCTTCAACAACGCCAATTACCTTGATAAAGTCATAATTATACAGCAAAGCCAGCAGCTTATTTCGCCGTTTCTCCTCCTCTGTATAGAGATTTCCAACAGATTGACCCTTAATCCACTTCAGTGCTGCGTTTAGACCGGCAATGCCAGCAATGTTCAATGTTCCCATTTCGTATCTTTCTGGAAGGCTTTCCGGCATATCTTGATTTGCAGAATCATAGCCTGTGCCGCCAAAAAGGATAGGGGAAAGATTGAAATTTGGTTTCATTATGAATCCAGAAATTCCAGTTGGACCAAGTAACGTTTTATGTCCTGCAAAGACTGCAAAGTCAATAGTTTCCAAGCCAACATTTAACTCGATAAGTCCCGCAGTCTGAGCCATATCTACAACGGTAATTGCTCCGTATTCTTTAGATAATGCAAAAATATCCTCGACTGGAGCCACCAAGCCAATGACATTGCTGGCATGGCTCACGACGACAAGATCAGGTCGAGTGGCATCAAACTGGTACCGAATCCTCGCCATGTCATATTCAAGGCATTCGGAAACTGTAAGCTCGATTACTTTAATCCGCCCCATACGTTCAAAATGGTGCAAAGTGCGAGTAACCGCATTGTGCTCAAAAGGACTGATATAAACAGTCCGAATTCCCGACTGCACTATGCTTTGAATAATCATATTCAAAGCAATCGTGGCAGTCGGAGTAAAGACTACTTTCTTAGCAGGGCAATGAAGCAAATCCTGAAGCAAGCACCGAGTCTCGTCAATAATGCCTTTCGCAGTATTTGCCAGGTCATAATTGCCTCTGCCCACACTTCCTCCATGATCCCGATAGAATCTGTCCATGAAAGAGTAAACTTCTTCAGGCTTGGGATATGAAGTTGCTGCATTATCAAAATAAGCCATTTGCTCCCCTCCTTAACAAAGCTTTTTCAGAACCTCCATAAGAATTTGCCGTTTTTCCTGTTCTGAGATTGAATGCCCCATGGCTTCAAGGGAGGCTGTAATTTGATTGAACAGGAGTTTGCCTCGCGCCGAAACTTCAACTTTCTCAAAGCGTCTTGTTGTATTGATGCCTTCTTCATCAGCGAATGTCACCTGATAGCTTGATGTTTCATTGATAGTCTCAGAGACCACACTGCTGTGAAAATCCTTCGCAGTTTTCATGAATCGGGCAAGAGCATCTGAATACAATTTGGACGTCTTGGAATCCCAGTCTTCCAACCGCAGCCCAGTAGACAGCTTTGCAAGGCGAGTAATGAACATGTTCTCATCGTTCGTTGAACTTCTCAGATGTTGTAGAAAACGATCTGTTCCATCTGGAAAGAGCTGTTCAAAACTTTTGGGATCAAGAAGGTCACACCATTCTCTTACAGTATCCAGCAGGGAGAGCTTTTGCCCAGCTTTTTTTCCATTCTCCGGCAAGAATGCGTCTTTGGTTTTTTTAATCAAAGCCTGCTTTAGTTCTCCTAAGAGTCCGTCGAATACGCCTTTTGCTTCAATGATATCCGTTGCGGCATCGGCATACTCTTCATGATAATCAAATGCCTCAGGCAACTTTTTGAACAGAAGTTCGGAACTGCTGATGTTCTGTCGGAGAATCTTCATCATTTCAAGCTGTCTCCTGAGCAGCCTTTCTCCTGAGGGCCTCTTGACACACTCTTTAGAATATTTTGGAAGAGCCATGTACCAACGATGCATAGCATTTGCCACATAGTCATAAGAGTTTCCTGTCTTTTCGGCATCTATCACATATTCCAAAAAAGCTTCTGCCAATCGGTCAATATACTCCTCCTTCTCAGGACTCCAGTCCAAATACTCAAGCGTAAAATTGTCTGGGTCGCTATTAATCTGAACGAGCGCATCAACGTTCGTTTGAATTGGACCAAAGCGATCGTTTATTACAGTCTGCTGACGATAATTATGCATAACCGCTGCAAGATAAATTGGGATTAATCCATAGCGTAAGCCAATATGATAATCCGAAGATGTCATGCGTTCGTAAAGCACAGCAAAACTGAGCCGCCCTTTTTGACGTGACTCAAGGATGAAGTTTTCTATTGTCTCCATCATATTGCGCATGGCAGGATCGGTAGGATGTAAATTAACTTGCGGAACGCCGCCATCCTCATTCCAAACTCCCGTTCGGAGAAGAGTGCTGCGCATAATGGAGACTTCTTGGCCTGTGCCAGAGAGTCCAAGGTTCGGCTCAAGTTCCCCTCGCAATAATGCACTAATAATTTTATTGCGGCTGTTCTGCGCAATGCTGGTAATCTCGTTCTTATTAACAGACTCATTATTGATCACAGGAGTCAGACTATAAACCTTATCACAAATCTGAGACATGACTTCTGTCAATCCAGATTTACGATGAACACTCAGCACTTGACCATCACGGATATATATCGAACGGCAGCCTTCAGGATGTGTATATGAACCTATAAAGCCTTTGATGATTTCCTGCAAATCTTCAAACACCACCTCGTATTCATCGAACAACACAGGGTCATCCACAGCCTGATCGCGAAGGTGCATAACCGCAGCATACTCCCGAGCTACATCTTTAATATCCTTAAAGTGCTTGGGAATCACAAAGATGTGGCGCTCACAGCCCTTGCTGGTGCTTTTTATTATTTCCAACAGTTCGTTTAGTTGATTATCGCTTTCAGGAATAACGCCGTAAATCACCCCGTCAGCATCAATCATTTCACTCTTAACATTCCAATCCACGTTGGATACAACCTCTGCTCCAGAGATAAATTGAAACGAGAAGAATCGTGTCATTTCATGTTCATCATTATAGCGCGAAGGGTACATGTAATTATCAAAGTTTGACGCATTAAGAATGTCCTTCGTCGTGACCTTTCCAACCTGCGACTCCATCAAATCGTGAATCTTCTGCTGAATATTCACACCAGAAGTCCTCTTTAACCGAAGATAATCATTACTCCTTTTGATATAGACGACAAACTCTTTCTCAATGAGTTCAGAAATAGCTTTCTCAATCTCGCTGACTTCATAAACACCAGAATAGATACCAATGATTTGTTCCTTTGTTGGACTCAGACGTTCAAACTGCTCAAGGATATAAATCAACGAGATGGTCTTGATAATTTTACTTCCCAACGTTCCTTCGGGAAGTTGATTCAAAATTGTGCTCGTAAGAATAAAAGTATTGTGAATTTCCCCCTCATACACTTCCTTTTTGAGAAGTGGCTCGAAGTAATCATAAATTTGATCCGGCGTTACAAGAGTAAAGCCGTTTTTGTAGCTATCCAGAAAAGATGCGAGGGTTGCTGTTCCTTCCGCCGAGAGGAACGTAAGAAGTGTGCGTTCATTTTGTGCAACACGCTCAGATAGCCTCGGCAGGATAAATGTCGAGACAGGATGGAGCGGGAAACAATCTTTGATTGCTGTGCTAATCTCGCTCTGTGCATCTATAAACATTTGATGCCTTTGATAGCGGGAAAATAAGGCATCAAAATCATAGCCATGCGCATCGCAGAACCTACCCCAAAGAGGCTCCTTGTGCTGAATGACAGAAGAGATTATTTCGTATGTCTGCGAGAAGTTATTATTCATATGAACGTGCTTGAAACGTTCAGAAACGCCTCGCCATCCATCGGTCTTCTCCTTAGGAAGTTTGTCGATATAGTTAGAAATTTCTTTATGTGAAATCAACATCAAGTGTAGCTGCAAAGCTCCGCTTCGGCAACATTTTTCTGCGAAGTCCTGAAGCATCTTTGTATCGCTGACAGAAGCACTGCCAATATTAGCCTCAAGAAACTTACTGAACTCATCATAAACAACATAGATACCTGTATAACCCTTAGGCTTTAGGCTTTTTGCTACGCTTTCATAAAGTTCGACTACATCGAAACCAAGAAACGGATTAAAAATGCTTCCCGCAGTCAACGTCGGATAAATCCGCTCAAAAACTTCATATGCAGCAACATCATAGTTCTCCAATCGATCAGCAAAAACATCGACAGGGACATCAATGCTGTTCTGAAATTTAATAAAAGCCTCAGGGAAGTCCTTTTTCCAACGTCTAATGACATTAGTCGCCGCTTTATAGTTTGTTTCAGGCATAGCACTTAAAAGGTCATTCTCAGAAAGCGTTCGTTGCAAAGAAAGCAGGAATGCTTGGGTAAGACTGGTACTACTTCCATTTATAACGACAGGTAGAATTCTTTGTTCGCTATCATAGTAATTCTGAACAAGCTGATAAAGCCTCGGATTTTCTTTAATCTTCGGCATCAACTTCTCAAAAAGAACCAAATCACGCTTTATAAGCATGGAGAGGATTGTCAATACAATATGTGACTTACCTTTTCCATACGCACCAATTAATACTCGCGCACGATCCGTTGAGAGTGGACTCACGCTCAATAGGATATCCTCCAGCAAATTTAGCGCAGATTTAGTTGGTATAAAGTTCTTCAGTTTGTCATCGCTTCCAAGGTCATATCCTATGTTTACAGAGTATTGGAAACCCGAAGCAACGGAAATCATATCTCTCATCTTTCTTTCTCCTGACTCTGCTCATTGATAGACGCATAAAAACGTTCTACATAATCAAGGAAGTCGAAGTCCCCTTTTATGTTGATAACATCCAGACCTGCCGTGCGGTTGATTTTAATCAACCCAAGTTTTTCGCTTCGATACAACACATCAAGCATCGTGATTGAATCGAGGTTAAACACCTTTCCAATATTGCATGGAGCAGTTAATAGTTCGTTCAGACCAATTTCTTTTCGCCCTTTAGCATTATCAACAATAACAGCAAGGATGACATACGGATTAAGAGTATCGCTTGCGGGAATGCTCTTTTTATATGTCTTTTTTCGCTTGTTCAGTATGTCTATCAATCCAAGTTCCCCAAACGGACAATCAATATTATTCTCTGGAGATACTCTCGTCGGATTTGACTTATAGCGAGGAAGGTAGGTGTTGATGATGCACTGGAAGTCATCATTCAGTGATCGAATCGCATAATCGGTCTCGCCGTCACGCATCTTGGCATATTTTTGTAATGCGGCAACAAAATCTTCTCGTGAGAACTCCAACATAGAAAATTCGTTGAAGAAAAAATACCACGCTGTAGCAATGTCCGATTGAGAAGCAAGCTGATATTGCAAAAGATACAGAGTGCCTAATTCTTCAATGTATGCATCGTTCTTATAAATAAGCTTTCCAAGTTCGGTAAAGCTCTGAACCCGTTTTCCCTTATCTGATTCCTTAGTAAGACCAACAGCTTGAAGCCAATACCTCATTGCCTTTACCATGTTTGCCCCAATACCAAGAACATCCATCGGGTTCTCGTCATGTGCAATGAAAACATCAGGCTTGTTAGCCACGCAGCGCATACCCTTACTGAGCCAACCTTTCCTGATAAAGAATGTATCGTGAGCCCGAAATTTCATAGGCATTGTCTTTCCCTCCACACTTTATTTCGTCCGCAGATACTTGTCCATCATACAGCCTCCGTCGAGATATTTGGCGGTCATGCACATCTTGCAATGAACACATTTATCTGGGTCGATATAGTAGCTATCTCCTATAATGGATATAGCCCCTTGCCTACAGATAGACTGATATGCTCCCCTTATGAGAGACAGTGAAAAAGAAAAACACTGTCATCATAGGGGGAGCATTGTTATGCCACAAAA
>OOIG01002294.1_pt1 | contig 13013 bp, 14 predicted proteins | sample 1692091 | NCBI WGS metagenome assembly OOIG01 (sample SAMN06348188, study PRJEB24527) | human gut metagenome | biome: human gut; feature: ankylosing spondylitis patient; material: feces | host: Homo sapiens | place: China | collected 2015-10
CACGATGTTTCCCTCGCTGTCCACGATATATGTGGTGGGGTAGGTGGAAATGTCCGCAACGAAGTCCTTGTAGAAATCGCCCTCCGGATCCGGAACGATATTGCGATAGGTCACGCCCTTTTCCTCCAGAATCTCCCGGGCCGTGTCCAGCTGCTCCTGGCTCTCGCCGGAGTCGGTGCCCACGCCGATGAGGTTGATGTTCCGCTCCTTGAAATCCTGATCCAGCTCCTCCAGTTCGGGCATCTCGGCGATGCAGGAGCCGCAGCCGTTGTTCCAGAAGTTGACGATGGTGGCATCGTAGTCTCCAAAGATGTTGCTGGAAATGGGATTCCCAGCAGTATCCACCTCGTCAAAGGCAGGGAAAGGCTCTCTGGTTACCAGGGAATCATCCTTTCCTGAGGAGCACCCCGCTAGAATCGCTGTTATCAGGGCAGCAGCGAAGAGCAGAAAAAGTATTTTTTTCATGATACGGATTCCTTCTTTCCAATTGTGTTTTTCAAGGAAAAGACCTTTGTGATGGCCTGATGGGGACAGGTGGCGATGCAATCCCCACATCGGATACACTCGGCATGGTTGGGGGTACGGAAGATCTCCACATCCATTTTACACACCCGGCTGCACGCCCCACAGGTGGTGCACTTGTCCCCGTTCACCTGAAGGCGGTAAACGGACACCTTGTTGAACAAGCCATAGAACGCCCCCAAGGGGCACAACCACTTGCAGAAAGGGCGATAGAAAAAAACTGCCAGCACGACAACTCCCAGCAGAATACAGCTCTTCCAGGTGAAAAGGCCGCCCAGGCTGGCTCGGATGCTGCCATCCACCATGGACAAGGGGATGCCTCCTTCCAAGATACCGGCGGGACAGATGTATTTGCAGAAGAATGGATCCCCCATTCCCACCTCGTTGACCACCGTCATGGGCAGTACGACGACGAAGAGGACCAGAATCACATATTTTAAGTAGGTCAGAATGTGAAAGCGCTTGGTGCTGAACTTTTTGGTAGGGATCTTGTGCAGCAGTTCCTGGAACCATCCGAAGGGACACAGAAAGCCGCAGACCACCCGGCCCAGCAATACACCCACGAGGATGAGAATGCCCACCACATAGTAAGCGAAGTGAAATTTAGAGGAGCCGATGACTGCCTGCACCGCCCCGATGGGGCACGAGGCCGCCGCTGCCGGGCAGGAGTAGCAGTTCAAGCCAGGCACGCAAACTCCTTTCAGACCTCCGCGTGAGATCTTCCCCTGAAAGAAATGGAGAAAAAACGGGTTGGTAGCAATGGTTGCCCCCAGCTGAATCTTCCAGCGATGTTTGTTCTTAGCCAATGCCCACACACTCCAAACACAGATTGATGCCCTTACTCAGGACAACTTCTGCCTCGCCCCGCCACAAGCCAAAACCGATCATCAGCAGGGCGACAGCCAGCAGACATATTCTGATCTTTCTCATGTCAGCCTATGGTCTCCATAGCAGCTGCCCCTCCGTCGGGCGTCACAGCAGAGGTTTCGGAACCGCTGAGCTCCTGTTCCTCACTCATTTCCACAAAGCTGGCAGCGGACTCAATCAGCTCCTCAGCCTCTACCGCCGAAATCCAGGCGGAGAAGTAGGAACCATTCACGCACCAGGAGGCGGTATTGGGGACTTCCTCATCCTCGATCATTTCCCGGTTGTTTCCCACAGCTTCTTTTAGAGAATCGTTATAGAGGATGACCGGGAACGGGGCGTCGGAAAACATATCGCTACCCTCCTCGGACTTGGTACACAGAACGATACTGGCTCCGTTGGCCGTCACACCCTCATAGGCATCCACGAGATTTTGAAAAAATTCCGCGGTGCTGGAATCTGCAGGATCCGCAAAGGCAAATAACACCACATTTTCCAGGTCGTCCTTGGTAAATTCCGCGCCGTCCAGAGTGGTGGTAGTAAAGTCAGCCACTTCGTTGGCCTCCATTTTATTGCTGGCTGGGACGCTGTTGTCCTCCATGTAAGCGTCCACCCAAGTCTGATCGATCCAGCCCTTCTCCAGGGCATCATCAACGGTCAGGGTACCTGCCTCAATGGCCTGCTCTACCTCTTCCTGACTGGGCTTCTTTTCCCCGCAGGCAGTCAGGGCCACGGTCATAACGGCAGCCAAGCCCCAGGCGATGAAGCGCCGCTTATTCATCTGTCTCATCATAAAAACCTCCTTGCCGCAGCTGCGGCCGTATTGACATGGGGCATCATAGCATATGGGATATAAATTTTCTGTCAAGGCCTTCTTGATGAAAATTTTATATGAATATGCTATACTAGCAGATACATGCAAGAAGGTGATTTTATGAGGATATTAGTGGTAGAAGACGAACGGATCCTGTGTGATGGCATTGCAGAGGATCTGGAGTTGGAAAAATACACGGCAGATCGCTGCTACGACGGAGCGGACGCTTATGAGCGGCTGTCTGTGGAACACTACGATCTGGTAATTCTGGATCTGAATCTGCCCGGTATGGACGGGCTGGAGCTGCTCCGGCGCATTCGAACGGAGCGGCCGGAGCTGCGGGTGCTGATCCTGTCTGCCCGGGCACAGATGCGTGATAAAGTACTGGGTCTGGATCTGGGCGCAGACGACTATCTCACCAAGCCCTTTGCCCTGGAGGAGCTGGAGGCTCGGGTCCGTACCCTCCTGCGCCGGGAATTCGTCCAGAGGGATACCAGAATTCAGGTTGGGGAGTTGATACTGGACACCACTGCTCGGGAGATCTCCGCCCGGGGGAGGATACTTACTTTGACGCCTAGGGAATTTGCGATTTTGGAGCATCTCATGCTCAGCCAGGGGCACTGGCTCAGCCAGGAGGCTTTGCTGGACTACATTTGGGAGACGGATGCCAATCCCTTCACCAACGCCATCCGGATGCACATCTCCGCCCTGCGAAAGAAGCTGCGGGAAGTCCTGGGCTATGACCCTATCCGGACCAAGGTTGGGCAAGGCTATCGCCTGGAAATGGAGGAACATCCATGAAACGAACTCTCTCTCTGCGTCTGCGCGTCACTCTTACTTGCACCGCTCTGCTGGCTCTGTGCTGCATCTTGATCACGCTGACCAATAATCTGTCTGCCGTCCAGATGGCGGACAGCATTCAGGCCACGCCGGTTCTGCCCGCCCAAGACGTGGAGGCGGAGCTGGAAAGCGTCTCGGAAATGCCTATGCCGGAACTGACAGCCAGTACTGCCACCCGCCATGCCAGGAAAATATTTCATGTGCAGAGTCTTCTGGCCATGGCCGCCATTTTATCAGTCGGAGCGTTTTTGATTTATCGTCTGGTAGGGAAAGCTCTCTCCCCGCTGGATGATCTGACCCGGCAGATTCGGTCCCGGACAGCAGAGGATCTGGCCCAGCCTATCACCGTCCCCCGCTGCGGCGGCGAAGTAGAGGAGCTGGCCGATGCGTTTAATCAGATGTCCCAGCGACTGGATCAAGTATTTACGATGCAACGGAATTTTTCTCAAAATGCAGCCCATGAATTCCGCACGCCGCTTACCATTCTGAAAACAAGACTTAGCCTGTTTCGCAAAAAATATGGCCATCAGTCCCCTGAAGTGGAGGAACTGCTTCATATCACAGGAGGAGAGGTAGACCGCTTAACAGGCATTGTCGGTGGGCTGCTTCAACTGACCAATCTGGCACAAAATACCCGCTGGGAATCCATTTCCTCCGAGGAGCTGCTGCGCACGGTGGAGGAAGAGCTCTCCCCTCTCGCGGCAGAGCGGCGCATCTCGCTCCAAACCGTACAGGAATCTTGTCTCCTGTACGGTGATCGGGAACTGCTTCACAGGGCGGTCTTTAATCTGGTAGAAAACGCGGTAAAATACAGCCCAGAGGGAAGTGCTGTAAAGATCCGTATGCAACGCAACACACAGCGGCTTTGCATTTCGGTAGAGGATCAGGGCCCTGGTATTCCAGAAGAACTGAGGGGGCGGATCTTTGAGCCCTTTTTCCGGGTGGACGATGCCCGTACCCGCCAGCAAGGCGGCACAGGACTAGGCCTGGCGCTAGTGCAGGCCATTGCCCAATTCCACGGGGGGACAGTTTCTGTTTTGGAAACCCCATCGGGCGGCAGCCGGTTTCTTTTGGATTTGCCCTGTCAAAATGCTCCCATTTCATAAGCAGCTCCAGTAAATATAATTACACAAGCAAAAGCGGCCCAATCAAAGGATTGGGCCGCTTTTGAAACTCTAGGAAAAAACGGCTGAGGCAGGAAGAAAAAGCATGCTAAAAAATATCAAATTTCCGAAGTACGCGCTCCGGAAACCTAGTGCTTCTGTCTATGGCTTATTCTGTGGTCAAAGTGTTAACCATTTGTTTTACTACACCGTTAGAAATCATAAACGCAAAAAAACCACCCCTTCAAACTAAAGGGTGGTTTTTTTGGAGCTGCTGGGCGGATTCGAACCGCCGACCTCATCCTTACCAACGCAAGATTTTTGTTTTTTCTAATCTTTTTTGTTGTTTATGGCCATTTCCGCTCCAGACAGATTGCTTTCCGGCACTTTTTGGACGCGGAATTTTCGGTTGTTCCGCCCCCGTCTGTGGCTGGTTGTGTGGTCAAATTCATGAGAGAATCAGGAACAGCCACCGTTCTCATCTAAAAATCAGGATACAAAAGCAAAACACAACCGGATGCATACGCTATATCTATTCCTGTGCTTTTAGGTGATCAGCAGCTTTCTAATTCAAACCATTTTAGATCGTGGTAACACCGCAGCAGAAAACAGCCTAATTTATTTACGGAAAGAAGGCAGGATAAAAGATAGCGTTCATTTAGAGCATCTCATCGCTGCCTTTTACTTAGGTGGTTTTAGTACAGTGTTGTCAAAGATAAAGCTGAGATGGAGTAAGATATTCTTTTTACACACAGTCCTCCAAAACGAGAAACATATTTATGGTAGCTCTACATGGAGATGTAAGTATTACCCTGCCCTGGGTAGATAATTCATGTCAGCATAGTTGTTGATGAAAATTAATTTACATTTTACATCCTCGTGAGCGACATATTTACACTTCTTTGGTACGCTGTACCTGTGCGAAAAAGTCGTATCACAAAATGGGAGGAATAAACCATATGAGCACCGTAGAAAAAAACACTGTCAACCAATCTCAGAAGCTGATGATCTTTGTTCTATCCATGTCCCTGTATGGACTGGCCACCTTGTTTACGGAGCTGATCCCCAAATTTCAGGTAGGACTGGTGGAGTTCTCTGTGGAGTACTTTTTGTTCATCCCCCTGACCCTGGCCATGCTCTTTGACCCCCTGTCCGCCGCTTTGGGCGCCGCCACCGGCGAGCTGGTATTCAGTGAGATCATGCTGGGCCAGTTCGGCGGCCTGGGCGAGCTGGAGAAGTTCCTCACGGTCACCATCGGTGTGTATATCGCTGGCCGCCTGGTAAAGGATCCCAAGAACCGGGCTATGGTGGGCTTGGCTGCCATCACCGGCACTGCCGCTCAGCTGCTCATGGGCACCATTGTGGACATCGCCAAGGTGCAGTTCGCCGTGGAAGATTTTGAGGCGGTGGAGGGCCTGCCTGAGAGCGTCTTCGCTACCGAAGGGTTTGCTTTCTGCAACGATCTGCTCTTCTCTGGTATCCTGTTCTGCCTGCTGCCCACGTTGTATCTGGTTCCCAAGCTGTACGGTAAGATCGAGCCTCTGCTGGGCATGGCGCCCCGTACCCGGGGGAGCGCTGTTTCCGGTCTGAGCCCCAAAGCTATCCTGGTGTGCGTCATCGGTTTTGCCTGTGCCATTGCCGCAGAACTGGCTGCCACTGCCGGTATGTCTCTCATCGACTGGGAGGCCGAGTGGGCGGAGAGCGGCACCGCACTGGCGGTGGGTATGGTTGCCGCCGCTGCTCTGACCGTCATTGTCCTGCTGGTTATGAAGAAGAGCAGAGGAAGGAATGTGGCCTGCTGATATGAACGCGGTTGAGATCAACAGCCTGACCTATACCTATCCAGGCGCCTCTCAGCCCACCCTGAACAATATTTCTCTCCGGATCGCCCAAGGGGACTTCCTGGCCGTCGTTGGCAACAACGGCTGCGGGAAGTCCACTTTGTGCAAAGTCCTCAATGGACTCATTCCGCACTTTATTACAGGGGATTTCCACGGAGAGGTTCAGGTAGAGGGGGTAAACACCCTGGAAAGCGACGTAGGCACCCTGGCTCAGAAGGTAGGGTACGTCTACCAGGATTTTGAAAATCAGATTGTCCGCCCCACCGTGCTGGACGACGCCTCCTACGCCTGCCTGAATTATGCCTTCCCCGACTATCTGGAGCGGGGAAAGGCGGCCCTTGCCCAGTGTGGCCTGGAGGGACGGGAGGAAGAATACATCTGGCAGCTGTCCGGCGGCCAGACCCATCTGCTGGCCCTGGCAGGAGCGGTATCCCTGCGCCCCGACGTACTGATTCTGGACGAACCCATTGCTCAGCTGGACCCCATGCACGCCGACCGCATCTACGAGGTGCTGCGCCAGCTCAATGAGAAATGCGGCAAGACCATCATTGTCATCGAGCACCACACCGAGTACATCGCCGATTACTGCAAGCATGTGCTGCTGATGAAGGACGGACAGGTGCAGTGGCTGCTGCCCACCGGAGAGGCCCTCCAGCATGTGGCGGAGCTGGAGGCGTGCAACATCTTCCCACCCCAGGTAACCCAGGCGGCCTACCGGCTGCAGAAGGCGGGGAAGCTCCCCTCCGGCACCCCCCTTCCCACCACGGTGGAGGAGGGCCGGTCCGCCTTTTCCGCCCTGATGTACCGTTCACCGGCAGTCTCCCTTCAGACGGCCTCTCCGACAGCAGAGCACGCTGTATCCTTTCGTAACGTCTCCCTCTCCTATCGCTCCGTAAAGGGAGAGCCCCGCACCATCTTTGACGGGCTGGATTTGGACATCCGGAGGGGGGAAAAGGTGGCTCTGATCGGCTCCAATGGGGCCGGGAAATCCACGCTGATGAAGATGATGGTAGGTCTGCTGCGGCCCCAGAGCGGGACAGTCTCTCTGTTCGGCGAACCCATTGGCGAGAAAAAGGCGGAGGACCTGTCCCGTCAGATCTCCCTGGTGTATCAAAATCCCGAGGAAATGTTTATCAAGGATTCCATTCACGCAGATATCGCCTATGCTATGCAGGTGCGGGGCATAGCCGACTGGCAAGATCGTACCCACGCCCTGCTGGAACGCTTCCGTCTTACAGCGCTGCAGGACCGGGACGGCCGCCTCATGTCGGGGGGCCAGATGCGCCGGGCCAGTCTGGCCATCGGCGTGGCTCTGGAGCCGGGCATTCTGTTGCTGGATGAACCCACGGCCAACCTGGACATCGCCACCCGCCGGGAGATCATGGGGGTACTGGAGGACATGAAGGACATCATCCAGACCGCCGTTATCGCCACCCACGACATGCAGCTGGTGTGCCAGTGGGCGGAGCGGATCATCGTGCTGTGCGGCGGGCGCGTGGTGGCGGATGGATCCCGGGATGAGATCTTTGCCCGGGCCGATGTGGTGGAGCAGGTGGGCATCCGCCCGCCGGAGATCTTCTCTATGGCCCAGGCTCTGGACCGCCGGGCCCTGTGCTATACCGTCGAGGAATTTTTATCGTCCTTTCAGGAGGCTTGACTGCTGTGGAAAAATTGACTGCCAAACTCTCGGAGAGCATCCTGGACAAATTCTCCATGGACTTCCTTCGCAATCAGGTGCTGAAGAACGCCTACGGCAACGACGACACTGTGATCGCCGCCCTGGACCCCCGGATTCTGCTGGCCTGGTACCTGTTTTTCGGCCTGGTGCCCTGGTTTGTGAACGACATTCCCTTTCTGCTGGGGTGCTTCCTGCTGGTGATGGCCACCACCATCCTGGCCCGGGTGGCGGGGCTGGTGCTGTTCCTGTTCGCCCTGGGGGTCTTCTCCCAGACGGGGTATCTGTTCCTGGTGACCCTCCTCTTTGGGGGCGACGCCTCCGCCATTGCTCCGCTGTTGGTGCTCACCCTGAAGGTGGCCACCATCTCCCTGGCATCGGTGACCGTATTCTCCGGCCTGGACCCGGACCGGCTCAGCAACGGCCTGATGTGGTACGGCTGCCCGGAGCGACTGAGCTTTTCCATTTCCTACGCCTATCGTATGCTGCCCATGCTCATGGAGGAGTTTCAGAATGTGCTCCTCTCCTACCGCCTGCGGGGCAATCCCCCCGCCCATGACACGCTGACCGGAAAAGTGCGCTACCTGATCTATCAGGTAAAAATTATTGTCGAGTCCTTCTACCCCCTGATGCTCAATACTGCCAAGCGCTCCCGCACCACAGTGGAGGCTCTGGAGCTGCGAGGCTACCGGTATGCGGCAGTCAACAAGACCGTAAAGAAAATCAAACTCTCCACCTTGAAGATTACCGATAACGACCTGCTGTTTTTGGCCATCTCCACCCTGTGGGTGGCGCTGTCTGTTCTCTTCTCCACACTGCTCTGAAAGAAGGTTTTTCCTTTGCGACTTGATTTTCACACCCACGGAAAGCTGGCTAAAAAGCTGCCCTTCTCCACCGCCTATACCGACTGGCTCTTTGGTGAGGCCCGTCGGGCCGGGCTGGACGCCCTGTGCCTCACGGAGCATTTCAATACCCTGCAATTTGATGAGCTGTACCGCTACCTGTCCTCGGTAAGCCGCCGGGTGGAGGATGTATTGGAGCTGGAAAGCGGCCTGCGGGTATTTCCCGGCATGGAGACCGATGTGGCCGAGGGAGGCCACATCCTGTCTATTGGCCCTCTGGAAGCCGTTTTGGAGCTAAATCGCCAGCTGGAACCCCACAAGGAGAAGGGGCAGTTTCTCCCCTTTTCCCAGTTGATGCAACTGTTTGAGGAATATCCCGTGCTGGTGGGGTGCGGCCACCCCTACCGCGCCCCGGGCCATGTGCCGGAGCTGCCTGAGGAGCAGCTGCGCCATCTCAGCTTTCTGGATCTCAACGGAAAGGATCTGGCATTGGACCGGGTGCGTACAGAGGATCTGACCTACGCCCTGGCACGGCGGCTGAGCATTCCTGTGGTCTCCGGCAGCGACACCCACCAGGCGGTGCAGTACGGCTGCGTCACCACTGTGTTTCAGCGGGAGGTCCGCTCCGTCTCCGCCCTGAAGGCCGAGATGGACGCCGGGCGGTATGAGATTCAGCTCTCCGACACCGCCGCGGCCCAGGTGCGCACCGCCTGCCTGCTCAAGCGCTCTCTGAAGGAGATTCACGCACTGGGCGGCGACTATGTCTCCATTCTCACCAAGGAGGCCATTGCATGAGTATTCTCACCGACACCCTGGCCGGGCAGGTGGTGGAGGCCGTCCGTCAGGCCGGCGCTCTGCTGACCGTTCCCTCCGCCGTCCAGACCGTGGTACCCAAAAGCCGGACGGACTTCGTCACCAATGTGGATCTCACCGTGCAGAATACCCTCCGGGGTCAGCTGGAACAGCTGGCCCCGGCTGTGCAGTTTCTGGGGGAGGAGGGAGAAAAGACCGCCATTGACCCCCGCCGCCCCTTCTGGATTCTGGACCCGGTGGACGGCACCACCAACTTAATCCATCAGTTTCAACACAGCGCCATATCGCTGGCGCTGGCGGAGGGTGGACAAGTGGTTTTCGGTGTGGTATACCATCCTTACACACAGGAATGCTTTACCGCTTTCCGAGATGGCGGTGCGTTCCGGAATGGCCGCCTCATTCGGGTGAGTGAAACCTCCAGTCTGGCGGACAGTCTGCTGTCTGCAGGGACGGTCCCCGGCCGGCGGGATCTGGCTGATGCGGTCTTCCGACAGATGCGAGCCCTCTATGACCGCTGCCAGGACATCCGCCGGGCCGGATGTGCCTCCCTGGATCTCTGCTGGGTAGCCTGCGGCCGTCTGGAGGGGTACGTGGAGCTGGCCCTCCAGCCCTGGGACTACGCCGCCGGACTGCTGCTGGTGGAAGAGGCGGGCGGTTGGGTCACCACCCCCGACGGCGCGCCCCTCTCCCTTCTGGAGGGCAGCGGCGTGCTGGCCTCCAACGGACAACTTCACACCGCCCTCATCGATGTACTCAATGAACAGGAGAAATACCAATGGAACTGTGCCTTGCAATCTCGCCCGGAGAGCTGACCCGGGCCGAGCAAAAAATTCTGGACTACATCAACACCAACACCGACGCCTTTCTGTTCTCCTCTATCGGGCAGCTGGCCCGGCGGCTGGACCTCTCCGATGCCACCGTATCCCGCTTTGCCCGCCACGTAGGCTGTACCGACTTTAAGGAACTGAAAACCCTGGTGGTGGAACAAACTACCGGTCCCGCTGCCAAAATGGCAGAAACCCTGTCCCAGGACGGTGGTTTTTCTCCCACTGCTTGGCTGGAGCGGCAACAGCTCTATCTGAAAAAAACCGCCCAACAGCTGGATCAGGTGGAATTCGACCGAGCAGCAGATGCGCTGGTCTCTGCGCGGCGAATCTTCCTGCACGGAAAAAATGCCTCCTCTTCTCTGTCCAATATGCTGGCCTTCCGACTGCGTCGGCTGGGACTCCCTGTTTCTCTGTTGCCCTCAGGCGGCTCAGAGCTGCTGGAGGGCCTGCTCCAGGCTGGAGAGCAGGATCTGGTGGTCATGTTCAGCTTTTCTAAACTGTCGCGGGAGGGACGGATTATTCTGGAGCACAGCCGCACCGCAGGCTATCAGACCCTTGCCTTTGTCAGCCGTACCTGCATCCCGCCAGAGGAACAGGCGAATATCAGCCTGTTTGCCTACCGCGGGGAGGAAAAGGAGTACCACTCCATGGCCGCCCCCACCGCCCTACTGGACTTGCTGACCGTGGCGGTCACCGGACGGCTGGGCCAGCGGGGAACCGACAATCTGGAGCGGCTCCACCAGCTGAAAGCCAGCTACTTCCCCCTGGGATAAATGCTTGGGGAATTCCATCCACACCGCATAGGAGGATATCTAATATGAAACTGCGGGACCGGGCCAAACAACTGACAGGTAACCTGCCCGTCCTTCGCGCCGCGCTGCGTGACCCCGAAACACCGCCCATTGCTAAGCTATGTGCGGGCATCACCGTTGCTTACGCCCTGTCGCCCATTGATCTCATCCCCGACTTTATCCCCCTTGTGGGGTATCTGGACGATGTGATTCTGCTGCCCGCCCTGATTGCGCTGACCATCCGTCTCATCCCACGCCCAGTTTGGGAGCGCAGTAGGGCGCTCCGCCGCTCAGAGCAGCCCGAGCCGCCGCCGGAAACGCCATAACTCCGTCCCACTGTTTACAACCTGCCCACAGGTTGCTATACTGGATGCGTCTGAAGATGCCGGAGTGTGACGGGCGCTTCTGGACGACAGAAACCGAACACAAACAGGAGGGCTTATGGAACGCACACTCAATTTTAATGAAAAACGCGGATTTATCTGCGACATGGACGGCGTCATCTACCACGGAAACCGAATCTTGCCTGGTGTTCCGGAATTCATTCAGTGGCTGCACGATGAAAACAAGGAATTTCTTTTCCTCACCAACAACAGCGGCTACACCCCTAAGGAGCTGCAGCAGAAACTTGCTCGCATGGGTCTGGACGTCCCTGAGAATCATTTCTACACCAGTGCTTTGGCGACGGCTGCCTTTTTGAAGGAGCAGGCTCCCGGATGCTCTGCCTTTGTTATCGGAGAGGCTGGGCTGTTTAACGCCCTGTACGATGCAGGCATTACCATGAATGATGTGAATCCTGATTATGTGGTGGTAGGAGAGGGTCGTTCCTACTCTCTGGATACCTTGACAAAAGCCACCAATCTGGTTCTGGCTGGCGCCAAGCTGATTGGGGCCAATTCCGATGTCTCTGGCCCCATTGAAAATGGGATCGCGCCCGCCTGCCGGGCGCTGGTAGCTCCCATCGAAATGGCCACTGGCACACAGGCCTACTTCTGCGGCAAGCCCAACCCCCTGATGATGCGCACCGGTCTGCGGATGCTGAATTGTCACTCCGCTGATGCCGTGATGGTGGGTGATCGGATGGATACCGACGTTATCTCCGGCATGGAAAGCGGAATGTCCACGGTTTTAGTGCTCTCCGGTGTATCCACTATGGAGACGCTGAACACCTATGCGTATCGCCCCACCGTCGTTCTCAGCGGTGTTGGAGAAATCGTGGAACGAGCTCACAAAGCCAAGTGATAAATTACAACAGGGCCCGCAGCTGCGGGCCCTGTTCCTTCTATGTTAGGAGTAAAACCTATCACATGATGCAATTCATTTATAACAGCGTTAACAAAGACATCCACATCATAAATTCTCCTCCACCAAATGGAATTCAATTATGTTTTCGATTCTTGGATCTGCCCTCTCCACCATCCGTCTGGCCCGTCGCAGCTTCCATCCAAGGCTATCCAAACACCGATCCCGCAGCCGCTGGATTGCCTGATTCTTGGCCTTCTCCACGCCGGATTCCTTCATTCGGTTTCGTACTGCGATTTCCCGCAGATCTGACTTAGGGTGGCCGTACACGCCGAAACACCGGCCCAGAATCTCCTGATCCTTTTTGGAGAGCTGCAGAAATTCTTCCCACAGGCATTCCATAGTCAGCATACGAATCACCGTTTCCTCCGCAGAGCCTGAAAGGCGGTTCATGGTAAGTCGCTCGTAAATATCGCCGTCATCATCCGGATCCTGCAGATCATAGACAGAGAGAAAATGTGTGGGATAGACAATCGCCCTGGCCGCCGCACGAAAAGAGATGCCCAGCGCCTCGCTGATCTCCTCCACGCTCTGCCCTTTTTGATGATAGCGGTTCTGTGCCTTTCGCACCAATCCCATACTGTCCCGGTCAAGGGATAGAGTCCCCATGCTGCATTCCAAATGCCGCCGCATGGCTCCGACCAGCAATGGAGTGACAAAGGTGGTGAACCGGCCCTTCTCCGCATCATAACCGCCGGTGCGGACACACTCCACCAGCGCCAGCTTTCCCACGCTCTCCAGTTCGGAGAGCGTTTCTTTTGCATAATCACTCAGGCCGC
>OOIG01002298.1_pt1 | contig 12969 bp, 9 predicted proteins | sample 1692091 | NCBI WGS metagenome assembly OOIG01 (sample SAMN06348188, study PRJEB24527) | human gut metagenome | biome: human gut; feature: ankylosing spondylitis patient; material: feces | host: Homo sapiens | place: China | collected 2015-10
AGCACTATATGGACGCGGATCTGTCCCTGGTATCCCTCAGCGGGATGCTGGCCGTCAGCCCCAACCACCTCTCTGCCTGCATGAAAAAATACGCCGGCGAGACCTTTATCAATATCCTTATCCGCAAGCGGATGGAGGCCGCCCGGGAGCTGCTGGTGTCCTCCTCGCTCCGCATCCAGGAGATCGCCCAGCGGTGCGGCTACACCGACCAGCACTATTTCAGCTATTGCTTTAAGAAGTACTGTGGGGAATCCCCCAACACCATGCGCCGCCGGCTGGGTCCTGAGAAAGCAGGTGAGGTCCTGTGAAGGGTGTATCCCGTACGGGACTGCGCATTACTACCATACTTGTCTCCATGGTGGTGGGGCTGGTAACAGTGATCCTTTGCTGCTGCATTTTCATCTTTCTTAATCGTTACCGCAGCGCCATGGTACAGAGTGCCCGCACCAGCACCGCCCAGGCGGTGTCTCAGGTGTCCAACACAGTGAGCAACTATCTCCAGGAGATGGATCAGGCCATGTCCATGGTGGAGCGCTCTATGCTGGAGGACGCCGATAACCGGGACCGGATGTTAACTGCCTTCCTGATCTTCCGGCCCGATGTGGTGGCGGTGACCAGCTACTCCTACTCCGGTCAGCTGCTGGACTGCTGGTGTCTGGACCGGGAGCCCCGGGAGACCATTTCCCAGAATCTGTCTTTTGACCTGAATCGGGCTCGCTCCTCCGGGGGAGCCTACATGACCGCCCCCCACGTGGAGACCATTTTTGAGGAGTACTACCCCTGGGTGGTAACCATGACCACTCCTTTGAAGCCAGGCAACAAAGCCGCCTGGGTCTCCCTGGATCTGAGCTTCTCCAGCATCTCATCCTATATTAATAATGTAAGCATCGGCCAGCGGGGCTATTGCTTTCTCATGGACAAGGAGGGCAATATTGTCTACCACCCGCAGCAGCAGCTGCTGTACGCGGGGCTGAAATCGGAGGACACCGAAGCCCTGGCCTCTCTGGCGGACGGTGCCTATGCCGATGACACGGTGATCTATTGCCTCACCAGTGTGGCGGACAGTGACTGGCGGGTAGTGGGCGTAAGCTATGTGGACGAACTGGTTAACCGCAGTGTCAGTGAAATGATCCATCTCTCTGCAATCCTGGCAGCGGTGCTGCTGGCAGCGGCGGTGCTGACCAGCTGGCTGCTCTTCCGTCTGCTGGCCCGGCCCCTGCGGGGACTGGCAGACGCCATGGAGCGCTTTGAGACCGACGCCGACCACTTCACATACCTCTCTGTGGGTGGCACCCGGGAGATCCAGGAGCTCTCCGGTTCCTTTGGGCACATGGTGCTGCGGATCCAACAGCTGATGGCCACCGTCCGCGAGGAGGAGGTAAATCTTCGCAAGACGGAGCTTAAAGCCCTGCAAGCTCAGATCAACCCCCACTTCCTTTACAACACCCTGGACTCCATTGCCTGGATGTGCGAGCAGGGCCGCAACGCAGACGCGGTAAAAATGGTCCACGCCCTGGCCCGTCTTTTCCGCATCAGCATCAGCAAGGGCCACGAGCTCATACCCATTGCCAAGGAGATTGAGCACGCCGAGAGCTATCTCCAGATCCAGAAATACCGGTACAAGAACCAGTTCACCTATCAGTTTGACGTGGACCCGGCATGCCTGGATTACTACTGCAACAAAATTACGCTCCAGCCCATCATTGAAAACGCCATCAACCACGGGCTGGATCTGCTGGTGGACGAGGGCAGCATCACCGTACAGGTGTGCCAGGACGGGGATGACATTGTCTTCTATGTCCGGGACAACGGGGTGGGCATGAGCGATGAACTGATCCACGCCATTCTGGAACAGGGACCAGAGGACCGCACCGGCATTGGGATCCGGAATGTCAACGACCGGCTGAAGATCTACTTTGGCAAGCAGTATGGCCTGCACATCACCAGCGAACCGGACGTGGGGACCTGCGTGGAGATCCGCATGCCCAAGATTCAGGAGGGGAACTATGAGGCGAAATAGATGGGCTGCGGCATGGGCGGCACTGCTGTGCGTGTTCCTGCTGGGCTGCGGAGCGGACACCACTTACTCCGAGCAGCACACGGTGGCTCTGATAGCCAAGTCCACGGAAACGGAATTCTGGCTCTCCGTCTTTGCCGGAGCAGAGGCTGCCGCTACCGAGTACAACCTGAAGCTCACTATCACCGGCCCTGAGACCGAGGAGGATTATGGGACTCAGAACCAGATGGTAGCCGACGCGGTGGCGGAGGGCGCTCAGGCCATTGTCTTTTCCGCTATCGACTATGAGAACAATGCCGCCGCCATCGACGATGCCGCCAAGAAGGGGGCAAAGATCGTGGCCATCGACAGCAGCGTGGACTCCCAGGCAGTGAGCACCTACATCGGCACCGACAACTATGCCGCAGGTCAGATGGCGGCCCAGGCTGCTTTGGATCGAATAGTGGGAACTCTGCGGATCGGGATCGTCAACTATGATATGAACAGCGCCAACGGCCAGGAGCGTGAGCGGGGTGCCCGGGATCTTTTTTCCAGCACTGGTCGGGCGGAGGTAGTCGCTGCCATCAACACGCTGGCGGAGGCAGGTCATGCCCGGGAGGATACCGCGCAGATGCTGGCGGACCACCCGGGGATCAACGTGCTGCTGGCCTTCAATGAGCCCACCAGTGTGGGCGCAGCCCAGGCGGTGGAGGAGCTGGGACTCTCAGAAGACGTCTTTCTGGTGGGCTTTGATTCCAACGTAGCCACTGTGGAGGGGCTGCAAACCGGGTCAGTGGATGCCCTTATCGTCCAGAATCCCTACGCCATGGGCTACCTGGGAGTAGAGAGTGCCTACAAGCTGCTCAGCGGCCAAGGGACAGGGCTTACGGCTGTAGTGGATACCTCCACCCAGATCGTTGACCGCGACAATCTCTTCTCCATGGACAGTCAAAAAGCGCTGTTTGCCTTTGAGTCCCGTTGAATTGGTGAATTTATACAATTTTTACCCGGTGTTTTTGTGCATGGAAAGAAATTTTAATAGAAAATTACCCTCTGCGCGGTGATTTTTCACCTTGTTTTCTCACCCTCTTTCCTCTAAAATTAAGTTATGAGGTGCGGGACTTTTGCGCAAAGACCTGCCCAAATAAAAGGAAAAAGGAGTGTCTCTATGAAAAAGAAGTTACTTGCATTTCTCCTGATGGCTGCTATGCTGCTCAGCCTGGTAGCCTGCGGCGGCAACACCACCACCAACAATACCGGCAACACTGGCAACACTGGCAATACCGGCGACGCCGCTACCAATGATACCGGCGATACCGCCGACACCGGCGCTACCGAGGTTGCCAACAAGGACAAGCCCCTGGTGTGGTTCAACCGCCAGCCCTCCAACAGCTCCACCGGCGAGCTGGACATGAACGCTCTCACCTTCAACGAGAACACCTACTACGTGGGCTTTGACGCCAACCAGGGCGCTGAGCTCCAGGGTACCATGATCCTGGACTACATCAAGGCCAACATCGACAGCATTGACAAGAACAACGACGGCATCATTGGCTACGTGCTGGCCATCGGCGACATCGGCCACAACGACTCCATTGCCCGTACCCGCGGCGTTCGTTCCGCTCTGGGCACTGCCGTTGAGAAGGACGGCGTCATCGACAGCACCCCCGTGGGCACCAACGTGGACGGCACTTCTGCTTTCGTGCAGGATGGCACCCTGGAAGTCAACGGCAAGACCTACACCGTCCGTGAGCTGGCCTCTCAGGAGATGAAGAACTCCGCCGGTGCCACTTGGGATGCCGCTACCGCTGGTAACGCCATCGGCACCTGGGCTTCCTCCTTCGGTGATCAGATCGACATCGTGGCCTCCAACAACGACGGTATGGGCATGGCTATGTTCAACGCCTGGTCCAAGGCCAACGGCATCCCCACCTTCGGCTATGACGCCAACTCCGACGCTGTTGCCGCTATCGCTGAGGGTTACGGCGGCACCATCAGCCAGCACGCCGATGTTCAGGCTTACCTGACCCTGCGTGTGCTGCGCAACGCTCTGGACGGTGTGGACATCGACACTGGTATCGGCACCGAGGACGATGCTGGCAACGTGCTCAGCCCCGACGTGTTCTACTATGATGAGGCTACTCGTTCCTACTACGCCCTGAACGTGGCTGTCACCGCTGACAACTACAAGGACTTCCTGGATTCCACCGTTACTTACGCCCCCGTATCCAACCAGCTGGATGCTTCCGCTCACCCCGAGAAGAGCGTGTGGCTGAACATCTACAACTCCGCTGATAACTTCCTGGGTTCCACCTATCAGCCCCTGCTGCAGAACTACGATGATCTGCTCAACCTGAAGGTGGAGTACATCGCCGGCGATGGTCAGACCGAGGCCAACATCACCAACCGTCTGAGCAACCCCAGCGCCTATGACGCCTTTGCCATCAACATGGTGAAGACCGACAACGCTGCTTCCTACACCACTCTGCTGAACCAGTAATCTGGTTTATAACCCCTGTTGAGTTGAACATCAAGTAACTTGTGCTATTAGGGTGAGGGGATTCTTCCTGCGGGGGATGACCCTCTCCCTAATAGCCTAATAGCCGCTTTTCCTTGGAAGCTGGAGCGGGTCATCGCGGTCCGCCCCATCGGGCAATATGATAAACGGGAGAAACAAGAATGGCAGATGCGAGAGATGATATTGTTCTGTCCATACGTGGTATGAGCAAGTCTTTCGGCCGCAACCGAGTGCTCGACCGCATCAATCTGGATGTGAAGCGTGGCACGGTGATGGGGCTGATGGGCGAGAACGGCGCCGGCAAATCCACCATGATGAAATGCCTGTTCGGCACATACCAAAAGGACGAAGGAAAAATCTTCCTGAACGGCAAGGAGATCAGCTTCTCCGGGCCTAAGGATGCCCTGGAAAACGGGATCGCTATGGTGCACCAGGAACTCAACCAGTGCCTGGAGCGCAATGTGATCGACAATCTGTTCCTGGGCCGCTATCCCACCAACTCTGTTGGAGTAGTGGACGAGGGACGGATGAAGAAAAAAGCGTCCGAGCTGTTTCGTAAGCTCGGCATGACGGTGAACCTCACCCAGCCCATGCGGAACATGTCCGTATCCCAGCGGCAGATGTGTGAGATCGCCAAGGCAATTTCCTACAATTCCCAAGTAATTGTTCTGGACGAGCCCACCTCCTCCCTCACCGTCCAGGAGGTAAACAAGCTCTTTGAGATGATGCGTATGCTCAAGGAGCAGGGGATCGCCCTGATCTATATTTCCCACAAGATGGACGAGATCTTCGAGATCTGCGATGAGATCTCCGTGCTCCGGGACGGCAACCTGGTGATGACCAAGCCCGCCAAGGAGACCAACATGAACGAGCTCATCGCCGCCATGGTGGGCCGCTCCCTGGAGAGCCGCTTCCCGCCGGTGGACAACACCCCGGGGGACACCATCCTCTCCGTACAGCACCTGTCCACCAAGTACGCCCCCTACCTCCAGGATGTGTCCTTCGACGTGAAGGAAGGCGAGATCTTCGGATTGTACGGTCTGGTGGGCGCCGGACGTACGGAGCTGCTGGAGACCATCTTTGGCGTACGTACCCGTGCAGCTGGCCGTGTTTACTTCAAAAACCGGCTCATGAACTTCGACAGCGCCAAGGAGGCCATTGAGCATGGCTTTGCCATGATCACTGAGGAACGAAAGGCCAACGGCCTCTTCCTCAAGTGCGACCTTACCTTCAACACCACCATCGCCAACCTGGAGCAGTATAAGGCCGGTCCGGCCCTGTCTGACAACAAGATGGTCAAGGCCACCAACAAGGAGATCAAGATCATGCACACCAAGTGCATGGGCCCGGACGACATGATCACCAGCCTCTCCGGCGGCAACCAGCAGAAGGTCATCTTCGGCAAGTGGCTGGAGCGTGAGCCTCAGGTCTTCATGATGGATGAACCCACCCGCGGCATCGACGTGGGCGCCAAGTATGAGATCTACGAGCTTATCATCAACATGGCCAAGCAGGGAAAGACCATCATCGTGGTCTCCTCTGAGATGCCTGAGATTCTGGGCATCACCAACCGCATTGGCGTCATGTCCAACGGCTACCTCTCCGGCATCGTGAACACCAAAGAGACGAATCAGGAAGAGCTTTTGCGTCTGAGCGCAAAATATCTGTAGTAGGGAGAAAAGGCTATGGTTTCAGAGAATAAGATATTGACAGCGGAACAGGAGGCTCAGCTTCGCCAGCCCATCGACGAGACCGTTGGTGCCATTCAGGCGAAGATCAACGAGCTGCGCGCAGACGGCACCGACAAGGTGATTGATATCCAGAACAGCCTTGACAGCCTGAAGCGGGACAAGATCTACACCGCCCAGGAGAAGGAAGTCAAAGCCCAGGAGCTCCGTACAGCTCTGGAGCAGGCCAAGGCGGTGGAAGCAAAGAACAAGGACGCCATTACCAAGCTCATCGCCCAGGCTGAGAGCTACCTGAAGGACAACTACCAGGGTTACTATCAGGCCGTGGCAGAGAGCTGCAAGCTCGAGAAGGCCCAGGCGGAGGAAAACTACCGCCAGTCGGTAGCCGCTCTGGAGAAGGAGCACCAGGCTACTGTGGCCAAGCTCACCGATGCCGGTGAGATCAAGGACGAGAAATACGTTCACAAGAACCGCCTCTTCGACGCCAAGATGAAGCGGGAGAAGGACCTGCAGCAGATTAAGGATCGGCGGCACGCCGCTTTTGACCACAAGTATCACCTGATCGACCTGCTGCGCATGTCCAAGTTCACCTTCGGTGAGTCCATGGCGCAGAAGTGGGAGAACTACCAGTACACCTTTAACCGTCGCAACTTCCTGCTGCGCAACGGTCTGTACATCGCCATCATTATCATCTTCATCGCCCTTTGCATTATCACCCCCATCGTGAAGGGCCCCAGCGTACAGCTGCTGACGGTGAACAACATCCTGAACATCCTCCAGCAGGCCTCCCCCAGAATGTTCCTGGCGCTGGGCGTGGCAGGGCTGATCCTTCTGGCAGGTACCGACCTGTCCATCGGCCGAATGGTCGGTATGGGCATGACGGCCGCCACCATCGTGATGCACCAGGGTATCAATACCGGCTCCGTGTTTGGTCACATCTTTGACTTTACCTCCCTGCCGGTCCTGGCCCGGGTGTTCCTGGCGCTGCTGGTGTGCATCGTCCTTTGTACCGTGTTCACCACCATTGCAGGCTTCTTTACCGCCAAGTTCAAAATGCACCCCTTCATTTCCACCATGGCCAACATGCTGGTAATCTTCGGTCTGGTGACCTACTCCACCAAGGGTGTGTCCTTCGGTGCCATCGACACCACGATCCCCGCCATGGTTATCCCCCGTATCGGCCGCTTCCCCACCATTATTCTGTGGGCGGTAGCCGCCGTCGTGGTGGTGTGGTTCATCTGGAACAAGACCACCTTCGGTAAGAACCTGTACGCCGTGGGCGGCAACCCCGAGGCTGCTTCCGTGTCCGGTATCTCCGTATTCCTGGTTACCGTGGGCGCCTTCGTCATGGCTGGTATCCTCTACGGCTTCGGCTCCTGGCTGGAGTGCCTGCGTATGACCGGTTCCGGCTCTGCGGCTTATGGCCAGGGCTGGGAGATGGACGCCATCGCAGCCTGCGTGGTGGGCGGTATCTCCTTCACCGGTGGTATCGGTAAGATCTCCGGCGTGGTAGTGGGCGTGTTCATCTTCACCGCCCTGACCTATTCCCTCACCACCCTGGGTATCGACACCAACCTGCAGTTCGTCTTCTCCGGTATCATCATCCTGGTTGCGGTTATGCTGGACTGCCTGAAGTACGTCCAGAAGAAGTAATCTGCATTGCGTATTCTGCCACAAGGTGGAGACAACCTGCATCTATAAACAAAACACAGCCAGATGCGTACAAGAAAGACGCATCTGGCTGTGTTCTGTTTTTGTTACCTGCTATTACCTGTTATCAGCAGTCACTATACTTGTCCGGCGGCATCTTCCATCCACTCCAGCACCTTGCTCCCGTCCTGGACGCCCTCCTGATACAGGCGCTGCAGAGCTTGTTTGTCCCGCTTCAAGGTGTCCACTCCGAAGGTGTCCGCCGGGGAGAGAATGAGGACACGTCCCTCCCTCTGGTACCGCTTTGCCGCCGCAATGGCCGCGTTGTACCGCTGGGCCCGCAGCAGCAGCTGCCGCGCGGCCACCGGATATCTGCGCTGGATGGTGGAGGCGAGAATGGGATCCTTACCCGGCTTCCGAATCACATCCGCCGGCTTTGTCAGCAGTAGCACCACCCGGTCGCACCCCTCAGAAAACGCCTTTTCCACCGGAACCGGGTCGCTGAGAGCGCCGTCAAAATAGGGCACACCGTTCAGAACAAAGGGCTTATTCACCCCGGGGACACAGCTGGAAGCCATGAAGATCCGGTAGTCGTCCTGGCGGAGGTCCGCCTTGGTAAAATAGCGCGCCTCCCCTGTCTCCGCATGGGTAGTCACCACGAAGAGCTTGGCGGGATTTGCCATTAAAGCTTGAAAATCCATGGGGTCCTCTCCCCCGGAGTTGCTCAGGGTGCCATAGACATAGTTCAGGTTGATATACGAGCCGGTGTGCAGCAGGTTTCCCATTCCCATGTACTCCTTGCGGAGGGCGTACTCCTGGTAGTAGCGGTAGTTGCGCCCCTGCTGCCCCGCCAGATAGGACGCCATGTTGGCGCTTCCGGCGGATACGCCGATACAGCAGTCAAAGTGGACTCCATGCTCCATGCAGCAGTCCAGTATCCCTGCGGCATAGATGCCCCGCATCCCGCCGCCTACATCCACAATTCCGGTCACCATAGCTTATCGCCAGTCCTTTCTTCCGCTGCCCGCGAGGCAGCGCGCTGCGTCAAATGGAAAATAATAGTATAGTATACCACAGTGGGCCCAAAAAGTGCAAATCTAACACCGGCCTGTTCCACAACGGAGCATTATGCGGAACCGGCTAAGCCAAAAACCGGCGGCACAACTGACGTGTGCCGCCTGTTTTCTTTGGCATTTATGCTTTCTGAAATTGGGAATCCCTTTGATCCGACCAGTCTGTCCCCTCAGCGGGCAGCAGGATACTCATTGCAGAGCAGGCGGTAGGGAGGCTCGTCCTCCTCAATGGTGGGGAAGCGGCCTACCGGGGGCTCGAAGCGGTTGTCGGTGTTGTCGTCGTTGCACTGGCTCACCTCACCGATGACGATGGGACCGGTGCCGGGCTCTACGTTGAAGTCGTGGTAGAGGCCGGGCTGGATGGAGATGCTCATGCCCGGCTCCAGGCGCACTACGGTGCCGGCGGGCACCGTCATGGCGCAGCCGTCAATGTGTACGGTGACGTCGGACTCCCGGTCGATGGACTCATCGGGCAGGGAGTTGAACACCTTGATGAGCAGGACACCGCCGCAGCGGTTGATAATATCCTCCATCTTCTTCCAGTGGAAGTGGTTGGGAGAGTACTGGCCTTCCTTCAGATAGATGAGCTTCTCAGCATAGGTCTTGGGATACTTGTCCGCCAGGGCCAGGTTGCCGTTGCGCAGGGTGATGAGAGAAAAGCCCACCTTGTCGAAGTCGCCCAGGCCGTAGTCGGTAATATCCCAGCCCAGCATGTTCTCCCGGACTTCGTCGTACTCGTGGCCCTTCTCCTGCCACTGCTCCGGCGTAAAGTGGCAGAACTTGGGCAGGTTGATCTGATAGCGGTTGAGGGTGGCCTCCATCTCCTGGAGAGCCTTGTTGATTTCACTGCGTTTCATAGCACGATTTCTCCTTATCCTTCCGTAATCTGGATGCTCCAGTTGTTCTCATAGCGCTTGCCGGCAGGCAGATGGATCATATCCGGCTGCTGGCCGTAATCTTCCACGATGCCCACCCGGGCGGACACGCCGGTCCATGGCTCGATGCAGACATAAGGGGCCTGGGTGCCCAGGCACTTCCAAACACCCAGATAGCTCATATCCGGGTAGGTAACAGTAACCTGCTTATGCCCCTTCTCCGCCCGCAGGGTGACGGTTTTCGGCATATCGGTGAGAATCAGCACCCGGCTGGCAAACAGCTCGTGGGAGAGGGGAATCCGACTGTTCTCCAGCGGGTAGTCGGTGACTTCTCCCAGCATACGGCACTCCCCGGAGGTACACTCCGCCCGGCGGGCTGTTGCCCCCTCCGGGAACTGGAGAAAATAGTCCTCATACCGCAGTCCCGACTCCAGCGGGAGATTAAATCCGGGGTGTCCACCCACGGAAAAATACATCTCTCGCTCCCCGGTATTCTCCACCGATATCGTCACATGGATGGTATCACCCTCCAGGCGATAGGCGATAGTGTAGCAGAAGGGAAAGGGATAGTGCGCCAGGGTTTCCGCCGTGTTACGGCAGGTCAGGGTCAGACAATCCGGCCCGACGCAGGCGGGGGTAAGGACGGTGTCTTTGATGAAGCCATGGATATCCATGGTGTAGGTCTTACCGTTCACGGTGTACTGGTCATCTGTACAAAGGCCGATCTGGGGAAACAGATTCAGCGCCCGGTCGGGCCAATAGCGGGGATCCCCCTGCCAGAGGTACTCCGTACCGTCGGCAGAGCGGATGGACCAGAGCTCTGCGCCCTTTTCGTTGATCTGTACGGTCAGTCTGTCATTGCTAATGGTATGGATCATGTGATGTCTCCCTCCTCCGCACTCAGGCCTGAAGAGCTTCCAGCTGCTCCCGGGTGCCATAGAGTCGGACAGACTCCACCATTGCCGCCACATTCTCCGGCTTAGTATTGGCGCCCATAGCGCAGCCGGAGCTGAGAATCAGCCCTTTACCGCGGGTGGCCTCGATAATGTCCTTAGCCTGCTGACGGACCTGATCGGGTGTTCCCAGACACAGAGGATCGCTGGGATTGAGGTTGCCCATGAGGACCACGTCCTCCGGCACGGCCTTCCGGGCCGCGCCCATATCTACCTTCCAGTCCACCTCCAGGATCTTGGCGCCGGTCTGGCCCATCAGAGGAACGATCCGGTTGGTGTCGCCGCAGATATGGACGGAGTAGGGCATACCGGTGTGGCGGAGATTCTCCACCACCTTCTGCTCATAGGGGAAGGCAAAGTCCCGGTACATATCCGGGGATACCAGGTTGGGACTGGCATAGGCATCGCCCATGCTGGTGGCGTGGGCTCCGGCCTTCAGCTGGGCCAGAGCAAACCGGGTATGGGCCTCGGTAGTCCACTCCAGGGCGTGGCGGATGACCTCCTCATCCTCGGTGAGCAGGTCCACCATGAACTCCTGGGTACCCCGCAGCAGACACAGCAGGCTGAAGGGGCCCTGGTCTGCCCGACCCATAATGAATACATGATCTCCGATGGCGGCCTTCAGCCGCTCCACGGTCTCCAGCCACTCACAGATACGCCCATCCTTCAGGGGATCCGGCATTTTCAGGTCGTCTATCTCCCGCAGATCCTCCAGCACCGGGTGGTGCTCATCCACGGAGGCCACGTCCTGCTCCCGGAAGATTACCTTCGCGCCGCAGGCCTCGGCCAGGGTGGCGTCGTCCACATCCACCACGCAGCCGTCGTAGCCGTATTTCTCCTGACTGATCCGATGGCTCTCCGCCATTTTGGCCGGATTGCGATTGATGGCCCCGATGTCGTAGCCGGCGGTCTTGGCGCTGAACATAAAGCCCTGAGGAATCACAGGTACCCGGTCGGGCATCTGCCCGGCCAGGACGGCCTGTACCCGTTCCAGCGATGTCATTTCTGCCATATTACTCGTCCTTCCCTTCTGCCCCTGGATGAATCAAAAAAATAAATACAAAAACAGTTGTCCCGCCGCGCAGCGGAGGACAGAGCCCGCTCAAAGTCGCCGCTTCTGTGGATTGAGTACAAAAAAGTCGGTAGAAACGGGCATTTGCTGACCATTGTGCTACATGGATTATACCGGCGGTCAAAGAGCAAAGCAATACAATATCATTCGCAGAACAAAATCGTTGGTGGGGCGAGACAGGCCGATTGGAGAGTCGGCCCCCTCTTGTGGAAGGGAAAAAACTGTGTTATCGTATGCAGTAGTGCCAAAGGCCGAATGCGGCCTGAGAATACGAGAAGGAGAACCGCCGATATGGATATTACCGCCATTGGAGAAGTATTGATCGATCTGACTCAGACCGGAGTAAACGAGTACCGGGTACCTACCTTTGCCGCCAATCCCGGCGGTGCACCGGCCAATGTGGCGGTATCCGCCGCCCGCCTGGGCGCCTCTGCTGCCTTTGTGGGAAAGGTAGGGGCCGACGGCTTCGGCGCTTACCTCACCGGGGTCCTCCAGGAGAACGGAGTGGATGTGTCCGGTCTGCGCACCGGAGAGGCCGCCACCACCATGGCCATCGTATCCGTGGACAAGACCGGAGAGCGGGACTTCCGCTTTGTCCGGGGCGCGGACTGTGAGCTGCGGGAGGATGAGGTGGACCTGGAGCTGATCCGCCGTTCCCGGTTCCTCCACTTTGGCTCCGTGAGCCTTACCGCAGGTCCCGCCCGGGATACCACCCTCTTTGCTGCCCGGAAGGCCCGGGAGATGGGCGTACTGGTGAGCTACGATCCCAACTACCGGCAGGCCCTGTGGAACAGCGAGGCGGAGGCGGTGGAGTGGATGAAGAAGCCGCTGCCGCTGGTAGACATCCTGAAGATCTCCGAGGAGGAGCTGCCCCTGGTGACGGGCACCGCCGATCTGGCAGAGGGCACCAATATCCTGCAGGATCTGGGGATCACTCTGGTGCTGGTGACCCTGGGCGGCGACGGGGCTTTCTACCGTCTTGGGAATCACACCGGCCATGTACCCGGAGTGAAAACTACCATTGCCGATACCAACGGCGCCGGTGACACCTTCCTGGGCGCGGTACTCAGCCGCCTGTGCCGCCGGGGGGAGAAGCCTCTGGCAGGACTGACGGCGGAAGAAATGGAGTCTGTTCTGGCCTTTG
>OOIG01002301.1_pt1 | contig 12956 bp, 10 predicted proteins | sample 1692091 | NCBI WGS metagenome assembly OOIG01 (sample SAMN06348188, study PRJEB24527) | human gut metagenome | biome: human gut; feature: ankylosing spondylitis patient; material: feces | host: Homo sapiens | place: China | collected 2015-10
CCCCGCCGGGGAGGATCTTCCGCAGGAAGATGATGTCCTCCCCCTGGGTCTTGACGGCGATGTTGTAGTTGACCGTGCCGGGCAGGGTGTTCTCCAGCTCCGTCAGCTCGTGGTAGTGGGTGGCGAACAGGGTCTTGGCCCCCAGCAGCTTCTTGTCCGCGCAGTACTCCAGCACCGCCCGGGCGATGGACATGCCGTCAAAGGTGCTGGTGCCCCGGCCGATCTCGTCCAGAATCAGCAGGGAGTGCTTCGTGGCGTGGCGCAGAATGTCCGCCACCTCCGTCATCTCCACCATGAAGGTGGACTGGCCGGCGGACAGGTCGTCGCTGGCGCCGATGCGGGTGAAGATCCGGTCCACCACGCCGATGCGGGCGCTGGCCGCCGGGACGAAGGAGCCCATCTGGGCCATGAGGACGATCAGCGCCACCTGGCGCATGTAGGTGGACTTGCCCGCCATGTTGGGGCCGGTGATGATGGCCACCCGGTCCTCCTTCTCCCCCATGAAGGTGTCGTTGGGGACGAAGAGGCTGTCCTTGAGCATCTGCTCCACCACCGGGTGGCGGCCGTCGTGGATCTCGATGACGCCGCTCTCGTCCACGGTGGGACGGCAGTAGTTGTTTTTGGCGGCCACGGCGGCCAGGGAGCAGAGAACATCCAGCTCCGCTATGGCGGCGGCGGAAGCCTGGATACGGCTCATCTCCTCCCCTACCTGCTGCCGCAGCTGGGTGAAGAGCTCGAACTCCAGGGCCACCACCTGATCGCTGGCGGTGAGGATGGTGTGTTCCAGGTCCTTGAGCTCCTGGGTGATGTAGCGCTCGCAGTTGGCGAGAGTCTGCTTGCGGATGTAGTCGGCGGGCACCAGGTCATAGTAGGACTTGCTGACCTCGATGTAGTAGCCAAAGACCTTGTTGTAGCCCACCTTCAGGCTCTTGATGCCGGTCTTTTCCTTCTCCCGGGCCTCCACCTCGGCGATGATGCCCTTGCCGCCGGAGAGAATGTGGTGGAGCCGGTCCACCTCGGCGTTGTAGCCCTCCCGGATGAAGCCGCCTTCCCGGACGGAGAAGGGCGGGTCGTCCACAATGGCCTTCTGGAGCAGCTCGCACACATCCTCCAGAGTGTCCAGGGAGGCCACCAGCTCCCCCAGCCGTCCGCCGGAGAAGGGGGCGAGACGCTCCTTCACCGTGGGGAGCTTTTCCAATGCGGAGCGGAGGGAGGCCGCGTCCCGGCCTCCGGCGCTGCCGTATACCATGCGGCCGATGAGCCGCTCCATATCGCTGATGCCGGTGAGGGCCAATATGAGCTCCTCCCGGTCCATGGGGCTTTTTACCAGGGCCTCCACGGCCCCCAGCCGCCGCTCGATGGCGGTGAGGTCCAGGAGGGGCCGGGCCAGCCAGCTACGAAGGCACCGGCCGCCCATGGCGGTCTTAGTCTTGTCCAGCACCCACAGGAGGGAGCCCTTCTTCTCCTTGGAGCGGAGGGTCTCGGTGAGCTCCAGGTTCCGCCTAGCGGTGAGGTCCAGCTCCAAAAAGCGGCCCTCCTCGTAGTACTCCAGGCTCTGGATGTAACCGAGGTCCGCCTTCTGAGTTTCGTAGAGGTAGCTGAGAAGGCCGCCCAGGGCCATGACGGCGGTAGAGCGGGTGTCGGGGATGGCGGCGGCTGCCTCCTTGCCGAACTGCTTCTCCGCCAGACGGCGGCCCTCGTCGGGCCGGAAGCGGCGCTCACCGTAGTTGTCCGCCCGGCAGTTGAAGCGGTTGCGCAGCAGCTGCACCAGGTCGTCGTGGCTGTAGGCCTCGTCGTTGAGGATGGCCTCTGCCGGGGCGAAGCGGCCCAGCTCGCTGGCGATGTGGTCCAGGAGATCTTTGCCGGAGAAGGCGGTGACGTGGGTCTTGCCGGTGGTGATGTCGCAGAAGCACAGCCCCGCCTCCTCACCGGCAAGGCAGATGGCGCACAGATAGTTGGAGCGGGTGGCCTCCAGCATGGAGCTGTCCACGGTGCCGGGGGTCACCACCCGGATGATGTCCCGCTTCACCAGGCCCTTGGCCTTGGCGGGGTCCTCGGTCTGCTCACAGATGGCCACCTTGTAGCCCTTGGCGATGAGCCGGGCGATGTAGCCGTCACAGGAGTGGTAGGGTACGCCGCACATGGGCACCCGGTCCTCCTCCGGCTTGCCCCGGTCCCGGCTGGTGAGGGTGAGGTCCAGTTCCTCCGAGGCCACTTTTGCGTCCTCGTTGAACATTTCGTAGAAGTCCCCCAGCCGGAAGAACAATATCGCGTCCTTATTCTGTTCCTTGATCTCCAGGTACTGCCGCATCATGGGCGTCATCTCTGCCATGGTCGTTTCCTCTTTCTGTGATTTGCCGGCGGCCGCCGGCGGGGGGATTTTTCAGAGGAGGGGTCCTCTGAATGTCTCTTTTTTCGTTTCGTTTTTCGCTGCATCCGAAGCGGACTACTTTAGGCTTTGGCTCCCGGGCCTCCCCGGCCCGGACCCGGGTAACTTTTTGTACGCACAAAAAGTCACCAAAAAAGCGCTGGGGAGACCCCAGGCCCCCAATTTGTCCAATCGGACGCCATCAGGGGAGATACCCGGGTGTCGCTGAATTTCCGCGGGCCCCTGGCCCCTCGTAATCGGTGCAGCGGGTTACGGACTTCGCCTGACGGCCCTCGGGATGATAGGAGTTTCTTATTACGCAAAAAACAGATGCATCTATCCCTTTAACAGGGCGACAGCCAAAGTTGGATGAGAAACCCGGAGGAGATCAGATGCTAAAAGAATCCGGTCAGTGGCAATGCAGCGGCAAATCTAATCCAGACCGATTGGACAAAGGATTCCAAAACCTTGGTTTTGGCGGCGTTTTGGTCACTTTTTCGCCGGGGAAAAAGTGACCCGGGTCCGGGCCGGGGAGGCCCGGGAGCCAAATCCCGAAGCGGCTGGCTTCGGAAGCGCCCGGGATCCGGGGGGCGGAGCCCCCGCTGCGCTCCTGCCCGCCCGGCGAAAAAGTCCCTGCCGGGCAAACCGGCACAACGACAAAAAGAGCCCCGCGGCATTGCCGCGGGGCTCTTTGTTGCATATTACATCAGCTTGGTGGTGTAGTAGACCATCTCGGCAAAGAGAAGAATACCCAGGACCCACAGCAGATAATAGCTGATCATGGGTACCACCAGGGCTGCCGCAATGGCCACGATGCAGATGGCCAGCACAGCGTACACCACGCGGTAGTCGCACTCCGCAGAGAGGACCCGGATCCCCCAGAGCTTCCCTTCGCTCTTCTGGGCCTGCCGGACCAGAGCTGCCAGTACCGCCAGAATCACAATAGCGGCCACAGCACCGATTATCACCGGCACGCGCCAGGAGGACTCCAGACCGCTGCTGCAGACCCACACCGCGAAGAAGGAGCCGGCCATGGCCACGGTGCTGAGGAAGCACTCGTGCTGGAACAGGAAGTACACAAGGCCCAGCAGTGTGAGCACCGGCACCAGGATGCACATGGTGGTGACACCCTGATCAAAGAAGCGCATCATCACCCAGCCCGATACCGCCAGGAACAGTCCCACCACAGAGACCAGCGTCATAGCTATGCGGAGTTTCGGCTGATTGCGTTTGACATAGGCTGTCGCGGCTCCGCCCAACAGCGCCACCACGCCAGCAATAGCGGCCCAGCGCAGAATGTTGTACCAGACCAGCAGGGAGGCAGCCGTGCCCATAACGTAGTTGCGGTATACGACGAACAGATAACACTCGGCGGCGATGCCCAGCAGAAATACGTTGAACACCCGTTGCAGGGTTAAGTTCTCCTGCTTTTCACGTTCCGCCCGCTTTTGACTGATTGGTTTCTTAGCCATGTATAAAAACCTCCGGAAGGATGTTGGCGCAGTTTGGCGCATAAGGAATCCGCCGGAAACGGGGCAAAATACCCCTCCGGCGCAAAAGGCGAATCTATTTTACCAGCTTTCCTGCGGTTTTGCAAGAGAAAAAGAGATTTATTGGGGAAAAGAGCCGGCGGAACCGGCAAATCCGGTCCGCCGGCCCTGCTGAAAGCAGGGAAAACTTAGTTGATCTGGCGGCGGCGGGAGAGGTTGATGGTGCCCTCCTGCATGTTGCCGATCATGTCAAGGCTGCGGCCGGTGCCCTCCGCCACGCAGGCGATGGCGTTCTCCGCCACAGTGGTGGCGATGCCGGTGCGGGAGGTGATGAGCTTGTCGAAGCCCTCCACCAGGCTGCCGCCGCCGGTCATGACGATGCCGTTAGTGGACACGTCCGCCACCAGCTCCGGGGGCGTGCGCTCCAGGACGGAGTGAATGCTCTCCAGGATCCGCTCGGCGGGCTCCTCAAAGGCCTCCAGCATCTCGGCGGAGCTGACGGTGATGGTCTTGGGCAGACCGGTCAGGAGGCAGCGGCCCTTCACATCCATGAAGGTCTCCTCCTCCTTGGGGTACACGCAGCCGATGGCGATCTTCATCTTCTCAGCAGTGCTCTCACCCACCAGAATGTTGTGCTTGCGGCGCATATACTTGATGACAGCCTCGTTGAACTGGTCGCCGGCCACCTTGATGGAGGCGGACTCCACCACGCCGCTGAGGGAGATGACGGCGATGTCGGCGGTACCGCCGCCGATATCCACCACCAAGTGGCCGTCGGGCTTGGTGATGTCGATGCCGGCGCCGATGGCGGCGGCTACCGGCTCCTCAATGAGGAACACCCGGCGGCATCCGGCCTGAATGCCCGCGTCTACCACAGCGCGCTCCTCAACTTCGGTAATACCGGAGGGAACGCAGATGATGACCCGGGGCTTAAAGAGCATGAAGCCGGCGACCTTGCGGATAAATTCCCGCAGCATCCGCTCGGTCATGTCGTAGTCGGAAATGACGCCTTCCCGCAGAGGACGGATGGCCACAATGTTGCCGGGGGTACGGCCCAGCATCTGGCGGGCCTCCTCGCCCACCTTCAGGAGCTTGCCGGTGTTCTTGTCCATGGCCACCACAGAGGGCTCATTGAGGACGATGCCCTTGCCTTTGACGTATACCAGTACGGAGGCGGTACCCAGATCGATACCGATATCTTTCGCAAATGTGAACATACTGCCTTCCACCTCATAATTCTCTGTTGATCTATTGTTAGCAAGAAAGCTTGCTGATACTCTAAAAAAATATTATACCGGCAGGGTCCAAAATTTGCAAGCAACAATAGGAACTTTTTTCCATAAATTTAGCCCCTTCTTTGGGGAAAATACTGTGCCGGACGCAAATGAAAGGGGATGTAAGGGCCTGAATGGCTATTTTTCCGCTCCGGCCAGGACGGCACACACCACGCTCTCCGCTCCCGCGTCCATGAGACACCGGGCACAGGCGGCCATGGTGCTGCCGGTGGTGAGCACGTCGTCGATGAGAAGGAACCGCCGTCCCTTTGCCAGCTCCGGGTGGGGCACGGTGTAGGCGTCCAGCACGTTGGCCCGGCGTTCCGCAGAGGTTTTGACGGTGGATTGGGGACGATTGTTCCGTGTTTTCCGCAAAACCGGCACAGCGGATACGCCCCAGAGCTTTGCCGCCTCCTCCGCCAGGAGCTGGGCCTGGTCGTAGCCCCGGCGATAGTTGCGCCAGAGGCTCACCGGCACAAAGGTGACGGTATCGAAGCCGCCGGGAAACTGCTCAGCGGCAGCCTGGGCCAGATACCGGGCAAAGACCCTGGCCCGCTGGGGATGGTCGTGGAATTTGAGGGCGTGGACCCCCTGGCGGACCATGGCCTCGTACCGCAGCGCCACCGCGCAGGGGAAGCCGCCCACCGTCCGCAGCTCGCCTTTGCCGGAAGGATAGGGGAGGGAGGAGCGGCAGGCGGGGCACAGCCCATCGGAACTTGCCTCCATAAGTGCGCCGCAGAAGGCGCACTTGGGAGGGAACAGTAAATTTAAGATGACTTCTCCGGCGGACATGGCGCACCTTCTTTCATTGTTCTGACTTATAGTCGGATAGAAGTATTCCGTGCTCCGGCACGGGTTACTTTGCCCTCGGCGGCAAAGTAACCAAAACGCCGCCGGGGTTCCCCCGGACCCCGTTTTGTCCAATCGGTCTTGATTAGATTTGCCGATGCGGTGCCACTGAATCACCGATCCCTTCGGGCATCTGATCTGCGGCGGGCTGCGTGTCCGGCTTCGGCTGTCGCCCTTTTGAAGGGGTAGAGTTATCTCAGGCGCTGGGCCGGGTCAGTCCTTCTTGCGGGGATAGGGTTTCTTTTCGTCGGTCAGGCCAGCCAGATAGTCCATGCTGGTATCCAGGGCTAAAGCGATGCGCTTGAGCTGCTCGAAGGTGTAGTACCGCTTGCCCGTCTCCAGCTTGGAATAGTCGCTCTGGTCGATACCCGTCAGCATTTGCATTTTTGCTTGGGTATAACCCCGCTCTTTTCGGAGTTCTTGCAGTCTTGTCATAATCTCAGCCCTTTTTTCGGGGATAGGGTTTGATTTCGTCCGTCAGCTCAAGAATATAATCCACACTGGTGCCAAAAAAGAGTGCCAACTTCTTCAACGTATCCAACGGGATATTCAGATTTCCTCGTTCATAATCTGAATAGGTGCTCTGATGCACCTGTAAAAATTCAGCCATGTCAGTTTGCGTCAAGTCTCTATCTTCCCGTAGGCCTCGCAGTCTTTCTATCATCGAGATCACCTCGCTGATAGTATGCGATATGGGTATATCCCATACGCCTAAAAATGGGGATATCCCATAAAAGCAAAAAAAGAGCCGCATTTGGCTCTTTATCATTGCAGTTCTTATTAGAAAAACCAGATGAATCTATCCCTTCAAAAGGGCGACAGCCGAAGCCGGACGAGAAGCCCGGCGGAGATCAGATGCCAACGGGCAGAATTTCAGTGGCAAAGCAGTATCAAATCTGGGAGCGTCCGATTGGGCAAAAGCGGGGGTCCAGCCCGAAGGGGGCTGGCGGTTTTTTCCCCCATTTTTGGGCGGCCAAAAATGGGGCCGCCGGAGGCATAACAGCGTTGAGGGCCGCTGCCCGCCCATTCGGCGGCACCCAGCCACCCCCCCAAATCCCCTTTGTCGAGCCGCCAAAATGATTATAAATCGTATTATCTGCATATAATATTACGTTACGTAAAGGAAAATCCCCTATGATTCTGGAAATCAAAGCCCTGTCCGAGAAGATCGGACGGGAGATTCCCCTCCCCTACTACGCCACCGACGGCGCCGCCGCGGTGGACCTCCACGCCTGCATTGACGAGCCCATGACCATCCCTGCCGGGGGCCAGGTGGTAGTACCCACGGGGCTGGCGGTAGCCATTCCGGAGGGATATGTGGGCATTGTGGCGGTGCGCTCCAGCATGGGCATCCGCCGGGGCATTACCCTCTCCAACGCCATCGGTGTCATCGACAGCGACTACCGGGGCCCCCTGGGAGTGGGCCTTCGGAACACCACCGGAGAGGACTACATTCTCCAGCCTGCTGACCGGATGGCCCAGCTGATGGTGGTGCCGGTGCTGCGGCCGGAGATCCGGCTGGTGGAGGAGCTGCCGGAGACTGCCCGGGGCGCCGGAGGCTTCGGCTCCACAGGTCGGTAACTCCAACCTTTCTCCCCGCCGCTTTTCCGGGGATCGCTCCCTCCCTTTTCATGCTTATTCTTTTCCAAAGTGAGGAATCACCTATGCCACGGATCATTCTCGCCTCCCAGTCCCCCCGGCGGCGGCAGCTGCTGGGCCAGATCGGACTGACGGATTTTGACATTCTGGTGCCTGACGCCGACGAGAGCTATGACCCCTCTCTCACCCCCCAGGAGATCGTGTCCTCCATCTCCCGGAAGAAGGCCGAAGCTGCCCGGGCCCTTGCCGGGGACAGCGACGCCGTTATCCTGGCGGCGGACACCATGGTGTTTCTGGACGGCCTGCGGCTGGGAAAGCCCCACAGCGAGGCGGAGGCCTTCGAGATGCTCTCCGCTCTCTCGGGCCGTGAGCACCTGGTATGCACCGGTGTGACGGTGTGCCGGGGGGACCGGCTGGAGACCCGGCCGGAGACCACCGCCGTCCGCTTTGCCGACCTCACCGAGGAGGATATCCGGCGGTACATTGCCACCGGAGAGCCTATGGACAAGGCGGGGGCTTACGGTATCCAGGGTCTTGCTGCTCTGTTTGTCACCGGTATTGCCGGAGACTACTTTAATGTAATGGGCCTTCCCCTCCATCTGGTGGGGGAGATGCTCCGCTCCTTCGGAGTGGAGCTCCTCTCCGGGGGGGCTGAGGCGTGAAGCGGCTGCTGACCAAGTACGGCGTGATGGTGTTGTCCCTGGCTGTGGCCATTGCCGTCATCCTCAGCGTCATGGCCTACTTCTCCACCTCCTCCGCCGCCCTGCCCAATCTGGCGGGGATCATCGCCTCCCCTTTCCGCGCCGCCGGTGCCGCCATTACGGATACCGTGTCCGGCTGGGTGGACTACTTCACAGAGTTTGACCGGCTGAAGGAGGAGAACGAACAGCTGAAGCTGGAGATTGCGGAGATGGAGGCAGCCATCCGCCAGGCGGAGAAGGACTCCGAGGAGAACGCCCGCCTCCGGGATCTGCTGGATCTGCGGGAGCAGCGCCGGGACCTCCACTTCGAGTCCGCCCGCATTGTGGAGAGTGACACCTCCAACTGGCAGAGCGTCCTCACCGTCAACAAGGGCACCGCCCAGGACGTGGCGGTGGGCGACTGCGTGGTGACGGAGGCTGGCTATCTGGTGGGCGTGGTGACAGAGGCGGGCCTCAACTGGTCCACCATCCGCACCATTCTGGACAGCGATTCCTCCATCGGCGCTACCGTGTTCCGCAGCGGCCAGAACGCTGTGGCCCAGGGCGACTTCGCCCTCATGGGGCAGAACCGGCTGATGCTGGGCTACCTGGGGGCCAGCCCCGACGTGGTGGCCGGGGACCTGATCGTTACCACCGGCCTGGGGGACTACTACCCCTCCCAGCTGGTCATCGGCACCGTGGAGTCCGTCTCCACCGGCGACGACGGTCTGGCCCAGTACGCGGTCATTACCCCCAGCATGTCCCTGGAGGATCTGACCCAGGTGTTCATTATCACCAGCTTCGACATTGTGGAGTAAGGGGGAGCCACCGCCATGATGCCCAAGAGCTATCTCGTTTTCAAGTGGACGGTGTACAGCCTGGCCACCCTGGGACTCTTCGCCCTGCAGTACCTGGTGCTCAGCCACATCCAGGTGTTGGGCCTCAGCCCCTTCCTCTATCCCATCCTCCCCGCTGTGGCTGCCTCCTATGAGGGCCTGCGCCGGGGCAGCGTATTTGCTCTGGTGGTGGGGATGGTGTGCGACCTTTTGCTGCCGGGGCCCTTCGAGGGCTTCTTCACCCTGGCCTTTACTGTGGCAGCGCTGATTGCCGCCCTCATTGCGGAGAATCTCCTCTCCCCCGGCTTTCTCTGCGGCCTGGCGGTATCCGCCCTGTCTCTGGCGGTCACCGGCGCGCTGCGGCTTTTCGCCCAGTTTCTCTCCGGCGGCGGCTATCTGGGCCTCATGTCCCGGATGATCCTGGTGGAGGCCCTCATCACCCTGCCGGCGGTGATTGTGGTAGTACCGGTGTACCGGCTGATCCACGACCGCTGCGCCAGCGACTACTGATTCCCGGGCCGCCCGGAAGGGCGGCTTTTTTCCCTTTTTCCGCAACCCCTGCCAGAAAGGAGGCCCCTCTATGGAAGAAGAAGAAAAACGACTGCACCGGCGCTATAATTTTTTGCTGGGCCTCTTTGCCCTGTGTCTGCTGCTCTTCTGCATGATTCTCTACGACGCCCAGGTGGTACACCGGGAGGATTACTACGCCAAGTCCGCCAGTCAGGTCACCGACACCGAGAGTGTGGAGTCCTCCCGTGGCATTATCACCGACACCAACGGCAAGGTGCTGGTATCCAATAAGGAGATCTACACCATTACCCTCGACCTGGACCTGATCCCCGACGTGGAGGGGCAGGAGCGGGGTGTCACCGTGAGCCGGGCGATCCTGCGGCTGCTGGAGCTGTGTGAGGATCAGGGCGTAGTATGGACCGATACCCTCCCCATCACCACCACAGAGCCCTTTGTCTACACCACCGCCTCCGCCGGCAGCACCAATCGGACCCGATTTGAGAACTACCTCAAGGAGCGCAAGTGGTCGGATAAGGTCCTTACCGCCTCGGACCCCTATCCCCGGATGACCGATACACTGCGCCGGAAGCTGGAGGCTTCCAACGATGTGCTTACCCCTACTGTCCTTCTGGACCTGATGCGGGAGGATTTCGGCGTCGATCCCCAGTTCACCGATCAGGAGGCGCGGATGGTGGTAGGCGTCCTCTATGAGCTGCATCTGCGCAGCGCGGGCATTACCTACCTTCCCTACACCTTTGCTGAGGATGTGCCGGTGGATCTCATCTCCCTCATCAACGACGGCGGTTTCGACGGCGTGGTGGTATCCAGCCAGTCCGTCCGCCAGTACAACACCACCCACGCCGCCCAGCTCCTGGGCCAGGTGGGAGCCTTCAGCACCCCGGAGGAGCGCAGCAGCTTCAACGCCGCCTACACCGCTGCCAAGGAGGCCGGGGAGGATACCACCGGCATCCACTACTATGCCGCCGACGACACCGTGGGCAAGAGCGGTGTGGAGCTGGCCTTTGAGTCCTATCTCAAGGGCTTTGACGGCGAGCGGCTCATCACCACCAACGAGGAGGGCAAGATCACCGGTGAGCTTTACAGCGTGGAGCCCCAGCCCGGCGGCACGGTGGCCCTCACCATTGACATCGACTTTCAGGCGGCAGTGGAGGAGGCTCTCGCCAAGACCGTCACCGCCATGACTGAGGAGGACGGCGACGTGTCCCGTGGCGCAGCGGCGGTGGTCCTCTCCGTGGAGGACTCCTCGGTGCTGGCCATGGCCTCCTACCCCACCTACAACCCCGCCGACTACTACAGCAACTACAGCACCATTCTCAACGCCGACGGCAGGCCTCTGCTGAATCGGGCTACCGGCTACGCTTACGCCCCCGGCTCCACCTTCAAGCCCTGCACCGCCGTGGCGGCCCTGGAGACCGGAGCCGTGTCCCTGACGGAGAAGGTGAACTGCCCGGGTCTCTGGTACTACCCCAACACCCGGGAATACACCAAGTGCGCCGTCTACCCCGGCAGCCACGGGAAGGTAAACCTCACCCGGGCCCTGGAGGTATCCTGCAACTGCTTCTTCTGCGAGATGGGTTACCGGCTGGGCATCGACACCCTGGATCAGTACGCCACCGCCTTTGGCCTGGGCCAGAGCACCGGCATTGAGCTGGGAGAGGAGACCGGCATTCTGGCGGGCCCGGAGCACTCCGCCGAGGTCAACCAGATCTGGTACGGCGGCAACACGGTCCAGGCGGCCATCGGCCAGTCGGACCACCTCTTCACGCCCCTCCAGCTGGCCAACTACATCGCCACCCTGGTCCGGGGGGGCACCCGCTATGACGCCCATCTTCTCAAAACCGTCACCGCCTACGACGGCAGCGCCATCCTTTATGAGCATGAGCCGGAGGTCCTCTCCCAGGTGGAGATCTCCGCCTCCACCCTCTCGGCGGTGAAGGAAGGTATGTACAACCTGACCTCCTCCGGGTCCCTGGCCCGGTACTTCAAGGACTGCGTGGTGTCCGCCGGTGCCAAGACCGGTACCGCTCAGATCAACGCCGACACCACCAACAACGGCGTGTTCGTCTGCTTTGCCCCCTACGACGACCCGGAGATCGCCCTGGCCGTGGTGGTGGAGCAGGGCGGGTCCGGCTCCTCCCTGGGCACCGTGGCCGCCCAGGTGATCCAGGCGTACTTTGCCGACAGCGATATCGGCACCGCTCTGATCCCCGAGGGGAGCCTGCTGCCCTGAGGGATGAATCCCTGTTTTCCGGGTTTTCCCGGTACGTTGTGTAAGGAGAGATCGCATTCATGGAAAGACCCATATTCAATTCCCGGGACCCTGCCTATAAGGTCCCCTTCGGCGCCGTGTCCTGCGGCCGTCTGATTACCTTCCGCCTCTGTCCCCCGGCGGAGGAACATATTGCAGCGGCGTGGCTGGTGTTATACCGGGAATTTGCCGATATGCGGGAGGAGTTTCCCTTCTCCCCCGCCGACGCAGAGGACGCCGTCAAGGCTCCTCATACCGCTGACGCCCAGCCGGAACCTGGCGACGGCCCCACCTTCTCTCTCCGGTACCGTGCTCCGGAGGAGCCGGAGCTGATCTGGTACTGCTTCCGCTTTGCCCGGGAGGACGGCTCTCAGGTCTGGCTGGGAAAAAACGGCCTGTGCGGCGACGGCCAGGCCGCCTGCTGGCAGCAGACGGTCTACGACAACCAGTTGTCCACCCCGGAATGGTTCGGCAAGGGGGTCACCTACCAGATCTTCCCGGACCGCTTTCACCGCACCTTCGTCCCCGATCCCGCAGGGATGCTGGGGGACCGGGTGGTCCACCAGAACTGGGAGGAGCTGATGGAGTACCTCCCCGACGAGCACGGGGAGATTCGCAACCGGGACTTCTTCGGCGGCAGCCTTATGGGCATCGAGGAGAAGCTGCCCTACCTGAAGGAGCTGGGGGTATCCACCCTGTACCTGTGCCCCATCTTCGAGTCCGACAGCAACCACCGCTACAACACCGGGGACTACGATAAGATCGACCCCATGCTGGGCACGGAGGAGGACTTCACCCGCCTTTGCACCAAAGCCCACGCTCTGGGCATCCACGTGATGCTGGACGGTGTATTCAACCACACCGGCAACAACAGCCGCTACTTCAACGCCCTGGGCTCCTACCCCTCCCTGGGGGCGGCCCAGAGCCAGGAGAGCCCCTACTACCCCTGGTACAACTTCCAGGAGTGGCCCCACCGCTACGACTGCTGGTGGGGGATTCACACCCTCCCCGCCGTCAACGAGAGCCACCCGGAGTACATCGAGTTCATCATCGAGGGGGAGGACTCCGTGATCCGGCGGTG
>OOIG01002308.1_pt1 | contig 12911 bp, 13 predicted proteins | sample 1692091 | NCBI WGS metagenome assembly OOIG01 (sample SAMN06348188, study PRJEB24527) | human gut metagenome | biome: human gut; feature: ankylosing spondylitis patient; material: feces | host: Homo sapiens | place: China | collected 2015-10
GAAGTTTTGGCTTGTCAAATGATTTTTTGCAGAAAATCTAAGATTTTTGCGGTTTTTCTGCCCGGTCAGTCCAGATGGACGACCGGGCTGCAGATGGACTCCATGCACTGGGCCATCTCCATGCTGAAATTCCCGCGTCTGGCCAGATCTGCCAGAGAGAGCATGCCGGTCAGATGCCCGTTCTGCGTGACGGGCAGGCGGCGCAGCTGCGCGCGGGACATGAGGCGCGCGGCCTTTGACGCATCCTCCCCTGCCTCGACGGACAAAACGCCTGCGGACATAACCTCGCTCACACGCATCTGCTCTGCCGGTTTTCCTGCCGCGACGCAGCGCAGCACAACGTCGCGATCTGTCAGAACCCCGCAGAGCCGCCCATTTTCCCCCTGAACCGGCAGAAAGCCGAGGTTATACCGGCTCATGAGCCGCGCTGCAACGGAAACCGGCTCCTGTGCACCGACGCTGACGACATTTCTGGACATACAATCCTTGACCTTCATAAGACCCTCCATCATTTGAAAAGCTCCGGCAGCAAACGCTGCCGGAGCTTCTGCGTTTATGGAGATTGTAGCCAGGACTGCCGGCTGTTAAACAGCTTATTTGCCCTGCAGCTTGCGGTCGATGGCTTCCGCAGCCTTCTTGCCTGCGCCCATGGCCAGAATGACGGTCGCAGCGCCGGTAACGGCGTCGCCGCCTGCGAAGACGTTTTCACGGGTAGACATTTCGTTCTCGTCGACGATGATGCCGCCCTTTTTGTTTGTCTCGAGGCCCGGCGTGGTGGCGCGGATCAGCGGGTTCGGAGATGTGCCGAGGGACATGATGACCATATCGACATCCAGCACGAATTCGCTGCCCTCAATGGGGATCGGGCGGCGGCGGCCGGACGCGTCAGGCTCGCCAAGCTCCATCTTGATGCACTTCATGCCGCACACACGGCCATCCTCACCGCCGAGGATCTCGGTCGGGTTGGTGAGCGTCAGGAACTCGATGCCCTCTTCCTTCGCGTGGTGCTGCTCTTCCAGTCTGGCGGGCATTTCGGCCTCGCCGCGGCGGTAGACGATGTACACCTTATCGGTACCCATACGCTTTGCACAGCGGGCGGCATCCATCGCGACGTTGCCGCCGCCGACGATCGCCGCTGCCTTGGAGTGCAGGATCGGCGTGTCGCTCTCTTCGAGATAGGCCTTCATCAGGTTGATGCGGGTCAGGTATTCATTTGCCGAGCAGACGCCCTTGAGAGATTCGCCGGGGATGTGCATGAACATCGGAAGACCTGCGCCGGAGCCGATAAACACAGCCTTAAAGCCCATCTCAAACAGCTCGTCGATGGACAGGACCTTGCCGATGACCATGTCGGTCATGACCTCGACGCCCTGTGCCTTCAGTTTTTCGACCTCATTGGCGACAATAGCCTTCGGCAGACGGAACTCCGGAATGCCGTAGACCAGAACGCCGCCGGCAGTGTGCAGCGCCTCAAACAGGGACACCGCATAGCCCTTCTTGGCAAGCAGCGACGCGCAGGTCAGGCCGGACGGGCCGGAGCCGACGACAGCGACCTTGATGCCATTGGACTCAGCCTTTTTCGGCATGGCGTTGATGTTCTCGCGGTACCAGTCGGCGACAAAGCGCTCCAGACGGCCGATGCCGACCGGCTCGCCCTTCGCGCCGCGCACGCACTTCCCCTCGCACTGCGACTCCTGCGGGCAGACTCTGCCGCAGACCGCAGGCAACGACGAGGACGCGGAAATCACACGGTACGCTGCCTCAAAATCACCCTTCTTCACTTCCTCGATGAATTCGGGAATGTCGATTCCGACCGGGCATCCGCTCACGCAGGGGCGGTTCTTGCAATGCAGACAGCGCTCCGCTTCGTTCACCGCGACTTCGGCGGTGTAGCCCTGCGCCACCTCTTCAAAATTCCGTCTGCGAACCTGCGGATTCTGCGACGGCATGGGATTCTTTTTCGGGTTCATATTCGGCATATCAGTTCTCCCCCTTCCGGAACAGGTTGCAGGCCTCCTCATACGCGTGCCGCTCGAACGGCTTATACATCGACGACCGCGCAATCGCTTCGTCAAAGTCGATTTCGTGACCGTCGAATTCAGGTCCTTCCACGCAGGCAAAGCGCACCTTGCCGCCAACGGTCAGGCGGCAGCCGCCGCACATCCCCGTCCCGTCGATCATGATGGGATTCATGGAAGCAACCGTCGGAACGTTATATTCCTTCGTCAGGCGACAGACAAACTTCATCATCGGAAGCGGACCGATGGTAATCACCTCGTCGTATTTCTCGCCGCTCTCGATCAGGGCGCGGAGCGCGTCGGTGACCAGCCCCTTTTCCCCCCACGAGCCGTCGTCGGACATCCGCACAAAGCGGTCGGAAACCGCGCCGAATTCGTCCTCGAGAATCACGAGGTCCTTTGTGCGGAAGCCCGCGACGGTGTGAACGACCGTGCCGTTTTCGTGAAATTTCTTCGCCACGGGGTAGCCGATGGCGCACCCGACGCCGCCGACCACAACGGCGACTTTTTTCTTTCCGTCGGTTTCGGTAGCGCGACCGAGCGGTCCGACAAAATCATGCAGGCAGTCGCCCTCCGTAAGGCGGTTCAGCCGCTCGGTGGTTGCGCCGACGATCTGGAACATAATCGTCACGCTCCCCGCCGCGCGGTCGAAATCGGCAACGGTGAGCGGGATGCGCTCGCCGTCCGCGTCGGTGCGCAGGATGATGAACTGTCCCGGCTCTGCCTTTTTCGCAACCGCGGGCGCATGAACACGCATGAGCGTTACGGTCGGATTCAGCGCTCGTTTTTCAAGAATTTCGTACATAAACAGACTCCTTTCGCGGGAAATCTCCCGAAACCACTTGTCAAGAGGCGGTTTATCGTGTATAATAGAAGGAAGTAAGACCCCGTGCTTTGCCAGAACCCACTCAGGGGACTTCTTGGAAGAAGTTCATCCACAGTGGCTTATCCCATAACCTGATGAAGAGAAAAACCATGTTGTAGCGGTGAGTGGAATTTTATCCCCCCTCATCAGTCGCTGTCGCGACAGCTTCCCCCCAAGGGGAAGCCTCTTTGCGAAATTTCATTCGTGTTTTGTATCAAACCGAATCGAGTTAATAGCAAAAGCTGTATTTAGGGAAATAGCACGCTGTACAGCAGGCTTCCCCTTGGGGGGAAGCTGTCGCGTAAGCGACTGATGAGGGGGGATCAATCTGCTCCAACCAAGCGAAACAGCGAGAATCCCCCCTGCAACGCTCCGAGATCTTTCTTTTAATTATACTATATTCCGCTCGGAAATGCAATAGCGGAAAACGACAAAATTGCAGGACTGCCCGAAAAAAATTTCATGCCGAAAGGACCGAACCCAAATATGGAAACCGATTACCTGAACACAGCGGGCAAGAACGCGGGCGAGATTGCGCGCGACATTGCCGATTTTCTTTCCCTCCCCTGCGTCATTCACGGCAAACGCGACATTGACCTCGCCGCGCTCCTGCCCGACCTCAATATGCACGAGCAGTTCTCCTTTGCGCTCCTGATGGAGGCTTACACGCAAGGGTGGAATCCGGACGCCGCCGAGCAGTTCTTCCGCCATGCCGTCGCACCGTCGGTCGGAGACGCGGTAACCGAGAAGATGCTCGCCCTCTTCCGCGCGCCCGAGAGTCGCGAATTCGGCGTTGCGGTGGTCAAATACGGCTACGGCTTCGACCTCACCGTCCCCTCCTACTGGTCGTCCTGCCTCAAGTTGGCGATTCAGGCAAAAGCAGTTCCCGCGCTGATGAATTACCTTAAGCTGTTCATGATCTGCCTGACCGAATTCGCCTACATGGACGGCAGAAAACCGAAGGAAACCTACGCGTGGAACTACTATCAGACGTTTGAAAAGATTCTGGACGACCTCGAAAAGCCCGACCTGCCGCCGTCGCTCCCCGTAACGGTCTGCGCGGTGGGCGGAAGCTCAGGCAAGCGCGAGAATCAGACCTACTTCCTCTCGCTCGGCGTGGATCTGCGAAATCCGAATGCCGACCGCGCCCTGCAGGATATCAAGGTCGACATCACGCTGAAGGATCGCGAGGGCAACGTCATCGACATCATCGGCGACCGCGTCAGCACGGTTGACCCCGGGGCGGTGTTCCACTACGGCATTACGCGGCGGGTGCGCGGCGCGGCAGTGGCGGAAATCCATGCGAAAGCCCGCGCGGGCGCGTTCCTGCCTGCCGAGACTGCCGTCACGCGCGGCGTGAAACTCGAGAAGGTCAGCATCAAGCGGGACGAGCACTACGAGATTCTCAAGGGAACGCTGGTCAGCACCTATGCGCACGACCTGCCCGCGTTTGCGCTGCACTATCAGTATCTGAACAAGCAGAACAAGATTGTGGGCGGCGGGTGCGAATGGTTCTTCGACGGACTGAAGGCGGGAGAGGAAAAACCGTTCCGCGCAGGCTGCAGCGTTCCGATCCCCGGCGCGGCTCGCATCGTTTACAGCATTGACTTCGATCTGAAGGGCTTTCGGGGGTGAAATCCGGCAGGCACGCCGAACCGACACCCGTTGGAGCTTTGTAAGTGTAACCTAACGCGAGAGCCGAGATCCCGCCTGCGGGATCTCGGCTCTCGTGTAAAGTGTTAACCGCATTGCCCCGTTCTGTATCTCCTTTTATGGCGTATAAAGGACTAAATCCCGCCAAAAGGCGAAAAAATTTGCAAAAATGCTTGACAAGCCGTTTCATTTATGATATAATACTCAATTGATACGGGTAAAATGCCCGTCTCTCTGCCACGCAAATTCATAAACAGCGTGTGCCGAAAGTCCATAGGGAGGAAAACACATGGAAAACAAGCTCAACTCTTATGAAACCATGTTCGTCGTCAGCCTCGCAAACGGTGATGAAGCCACTGCGGCAACGGTGAACAAGTTCAAAACCCTCATCGCATCGAACGCGGAAGTCGTTTCGGTTGACGATTGGGGCAAGCGCCGCATGGCATATCCGATTGAGGATATGAATGAGGGCTACTACACGGTGGTCACCTTCAAGTGCGTTGGGGACTTCCCCACCGAGCTGGAGCGTCTGATGAACATCGACGAAAGCGTGATCCGCGCAATGACCGTGAAACTCGAGTACGACGCAAGCGAGCGTGCGGCTGTTCTGGCAGCAAGAAAGGCTGCGGAAGAGGCTGCCCGTGCAGCGGCTGCAGCGGCTGCCGAGGAAGCGGCTGCGACTCCCGCAGAAGCAACCGACGCAGAGTAATCGCCCACCGGTAAAGGAGAACCAACATGGCTAACCTGAACCTGAACAAAGTCATCATGGCGGGAAGATTGACTGCTGACCCAGAGTTAAGAACAACCCAGAGCGGAGTGCCTGTAACGCGTTTCACTGTTGCAATTAGCCGTCCGAAAACAAAAGATGGAGTCGAACAAAAGGCAGACTTCATCTCGACCATCGCTTGGAGAACGACCGCTGAATTCATTACAAAATATTTCCGTAAAGGATCATCCATTTGCATTGTTGGTTCGATTCAAACAAGCGATTGGACAGATCAAAACGGACAGAAGCGGTATTCTACCGAAGTGCTTGCAACAGAGGCAATGTTCGTGGACAGCAAGTCGGAGGCAGGCGGACAGTATACGCCCGACCCCGCTTACGCCGCTCCCCCCACGTTTGCATCGACCCCCGGCGCAACCCCGAAATTTGAAGAACTGAAAACAGATGAGGACCTGCCGTTCTGACGCAGGCATCCAATGAGGAGGATTTCATAAGATGGATAGAACAGAAGCAACACCCGTGGTTCGTCCGGCTCGCCCGATGAACCGCAGAAGAAAAAAGGTCTGCATTTTCTGCGCAGATAAGGTTGATTTCATTGATTACAAGGACAGCGGCAAGCTGAGAAAGTTCATCAGCGAGAGAGGCAAGATCCTGCCCCGCAGAATCTCCGGCACTTGCGCAAAGCACCAGAGAGAGCTGAACACCGCAATCAAGCGTGCACGTAACATGGCGCTCCTGCCCTTCGTGACCGACTGATTCAACCCAAAAAGAGATGTCACCCTCGCGGCGGCATCTCTTTTTTCACCTCACGCCCATCCCCACATAAACCATGCGGAACGACCCGTGTGTCGTTCCGCCCGTCCATCAACTAACCTGAACCGTTTCTATCCGGTAGAAGCAGCCGGAATTCGCAACGCGGCAAACGGCTACACTCAAAATTCGAACAAAGTAAAGACAGGATCAAAAATCCCCTTGGTTAAAGTTCTTGAAAGTCTTGAAAACTTCTTTCAAGAAGTTTTCAAGTAGGGCTTGGGACAAAGTCCCAAGGTCTTTAAAGGAGGCAACATGAATTTTCTCAGATGGATCGCCACATGGCGAAACCCCGTTTTGGACGCCGTGTTCGGCGCGCTTACCTACGCAGGCGGCGAAGTGGTCTTTATCGTCGCGGCACTCGTCGTGCTGTGGTGCGTCGATAAAAAGAGAGGATACTACCTGCTGTTCTGCGGGTTCTTCGGTCTGGTCACAGTCCAGATTCTGAAAATGGCGTTCCGTATCCCCCGCCCGTGGGTGCTCGACCCCGCGTTTCAAATCGTGGAAAACGCCCGCACAGGCGCAACCGGGTACTCCTTCCCAAGCGGACATACCCAAACCGCCGTCACCCTCTTCGGCGGACTGGCAGTCTCCTCCCGCCGCAAAGCCGTGAAGATCGGCGGGTGGGTCGCGTGCGCCTTGGTTGCCTTCAGCCGAATGTACCTCGGCGTTCATACCCCGCTTGACGTCGGCGTTTCCTTCGCAGTCGGGGTCTGTGTCGTGCTTGCAACCAAGTACCTCACCCGGTGCGCCGACCGCTCCCGCGGCGGGCTGTGGTGGTTCTTCGGCGCGGCGCTTGCGCTGACCCTTGGCAACCTTCTGTTCGTGGAACTCTACGCCTTCCCTGCCGACGTGGACATGACCAACTACACCGACGCCGTCAAGGTGGCGTGGCAGATCCTCGGCATGGTGTTGGGACTTGCGGTCGCCTACGCCGCAGACCGCTACAAGACCCGCTACCGCACCGAGGCGGTCTGGTGGGGTCAGCTGCTCAAGGTGGCGCTCGGACTTGGGCTGATGCTCGGACTCCGCGCCGTCCTGAAAGCGCCCCTGAACGCGCTTCTCGGTCTCCGCACGGGCGTTTGCGTGCGCTACTTTATAATGGTTGCGCTCCCCGCCTCCGCGCTTCCCTTCCTCTTCCGATTCTTGCCGAGGGGACGCACCAGAGGGGGCTTTTAAGGAACGCAACGCTTCGCTACTGACGGTCGCAAGCAACCGTCACCCCTCCGGACTCCCCAAACCTTTTAACCCATATTTGAAAAGTGCGAACATAGTGCTCAAACCCTTTTATGGATAAGGCACTATGTTCGCACTATTTATGTTGGGATGAAAGTTCTTGGGGAGTCCAGAGGGGCTTCTTTCAAGAAGCCCCTTTGGCGCATTCTTTCGCTTCCTCCGCGCCCTTGATGTACTTGGTCCACTTCACGTAGCCGTAGATCGAGTTCGTCACGTAGCCCGCCTTGAGGACGAGAAGCACGAACTGACCCGAAAGCACGTTGATAACGGCTTCCAGAATCGCGCAGGTGATCCACGCAATCCACTGCTCGCGGAAACGGAAGAGGATGAACAAACCGTTCGCCACACCCACCGCAGAAGCACAGGCATCCAGATAAATGACCAACGTTGCAAGAATTTCGTTCCCTCCGAACAGATCCGTTCCCACATCCAGACGGGTCAGCAGATAGCCCAGACCAAACGTCCAGACCGCAATGCCGACCAGAACCAGCGCCTCCTGCCAACCGCGCAGCGTCCGCACCACGGTCAGTTCCTCCTCGCGACGGTCTGGGTGACGGTGCCAGTTCACAAAGCTGATGATGTCAATCGGCAGCCAGAAGAACAGCGTTGTCGCCATCGTTGCAAAACGGTAGCGGAGCAGAACGCAGATGCCGATCTCGGCGATCTCCACGAATACCGAAACAATGAAATTCCACTTGCTCTGCTTGGAAATCAACAGCTCGCACCAGATGTTGAGCAGCGTGTCCAACAGATACAGCGCCATGATCGCAATTCCGCTGATGCCGTTGCAGTCCTCCTCCGGAAACAGAATTCCGAAAACCGCCGCAAGAACCAGAATGGAAAGAAACCAGATCTTTTCGTAAGCCGAGTAGAACTGCCAACCACAGGACATGATGACCGTTCCCACCGACACCAGAAGCAACGCCAGCGCAACGTTCAGTCGCATGGCTTCGCGGTCGGTCATCACCTCACGCAAGCCCGCGCGAACCGTCGCGTCATCCGAAACCGCAGCAAACGCCACATCCGCGTTCTTCTTTTCGGAGTGGTAGACGTACCCCGTCAGACGGTGTCCCTCGGGGAGCGCTTCCCATTCCTCGTAACTGTACTCCACAGCAAGCACCGCGTCGGTCGTGTCGCTCGTGTACTCCACACGGCAGACCGTGTTGTCCTCATCGTAGCCTTCTTCCTCCGCCGTGTTCGCGCGGACGAATTCCGCCTCCACAGGACCGGTGATCTCGCCCGCATCCGACCCGACGCGCACAAGCGCCGTCCCGCCCAACACTGCGGCGGTGCAGAAAAGCAAGAGCGCCAGAATCAATCCGGCCGCGCGCATTCCGCGATTGACGGGCTTTTTCGCAAGCTCCGGCTCATCCGCTGTAAAGGTCGGTTCAACCGTACTTCCGCCGCAGGGAGCGCAATTTCCGCCGTTTCCGCAGTTCGCTTTGTTCCCCGCGCCCGCGCGCTCCGCACGCTTCTTTTTCAGCGCAACGCGGCTCACGGCGCAAATCGCCGCCAACCCCGCGCAAATCAATACCAAACGTTGCATAACAGACATAATCTTAATAAAATCCTTTCTGAATCAAATGATAAACAATGAACCGATTTTTTCCGTGCGCACCGCCCCGTCAGCCGTCCTCGATCTTGTGGAACACGCGGTAGGCGGTGTCGTTCATGACATCGGGCGCCGTTGCGATAATACCGACCCGCTCGTCCCCGAGAATCAGAAGCGTGTCCCCCGGCTTGATGCCGAACAGCTCGCGCGCTTCCTTCGGGATTACGATCTGTCCCTTTTCCCCGACCTTTGCAGTACCGAGCAGATGCTTCCCCTTCGGCAGACCGAGGATCTGTTTTCCCTTTGCCATCGTCCCTCCCCTTTCGTTATACATGTAGGAAAAGTATAACACAAAAAGCGGAAAAAGTCAAGATGAAAATAAAAAAACGAACGCCGAAGCGTTCGTTTTTTGGAGCTGGTGATAAGATTTGAACTTACGACCTGCTGATTACGAATCAGCTGCACTACCACTGTGCTACACCAGCATATCAAGAACCGGCAAAACCGGCTATCAAAACCGACGGACTGACAGATGAAGAAAGCGACGCCCGAGCGGAACATATATCATTATACCCGATTTCGGTCGATTTGTCAAGATGCTTTTGAAAAAAAGTCGGCGGAAAATCATTTTTTTTTGAAAAGGACTTGACAAAGGAACTGGTTTATGGTATAATACAAGTGTTCCGAAGCGAAGAATCCTTTGCGAAGGTCGTCGCTGGTGTGGCTCAATGGCAGAGCAGCTGATTTGTAATCAGCAGGTTGTTGGTTCGACTCCGATCACCAGCTCCAATGAGTTCACACAACGTGAACTCTTATATGGGAGATTTCCCGAGTGGCCAAAGGGGGCAGACTGTAAATCTGTTGTCGCTGACTTCGGTGGTCCGAATCCACCATCTCCCACCAAAATAAGGGCATACCCTTGTGGTATGCCCTTATTTTGATCGGAAATGGTTGAGATGAGGAACGCCGCAGCGGCAGTTGTGCGGAATCGCCTTCGGTTCGGCGAACTGCCGCCGTTCACAACTGCTGTCCATTTCCCGCACCTGTGCGGGAAATTTGTGGTCACGAATCCACCATCTCCCACCAAAACACCCCGAGCCTGCTCAGGATGTTTTACTGATTCCTTCTTCCCTTTTCCCTCTTCCCCGCTCTTCTCCTTCGCCCCCCTTGACTTTAAACAAAAAGTATGCTATACTATTTTCAAAGCAATCCCGCAAAGGAGATGAAATCATGAAACCAACCCGATTTTTGGCAATCGCACTGTGCGTTGTTCTGTTGCTGTCCCTCTGCGCCTGCATGAAAGAAGAATCCGAAGAAACCCTGAAAAGGCCCGAGATAGGGTCGATGGTGGAATATCGCATAAGCGATACCGAATATTTGCGTGTTTTGTACAACGACTATTATTCCAATTACGGCGAATGGATCAGGGACGGAGAAACAATCAGGCTGTGCGTACAAACAAACATCGCGTATTGGGGACTTTTTACCGCCCGTTACGGAATTCGGGATCTGAACCTTGATATCAGAGAATTAACGCTCGGAAAAAACGAAGAGGAAATTGGAAAGCGTCTGGCAACAACGGACGAAGGCTTTCTGAATTCAACCGCGCTCACGATTGCCGAAACGGGCGAGGTTCTGCCAATAACGGATATCCGGGTAACCGAACATAATGCAAGGAATTTCGACTGGGCAACGCCCGAATGGAAAGAATTCTGCGCGCCGGAAGAAAACGCATATTACGAAATAGAAAAGCTGTCCGTCAAAATCAATTCCGCAACCCGCGAGGGCAAATGGATCACAAATGACATAACCGTTCCGGTTAAAATCGTCTTTCACGATTGGTTCTGCACGGTTGAAATTTTCGATCTTTCGGATCAGCAGGAAAAGCGGATTTTCCATGGAAACGGTCACATGGAAAACGGCGCTCTTGTCATGGACGAAATCGAAAGCGATATGTTTTACGGCAATTCGGTGACCGCTCTCACCGTTACAAAATCTACCGATCCGTAAGAATCAAGTCTCAAAAAAAGAAAGCCGCCCGGGCGGCTTTCTTTTTATACCTTTTCCTTTTTCCTTATCTCCGCTTCCGCGAGCAAGGTCTTTTTCTCATTCTCCAGATTCCCGTCCACCACTGCGTCAAGCAGTTCCTGCAGGATTCTTCCCACTTCACGCCCCGCGGGAATTCCGAGTGCCATCAGGTCGCGCCCGTTCACCGCAAGGTCGCGCAGTGAGAGACACGCATGCTCCGCCCGCAGTTTCTCCACCGTGGTGGGGAGCGCGTACCATTCCTGCGGCAGGTCGCGGAAATCGGGGTGGTGCGCCAGACGGTCGCACCGCTGAATTTCCAACAGCCGCGCGATGTCCGCGTCGTCAAACCGCATCATCAGCCGCCGCACGCCCTTTTCCTGCGTGGGAAGCGGTATATCGTGTTCCCGTACCAATGCCAGCACCCGCGCGGTCGTGTCGCGGTCGTACCGCAAGCGCTCCATTGCCTCCTGCGCCAGTTCCACGCTGACCTTTGCATGTCCGGGAAAATGCCCGCCACAGGCGTCCTCGCGGTAGACGGCGGGCTTGCCGATGTCGTGGAAGAACAGCGCAAGACGGACGATGTGATCCGCCTTTGCGTACTCCAGTGCCGCCAGTGTGTGCTCCCAGACGTCGAAGCAATGGTAGCGGGAATTCTGCGCAAAGCCGAAGCACGGAGTTACCTCGGGGAAGATCTGTCCGACGATTTCGGGAAACGCGCGCAGAACCGGAACAGCGCCCGCGCCGAGCAACAGCTTGTCCCATTCGATCCGCACGCGTTCCCTTGCGATGTTGTCCAGCAGGGCGCGGCAATCGCGCACGGCGTTTGCGGTATCGGGGGCGATTGCAAACTCCAGTGTTGCCGCGAACCGCACCGCGCGCAGGATACGCAACCCGTCCTCACAAAATCGGGTTACCGGCTCTCCCACGCAACGGATGACGCGCCCTCGGAGGTCTTTTTTCCCGCCGAACGGGTCGCACAGTCCGCGCCCCGGGTGATACGCCATGGCGTTGACGGTAAAGTCCCTGCGGGCGAGGTCGTCCTCCACGGTGTCCGAGAAGGTGACCTGCACGGGGTGGCGGTTATCGGCATACGCGCCGTCGCGGCGGTAGGTGGTAATCTCAAGCGGCTCTCCCTCCCACAGGACGGTGATCGTCCCGTGTCTGCGCCCGGTTTCCACGGTGCGGCAATCAGGGAAGCAGGCGAGAATTTCTTCGGGGCGGGCGTTTGTGGTCAGATCCCAGTCGTTCGGCGTTCTGCCGAGCAAGGAATCCCTTACGCAACCGCCCACGGCGTAAGCTTCAAAGCCGTTTTGCTCCAGTCTTTGGAGCGCCGCCTCTGCGGCGGGGGACAGATTGATGAGGTCCATATTCGGTCCCCCTTTCGCAAAGTTAATCGTGCCGCCGTCCGAACAGGTTGCGCCGCCTGATGAGGATGCAGAGAAGCGTTCCGAGCACGCCTGCGGACAGCACCTCGCCTGCGGTGACGGTGAGGGTGATGAAGGGCAGACCGCCCTCCATATGGTATGCATAGACCAGAATCGGCGGGACAACAAGGGCGTTTGCAAGGATGGTTGGTACGGTGGTGAGCCACGCGGGGGCTTTTCGGAGCAGGTATGCGCCGAGTGCGCCGACGAGCGTTGCGAGCGAGCCGAACACGACGTCCTGCCACAGTCCGCCTGTAATAAGGTTCGAGATCACACATCCGATGGTCAGCCCCGGGATTGCGGCGGGGAAGAACACGGGCATTACGCACAGCGCTTCCGACACGCGGAACTGGACTGCTTCGCTTGCGAGGTCGAATGCTCCGACAACGCAGGTGAGGACGGTGTAAAGTGCGGCGACGATTCCCGCTTGGCAGACGTACAGGATGTGCTTTCGATTGGTTTGTGCTTTCATTTTCGGTTTTCTCCTTAGTTTTGTTTTATGTGAGGATGGTTACGAACTCACAAATTGGTTAAGACCTCGGGACTCTGTCCCGAACCCTAAGACCTTGGGACTCTGTCCCAAGCCCTGCTTAGGAAACTT
>OOIG01002311.1_pt1 | contig 12893 bp, 9 predicted proteins | sample 1692091 | NCBI WGS metagenome assembly OOIG01 (sample SAMN06348188, study PRJEB24527) | human gut metagenome | biome: human gut; feature: ankylosing spondylitis patient; material: feces | host: Homo sapiens | place: China | collected 2015-10
TAACGGTTTTGTCGCCAAAGGTTACGCTGAAGGTGTTCATCTTCCCGTTTTTGACGTAGAACCGATAGGTCAGAAATTCGCCGTCCGCGATGGCGGCATTCAGCGCCTTGGCGTTCGTCTTGTTCGCATCGTCATCGGTTGCGGCAAAATCCGCCCAGGAATACAGGTCATCCGATTTGAAAACCAGCACGCTGTAGTTTTCTCCCTCCACCCGTTTGGTGAAGCACCACTGATCCGTGTGTGCGTCCGGGTCAAACCCGAAGCCGTAAACCAGATAGTTATTCTTCTTATTCCCCTGTGCAATTGCCATGGTATACTCGTAGACATACTCGCGGTAGTCGGTCATATCGTTCAGAGCAACATACGCACTGACATGATCGCTCCAGGAGCCGACTGCCAAGCCTTTGTCGGTCAGTGCCTGATAGTTTTTGCCGCGATAGGTGTTCTGCAGGCGTTCGATAACCTCGATTCCAAGCGCCTCTGCCAGGTCAGCTGCCGGCGTTTCGGCGGTCAGCTGTTTTTCTGTCCAGATGGATTTGTAATCCTTTTCGACCAAAGCCGCTGTCGCATCCTTTTCGGTTACGGTCAGCTTTTCCAGCGTCACCGCCAGCACCTGATCGCCGTCGGCACGGCAGGCAAGCGTGAACTTTCCCTTTTGGGCGCTGATCTGCGATGCCGGATCGGTGTTTGCGTAGGTCACGGTAACATCTCCGCAGGAGACGATCACCTTTGCCAGCTTACCGCCCTCAACGACAAAGCGGTAGGATGCAACCTTCTTTTCGTTGCGGATTGCGGTTTTCAGTGCCTTCGCGTTGTCGGCATTGTCGAATGCGTAGCCGGCATTGAAAACCATCTGATCGCCGCTGAAACGGAAGTTGGTGCCGTCATTGACGATCTCCCACGCACCGTCCCCGTTTTTGTCATTTGCAAAGCCGAAAAAGAGGTAGCAGTTGTCTCCGGAAGCATCGAACTTCATGGCTGCTTCCACCGTGTAATCGGTTTTCTCCGCCAGGGATGTTCCAAGGCTCACGCCGTGTGCGCGGAAGTTGACCGAGGAGAAGGTCAGTCCGTCCGCCGTCAGAACGGCTTTTGCCTTCTGATACTTCACCGAGGTTTTGTCCGCAACACCGATGCCGAGATTCTCCAGCCCGTTTGCATCGGTCGGCTGTGTCAGGTTCAGATCCTGATATTTCTTTGCGAAATCAATGTTTGCAACTTCGACCGGTTCGCCGCTCGTTTCCGTTCCGTCCGCCAGGACCGGCAGGGACAGGAAGCAGGACGATAACAGCAGGACAGCGATAAGGACAGATACAATGCGTTTCATAGTTTGTTTCCTTCCTTCATTTTACAGATTTCAGGGTACGGGGTAACGCGTTCACTTTCCGCTTCTCTCACCTCCTCTAAGAGAATTGTCTGACGTAATCCGGCGCGGAGCCGACCTTGTGCGGCAGAGGCAGAATCATGACCGATTCGTCCTCCATCAGCAGGTTTTCCCGGACGCTCTTCACGTCGAAATGGTTCCTGGGGCTGTTCCAAAGCCCCTCCTTCATCACAGTCGCATACGGACTGGTCCACAGTGCCGTATCCGCCGCAATTTTCAGATACATCTGCGTATTCCCGCCGTTGTAGCCGTGGTGTGCCACCTGAACAATATCGCTTTTCAGGGTGTTTCCGTACATCCGGTAGACAATGGTGGATGCATCGTCATGCGCATCGTTCAGAAAGACAATCCGCTGCCCGCCCAGCGTAACGGTGTAGATCAGGGACGAGGAGTTGGTCACCTTCATCACTGCGGGAGACAGGTCCTCGTGCGTGTAGAGCATATCCACCATTGCATCGCCGAACCACATCAGCTGTCCTGCGTGCGGGATAATCAGCGAAGCGTTGCTGTAGGTGACCGCGATTGCCTGCTTGGCACGCGTAATCATTTCGGTCATATCCGGCGTCACGTTCGCCGCCTCCACATTTTTGCTGTAGGTCTCATAGGACGGAATGTTCAGCACAACCGACTCCATCGTCACCTTCTCGCCGTAGTGCTCGGCAAACCCGATGAAGCCGCCGTAGTGATCCACGTGTGCGTGTGAAAGAATCCATGCGGCAATTACCGGCTTTCCTCCACGCACATTCTGCGCCACCAGCTGTTCGTAGATCGACTTCCAGTTTTTCTCATAGTTGAGTCCCCCGTCGATGACCAGAAAACGTCCGTCCGACAGCCGGAGGATAAACGCACAGGCGCCGTTGATCTGCGTCAGCTGCGGCGTGGTCACCTTGTCCGTGGAATCCGGACTTTGCCTGCCCAGCGTCACGTTTGCCGCAGTCTCCGAAGCAATGCGTGTGATCTGATAGAACTTCGCATAGTTGACGCTGAGCAGGTTGTAGCCGTCGGTATAGGTGGCAAACAGATTGCCGTTTACCTCCCGCCGGGCATAGCAGGTAAAACCAAGGGTCTCCAGCTTTTCAAGGTACGCGCGGTATTCCTCCGCCGTTGTGTTGTGATACTGGACATAGTAGGAATTCAGATCCGACCGATTCATCAAATCGTAGCCGGTCTCCCGGTATTGCGGAATGGTTCCGAAGCCCTCCGCCGCCCGCGTTCCGGTCAGCGCCGGGAAGATAGAGAAGGCGTCTCCCTTTCCACTGGAAATCATATTGCACAGCTCCTTTGTAACATCCGGAAGATAGCCCGTCAGAGCCACCGAGCCGGAAGCGCGGTCAACCTGCAGGGTACGGTCCATAAACAGAGAACGGTTTTCACGGGAAAGAGACCGGTTGGTGTCCCCGACCAGAATCTCCCGCCCGGCACGCGGCTCCAGATCCGTCACCACGGCAGGAGCAAAGCCGAACCGCTCCGAGATGGCATTCCGGATATCCTCCGCGGCGCTTTTCGCCTCGGCACTGTCGGCCGCGTAGACAATCCGAAGGTCGCGGTTCTGCGGGGAAAAGATCTCCACGGACGGGTAGCTCTCACTGGTATAGGTATATTCGTGCGGCAGCGTCAGCCCGCCGTTCTGCGATTCGCAGACCGTCAGCAGCTGCTTTACGGCAAGCGGATACAGGGCATCATCTGCGGCAACAATCACCGCCTGACCGTCCGCAATCCGTATGGAAAATCCGTGCTCCGGTACTCCCTGCCCGACCTGCGCCGAGGCTTCAAACGAGGTCTCCCCCATGAGGATCATCGGACTGCCGTCCTGCCGGACCAGCGAATCGGCGCCTGCCTTCAGGGACACGCCGCAAAGGACACGGATCCGCGTCTGCAGTTCCGTCACCGCATTCCCAAGGCACGCACTTGCCCGGAGCGGATAGACCAGCCGTCCGACCGATTCCCCGTCCCGAATCAACGTCATGCGTGCATTCTGCTCTGCGGTTGTCTCCGTTGTTCCGGTGTCAGGCTGCTTTGGTTTGCCGGTGCAGGACGCGGTCGCCGACAGACACAGCAGCATCGCCCCCGCCGCAGCGCATAGCCTGAGTGTTCGCAGCTTCATATGTGCCTCCCCTCAGGGTGTTGTCTCCGCCGCGGGGCGGAACGCCTTAAGAACTCCGGAAAGATTGTTGTTGATCAGCGGCAGACTGATATTCACGCCGGTGACCGCGTTCTTGTTGTCGGAGATTCTTCTCTGAATGACCGAAGCCGTTCCGAGACGGAAAATATTGTCCAGCTCCAGGCGGGTAATGCCGAGATCGGTCAGCCCCAGCACAACATCCAGCATCTGCGAGGCAATCGGATCCTTGGCGATTCTGCCCTGCAGAATCACGTTGTAGTACTCCGGTTTTACAACCTGGTAGGAGATTGCACAAAGCCACTCCATCACCGTGCAGACCCGCCGGAGTCTGTCCTCACTGCCCAGGTTACGGGGAACGCCGCAAAGTGCGCCCGCCTCATAAACATAACTGACGTACTGCGCCTGATTGGAATCATACTTCGGCAGCGGAACGATTCCGTAAGGAACCGCCTTGCCCGCCACATAAAGCCGCATATCTCCGATGGTACCGCCCAGGAAGGTTGCACGTCCCTCCTCAAACACCCACTGGGTATCCTTGGTGGCAAACTTTCCGGAGGTGTAGCTCTCGGAATCGTACGAGGTACGGATATAGTTCTCGCGGTCATTCCCGTTGTCGGAGAAGAAATCGCGCATGATGGTGCCGTAAACATCGGTAAAACGCGTGTCCAGGTCACTCAGCACCAACCCCTCCTCCTCATCCTGCCGGCAGATGCGGATATCCGCCGCGCTGAGCATTGCCGAAGCAAACGCAATGTGCGATGCAACACCGTAATGGTTCGGCGTTGCTCCCTCCACGTGTGTCTGGCTTGCAATCTCATGCATCCGCTCAAAGGTCCAGGTATTGTTCCGCACATCGGTGTACGGCGATTCGATTCCGTACGCGGCCAGGACATCGGTGTTAAAAGCAAGGCACCAGATGGATTCGTACCACATCAGCTGCATATCCCCGACCACATAGAACAGGTTGTCGTATACCGACAGCTCCTCCATCGCCGCACTGTACCACCACGGCTTGTTGAAGTTGAGGTAAGAGGCATAGTCATTGACCGATTTATAAACGCCGCGCTGTGCCAGAATCGCCTGCGCCCAGGATTCGTTGTAACAGATGTCGTATTCGTTTTTTCCGCCAAGGTCTGAGATCACCAGCCGTTCCATCAGCTCCTTGTTTTCGGCATACGGCAGCTCCTTGACCTTCAGGTTAATATCCAGCTCCTGCTTGACATACTCGTTTCTGGAAAAGATCGCACTGCTGACCGCACTGGACAGGTCGTCCGGAACCATTGTTGTAATCGCATAGTCACTGATGTTGTTGAGAATGACAAAATCCTGGTTTTCGAAATCTCCCTGCGGCAGATCCGCGTACAGCTCGTTATCCGTCCCGTCCGTTGTTCCGGGAGGCGTTGTTCCGGAATCCGATCCCGGCGTCTTCCGTCCCGTGCATCCGACCAACAGCAGCCCTGCGGTCAGAAGGACCGCCAAAACACTTCTTGCTATCTGTTTCACTTTGGTTTCCTCCATATCTCTGTTTTTCAGAGCAGACCTCTGCTCTTTTTGACTTTCTTCTGTGTTTTTTGCATTCCCGGTATTTTCAGCAGATTGACCGATGCAATCTCGGCAACCGGGCGCCTGTTCGATGGAGATAAACAAGTTTTTCCGGAATTATCTCTGCCAGCCACCTTTATTATATCAGCAAGCCACCGGAATATCAATACATTTTTTACGCCTGTTTCTTCTGTTTTTACGCCTGATGCGTGGATTTACGGATTTCCTCCTCATAGGTACGCAGATCCACCACGCTTCCGTTCAGCCTGGACGCTTCCGCCGCAAAGGCGACCAGATGGTTTTCCACCGATGTTGCAATATCCGTAATGGAGTTTCCGTCATAGGTTCCCGCAAGAAGACTGCAGAAGCTGCGGATGATCCCGCGGTCGCCGCCGCCGTGACCGCCCCGGATGCTCTCATCCCGGACAGCCTCGGAGATGCTGATCTTCGTCTCCTGCCGCGTCGCGAAATCGAACAGCGTGACGAAATCATCCGACATCTGCGCGGAAATCTCCCCTTTTGTGCCCATGATGCGGATTTTTCTGCCGCCGCGGTTGAAGGCACTCATGGTAAAAGAAACCGTGGCGCCGTCCTCGTACTCCAGATCCACCACCTGATGATCCACAACATCGTTGTCACAGCGGAATACGCACCTGCCGTAATCCGTCTCCGTGATGGCGCGTTCAATGTCGGAATCGGTCGGATGATGTTTTTTGGTCGCGGTTTTCACAAAGGCGGGAAAGGCGCGGTCACGGTAGATCTTCAGCGCGCTGTACGGGCAATCCTTTTCCACCGGGCATCCCTGCGCGCAGAACTCCGGCGCACCGGCAGGCATATTCTCTCGCCGGAAATAGGAAAGCCCGCCAAAGCTCTGCAACCGCGTGCATCGCTCACCAAGCAGCCACTGCACAATGTCCAGATCGTGACAGCTCTTTGCCAAAATCATCGGTGTGCTGTCCTCCGAGCGGTGCCAGTTCCCGCGCACATAGCTGTGGCTCTGGTGGACGTTTCCGACGCACTCCACGTGAACGATGTTGATGATCCGCCCCACGCGCCCGTCCTCCACCAGCCGCTTCAGCAACCGGAAGAACGGAGTAAAGCGGAGAACGTGGCAGACCACCACCCGCACGCCGCGCCGCCGGGCGGCATCCGCAACCTGCAGGCACTCCGCAGGCGTCGGTGCAACCGGCTTTTCCAGGAGCAACTGATATCCCAGCTCAATGGCGCGCATTGCGGGAGCAAAATGCAACCGGTCCTGCGTGGCAATGATTGCGGCATCTGCAAATTTCGGGCGGTCAAGGATCTCCTCCCAGCACGCAAAGCAGGCATCCGCCGGCAGTGCAAACATTCGCCGGATGTAATCCCTGCGCTCCGGATCCGGATCGGCAACCCCGACCAGTTCGAATTCCGGACAATTCTGTGCGCCGAGTTCCGCGTAGGTTGTCCCCCGATCTCCGGCACCAATCAAGATTATTTTGATTTTTTTCATGACAAACTCCTGTTTTCGTTTCGTATGACCCTTTTTTATTGTACCATATGCACAGGCAAAAGTAAATGCTGTTTTTGCTCTCAAATCTTCTTTTTTCGGTCCTCTTCTTGACAAAATCCGTGCCGTGCGGTATAATAAAGTCAGGCGCGGATCCGATTTGCGGTCAAAGTCCGCCGGATACCGCACGCCCACAGAATACAGCCAGGAGGACACGGCAATGTACAAAGCCCATTATGTCGCTAACAATACCGACATTTTCATGAGCGAGCATCACGGCAGGAGCGCACCGCACGTTGTGGAAATCGGTCACTCCACGCCGCCCCACGGCTACGAATCCAAGTCCCTGCGCCGGAACGTCTGGGTCCTGCACTATGTTGTCAGCGGCTGCGGCGTTTACTTCGGGCAGCCGGTCACGGGACCCTGCGTTTTCATCGAAACACCGGATACCGTGCACTACTACACCATATCCGGCGACCCTGCAGCGCCCGCATGGGAGCAGTACTGGATCATGTTTGACGGAGCCACCGTCCCGGATTGGCTCGCCTACGCCGGCTTTCCGAAGGTTCCGACGGTTCTGCCCTGCACCTATATGCATCAGGCGCAGAACATTTTCGCCGAGCTGCTCACCAGTTCCAATTACATCGGGCTCAATGACCATTACTATATGCTGTCCGGGCTCTGCCGCCTGTTTGCGCTCCACGCGGCAATGAAGGAACACCCTCCACGCTCCGATTCCGCCTACGTCCGCAAGCTCCGCGCCTACATCCACGAAAATTACGCCACCATCCGGAACGAGGAAGAGCTTGCCGATCTGGTGCATCTTTCCACGCGCTACATGAACAAAATTTTCAAAAAAGAGACCGGTGAATCACCGATCCGGTATCTGAATCATTATCGCATCCGCTGTGCAAAAAATCTGCTGGAGCGTCCGGAGCTGTCGGTTCACGAAATTTCGGAAATGCTCGGTTTCTCCAATCCGAATTATTTCTGCTGTGTCTTCCAGCGGCACTGCAACGGCATCTCCCCCTTGGCTTACCGCAAGGGCGCGAGATGACCTTTCCCGGAAAGCGAAAAGAGGCTGTAAAAAATCCCTAGTTAAATCGTTACGCTTTCCCTGGCATTTTATTGCTTCCAATCTCATTTTATATGGGCGAGAGTTCCTCAAGCTCGTACTCGCCCAGCTTTACCTTCAAGTGCTTTTCGATAATCTCCGAATATCTTTCGCACGTTTTCGTTTTAGACGAAGGCTCTATGTAGTTCGCAAACCATACGTCCAACCATTCTTTGTATTTCATTGAAAACTCCTTTCGATTTACTGTTATTATTATAATTTTTCTCACCGTAAATAGGAAATCACCCCTCGAAACGGCATAAAAAAAGAGAGAACGTTTATCCTTGTTCTCTCTGAAAAGATTTGTATTAAATTGTAGGTGTCAGGCGGGGATTAAAACGAAGTCGTCAGTTCAAGTCCTGTTTTTTGAAAAATAGGTCAAAATGCAGCTCCTAAATTCAAATATTCCGCGAAGGACGCGAACCACAAGATATGGCAACAAAAAAGCACAAGACCTACTAAATCTTGTGCTTTTTATATTTTGTAGCTTTTTCGTACTACAAAGATGGCTCCCCCTACTGGACTTGAACCAGTGACCCGACGCGAAAGTTAGAGATAAATTTGTGCATTTTATCTCATTTTTCACACCTTGATCTTACGGTCTGCCTGAAAATCCCCGATAAATCGATACTCGATAACGATCTCTTGTCTCTGTTGATCCTGCGGGTTATAACGATCCCCGACAAGGATTCTGCTGATCAGCGTGTTCACCAAATCCCGGTTCAGCTCCGTGATGTCATCGTATTGCTCGATGATCTTTACGAATTGGGCTGCGGAATCATCCGCGGCTCTTTTTTCGCCCGTCAGCCTTTTGAGCTCCATCAGCCGTTTCTGTGCGGCTTCCTGCTCCGTCTCGCATTCCTCCGACATCATCCGGAACCGTCCCTCGGTCAACAGTCCTGAAAGTCTGTCTTGATACAGGCTTCGGAACATCGCATTGCATTTGGCAATCTTGCTTTCCAGCTCGGCAATCTCTTTTTCCGCGCGCTTTTCATCCGCTCCGGTTGCCGCCGTCACCTTGTTCGTCACTGCGTCGATAAAGCCTTTCCGATCCTCCCGGACACTCCTGAGAACATCCCGCAGATCATTCAGCACCGCCGTATAGATCTCATCGTATTTGATGTAGTGGCTTGTGCAGACATCCTTCCCTTTTTTCTTATAGGTATTGCACATATAATATCCGCCGTTTGCATGGGAGCTTGCAAGTCTCAACGCATGACCGCATCGGTGGCATTTCAGCAGTCCGGCAAAGATGTTCTCAAAACCGGATTCGGTTTCCCTTTTTCGGTTGCCGAGCGCCGCGTGTGCGTCCTCCCAAAGCTGTTCGGGAATCAGTGCAGGGAATCGATCTTTGATAACGATCCACTTGTCCTCGCTCTGTGCAACCTGCTTCTTGCTCTTGAACGACTGTTTTCTGCGTTTCCCGCTGATGAAGTGACCGAGGTAGATTTCATTCCGCACCAATCGGTAGATCGTCACAAGATTCCAGTCAAAAGGGTCTTTGGAGTACCTCCTGCCGGCGATTTTCGCCTGATATGCCGCAGGGGTGATCTGATGCTCTGCGGACAGGACTCGCGCAATCTTATTGTAGCCGTAGCCTTGGTATGCCGCCATTCGGAAGATTCGGAGAACGGTTGGAGCGGTTTCATCATCAATCTCCAGGACGTGCTTGTCCGCCTTGCTTTTCCTGTAGCCGTATGGCGCTTGCGAACCGATGAACTCCCCGTTCTTTGCCTTCGCAATGAAAGCCTGTCTTGTTTTCCTTGAACAGTCGGCGGGATAGTATTCATTGAAAATGTTCTTGATCGGGAACATCAGGTCGTAGTCCACGCAGGATTCCTCGGTGTCCACGTCATCTCCGACAGCAATGAATCGGATTCCCATTTGCGGGAAGGTTTCGCTGATGAAGGTTCCCACCTGAAGGTAGTTTCTGCCGAATCGGGACAGGTCCTTAACAATGATGGTATTGAATCTCCCCTCTTTCGCATCCTTCATCATCCGCTGAAAGTCCGGACGGTTGAAGTTGGTTCCGGTGTAGCCGTCATCGCTGTAATGGTCATACACAAGAAAGCCGTGGGTGTTGCAATAATCCGTCAGAATCTTTCCCTGCGTTTCGATGGAGACGCTGGTGCCGTCCTGATCGTCATCGTCGCTGAGCCTTTTGTAGATTGCCGCTATGGTTCTGCTTTGCTCTGTTTTCTTCATCTTCTCCTTCTTTCCGAGCAAAGCGATTGGGTACTGTCCATATTATATCACATCTGCTCGCAAATGTCTACTGAAATTTTGTGTACAAAAGAATCTTTTTCATAATCCCACCGCTTGGGGTGATATCCAAAATAAAACTGCTGTCTCGAACCGGAAAATTTCGTTTTCGACTTGACAAACCAAGTATTTTCGGCTATAATAGGATTGTATCGTATTTTAGCCATAGGAGGTGCTACGATGTCATATATCAAGCGAACACTGGAAAAGCGAATCACGGAGATCAGCCAAGAATACAGCTGCCTTTTACTCATCGGTCCCCGTCAGGTCGGAAAGACAACCATGTTGGAGCATCTGATGGAAGGAACTCCGAGAAAGCGCGTCACACTTGACGATGTGGACGAACGGAAGCTCGCCAAAAGTGATCCGGCACTTTTTCTGGATCTGCACCCTGCCCCGATTCTGATTGATGAGGTGCAGTATGCGCCGGAATTGTTTTCCTATATTAAAATAAAGGTGGACAACGGTGCTGCTCCGGGGTCTTTTTGGCTCACGGGGTCCCAATCCTTCCGTCTGATGGAGCTTGCACAGGAGTCGCTCGCCGGCAGAACTGCCATTCTTCATATGTCTGCGCTTTCACAAAATGAACTTTACGGAGGCGGTGAAACAGAGCCGTTTTCTTTGAATCTTACCGCATTGAATCACCGAAAAGAGTTACAAGCCCCTGTCTCATCCGTTCTTGAAATGTATGAGCGCATTTGGGAGGGCGGAATGCCGGGGCATCGAAGCGGCAGATATACCGACCGTGATGTTTTTTACAGCTCCTATATTCAAAGCTATATTGACCGCGATGTATCCGAAATGATTCCGGGAGTCGACAAGCTCCTTTATGCAGATTTCATCCGCGCCGCCGCCTGCCGCGCCGGTCAGATGCTGAACCTTCACGACATTGCAGGAGACGTTGGTGTCAGTGATGACACCGCAAAGCGTTGGTTAACCATCATGGAAAAGTCGGAGATCATCTTTTTCCTCCGCCCCTATTCCAACAACCTGTTGAAGCGAACGATCAAAACACCAAAGATGTATTTCTTTGACACAGGGCTTGTCGCTTATCTCACCAAGTACTCCAGTCCGGATATTCTTATGAACGGTGCAATCAATGGTGCAATTCTTGAAAACTACACGGTTGCGGAAATTATCAAAACCTATCACAACTGCGCAAAAGAACCGCTTCTGCACTATTACCGCGACAAAGAATCCAACGAGATTGACCTTGTGATGGAAAGTGACGGAGAACTTCACCCGATGGAGATTAAGAAATCCGCGTCTCCCGCCGGTGAGTTGGCAAGCGCCTTCAAAATTCTTGATAAAAGCTCTGTGCCGCGCGGAACCGGTGCAATCCTCTGTATGCGGAACGAGTTGTCAGCAGTCAGTCGTGAGGTGTTTATCGTCCCCATTTGGATGATCTGAGCGATGCGTAAGCATTTCGGACACACATCCAAGAATAAGCAACCGTCTCATTGAACCCTGAAAAGGTAAATTGGTATAAGATTGGTATAAGAACGGTATAAGATATAGCCTACTGGACACTTTTCTGCTTTTTGATATTATTGTCCAGTAGCCTCAACTGCTTTTCAAGGATACTGTTATCCAACAGCCTCTATCTTGCGTTTTTCCCTGTTTTCCGGCATTTCTATCTTGCGTTTTTCCGAAACCTGTACTTTTAAGTGGCATCTCCATAGGTATCAAGCATAATAGATATGGACACCTTTCACTACCCATTTATAAGAAAATCCATCTGCAACGGCAGTTCTGATATGTTTTATTTGGTTTTATCGATACCTTCGATGAAATTTTGTCGAAGGTATCGATAAAAATATTGTCGATGCAGTCACGTGGGTATGTTCGTCGTTCTGATTGGATTTCGCGCTGATTCGAAGTCACCTCCTGCGCGAATTTGCTCCGCAACACATTTTGCCACATAGTCGGCATACAGCTCCTTGAAACTTTGGGAGCCGAACACTCTTACGACACATACAGTCGTTTTTCCAATCTGTAACTCCCGTGCGGGGTTCTGTTGATATTCTCTGTCCATAATCTTTCCTCCTTTGTTGGAATAGAGAAAACCACCCGTCTGTGCGAGTGGTTTTCGTAATATTGGGTTGTCCTGTTTTCACTGTCTTTACATTAGAGTGTGTTTCCAAAGTCATCAGCAGGCGAAATTATGCAAGCCAGAGCAGAGTAGCCGCCAAATGAATGAAAGCGAGGAATCTGCAAGCGAGCTTTTCGAAGCGCATATCGATTCTGCGATGATCTTTGATCTTCATGAAAAAGCATTCAACAAGATGCCTTTCTTTGTAGTGATAAAAATCGGTGTACCACGGATCAACTGAATTCGACTTTGGTGGAATACAGAAATCAGCGTCACGGTTCGCGATGTATTCACGGTTTTCCCACGAACCATAGGCTTTGTCAGCAAGAACAGTACTGCCGGAAATATCGAGCTGTTCAAGGCATTTTTGCATCATGACTCCGTCATGTACCTGTCCTCCGGTGAGCTCCAGTGCCAAAGGGTAGCCGAGTCCATCCACTACCGCGTGAATTTTGGTTGATCTTCCCCCTCGGCTGATTCCAATATGCTGATGATCATCATATCCCGGAGCCCCCTTTTTGCACCGGCACTTGACCGATGCGCTTTTATATAGGTTTCGTCAATACACAGATCCTGCATATCCGGATTCTTGCAAACACTTTCAAACAACTGCTTGAGTTTTTCGTCTTTCACCCACTGAGAAAACCGTTTGTACACTGTCTGCCACGGACCATAGTATTCCGGAAGATCACGCCAGGGAGCCCCGGTGTGCATGATCCAGAGAACTCCATTCAAGAGTTTGCGATTATCCGCTTGCGGTCTCCCGGTTTTCTTTGGTGTATTACCGAGAAATGGTCTGATCTTCTCCCACTGGGTATCATCGATTTCATATCGTCTTGCCATCTTTGCGCTCCCCACGATTATCTTTGCCGTAAATATTATACACGATACGAG
>OOIG01002321.1_pt1 | contig 12839 bp, 10 predicted proteins | sample 1692091 | NCBI WGS metagenome assembly OOIG01 (sample SAMN06348188, study PRJEB24527) | human gut metagenome | biome: human gut; feature: ankylosing spondylitis patient; material: feces | host: Homo sapiens | place: China | collected 2015-10
CAGGTTTATCGGAATTGTCTATACGTCCAATAATGCCGCCGATCATGGAATGGTTGGTTGAACTTTGCTTCACATGAACGATCTCTGCGTCCACATATACATTATCGACGGTGCAGGTTCCGTTTGCAACACATCCGATTAAAGCACCGATACCTTTTCCGCCTCCCATGGCACCTGTGGTAGAAATGGAGTATAACAAGCTATTGCTTATAACGAGATTTTTAACAGCGGCATTCCCCACAGTGGCATAGAAAAAGCCAAAATGCTTACCGGAAGACATTTGGGACATATCCAACTTCATATAAAGCCCCGAAATGCTGTGTCCGCGACCGTCAAATGTACCTGCAAAAGTGGAAACGCCTTCGTAAAAGTTTAATGGAACTTCGGGAACGGTGACCTGCTTCGTGTCCGCATCAACGGTTACCGCAGCACTCCATCCGGGGTTGAGATCAATATCGGCGGTCAATTCAATTGTCTTATCTCCAAAACTAATGCCACGTTCAAAGGAGAGCACGGAGAGTCCCAACAGATCAGCAGCATCGGAGATGAAGAACACCGATGCATCTTCATTGGCATCATACCAACTGGTATCCGCCTCAATAAGGGTATTGGTGGGTTCCTCTGCCATGACGGGAATACCGGTAAACACAACAGCCAAGCCGAACAGCATGGCAAGCATAAGACTGAGGGATATATACTTTTTCATAACAAGTTCCTTTCCTTATTTTAAGATTTTAAGTCTCCCCAAAATACAGCCGGACTATCATTATTATCAAAATCTAACTGCTCGATAACTCCCACGGAGGTACGAATCATATCATTTTCCGCACAGTCGAGTAGCTCGACGGACGGAGCAAACCATGCTTTTTTGATCATTTTTAAACCTCCTTAATCAGTTGACTTGGATTTCATTAACTGTCACGGTCATTACCTTGCCGAGCACGACCGTTCCGTCTGCTTTTACCGCATAAGGACGAATATAAATGGGCGTGTCGGCGTCAGCGGCAGGAATACCGTTGATTCCCAATGCCAGCCACAAACATCCTTCGGGAGCAACTTTGGGGGTGCCTGCTGCCAAAACCGATTTGTATAGGGTAGAAGAAACAAGCGGATAGGAATCGGCCTTGTGAGGATTCGGCACAGAAAGGGAGATGTAATAACCAACCTCGGAGTAGTCTCCGGGATTGCCCTTGAAGGCACTTACAAAGCGGATATCCGTTGTGTTTTCGACATCTCCGACTTTGATCTGTGCATATGTATTATTTTGAACAAAAACAGGATCCAGTATTTCTGCAACCGATGTAGGAACGATCGCTTTTGCTATATCGGAATATGTAAAGTCAGCAACATCCATGTCATTCTGAATGATCAATATATTGCCGGAATCTGTTTTAAAGATACTTTCCTTGATTTCTGTATCCTTACCCAATGCACCCTCAATATAGTTTACAAATTTGCTCTTCTTATTCTCACCGTACTTTTCCACACAAGGAAGAACAATTGTTCCCATTGCAACGCAATTTCGGATAATTGCGCAGTTTCCGCCCGTATTATTTCCACATGCCACAAATTGAGATGTTTGCACTTTTGTATTGATAGAGGTCATATTTTCATTCACAGCAATGATTTTGCCTGCAACCGCGGTGGAATCTATCTCAACAGGATAATATCCGTTAGCATTATCGGGAGTTTTCGCCTTCTCAATGCGACCAATAAGCCCCCCGACCATAGAAATACCACCACCTTTATAGTCTGATCTCCGCACATGCAACACATCCAAACCAAAATACAGATTTTCGATCTTACAGGTCGCACCGACATCATTTACGGCACCAATGAGCGCCCCCATGCCTTTACCACCACTTCCGGTTGTAACCTTCGCTGTATCGGTGTATATCACACCGTTGGTAAAGGCAATATTCTTTATGTTACAAAACTTCTTCACTTGATAAATGAATCCAACATGACCCCATGAGCCAAGCGCACGATTAAAGTAAAGTCCGGATACGGTGTGTCCACAACCATCCAAAGTGCCGTGAAACGCATCCATCCCGTGACAAACATTTGCAGGGGCATCCACACAAGTCACTTTTCCCTTTTCATCGATCTTAACTGACCATTCCCACCCGGGATTCAAATTAATATCGGCAGTCAATTCAACAGTTTTACCCTCAAAATCTACGGGATCAATGCCGAGTTTTTTCACAGTGCGGTGCGTTTCATCCCAAGTTAGTTCACATAAGCCAAGGAATTCCTCAGCGGAAGAAATGTAAAAGGTATTCGCATCGGGATTTTTCGTATACCACTCGAAACTCGGCGTAAGCTTCGGATTCTCCGGCTCCGCTCCTTCATCCGCTACGGCAGGTACGCAGATCAGCGTAGCAATCGTGAAGATAGCAAGCAAAACCGCTATCACTCTTTTTTTCATCACTTTGACCATACCTTTCCGCTACGTTACAGGGCACAGAGAAGTTATAAACCCCAATGCTGTAACATAACATAAATTTGTGTAAAAATGTATTTGGAGAAACAGACGCATAACAGAACATGTGAAGAAACTTTTTTAATTTCTCCCGGGCGTTCCCAGAGTAGACACCGAATCGAATTCTCTTTACAACCTCCTTTTCTTCAGGACAAGTTTACTTTCACGCTGTCATCGTTTCATTTATCCGCTTTTATTATAGCATATTCCCATTTTATACTCTATCATTTTTTTGCGTCAGGAATAAGTATTTTTTGCATGTATGTTTAATCCAACCAAAAAATTTAAAGATTTTTTATGCATAATAACCGAGCCGGAAAGCCGTTGAAACAGCTTCCCGGTTCGGTTATTATTTTATGCTGCGGCAATCTTATCAAGATTTGCAAAGAGTTTTTTCAGCTGAGTTTGCCAGTCTGAAACGTGAGCTGTCCAATAACTGGAAAGATTGCCTTTCGTCTCCACGGTATTGCCAAGGATGGAAGCAGGTGTTCCCAATACTACCGTGAATACTTTTGCAAATGTGGGAGAAAACGAGGTACGAATAAGCTCCAGTGTATCCACACATAACGGATTCTGGAAGGACTGATATTTCAGCGTTTTCTCATAGAATTGATTTACCACGCTGCGGTAGCTCTCCATGCAAAGCATTTCGGTAACCGTCCCAATCATTTCGAGATCAGACACCCTCACATTTTTCGGTATCATAATAGCGGTCAGATCATCGCAGTAATCGGTATGGTATACCAACTGATTGTCATCATATTTTGGATACGGAAGAACGCCGTAGCCGTCCTCCATTTCCGCCTTGAAATAAGTCGCCTGCCCAAGCTTCTGCTGATAGAACAGCGATCTGCCGGCTACAAAGATCGGATTCTGCGTGTTCACGCTGTTCTCTTCGGTAAAGTCGATCCTTACACTCTCCGTATTCTGGAGAAACTGAATCACCCGATTCATCGGAGTGAACAAACTCTCAGGAATAGACGGGCTTATCGTGCGTACGCCCCCAATCAAAGGGACCAGTTCAAGACCGAACGACGATACATAAGCATGCGTACCGTGACCGTTCTCCAACAGACCGTAGACAGGATTGGCGGAGTCCGGATCGGTAGTAATATATTGAGTGTAGATCATCAGCTTCTCAAAGGTCCAGTCACCATTCAGGGCGAGCTCATACAGGCTGTCAACGCCGTATTCCTCTGCCAGACTATCATTGATGTTGTAATCATTGGCAAGTCTTTCATTATAGAAAAACACCATCAGATACTCGTACAGAGAATAAGCAATGTCTCCGAACGCGATGTACATGGCACCGTTATAGTTGGCAACCTCATAGTACTGTTCGCTCCACCATCTCTTGGCAAAATTAATATTCGGAAGTTCGGCGAGGTTCTGACCGAGGCCTTCCACGGCGAGCTGAAGCAAATATCCGGAGTGCGTTGCGACGAGGTCATACGCACTGTCCCCCATTGCGGAGTTGTTGCGCACCGCCGTGATGAAGGTATCACGATTATTCCAGTTACCCATACGCGTTTTGACACTGATTTCTACATTACAATGTTCCATAACGTAATAATTGCGCCCAACAACCGCCTCTTCCACAAATGAATCCGTTCCGGTTTCGGCAAACTCATAGCTCGTCTCTGTGCGTGCGAGAATGGCGAACTTCTCATTGCCGAAATCGTAATACTCTTTCAGATCGTTGACAAGCGACGGATCCGTATCTTCTTGGGTATTGTTTCCTTGTGACGGTGTGCTGTCCGGTGTTTTACCGTTCCCGCCCTTACATCCGGCAAGTGTGACAAAGCACAAGACAAACACGAGCAAAAAACATAAAATTTTCTTTGCTTTCATTATAAAGCTCGCCTTTTCCACTTTAAAATTCTCCTTTCAAATTACCCGTTTTTTATCGGAGTTGCCCTTATGATAGATTGTGTTCACTCCATCGAACTCACAATCATCAGGCTCTCCATTTTTATTATCTCCCCATTCAGGGAGTGTCTTCCGGTTTCGTTGTCTGTTTTTCAAGAGATGCCAGCAGACTTGCCAACCCACTTTGCTACTCTGAAATATGGGATGTCCGGATTGAAGGATCCTCAAGCTCTTCCTGTCCGCCGGAACCGCCCTGCGGTGTCGTGTTGGAATTTTTGTCCCTTCCACTCTTGCATCCGGCAAATACACTGAAACACAGAACGAATACAAGCAGGATGCTCAAAATTTTCTTTGCTTTCACTGATAAAAACTCCTTTCCTGTTTCTCTTTTATGTTTATTTTATCACACAATTCCCGAAAAATCTATCAATGTTTTGCAGGGAAAATAATTTTTTTTTGCGCTGATCTCCAATGCTGTATATTCTTTTGTGACGAACAGGTATTATTGATTCATCATCCTGCTTGATAAGGGCGATGTTTTCTTACGGTATTGCAGGCAATAGGAATTGGACAAACCGGCATCATTTGCAAGTGTGAGAGTAAAATGGTCGGTCTCCGCGTGGGGAAGCACAAACCGTACTGTGGGACCTTGTTTATTGGCATTTGCACAGGTTTCCGCCTTCCAATCCAACAAATCGGTCATCTGATCGCCCACACAAGCCGAAATATGCACCGAACCGGATACCGCCTCCGGGCTATCGTTGAGCAGCCAGATCTCGGCCTCAAAGGTTTCGCCTTCGAGCCATGCGAATTTTTCAATTCTCGCACTGAACAGCTTGGGACGCAACGCCGATTTGACAAATGCGTAAGCTGGCTTCGGCTTTGCCGGATACTCTATCAGGGAATTGTTCGCTGCGGTTTTCCACGGTTCGTTGAAACACCAGTTGAGCATCATTCCGCAATGCGGCCACTGTTTGCGCATTTCCTCAAATGCAGCCTGATATCCCGCACATTGCAACCATGAAGATTTTTCCACCAACTGTTCCAAAGATTCCGGCTCGCCGAAATAACTTCTCCATGTCGGCAGTTGAAGCCATGCATCGCTTCCCCATGCGTCAAAGCCGTGGTGCGCCACCCATGCTTCTGTTTTGTGGATCGGAAACAGCTCGTCGGCGGGAATGATCTCGCGCAGAGTCTCCACACTGGAAACGGCAGGCACGCCGAATTCGGTATATGCGGTATTATGGGAATGTATAAACTGTTGAAACACTTCCCCACCCTGCGCATCCGAAGAAAATGTGTAGCCTCCATGCCCCATACCGATCAAGGGAGAGGTAGGAAGAAAAGGGCGGCTATAATCCAATTCATAGCACAATTTATTGAGGAAGCGCAACACGGGTGACTGGTCATCCATGCCGGACCAACCATTGAACAGTTCGTTTCCGCCACACCAAAACGCCAAAGACGGATGATGCCGCAACGAGCGGATGATAGAAACGGCCTCCTGCTCCAAAACCGACAGATAATGTTCGGTTGGCAGATAATTGTTGCAGGCCAGCATAAATTCCTGCCATACCAGAATCCCGTAGCGGTCACAGAGATCGTAAAAAGAAGGTTTGCAGACAGACGCACCGCCCCACATACGTAACATATTCATATTTGCATCTCGCGCCAGTATTAACAGACCATCGTAACGGGTGGCATCGATCTGTCCCCAAAACAGTTCAGGATTGACCCAGTTGGAGCCTTTGATCAGGATGCGACGACCGTTCAACTCAACCGTTGCGGGAGCATCGTAGCGGGATTTCGGAAACTTTGAAGGATCAGTTGCTCCGATATTGCGTACCAGTCGCAGTTTGCGAAAACCGATATATCCCGTTCGCTCTTCTTTTTCATTGCGAATAACCCAGCGATAAAGGTAGGGATTCCCCTGCCCGTTGCACCACCAGAGTTCTGGAGAAGAAACGCTGATTTCGGTGTCCTTCCCGCGGTATACCTCTCGCCCCTCAGCATCCAAAAGCAGAGTTTCACAAGGCTGTTCACAAGTATAGGAAAAGTGGACGCTTCCTTCGGTCATTTCCTCATTCAAGTCAGCCAAAACTTCAGTATATCCAATATAAAATGCGTCACGGGTTTCAACATATGCGTCCTGCCACATCCCCGAAATCAATAGCCGGGGATTCCAATCCCACCCGTAACAAACCGCCGGTTTGCAGCTTTCGTCAGCCTCATCACGCGTATCCTTGCGCCCGGTCGTGCTTTTGGGATGCGGATAAATATGTACTTTTAATACATCGTTCTCCCCCTTGAGACGGGAAGTCAGATCCACATCCACCGGGCGATACATTCCTTCATAAGAGTAGATCTTCTCACCGTTCAGCAAAATATCATACCGGTAATCAATTCCCTCGCTGACAAAAAAGACGTGCTCCCCATCCTTTTTCTGATATTTCAGAACGGTGCTATACTCCCACGCATCATTTTCCAACGGAATATATTGTTTGTAGCGGTCTGCAAAATGGACGTTCTCAAAGCCGCATGCAATACCGTAATCGTACTGGATATTTCCCGGAACGCTTGCCGGAAAAGTAGCCGTTTCGGGGTCAGAGCAGTTTCTGCCCTTCCATACTTGTTCAAATTTCATGATTCCTCCGGTTGGGCTCTCTAATATCGAACGGAACCCTTTTGAGCATATTATAGCATGAAATAAAGAAAAATGATATTAGATTTTTGCAGTCGAATATCAGTTTATTGCCCTGTTGCCGGCATCTGAATATTTACAGATGAATAGTCCCCGTAATTGAACAGTTGAAGTTCAAAGTACGGGGATCCTCCAAATGAATTTTTACTATATATTGATGGATCGTTGCATCTTTTTTCCGACCAAACGGAATCAAAGTACAAACAAAACTCCGCTGATGAGCGCTAATCCGATTTGAGCAAATTGAATTTTGGTAATCTTTTGCTTGAACAGCAAAAAATCCGCCATTGCAACCATCACTACATCAACCGCAAATTTCAGCGGGGCTTAAACAACAATCGGCATGATCTCCGTGATTTTTATTGTGGTAAACTCCGATAAGAGAAAGCCTCCCCCGTATGTGAGCATACAAAGCAATGTTTTCGTAGAGATACACATCCTGACATTGGAAACGGGATCTGCCTTTTTCCTTTGCAAACATAGAAGCATTGCCAATGCCACTGCGCACAACAAAATACAGAAAAAGAGATACAGAAATATAAAATTGAATCCGCCATACCCCTCCGCGATAGGTGCTGAATGCGCTGTAAACAGGCAAAGCGCTTCCATTGAAAAAGAAAATCAAAATACAGATCATCAAAAATTTCCAACCATGCTGATGTTGTTTGCCTGTTTCCTCGGTCTGTTTGTTTTTTCGTTCCGCGAAAAAACTCAACGCCAAAATCACCGGAAGGAAAACCATTCCCAATATGTTGAATCCGTTCAGTTCATTTCTCACGGGATCAGTAATCAGTCCGTAGATCATGGAAATCATCAGCGTTTCCAAATTTGCAAAGATGATCAAAATCGCTAAACTCCCGTATTTTGCGCCGAATATGCAAAGGCAGGTATTGACCGTCAGAATCAACGAGAATAATGCACTCAACCCCAGGACAAGACCATCCAGTTGTCTGATCAGCGAAAATCGGTGAAAAATCCGTATATCAAACCGATCAGACAAACAATCAGGCTGTATCCCCCCATAAAGGTAATGGTTGAAACAAGCGTTGTATCTACCCTTCGTTGATATTCCTTTCTGACAACGGTCATCCCGCACATCAGAGCGCTGCCTATAAAAATGAGTAAATAACCAAGGCCCATCTTTTTAAACCATATCAAAAAATCCAATCTCGTCCATATCCGCTTTTAGCTTCTGCATATCCTCATTCGAGATTGGAGTTGCGGGAAATACCGTATATCCCATATCAAACCCCAAAAGTGAGAGGGATGCTTTCCAATAGCCTATTCCCTTGCCGGTAACCATTTTGTTGATGTATGAATTGAGTTTATTTTGATATGCGAGCGCGGTTTTCATATCGCCCTTTTGAAAGCTTTCGTAAATTTTGACCGCAATCTTCGGTACAACATTGTACGTTGAACCGATTGCACCGTCCGCACCGACAGCCAGACCGCAGATCAGCATCTCATCAGGTCCGTTCAAATTGTTCAGCCGCCCGCCGTCAATCTGGTTGATCAGGGCAAAGCGATAATAATCGGGAATCGTTATTTTCAGGCCGGCAATATTGTCGATCTCCGAGAGTTCTTTTGCAAAAGCGCATAATTCACTGTGTTGAAGCGAAATCGGAGTTACATAAGCATAAACAGGATGCTTGCTCGCTTTTGCCAATGCTTTATAATATTCAACGGTTTCCTGATGTCCGTAATAACCTTGGAGTGACGGCGGAAGTGAAGCGATCGCGTCGATTTTTTTACTGTTCGCGTGATCCAAAAGATCCATAACATCGTCAAAGTGTCCCGCTCCGATATGCGCCATAATTCTTCCGCGCCCCTCGTTTGCCTCCGTAACCGTATCCAGCATCTGCTTTCTCGTTTTGTTGGGGAGAACGGTGCATTCACCGGTATTTCCTCCAACATAGAAGCCCCTGACGCCGCCGGCAAGCTGATAATCCACCATTTTGGCAACGGTGTCTTTTTTCACATTCATATTCTCATCATAAACGCTGAACAAAGCGCTGTAGATTCCTGTAAACAATTTTTCTTTCATTTCAAGTTCTCCTTATCCATCATGTGAGTTCAATACAAGTAAAAAATTTTATGAGCCTGATAGCTCGTTCCAATCCACTTTAATGATCTTGGTACAGTTGAGGAACTGCTGGGTATTATTGGAATGATAGTATGCCGCGAGGAACCCGGTATCGGTTTCAATAATAGCGGGATAGCAATACGCGTTTTTGGGATCATCCTCCAACAGATACAGGCGGTGAAAATCCCGTACATTTCGGAGATCCTTTCCGTCCTGCTCGCTGACCGCCAGCATCAGCGGGGTGCGATCCATTCCAAACGGTGCGGGATTGGCGGGATGTTCCGGAATCGGATTGAAAATTGCCAAGGTATACTTCCCGATCTTTTTGACCTGCATAGGCGCCCGCGGCGAGCTGAACAGCAAATTGGGTTGAACGGGTGACCATGTATCTCCTTCGTCGTCGGAAAAGGTTTCATACTGATAACCCAGATTGGTGCGGTACCATGCCCAGATCCGTCCGTCCTCAAACTGATACACCCCCGGTTCCTGCAAACCGATGCTGATATTTTCAAATGGCGTATAGACCGGTTCGCCCGTCTTTGCAAAGGTCTTTCCGTCATCATCGGATGTTATAAAATACACGGGAGAAAGGACACGCCCCTTTTTGTTTTTGGGAGCATAAATAGAATGCAAGGCCGCAGGGATCATCAGCTTGCCGCTCTGCAACCGTATGACACGGTCGTTGTTGATAACATAATAATCTTTGTCGTCAAAGCAAACGGTCGGCTCCAACCAGTTTTTCCCTTCATCCTTGGAACGGGAGAGCAGATACGCGCTCACCACTTCTCCGTGGTGCTGCATTTTTTTCAAATAAAATAATCCGATATCGCCGTTCTGCATCCGAAGCAAAGAAACGCTCATCAAATTCATAGCATCCTCAGGCTGCTTCAATACCACAAACGGTTGAGTCCAGCTTTCGCCCTCATCCGAGGAAGTACAGCCATACAGCGAAGCAGTGCAATGATCATTCCAATCGTCTCCGGCATATGCGGTATAGACAAAAAGAATGTCGTTATTCTTCAGACGGATGAACGAGCCTTCTCCGTTTCTGGGATTGCCCGAACCTGTTTTGAGGAACAGAACTTCTCTGCCAATTTTTTTAAGGTTGTTCATTACCATATCTCCTTTTGGTCGTTTGAATACAATCCTTGTGTTTTGCGGATACGGATCATGGCAAACGTTGTGCGAATAATGCTGTACGGTGCCAGATCCAGTTGAATATCCGATACGGCTCCACTTCAAAATATTGAACGGAGCTCTTTTGAACACATTATAGCATGAATCCCCCAAAAATGATATTAGATTTTTGCAGTCGGATGTTATTTTTTTGCCCGTTTTGACAGTAATCAAAAATTTCTTTGAATATTGCAAAAGAAGAAGGCTCCAGATTTGCAGAGAGGTGTCAAAGTCATCAACAAACGAAGCTCCTTGACGGCTCTACAGAGATCAAAGTCGGAAAGCTTAAAAGTGCTACCGGCAAACGGGATATTCCTCTCAATAATACCGCAGTTAAGATGATTGAGGAACTCCGTGAAAAGTATTACTTCGGTAAAAACACGCCTCTCATCTGTGATGAATACGGCAGCTATACCAAGCCCAGCGTATTCCGCAGAAGATACTATCGGCTACTTGAGGGAGCTGGCATACCAAGCAAAGGACTACATTCTCTCAGACATACCTTTGCAACAAACCTCGTTAATGGTGTGAAGCAATCCGATGGAACAGTAAAAACATTAACCGTCAAACAGGTTGCTGACTTACTCGGTCACTCAACAACACAAGTCACTGAAATGTACTATGTAAAGAAAGATACTACAAGACTCAATTGTATTACCAATGACTTCAATCTCTGATTTCCTCCCCCTGCTTCGCCAATCAAAATTTGCACCGCAGTATACAAAGAAAAGCGCCCCCGGCATCAAAGTCAAATTGGTGCCGAGGGCGCTCCCACAAGATGCGCCTGATGCTCTTTTGGTGCTGTACCAAATGGAACAGAATGCTCATTTTCCACATAAATCAAATGAGCTGCCAGGAGAGCCCGAATCGGTCGCTCCTTCGAAAAAATGATATGGGGTGCGCGGTTCACGCTCTTCTTCACAATTTTCTTTACTCGTCCCCAAACTAAAAATTTGGCAGTAAAGCGTGGCACGCAGAGCGACCGGACTCCCACTGCCGTTGGCGGCAGGAGTCCGGTCGCTTTTTCTCGGGGCTTGCCCCGAACCCCACGGATGCAACATTTGAAACAGAAACATAGAAACAGCAGAAAATAGGATCAGCAACAGAAAAAGACAAGAATTATCTCCCTTGGATTTAATGTTTGGAGCGCTCTTGAACACATCAAATATATGTGATTCTGCACAACAGAAAAATTCTGAACAGCTTCGATTTTCAAGCAGGAGAAAGGGTGTGGGTCGGTGCCCCACACTCACGCCGCCGAGCGGCACATCGTCCGGCAACGCCGACCGGTTTCGAGCGATTACAGACGATTGGAAATGCTTTTGTGTAAATTGTATCCTATGGGTCAAAAAATGCCTCTATGGGTCGTATGGTAGGTCAACAATGCAAAAAAGTCATACAAAATAAGGACTTTTCCATGGGTCATACCTATGGGTCGATAATTCGATTGCTACTTTTCTGATAACAAATCGCCGTACTGTGCCACCGTCAGGATCTCCCTGCAATGCTCCGGAAAATACCGCTTCAGCAGTTTTTTGATTCCAAGCGAATCGCAGACGCGATCGAAAACATCAAAAAAACCGCAGCAAAAGAGATCCCCGGCAGGCGGGATCGGCTGTTTCAGGAAGATCTCATAGTAGTTGCGGTTCGGGATCAGCTTTCCGCTCGTCTCATCGAGTCTCCCAATCGAGGAACGGTCGCAGGTTGGATTCCCGTTTTTGTTGCGATAGGTTGCGGTGACATAGTAGACATAAGTCTTGCCGGAGACCTTTTTATAGGCGATCCCGTGTTCGGGAAGATCCACAAGAACAGAAGCATCCAGTGCCATACAAAATCCTCACAATTTCCTCCGAAAAAAACGGAAATCATTAGCCCAATTATACCATACATCGGAGAAAAAATCAACCTAATTTTTCGAAAAAACGCATTTTCGGGGCAAAAAACTGCACTTTTTCGGAGTCTTCAGGCGTATAGGATAATTTGGTGCGGAATTTAGGCAGTATAGCACATTCCGTTCTGTTTTGCAAGCAAAAAAGGCGAAAATGCTTGACGCACCGCTTTCCCGATGCTATAATGGTGCAAAAAGCAGAAAGGATTCCGATATGAAAACACAACTTCTCATCCATCCGGAAGAGTTCAGCCGGGAGTGAATCAGGCGCGCCGTCTCGCTTGATGTAACCGTTTTGGGAATACACCCGGTCGAGGGTGCCCATGCGCGCGAGTCCATGTCCGATCTGCTCAACCGGTTAAGGCAACACCGGAGTTCCGTGCGCTCCCGGACGAAGCCGCCGAAGCGGGACTTGAAATTGAATATGAGCTGCACGCAGGAAGCTTTTTGGCACCGCAGAATCTGTTTGAAGCGCATCCGGACTATTATTGGGAAGATGAAAACGGGCAACGGTCAACCACTCATAATTTCTGCCCGTCCACTGCTCCCATGTTGGAACTGGTCGTACAAAATGCCGCAGCGCTTGCAAAGCAGCTTTACCGTTCAGCTTCAGCCTTCCGGTGGCATTTCCGTTGAAGGC
>OOIG01002331.1_pt1 | contig 12807 bp, 9 predicted proteins | sample 1692091 | NCBI WGS metagenome assembly OOIG01 (sample SAMN06348188, study PRJEB24527) | human gut metagenome | biome: human gut; feature: ankylosing spondylitis patient; material: feces | host: Homo sapiens | place: China | collected 2015-10
TCTGAACCGCCAAATTTCACCCTGCAGAGTTATGTTAAACCGATTTTAACATTCCGGCTTCCGTAGTTAAACAAAAAAAGTCGTAGAGTTGCGGGGGAGAAAACTATATTTTGTAAAATGTTTCTCTGTGTGTTTTGAGCAAGAAAACAATGAGATGCTATGAAAAAAGTCATTTCTTCTGACTACTTCCTTTTTGCCCAGAAAGCGTTACAGTGTGACAGTTGTGACAGTTGTGACAGTTTTCAGCGCCTACCCCTCCTTCCCTTTCTTTAGAGGTAAATTATTATATACATAATAATTTAAATATATATACTTATAATTTGATAGTTGCAAACTTGCAATATACCCCCTCCGCTGAAAACTGTCACAACTGTCACAACTGTCACGCTGTAACGCCCTTTGCTCTTTCACTCTTATGTATCTCTTATAGCACCAAGTTTCGATATTTGTAAAAACAATTTTCTCCACTCCGTATAGGTTGTCCTACATGGAGTGGAGAATTTCGTATCGTGTGGAGTATCTTCTATGTCATGACCAGATCCAGGTCCTTTGTGAGCTTTTTCATCGCAGGGTTCTTCTCCATAAGAAGTTCCAGAACTTCATTCTTGGTCAGAACCTTGCCTACCTCTTCCTGGTCGGCAAGGCGGTAGCTGATGCTCAGTTCGCTGTTGTGAAGACCTAAGACGAAAGTCTTGAGAATGCGGTTCTTGATGTTCAAAACGTCGTCTAGTAAGAGCTGGTTGTTGATGATAACCTCTATCTGCGGATAGTTGGTTATCTTCGGTACAATACTCTTCATGCGGTTGGCTAATCCTATGAAATCCAGCTTGTTCTGCATTCTCATGCACATACTGAACCATGTTGCTTCCACCTGCTCCTGGGTGAACTCGTTCTGGTCGCCCGTGATGGTCGCTTTTTCCTCATTGGTATCATCATACGGACTGTGCAGGCGGCGCTGGTTCTCCTCCCTCTTCTTCAGGTTAGAGAAAGTCATGCCTATGCCGCCCAGCTTGATATTCTTGAGTCGTGGCTTGTGAGGCGATGCAGTATCAGTAACAGCTCCGGCAGCGGCTGAGCCTTCTGGAGAGGCAGATGCGGCTGCGGTGGCAGATGCAGGATAATATGCAGAATAAGATGCAGCATTGGAGGCTGCAGAAGCGGCTGCCGGTGCCCCTGACGAAGGCACAGCAGTAGCTGTAGCAGCAGACGCTCCCGGCTGTGATGACCGGTTTTCGCTGCTGCCAGAAGGCTCAGAACCTGCACCCTGAGAGGCAAGCTTAGACTGAGCCAGGAGTTTCTGAAACAGGGATTTTAATCTATTGGGCGTACGCCCCGCACTAGGCACATCCTGATCCTCGGGCTGCGTAATCTGGCCTATCTGTATCAGGGTGAGCTCTACCAGTAATCGCTTGTTGCTGCTGGCGCGGTAATGGATATCGCACTGGTTCATCAGTTCCAGCGCCTTATATAAGAAAGGTGTAGGTGCCTTCTGGGCCTGAGCCTGGAACTTGGCTTTCTGGTCGTCGCTGGTCTCGAGCAGAGGCAGGGTCTGAGGGTCCTTCGCCATCATCACATTGCGCACATGCTGGGCAAGCCCCTGTATCATGTTGCCGCCATCGAAACCGCGGCTCAGAATGCCGTCGAGCGTTACCATCATCTCGGGCACCTTATTCTCCAAAGCCAGATCTACCAGACGGAAATAGTTGTCGCTGTCGAGCACGTTCAGGTCCTCGATCACCTTCTGGTAAGTGATGTTGCCCATGCAGAAGCTGGCAGCCTGGTCGAAGATAGAGAGGGCATCGCGCATACCTCCGTCAGCCTTTTCGGCTATCACGGCGAGCGCCTGCTCTTCATATTGTATGCCTTCCTTCTCAGCCACCATCTTCAGGTGGTTGATGGTATTGGCTACCGTCATTCGCTCGAAGTCGTAAATCTGGCATCGGCTCAGGATGGTAGGCAGAATCTTATGTTTCTCGGTAGTGGCGAGGATGAAGATGACATGCTGAGGCGGCTCTTCCAGCGTCTTGAGAAAGGCATTGAAGGCGGCTGTAGAGAGCATGTGGACCTCATCGATGATAAACACCTTATACTTGCCCACCTGAGGCGGAATGCGGGTCTGCTCCATCAGAACCTTAATCTGGTCAACACCATTGTTGCTGGCGGCATCCAGCTCGAAGATGTTGTAGGAACGCTGCTCATTGAAGGCACGGCAGCTCTCACATTCGTTGCATGCCTCGCCGTCTTCACGAGGATGCTCGCAGTTGATTGCCTTCGCAAAAATGCGGGCACAAGTGGTTTTACCCACACCTCTCGGACCGCAGAAAAGGTAGGCGTGCGCCAGCTTGCCGCTCTTCACTGCATTCTTCAAAGTGGTGGTCAATGCACTCTGTCCGACAACCGAATCGAAGGTCATCGGACGGTACTTTCTTGCAGAAACTATATACTCTTCCATTATTTTTTCTTAATTGATGATGCAAAGATAACAAAAAAATATTATCTTTGCAAACAAATTCGGAAGAAATGAGTAAAAAACTTGGTATTATATGGAATTATCTCGCTCATTATAAGTATCTTATAGTGATTGTAGCGGGTGTTCTGGTAGTTGGTGTAGTTGACGACAACAGTGTAAGGCAGCACATTAAGTACCAGATAGAGATTGCTACGCTCCGTTCGGAGATAGAAAAGTATCGTGAGCAGTATGAAAACGACAAGCATACCCTGCGCGATATGCAGCATGGTGCGCGGGCATTTGAGAAGATAGCCCGCCAGCGTTATTTCATGAAGGCTGATGATGAAGACATCTTTGTATTGAGTTCGGATATTCCGGAAAAAACTAACGAACAAGACGAAAATGAAACAATTGAGTAAACTGGAAAGTGCTATTTTCTTGCTGGGCGGCGTGCTGATGGTTGTCGGTGCGGCTTGCTTCGCATTTGGTTTTTCACATCCGCAGCTGGTGCAGGTAACGAGCTGGGGGTTCCTGCTGGGCACCATACTGTTCAGTGTAATGCAGGCGATGCAGTTCTATGAGGGACCTTCGCTGGTTATCCACCGCCTGAAGCGCATGCAGTATGTAGCAGACATCTTCTTCGTGCTCTCAGGCATCTCGATGGTAGATACGGTGTATGCTTTCCTGCGCCGCTGGTTTGAGAATTATGAGACCTATATCACCTATTTCTATAATAAGTGGGTAGTCTTCCTCCTCATCGCAGCCCTGCTGGAACTGTATACCACGCATCGCATCTCTCATGAACTGAAGAAGGAAAACAATCAGTAATATAGAAGGACGAGAAAAAAACTTTCGGTGGTCAATAGGAGTGCAAACAAAACATAAATCTTGTAAGAATGAATTAAATTGCAGCAATTTATTTCGTCAGTTCAAATTAAGATTGTATTTTTGTTCACCGAAAGTGATATAGATAGCTTATGAATAGAATATTTTACGCATTCATTGCCTTGATGGCACTTGCATCTTGTGCCAACAGTTACGATATCTCGGGTACTTCTAACGTAAGTACTCTGGACGGACGCATGCTGTACCTTAAGATACTGGAAAACAACGATTTCAAGAACGTGGATTCTTGCGATGTAGTGCATGGACAGTTCCATTTTCAGGGTTCTGTCGACTCTATGAAGATGGCAAATATCTTCATGGATGATGACCCTGTGCTGCCGCTGGTGCTGGAGAGTGGAAGCATTACGGTGAAGCTCGATGATACACAGCAGGTGGTAAGCGGTACTCCTATGAACGATAAACTCTTCGGATTCTTCAAGAAATACCAGCAGATTCAGAATCAGTTGCGCGAACTGGTACACAAGCACGACCAGGCTATCATGAACGGTAGCGATATGGTGGCTGTCAACAAGCAGCTGAACGAGGAATCCATCCGCCTTTCTGAGCAGGAAGACAAGCTCATCACTTCGTTTGTTACCGACAACTTCAACAATGTGCTGGGACCGGGCGTCTTCTTCCTCGTTACAATGGGCAACCAGTATCCGATGCTCTCTCCTTGGATTGAGGATATCATGAGCAAGGCTACCGACTATTTCAAGAATGATCCTTATGTAAAGGACTATTATAAGAAAGCTCAAGAGAATCAGGAGATTATGAACGGTACACGAGATGCGCAGAGCGGCATGCAGCCAGAGATGGAAGCGGCTCCACAGGTAAATCCTGATGCGGCTCCGGCACCTACAGCCAACGAATTGGCTGCGCCTACGATTCCTGAAAAACAGGAAGGTAAGGAGTAGAAACAGGGCTCTTTCAAGGTCTTGGGCATTAACATCTTGTAAAACTCTTCATTTTATAAGTTTAGTAATATGAAATTAATCAAGAATGGAACCATTATAAATGAGGGTCGCTCTTTTGTGGGCGACCTCTTGTTGGATGGTGAATTTATCAAGGAGATATATGAAGGCGAGGCACCCCGTGGCAATTACGATGAAGTCATCGATGCCTCGGGGTGTTTTGTTTTGCCGGGTGTGATTGATGATCATGTTCACTTCCGTGAGCCGGGACTTACGCAGAAGGCTGACATCGAGAGCGAAAGCCGCGCTGCTGCCTTTGGTGGTGTGACCAGTTATTTTGATATGCCTAACACGATACCTCAGACTACCACTCTGGAGGCCTGGCAGGCAAAGCGGCAGCTGGGCGCTGAGAAGAGTCATGTGAACTACAGTTTCTTCTTTGGTGCTACCAATGATAATGTAAATGATTTTGAACAGCTCGATACGCATCGTGTTCCGGGAATCAAGCTCTTTATGGGCTCCAGTACGGGCAATATGCTGGTGGATAAATATGAGGCGCTGCAGGCTATCTTCAAGAAGGCGAAAGAGCTGGATTTGCCGGTGATGACCCACTGTGAGGATACCGAAATCATTAACCGCAACATGCAGCTGGCTAAGCAGAAATGGGGTGAAGACCCTGCCGTAGAACATCATCCGGAAATACGCAGCGAGGAGGCTTGCTATGAAAGCAGCCGTCTGGCGGTGCTGCTGGCTAAGGAAAGCGGGGCGCATCTCCATATCGCTCACGTTACTACGGCTAAGGAACTGGAGTTCTTTGGTAAGGATGAAAATATTACAGGCGAGGCTGTTGTGGCTCATCTCATGTTCTCGGACAAAGATTACGCTGTGAAGGGCGCACGCATTAAATGCAACCCTGCAGTAAAGACCGCTGCTGATCGAGAAGCTTTGCGTAAGGCGCTGAGTAATGGTAAGATAACTGTAGTAGGTACCGATCATGCTCCTCATCAGTTGAAGGATAAACAGGGCGGTTGTGCCAAGGCTGCATCAGGTATGCCAATGGTACAGTTCTCGCTGGTAAGCATGCTGAAACTTGTTGACGAAAAGGTAATCAGTATCGAGCGCCTGGTTGAACTGATGTGCCATAATCCAGCCCGTCTGTTCCATATCAGTCAGCGCGGCTTCCTGCGTCCGGGTTATAAGGCAGATGTCGTTGTGGTGCGCAAGGGAGAGCCTTGGAAGGTGACCGCAGAGGTGATTCAGAGCAAGTGTAAATGGAGCCCTGTAGCGGGTGATGAGTTTGCATGGAAAGTGGAACAGACTTTCTGTAACGGTAGTCTGATCTATAACAAAGGCGTGTTTGATGCCGCTTGCAGAGGAGAGGAACTGGAGTTCAGAAACAATTCCTGAAAAAGGAAAATTTTACGGGAATTGTAAAATAAAATATCGTATCGGATGCGAAGAATAGTATACAATATAAGCGAAATTGAGCCATATATCAACTGGCTATACTTTTATCATGCCTGGGGATTGAGCGGCAAACCTCGAGAGGAAAAGGAAAAACTGAAGGCTGAGGCGCTCGATATGCTCCATTCATGGGAAGGCGAATATCATACCTATGCCGTCTTCGGACTCTTCGAGGCGAACAGCGAGGGGGATGATATCTGGCTGGAAGGGCAGAAAGTCCGCTTCCCGATGCTCCGTCAGCAGCATCCGGCGGCTCAGGGAGAACCCAATCTCTGTCTGGCTGATTTCATCCGTCCTCTGGACAGTGGAATAACAGACCGGCTGGGTATCTTCTGCACGACGGTAGATGGCGGTCTGGAGAAGAAATATCGCTCGGACGACTACCTCAATATGATGGCACAGACACTCTGCGACCGGTTGGCTGAAGCCACGGCAGAAAAGTTGCACGAAGAGGTGAGACGCAGCATCTGGGGCTATGCTCCCGACGAGCAGCTGAGCATCGAAGACCAGCATCAGGAACGCTATCAGGGCATCCGTCCGGCTATAGGATATCCTTCGCTGCCCGATACCAGTGCCAACTTCATCATCGACCAGCTCATCGATATGAGTCAGGTGGGCATCCGGCTCACCACAAGCGGAATGATGACGCCTCATGCCAGTGTCTCGGGGCTGATGTTTGCACATCCCAAGTCGCGGTATTTCGAACTGGGACGGATAGGAGACGACCAGCTTCGCGACTATGCACAGCGCAGAGGAGTGCCCGTGCAGGCAATGAAAACGTATCTTCAATCAAGTTTGATCAAAAAATGATAGCAAGAATATTGATACCCGTAGTGGTATTCACCCTGTTGCCGTATCTGTGGATATATAAAAGGTATGGCAAGTTATGGCTGAAAAGTCTCTGGCAGCGGGTGCTCTTCTGGTTGCCGGCTTTCGTGGTTATCGCCTACAGTGCATATATCACGATGCTGCCCAACTTCCTGCCACGCAATCCGGTGCTCATCGACATCTGGTTTGTGATAATGGCAGTATGTGCGGTTCCGCAGTTTGTCTTCAGCCTGTTCAGTGTCTTCGGTTGGTGCTGTATGCGGCTCCTTCACGGCCATCGCAACTGGGGCAAGCTCCTCGGACTGGTAGTGGGAGCGGTGGCGTTCTTCTGCTTTATCTACGGATTTACCGAAGGTTTTCCTAAGATGCAAGTCAAGCGTATCACCATCTATGTACCTAATCTGCCGAAGTCTTTCGAGGGCTATCGCATCGTTCAGTTCAGCGATATCCATCTCGGGTCATACTATGGCTGGCGTGGTCATCTGCCTCAGCGCGATATCGACAGCATTAATGCCGAAAAACCTGATCTGATTTGCTTTACGGGTGATTTACAGAATGTTACGCCCGATGAACTGCCTGAGTATCAGGCGCTGCTCAGCAGTCTGAAAGCCAGAGATGGCGTGATGAGTGTGCTGGGCAATCACGATTACACCTATTATATGGATGTAGATGATGAGCAGGAGATAGCTGCGCTCGAGAAGCGGATGCAGGACTTCCAGCGGAGTTGCGGATGGCGCCTGCTGATGAATGAGCATGTGGCGGTGCATAGAGGCGCTGACAGCATCTATGTAGCTGGTACAGAGAACTATGACAATCCAAAGCGAACCAATGTAAGGAAGGCGCTGTATGGCATCAGACCGGGCTCTTTCGTGCTGATGCTGCAGCATATTCCGAAGCAATGGCGCGAGACCTGGCCTTCTACTATTAATAAGGAGAAGGATGAGGATGGCGATGTGATAGGACTTGACAGGAAGGATTCGCTGGTCGTAGCACCGCAGCTTACGCTGAGCGGTCATACGCATGCGGGGCAGATCAGTATCCTGGGCTTGCGTCCGTCGATGTTTACTCCTTATGATTACGGCCTCTTCGAGGAGGAGGGTTGCCAGCTCTATACCACATCGGGTCTGGGCGGTACCGTTCCAATCCGCATAGGGGCTACGGCAGAAATCGTGGTCATCACACTCAAAAGAAAATGAGGAGTGTTGAGTGTTGAATGTTAAATGTTGAGTGTTAAATTATTCATTCTTAAATAAAAAATGAAGTACTTATATCGTCTGTATCAACTTGTGATATGCTTGCCTATCCTATTGGTAGCTAGCGTTTTAACCAGTCTGTCTACCGTTTTGGGATGTATGCTGGGCAATGGCCATTTCTGGGGCTATTATCCCGGCAAGTATTGGTCCTGGCTTTGGGTCCGCATCCTCCTCCTGCCTGTAAAGGTGGAGGGACGTGAGCATCTCAAGAAGAACCAGAGTTATGTTTTCGTGGCCAATCATCAGGGCGCTTTCGATATCTTCCTGATTTACGGTTTCCTGGGCAGAAACTTCAAGTGGATGATGAAGAAGGGCTTGCGCAAAGTGCCTCTCATCGGTATCGCCTGTGAGTATGCGCACCACATCTTTGTAGACAAGAGCGGACCTTCTAAGATCCGTGCTTCTTATGACCGTGCTCGCGAGGTGCTTAAAGAGGGCATGTCGCTGGTGGTATTCCCAGAGGGTGCCCGTTCGTTTACGGGGCACATGGGTGTGTTCCGCCGCGGTGCTTTCATGCTTGCCGATGAACTGCAGTTGCCGGTATGTCCGCTTACCATCAATGGCAGTTTTGATGTGAAGCCTCGCATGAAGGACATCTACTGGGCTTTCTGGCATCCTCTGAAGCTCACCATTCATGAGCCTATCGAGCCGATAGGCAAGGGAGCTGACAATATCAAGAACCAGATGAATAAGAGCTATGAGGCGATCATGAACGGACTTGACAAGAAATATCAGGGTTTTGTAGAGAATCCGGACCAATAATTTCGGTTTTTCGCTTGTTATTTCAAAAATAAGTTGTAATTTTGCATCTGTATTACATTATTTAGTATCATAATCATTAAAATTAGAAGAAGTTATGAGTGATAGCATAGTAATCATTCCTACATATAATGAGAAGGAAAACATCGAGAAAATCATCCGTGCTGTCTTCGGTCTCGAAAAGCAGTTTGATATCCTCGTTATCGATGACGGAAGTCCTGACGGTACTGCTGCCATTGTTAAGGGCTTGATGGCTAATGAGTTTTCCGGTCGTCTGCATATCCTGGAGCGTTCGGGTAAACTCGGTTTGGGTACTGCCTATATCATGGGCTTCAAATGGTCATTAAAGCAGGGCTATGACTTCATCTTCGAGATGGATGCCGACTTCAGTCATGATCCTAATGATTTGCCTCGTCTCTATGCGGCAACTCACGATGAGGGGTATGATGTGGCTGTAGGCTCAAGATATATTTCGGGTGTGAACGTGGTCAACTGGCCTATCGGACGCGTATTGATGAGCTATTTCGCTTCTAAATACGTACGTATCGTAACCGGATTTAAGGTGAATGATACCACAGCTGGATTCGTCTGCTACCGACGTAAGGTATTGGAAACCATAGATTTGGATGCTATCCGCTTCAAGGGCTATGCTTTCCAGATAGAGATGAAATATACGGCTCATCGAATAGGTTTCAAGATCAAGGAGGTGCCTGTCATCTTTGTTAACCGTCGTGAAGGTGTGAGCAAGATGAGTGGTGGCATCTTTGGTGAGGCTTTCTTTGGCGTGATGCGACTGCGCCTGGATGGCTGGTTCAAGAAATATCCGAAGAAGGATTAATACTCAGTAATTACTAATCAGTACTTGGATGGAAATCCAAAAGATAGAAAAAACATACGGGCGTTCGCCACAGGCGGATGCCCTCTTTGATTTGATGGGGAAGAAGTCGGTTCATTCCATTTTTCTCCAGGGTTTGCTGTGCTCTTCGGCTCCGATGTTCTTTGCTTCTCTGCAGGGGAAGATGAGGCGTTCGGTACTCTTCGTACTGGATGATGCCGATGAAGCAGGCTATTTTTATCACGATCTCACTCAGATGATGGGGCAGGAGAAGGTCTTCTTCTTTCCTTCCAGCTATCGGCGTGCCGTGAAATACGGGCAGCGTGATGCAGCGAACGAAATCCTACGTACAGAGGTGCTGGCGCGCCTCTCTTCGGGAGGACATTTCCTGGTAGTCACTTATCCCGATGCACTGGCAGAACTCGTTGTGGCTAAGCAGAATCTGGATGAACGGATTCTGAAATTGACTGTAGGCCAGCAGATTGCTCAGACCGATGTGGTTCATACCCTGCGCGATTTCGAACTCAAAGAAACCGATTATGTTTATGAACCGGGCCAGTTTGCCGTGCGTGGAAGCATCCTCGATGTCTATTCCTACAGCTGCGAATATCCGTTCCGTATCGACTTCTTCGGCGATGAAATTGACACCATCCGTACCTTTGATGTTGAGACCCAGCTCTCGCAGGCGAAGCGCACAGAGATAGAAATCGTGCCCGAACTCGCCCATATCGAGAGCAACAAGCAGTGTTTCCTCAATTTCCTCTCCGAAAGTACGCCAGTCGTTGCGAAAGACCTTTCTTTCGTTTGCGACCGCATTGGTCAGATTTATACCGAAGGCTTCTCATCGCAGAGCCTTACCGAGCAGCTGGAGGGAGCTACTGAGGTAGAGGCTGAGCGCATCAGACATGACATGAAGACCGAGCTCAACCTCGTTTCTCCGCTCGATTTCAAGAAGGCAGTAGCGGCTCATCTCCGTATCGAGTTCGGCAAGGTCGCTCCGTCAGAGAGTTCGGCTGTGATACCTTTCAATATCGCTCCACAGCCTCTTTTCCATAAGAATTTCAATTTGCTTTGTCAAACTCTGGAGGATTTCCTGCTCCAGGGTTACACCTTATATATATTGGCAGATAGCCAGAAGCAGCAACAGCGCCTGAAGGATATCTTTGAAAGCGAAGAGCTGAAGCGCTACGCCATCCGTTTTACACCGGTAGACAAGACGCTTCATGAAGGCTTTACTGACCATGACAAGAAGTGCTGTTTCTTTACCGATCATCAGATTTTTGACCGTTTTCATAAATATAACCTGCGCTCAGATAAAGCGAGAGCCGGCAAGATGGCACTCACCATGAAGGAACTGCAGGAGATGGAAGTGGGAGATTTTATCGTGCATGTAGACTTCGGTATCGGCAAGTTTGGCGGTCTGGTTAGGGTTCCTACGGGCAACAGCTATCAGGAAATGATCCGAATCGTCTATACGAACAATGACAAGGTGGATGTTTCTATCCACTCGCTCTATAAAATCAGCAAATATCGCCGCAGCGATACCGGTACTCCGCCTCGCCTGTCTACACTGGGTACAGGTGCCTGGGATAAACTCAAGGACAAAGCTAAGAAGCGAATCAAGGACATTGCGCGCGACCTGATCAAACTCTATGCCCAGCGCCGACGGGAGAAGGGATTCGCCTTCAGTGCCGACAATTATCTGCAGCATACGCTGGAGGCTTCCTTCCTGTATGAAGATACGCCAGACCAGAATAAGGCTACTCAGGAGGTGAAGAAGGATATGGAGAGCGGCAGACCGATGGACCGTCTGGTTTGTGGCGATGTGGGCTTCGGCAAGACTGAGGTTGCCATCCGTGCAGCCTTCAAGGCAGCGTGCGACAGCAAGCAGGTTGCGGTGCTGGTGCCTACTACCGTTCTGGCTTTCCAGCACTATCAGACTTTCAAAAAGCGTTTGGAAGGCATGCCTGTAAGGGTAGACTATCTCAGTAGAGCCCGTACAACGAAGGAAACCAGAGAGGTGCTTGACGCCCTGAAAGAGGGTAAGATTGATATCCTCATAGGTACGCATAAGCTGATATCAAAGACCGTGAAATGGCATGACCTGGGACTGCTCGTCATCGATGAAGAGCAGAAGTTCGGTGTGTCTACCAAAGAGAAACTCCGTCAGCTCAAGGTAAATGTCGATACACTCACGATGAGTGCCACTCCGATTCCGCGAACCCTCCAGTTCTCTCTGATGGGCGCCCGGGATATGAGTATCATGCGCACTCCGCCACCTAACCGTTATCCGATTCATACCGAACTGGTAACGTTTAGTAGTGAAGTTATCTGCGATGCCATCAATTTCGAGATGAGCCGAAACGGACAGGTTTATTTCGTATGCGACAGAATATCCAAGCTTCCGGAGCTCAAGATGCTCATAGAGAAGCATATTCCAGACTGTAGGGTAGCAATCGGTCACGGACAGATGAAGCCTGAGGATTTGGAGAAAATCATCATGGGCTTTATCAATTACGATTATGATGTACTGCTTTCTACCACTATTGTAGAGAACGGTATCGACATTTCGAATGCCAATACGATTATCGTGAGCGATGCTCATCACTTCGGATTGAGTGACCTGCATCAGATGCGTGGACGCGTAGGAAGAAGCAACAAGAAGGCTTTCTGCTATCTGATGGCGCCACCTAAGAGTGCACTTACTCCTGAGGCGCGTCGCCGTCTGGAGGCTCTGGAGACGTTCAGCGAACTGGGTAGCGGCTTCAATCTCGCCATGCAGGACCTGGATATCCGCGGTGCGGGTAATCTGCTGGGCTCTGAGCAGAGCGGTTTTATGGAAGATCTGGGTTATGAAACCTACCAGAAGATTCTCTCTCAGGCTGTCACAGAGTTGAAGAACGAGGAGTTCTGTGATCTTTATCAGGAGAAGATGGATGAAGGTGCCCAGCTTACGGGTGATGATTTCGTTGACGATTGTGGCATAGAGAGCGATCTGGAGATGTATTTCCCTCAGACTTATGTGCCGGGTGACAGTGAGCGCATGCTCCTTTATCGTGAACTGGACCGTCTGGAGAGCGATGAGGAAGTAGAGGCTTACCGCAAGCGTATGATAGACCGTTTTGGTCCTGTGCCTCATGAAGCAGACGAACTGATGCATGTGGTAGGTTTGCGTAGGGTAGGCAAGAAGCTAGGTTGCGAGAAGATTATTCTCAAGCAGGGCTATATGCAGATGCAGTTTGTGAGCAATGTAAACAGTCCGTTCTACAGAAGTCAGATGTTTAACCGCATACTCGCTTACGTTACCAGTCATATTCAAGATTGTGTTCTGAAGGAAAAATTCAACAAGCGAATGCTTCGCATCAATGATGTGAAGACTGTAGGGCAGGCTGTAAATCTGTTGAATCAGATATCGCAGAT
>OOIG01002335.1_pt1 | contig 12804 bp, 9 predicted proteins | sample 1692091 | NCBI WGS metagenome assembly OOIG01 (sample SAMN06348188, study PRJEB24527) | human gut metagenome | biome: human gut; feature: ankylosing spondylitis patient; material: feces | host: Homo sapiens | place: China | collected 2015-10
CGAGATCTACACTCTTTCCCTACACGACGCTCTTCCGATCTCGGGCTGCGCAGCTGTGTTTCCAACGAATTGCTGGAGTTTGACGACGGCAGCATCGGTATTGCACAGAACCTTGAAGAAGAAGTTGTTTCAATCGCCGTGCTTTCCGATGAACCCGACATTCACGAGGGCACCGAAGTCCGCCGCACGGGAAGGATAGTTTCCGTTCCCGTTGGTGAAGCGCTTTTGGGCAGAGTTGTCCATGCTCTCGGCGGCCCGATAGACGGCAAGGGACCCATCAACTGCACCGAAACTCGCCCGATCGAAGCTGAAGCTCCGGGCATCATCCGCCGCAAAAGTGTTTCTGTTCCGCTGCAAACCGGCATCAAAGCTATCGACAGCATGATTCCGATCGGCAGAGGACAGCGCGAGCTTATCATCGGCGACAGGCAAACGGGCAAAACTTCCATTGCGATTGACACAATTATTAACCAGCGCGGCAAGGACGTCATATGCATCTATGTTGCGATCGGACAGAAAAACTCCCTCGTTGCACAGATAACCGAAACGCTGCAAAAAGCAGGCGCAATGGACTACACTGTCATCGTTTGCGCTTCCGCTTCCGAAAGCGCACCCGTGCAATACATTGTTCCCTATTCCGGCTGCGCAATGGCCGAGTATTTCCGCGAAAAGGGCAAGGATGTTCTCATTGTTTACGATGATTTGAGCAAACACGCCGTTGCTTACCGCGCACTTTCGCTGCTTATTCGCCGCCCGCCGGGACGTGAAGCATATCCGGGCGATGTATTCTATCTGCATTCGCGCCTGCTTGAACGTGCAGCCTGCGTTGCGCCCGAGTACGGCGGCGGTTCTATCACGGCTCTGCCCATCATCGAGACACAGGCGGGTGACGTGTCCGCATACATCCCGACAAACGTTATTTCCATCACGGACGGACAGATTTTCCTTGAAACGGAACTCTTCCATTCAGGTATTCGCCCCGCAATCAACCCCGGCATTTCGGTCAGCCGTGTCGGCGGCGCGGCTCAGCTCAAACCCATGAAAAAGGTTTCCGGCGAGCTGAAACTGCTCTATTCCCAGTATCGCGAACTTCAGGCTTTTGCTCAGTTCGGAAGCGATTTGGATGCAGACACAAAGGCAAGGCTTGCATTGGGCGAACGCATTGTTGAGGTGCTGAAGCAAAAGCGCAATTCCCCCGTCACCGTGGGCTGCCAAACGGCAATTATTTACGCTGTTACGCACGGAAAGCTCAACGATATTCCCGTTGAAAGCGTTTCCGATTACGAAGCGGCACTGTACGAACTGCTCCGAAGCGAATACTCCGACCTTTTGAACAGGTTTGATGCAGGGCAATACGAACAGGCGGATATTGACGAGCTGAATTCCGCGCTTGCGAAACTTGCCGAAAAGTTCCGCCCGTGAACATTCCGCGGGTTCAACAGATAAACAGATAACAGAGGTTATTTACAATGAGCGCAAACATCAAGCTGCTCAAAACAAGAATAAAGAGCGTTGATTCAACACTGCACCTGACCCGCGCAATGCAGCTTGTTGCCGCAAGCAAAATCCGAAAGGCAACCGAAAAACTTGCCGCATCGCGAAGCTATCTTGATGCGTTCGGAACCGTCATGGCGCAGCTCGCATCATCAAGCGAATGCGCTTCCTCGCCCTTTCTCAAACCGCGAAGCGGCAAAAGAGCAATCCTCATCGTTATTGCGGGCGACAGAGGCCTCGCCGGCGGCTATAACGCAGGCGCATTTCGCAAGGCGGCGGAAGCGTTTTCTTCAGCTGTCGACGATGAAAACGCCGGTGGTTACGACATAATCGAGGTTATCCCCATCGGCAGACGCGGCTTTGAACGTTGGAACACTCTGACGAAACGCAGTTACGGTGCGGAAGCTTTCACCGTGCAGGAATGTGCTGAGCTTTGCGACGACCTTTGCAAACGCTACCTTAATGATGAATTTGACAGGCTGCTTCTCGTGTCAACCGAATACATTTCGGTTATGCAATGCGAGGCGCACCTTTCCTGCCTGCTTCCTTTTGAAAGGCCGTCCGGCGGCTCCGCACGCCCCGCCGAATTCGAGCCGGACAGTGAAACCGTCCTGAACGCCGTTGTTCCGGAATATATATGTTCAATGCTGTTCGGTGCCGTTCGAGAAAGCTTTGCGTGCGAAGTTGCGGCGCGGCGTGTTGCAATGGACAGCGCAACAAAAAATGCAGGCATCATGATGGACGATTTGCAGCTTGAATACAACCGTGCGCGGCAAAGCGCGATCACGCAGGAGCTGACGGAGATTATCGCCGGTGCCGATGCGTAAACGCTTCACAACACTCTACCACTCCGTTTCCGAAAGGAGTTTATAAAATGGCAAAAAAACTTACAGGAACTGTCTCCCAGGTTATCGGCCCGGTTATTGACGTTCACTTTTCCGATGGGCGGCTGCCCGCAATAAACAATGCACTCACTGTTCCGATCGGCAATAAAACGCTGACGGTTGAAGTTGCTCAGCATATCGGCGGCAACACCGTTCGCTGCATTGCGATGGAATCCACCGACGGCCTCAAGCGCGGTGAAACCGTTACCGACACCGGAGCTGCAATCAGCGTTCCCGTCGGCAGGAAAACACTCGGAAGGATTTTTAATGTTCTCGGCGACCCCGTGGACGAAAAACCAGCCCCGAAGGACTGTGCACATTGGGCTATTCACCGCACGCCTCCCGCATATGCGGAGCTTTCCTCTTCCACCGAAATTCTTGAAACGGGCATCAAAGTCATTGACCTGATCTGCCCGTATGCCAAAGGCGGAAAAATCGGTTTGTTCGGCGGCGCGGGCGTCGGCAAAACGGTTATCATCATGGAGCTTATCAACAACATTGCCACCCAGCACGGCGGCATCTCCGTATTTACCGGCGTCGGCGAACGTACGCGCGAGGGCAACGATCTTTATAACGAAATGAAGCAATCTGGCGTTCTTGAAAAAACCGCACTTGTTTACGGACAGATGAACGAACCGCCGGGAGCGAGAATGCGCGTCGGCCTTTCCGGCTTGACAATGGCGGAATATTTCCGCGACGAGGAGCATCAGGATGTTCTGCTTTTCATCGACAATATCTTCCGTTTTACGCAGGCAGGCAGCGAAGTTTCCGCACTCTTGGGGCGAATGCCCTCCGCTGTCGGCTATCAGCCCACGCTTGCAAATGAAATGGGCGCATTGCAGGAACGCATAACGTCAACAAAAAAGGGTTCAATAACCTCCGTTCAGGCGGTTTATGTGCCCGCGGATGACTTGACCGATCCCGCACCCGCAACCACTTTTGCGCATCTTGATGCAACAACGGTTTTGAGCAGAAGCATTGCTTCCCAAGGCATTTATCCCGCAGTTGACCCGCTTGAGTCAACGAGCCGAATCCTCTCCCGCGAAGTTGTCGGCGCTGAACACTATGCCATTGCCCGCGAAGTTCAGCGCATATTGCAGCGTTACAACGAACTTATGGACATCATTGCTATAATGGGCATGGACGAGCTTTCCGATGAAGACAAACTGACCGTTTCGCGCGCACGCAAGGTTCAGCGTTTCTTCTCTCAGCCGCTTACGGTTGCGGAGCAGTTCACCGGTTTTAAGGGCAAATATGTTCCGCTCAGTGAAACGATTCGCGGTTTCCGCGAAATTATCGAAGGCAAGCATGATGACCTGCCCGAATCCGCCTTCCTCTTTGTCGGCTCGATTGATGAAGCGGTTGAAAAAGCAAAAAATCAGAACTTATAATGTTTCGGGAACATAATTAATGTCTCCCGCACACAGCGTTTATTGCAGCAGGTGCAGTATGAAAGATTATACCCTTAAAATTTCAACCCCCGACGGTGATGCTTTCTCGGGTTCCGCCCTGAGCCTTTCCGTGCGCGGCACCGAAGGCGAGCTTGGCATTCTTGCAGGCCACGCCCCGTTCGTGACGGCCGTTGTCCCCTGCCGCTGTCGGCTCATTGAAGCGGACGGCACGGAACGCAGCTTCAGCTGCGGCGGCGGCTTGCTCTGCGTTGCACCGAGCGGCAAATCGCCCGAAGTTTCCCTGCTCTCAAGCAGGATAAGCTTCGAAAGCTGAACACAGTATTTTTTACGACACAAAAGATAAAAGCGGACAGTCCGAGGGTTTGCTCTCAAATATCGGGTTGTCCGCTGTTTTCAACTTTTTCTCGGCATTCAGTATAAAACCGATTCATTGTACAACCTTTGTTTTTATACCTCTGCGTCTTTTATCATATACCATCAACGTTGTTTCCGTGCATAAAATGTGCTCAATATATTTATATTGGAATGGCTTCGTTCCCGCAGCGTTTATGTTTTTGTTAATTGAAAACGATTTTTGTTATTTGATTATATCCTACTCTTTCGGTACGAAAATATGTATTGTCCAAAGCGCAACACAACATCTTGGGCTTGACTCGATACTGAGTGCCAAAATATAGTGTTCAAATGTCGTCCAAAACCCTTGCAGCTTCCGCTGCGCTATGCTATAATAAAAACAGACGATAGAATCATTCTCGAATTTATTCTGTTTTCGGAGGTAAAACACTATGTATAGAGTCATCAAGAGGGACAACAGCATCGTTGATTTCAACCTTACAAAAATCAAGGACGCAATGAGCCTCGCATTCCAATCCCGGCAAAAGCCTTGTCATCCCGATGTTTTGGATCTGCTCGCGCTGAAGGTTACAGCCGATTTTTCATCCAAGGTTAAGGATGAACTTGTGAATGTCGAAGACATTCAGGACAGTGTTGAGTCCGTTCTCATTCAAGCCGGCTATGCAGATGTCGCAAAGGCATATATTCTCTATCGACGCCAACGCGAAAAGCTGCGCAACATGAAAAACACTTTCCTCGACTATCGTGACACGGTTAACAAATACCTGAACGTCACCGATTGGCGCGTTAAGGAGAATTCAACCGTCACCTATTCCGTGGGCGGGCTTATTCTTTCCAACAGCGGCGCAATAACTGCCAACTATTGGCTCAGTGAAGTTTACGACGACGAAATTGCAAACGCTCACCGCACCTGCGAATTCCATCTGCATGATCTTTCAATGCTGACGGGTTATTGCGCGGGTTGGTCGCTGCGCCAGCTTATCGAAGAGGGTCTTTCCGGTGTTGCGGGCAAAATAACGTCCTCCCCTGCAAAGCATCTTTCAACGCTCTGCAACCAAATGGTCAATTTTCTCGGTATCATGCAGAACGAATGGGCGGGCGCACAGGCGTTCAGTTCATTCGACACATACCTTGCACCGTTTGTCCGCACGGATAATCTGACCTATGAACAGGTTAAAAAGTGCATCGAAAGCTTTATTTACGGTGTGAACACCCCTTCCCGTTGGGGCACTCAGGCACCGTTCTCCAATATCACCCTTGATTGGACCGTTCCGGAGGATCTGCGCGACCGTCCTGCAATCGTCGGCGGCAAACCCATGGATTTTACCTACGGTGACTGCAAAAAAGAAATGGACATGGTCAACAAGGCCTTCATCGAAATCATGATAGACGGCGATGCGCACGGCAGGGGCTTCCAATACCCGATTCCGACTTATTCCATCACTAAGGATTTCGATTGGTCCCCCACCGAAAACAACCGGCTTTTGTTCGAAATGACGGCAAAATACGGCACACCGTATTTCTCCAACTATGTCAACAGCGACATGAAGCCCAGCGATATCCGCTCCATGTGCTGCCGTCTGCGCCTTGATCTGCGCGAGCTGCGCAAAAAGAGCGGCGGATTTTTCGGAAGCGGTGAAAGCACCGGCAGCGTCGGCGTTGTTACGCTGAACATGCCGCGTCTCGCTTACCTTTCCGCAAACGAGCAGGAGTTCTATCAGAGGCTTGACAAGCTTATGGACATTGCCGCACGTTCGCTGCATGTAAAGCGTACCGTTATCGGCAGACTGCTTGACGAAGGACTCTATCCCTATACAAAACGCTATCTCGGTTCGTTCAACAACCATTTTTCCACCATCGGACTTGTCGGCATGAACGAGGCTTGCCTTAATGCAAGCTGGCTGCGCGAGGACCTGTCGCACAGAGAGGCGCAGGAATTCACAAAGGCGGTTTTGAACCATATGCGCGGCAGGCTTTCCGACTATCAGGAACAGTACGACGGGGAATTGTTCAACCTTGAGGCAACTCCGGCGGAGTCCACCGTGTATCGCTTTGCAAAATACGACGCAAAGAACTTCCCCGGCATAATCACCGCTGGAAAAGAGGGCGAAACGCCTTATTACACCAACAGCTCACATCTTCCCGTCAGCTATACGGAAGATATTTTCTCTGCACTGGATATTCAGGACGAGCTGCAAACGCTCTATACCTCCGGCACGGTGTTCCACACCTTCCTCGGTGAAAAACTGCCCGATTGGCAGAGTGCGGCGACCCTTGTTCGCAAAATTGCGGAGAATTACAAGCTGCCCTACTATACCATCTCCCCCACCTACTCGGTTTGCCGCACGCACGGTTATCTTGCAGGCGAGCAGCACACATGCCCGCATTGCGGAAGCAAAACCGAGGTTTACAGCCGAATCACCGGTTACTACCGCCCGGTGCAGAATTGGAACGACGGCAAAGTTCAGGAGTTTAAGGACAGGAAGGTGTACAGCATGCTGGACTACCGCGAGCATAAGCAGCGCAAAGCCGAAGCCGAAGCCGCCGCTGAAAAAAGCGCATCCCCCGATGTCGCGGCTGCATACACGCTTTTCACAACAAAAACCTGCCCGAACTGCAAAGCGGCAAAGGCGATTCTTGACCGAGCCGGAATCAAATACGATGTTGTTGATGCGGAAGACGAGCCCGAACTTGCTCTGCGCTACGGCGTGATGCAGGTTCCCGCATTGGTTGTTGTCAGTTTCGGCGAAAACGGCTCCGGCAACGCCGAAAAGCTGTCCGGCGTCGGACCTATCAACGGCTTTGTGCGCAGCATGGGCTGTGAACAGACGGCGAACTGAGTGTCCTGCTCACAAATTTCGGTAATGAAATAACAAGTACGATCTGCCGCCGGGCAAAGTGATTGCCTTCACCCGCCGCATAAAAATGCAGCTTGTGTTTATCACTCGGTCCGTGCGGCATTGTATTATTATATTGCTGCCTGTTTTTACTTTATTGTCCAACGGAGTGTTTATTTTATGGAACTTTTCGACACACATGCCCACCTTTCGGATGAAGCCTTTGACGAGGACAGGCATTCGCTGATTCCTAAGCTTTTCGAAAGCGGCGTCACACGCATTATCGATGTTGCCTGCGATGTTCGCACCGCCGACCGAACGATTGAACTCATCGATCGCTATCCCTTCATTTACGGAACCGTCGGAATGCATCCGCACGATGTTTCCGCAATGGATAATGCGATGATGGACAGAATTTCAGATATTTTGCAGCACAAAAAAATGCTTGCTCTCGGTGAAATCGGGTTGGATTATCACTATGACCTTTCCCCGCGCGATTGCCAGAGAAAATGGTTTGCGGAACAGCTTGAGCTTGCAAAGCAGCTCGGTTATCCCGTTGTGCTCCATATTCGCGAAGCATTCGGGGACTGCATGGACATTCTTCACGCACACCGTGACGGACTGCGCGGAGTTATGCATTGCTATTCCGGAAGCGTTGAAACGGCATTTGAATGCCTTGACTTAGGACTGAAATTCAGTTTCGGCGGAGCCGTAACTTTTAAAAACGCAAAAAAACCCGTTGAAGTTGTTCAAAAGCTGCCGCTCGACAGCATCATGCTGGAAACGGACTGCCCCTACATGACCCCCGTGCCGCACCGCGGCGAACGCAACCACCCTGGGTTTATGCACCTTACGGCAGAAAAAATTGCGGAAGTTCGCGGCATTTCCGCAGAGGAAGTCTGCTCCGCGGCTTATAAAACTGCCAATAGCTTTTTCGGAATCGGATAATGAATACAAAAATGCCCGCAGCACTTCCGTATTCACGGCAAATGCTGCGGGCTTGTCAATGCTTTATTTTACAATTAATTCAAACTTTTCGGTTTTCAAACCGCTTAAGCTCGGCGGTCATTCCTCGTTCGCGTTCGAGTTTTGTTTTGCTATTTCCATGATTTCGGGATATTTTCGGGTTATATAGGCATAGCCCGCTTCGCTGTGCGGAAGGCCGCATGCAGAGCAGTCCTTCACGCCACCCGCAATGAATTTGAAATTCCCGCCGCATTTATCGCCCAATGCATACAGCGGACAATAGCAGAAAAGGCAGTTGAAAAAACCGTTTTCAGGCAGTTTGTGGCAGGGAAAATACTCGCACCTGCTGTTTTGAAAATATGCAAAATACGGCTGACCGTAATTTTCTCGCTGCTCCGTTTCCGAACCGCTCGTGCTCATATCATTCACATTTTTTGTTTCATCCATGTTCAAAATAGCTCCTTATTGATAGAATCCGATATTCTGCAATGCGTTCCGTTTCAGCTTTCCGCAGCTTTTTCTGCATTCTGCATACTGTCAATGTATTCGCAGGCCGCAATCGCCGCAACACCGCCGTCCGCACCCGCTGTCACAAGCTGTCTTACGGATTTTGTTCTGCAATCCCCCGCTGCAAAAATCTCCGGTCTGGAAGTCTTGCAATCCTCGCCCGAACGGATAAAACCGCTCTCATCAAGCTTCACAAGCTCCGCAAACACACCGTTGTTCGGCGCAAACCCAACGGCTATGAATGCGCCGCTGACCGAAAGCTCCCTTTCCTCGCCCGTTTCGCGATTTTTAACAACGATTCCGGAAAGCTTGCCTTCCCCGATGAAGCGCGCAACGGTGCTGTTCAGAACCGGCTCAATGTTTGCGCAGGCAGCAAGTCCGTCCGCAACATGTTTTTCAGCACGAAATTTGCTGCGGCGGTGAATCAGATAAACCTTGCTGCAAATCTTTGAAAGGTATATCGCATCCTGAACGGCTGTGTTTCCTCCGCCGATGACCGCAACGGCTTTATCCTTAAAAAACGCACCGTCGCAAACTGCGCAAAATGATATTCCGCTGCCGATAAATTTCTGTTCGCCCTCCGCACCGGGCAATCTGTGTTTAAGTCCGGTGGCAATTATGAGCGTTCGTCCCGTAAATTCCTGATAATCGGTTCGAACCGTCACTGTTTTGTCCGCATTTTCGCTGACATCAACGACGGCACCGACTTCAACATCCGCACCGAGATTCATGACCTGTTCAACAAGCACTTCAACAAGCTCATTGCCGCTCATCGGGCGTGTGAACGGATAGTTTTCAACATGCGGGGAGAGCGTTATCTGTCCGCCGAATGCTTCTTTTTCAATAAGAAGCACGGATTTTCCTGCGCGACGCGCATAAACTGCGGCTGTCAACCCGGCAGGTCCCGCGCCTGCAATTATAATGTCATAAATATTTTGCTGCATTGGAAATCCCTCCGTTACATCAGTTTCTTCAGCGGTTCAAGTTCCAGTTTGTCGAAAGCTCTAAGCGCATTGTAAAGCTCCGCCGCAATAAGACGCATTCCTCCCACGGAATTGCTTTCGATATTGCAGGGCATGAGCGGATCGTGCAGGCTGCGGCGAACAAGGAACCAGCCGTTTCCGTGCGTTTCGTCCGCATTCACGCGGACTCCCTCGTAATTCGGCTGAACAATTTCAAATCCGGGAAGGTTTGAAAAATGCTTTTCCACAGTTTCCAATACGGCGGCGGTGTAATCCGCCGTGTCGTCAAGCAGCACATTGAGCCGCGCTTCCGCACTTTCGCAGGGTTCTTTAAGGTTTGCAATAAGTTCGTTCAAAGTCTTGCCTTCGCGCCGCGCTTCAACAAGCGCGACAAGCAGCTTTACAATTATGTATGCACCGTCATCAAGAAAATAGTTTTCGCGCAATGCACCGTGGCCGCTGGTCTCCATAGCGAGTATCGCATTAGCGAATATCGCATCAGCGAGTATCGCATTCGCGAATATCGCATTTTTTGCCGCTTCTTCCAAGGCAAGCAGGCGTTTCGCTTCGTTTATAACGTTGCGATAGCCGCGCTTGAACCTGTGGTGGCGGCAGCCGAGGGAGTTGATGAAATCCGTGAGTCCGGTTGATGTAATCGAATCCGTAACAACTGTTATCGGGCCGTACTGACGAACGAGAATCGCCGTCATAAGCGCAATCAGCCTGTTTCTGTCAAGCGCAATAACGCCGCCGTCGGAAGGGAGGACCGCGCCCGCTCTGTCAACATCGGTGTCGAAAATAATGCCGAAATCCGCACCCGTTTCCGTAACGGCATCGCATATGCTGCGCATTGCATCGGCATTTTCGGGATTGGGCTGATGATTCGGGAACCTTCCGTCCGGTTCAAGGAATCTGCTGCCCGTGATATCCGCACCCAACGGTTCAAGCAGCCGTTCGGCAAAGAACCCCCCCGCACCGTTGCCGGCATCAACAACGATTTTAAGGCCGCTGAAAGGTTTTTCATCTTTTGCACAGCCGAGGGCGGAAAGGATTTTTTCTTTAAGTCCGTTTACATAGGGCGTCATAACGTCAACCGTTCCGCATTGGCCGCGCTGCGCGGCAATCGGAAATGCGGCTTCTTCGGCGGACGCAAGAATTGCCGTAATATCGGCCTTTTCAAGCCCGCCCGCAATTGCGGTGAAAAATTTCATGCCGTTGCGTTCCATCGGCAGATGACTTGCCGTGACCATTATTCCGGCATCAAAATGCAGTTCGTTCACGCAGCACATAAACATTGCCGGAGTGCTTGCAAGGCCGCCGTCATAAGCATTTGCCCCGACGGAAGCAATGCCGTCCGCAAGCCAGACAGTGAGCTGTTCACCGCTCAGTCTTGAATCCCTGCCTATTGCAATACGCAGTTCGGAAGCGGGCTTATTTGCCCTGTCCGCAGCAAAAAGCGCAAATGCCGCGCCGATGCGCACAACGCTGTTCTGCGTTAAATTCACGGGCTTTCCGCCCTCGGTTTCAATCGCAACTCCGCGAATATCGCTTCCATTCTGAAGTTTTTTAAAGTCAGTCATGCCATTCCTCACATTTCATTCGGGCTGTTTTCTTGCGGTACAACAAACAGGGCAGCCGCATAACCGCCCGTTTGCAAATTCCAAAAATCAAATCAATCTTATCAGGCTTCGAAATAGTCGCCCCTGCGGTAATCATACAGCGCATTCACAAAGCCCTTGTCGATATTGTCAAGCACCTTGCCCGTGCCGATTGCAACGCAGGAAATGGGATCCTCCGCAACATAGCAGGGAACCTTCGTGTGTTCGGCAACGAATTTATCCATGCCGTAAAGCAGTGCGCCGCCGCCCGTGAGGCAAATGCCGTTTTCCGCAATGTCGCTTGCAAGTTCCGGCGGAGTTTTTTCAAAAAGGTTTCGAACCGTTTCAAGGATATTCTGAAGAGGTTCTTCAAGCGCATCGATCATTTCGTTTGAGCCGATCGTTATCGCCTGCGGCAGACCGGAAATCAGGTTGCGGCCTTTAACGTCGATAAATACCTGTTCCTTGCGCGGATAAGCCGAGCCGATGCGAATTTTCATCTCCTCTGCGGTGCGCTCACCGATAAGAAGGTTGTGCTTTTTGCGCATATAACGAACGATGGATTCATCAAACCTGTCGCCCGCAACTTTTATTGATTCACTGAGAACCGAACCGCCGAGAGAGATTATCGCAACGTCGGTTGTTCCGCCGCCGATATCAACGACCATGTTGCCGCGCGGCTGGGAAATGTCTATCCCTGCACCGATTGCGGCGGCGATGGGTTCTTCAATAAGGTAGGTGTGGCGCGCGCCCGCCTCCTCGGTCGCCTCGATTACGGAACGCTTTTCGACTTCCGTAACGCCGGACGGAACGCACACAACCACGCGGGGTTTAAAGAAAATGCGTGTGCCGACGACCTTTTTGAGGAAGTGGCGCAGCAGTCTTTCCGTAATGTCGAAATTGGAAATAACGCCGTCGCGAAGCGGACGTATCGCAACGATATTGCCCGGAGTCCTTCCGAGCATACGGCGCGCTTCCTCGCCGACAGCATAAATCTTGCCCGTTATTTTTTCAACCGCAACAACGGAGGGTTCACGCAGCACGATACCCTTGTTTTTTACATATACCAATACGCTGGAGGTACCGAGATCGATACCGACATCGTTGAATTCAAACATACCCATTATTTTTAACTCCTAACAAAACCCGAAGTCGGGGGAAGTTCATTGTAGTTACAGCTCTTCAGGGAGTTCCCATGCTCATACATCATTGCAAAACAGCAAATGAAGTTTGAGCGCAAAAATACCCATATGCTATTATTTTAACATTAATCAACGTTCCAATACAATAGTGAATGCGGCTTTTTTTTAAAAAAATTTAAACATTTTTCGATATAATCGGTAAGTATTGCAAATTCGGCGAATATGCTTTTGCAAGGGGTGCAAATCCTGCTTTCGATTTCGTCTTCCCCCTGTTCTAAACAGCTTGGAAAGGATGCTCATAATGATTTTCACCTTCAGACCCTGCAACAGGCGTGCACATTACAGAAAGCGCAGAGTTCCGCGCTTTATCGTGTCGCTGCTGCTCTCACTGCTCTGCATAACCGCCGTTGTTGTGCTGCTGCTGCTTGCCCCGCAATGGGTGTTGATACTGATAATTGCCGTGCTGATGTTCTGCATCTGTTTTATCTCACGCTGAACTTCGGCTGCATTTTTAAAGCCCTGTACCGAATATTCGGCAGTCGGCGGAACACGAAAACCCAACCGTTGATACCGAACAATCAACAAGCGGCTCGCAGCTGTTTCCCCGTTTCAAAGTCAAAAAACAAAACGAGCGGAGGCACGGCTTCC
>OOIG01002336.1_pt1 | contig 12803 bp, 13 predicted proteins | sample 1692091 | NCBI WGS metagenome assembly OOIG01 (sample SAMN06348188, study PRJEB24527) | human gut metagenome | biome: human gut; feature: ankylosing spondylitis patient; material: feces | host: Homo sapiens | place: China | collected 2015-10
TAAAATTGTTCATGCTGATGGTTGCAGCCATACTCTTCACTGCTTGTAGTGATGAAGAAACCTACAACACAGATGCAACTACTGCCGTGGAGTTTGAAAAAACTACAATGACAGTAAAGGAGAACGAGGGACTGATTAAGCTCCCTGTTAAGATTACCGGAAAGCGTAATGGTATGATTCGTCTCACCATCAAGGCAGAGGGCGTTGATGGTGGCAGCGAGGCAGCAGCTAAGGAGAGTGTTAATGGCTCTGAGGGCGACTATTCAATCACAACCAAGACTCTTGTTGTGAAGACCGACACTATCACAAGTGAGGTTATGAACTTCGAGATGAAGGTGCTTGACGATAAGATTATTAATAGCGACCGCAAGGTGCGCTTCACACTCAGCGTTGAAGGCGCAAAGTTGGGCGCTAAGAGTACTCTTGACGTGAAAATCGAGAACGATGAGCGTACAATTTATGACCTCATTGCTGGTGATTGGTTGATGAGTTACTCTGAGGTGCAGTTTGATAAAGAAGGCAAACCGTTGATGAATGAAGACGGAACTCCGGTTGTGAAGGATTACACGGCTGACGTTACATTGTCTGTTATTTCTGATGATGACTCACCACTTCGTGGTAAGCAGGTACTTGCTTATACTTCTAAGTTCTATTTCGCTTTGACAAAAAGTGAAGTGCCGTTGTCATGGAGCTTCAACTACTCGTATGATGAGGCTGCAAAGAATGGTCAGCTTAATTTCAACTGTACATCTAAGGAAACTGTTTACTCAGTTCAGGGCTATGAATTCTCTTGGCAGGTAGTAAAGAATGACAAGTTGGCTGATGGTGAGATTAAGGGTAAGTTCACTGTTGATGAGAACAATGTTGTTTCAAAGGAGATAACATTCAATCCTAATGATGCACTCTATATCTCTGCTTCGAACATGTTCGTTCCCTATGTTAACCTCAAGCTTCAGAGAAAATAAGACTTAAACTCGTTATTGTGATTTACACATAACATAAACTCATAGGGCGGATTGTCGGGGTTTTAATGACTCCGTCAATCCGCTTCGTGTTTTTTTTTAAATCAATTCAAAGATATGACAAAGAAATTTATCGCAATTGCTCTCCTTGCTTCAGCCGCACTGCAAGTTTCGGCTGCAGAGCGCTCGGAGGCTCAGATACGTCAGGCAGCCGCTGCTGCGCTTGCGAAGATGCCTTCTGCAATGCACAAGGTGCGCTCGGCTCAGCCTTTGCGCATACTTGCAAAGAACACACAGCTCACAGTTGTTGGCTACGAAAACGGTGGCTTCGCCATTGTTGCTAATGACGATCAGTTCAAACCCGTGTTTGGCTACTCTGAGACACAGTTTACAACAAATAATAACCCTGGCTTCGATTGGTATATGACAACGCTGAACGCTTCGCTCGAACGTGCAAAGCAGCAGGGACGTAAACTGGAAGAAGCCAAACCGTCGCCTGAATACGCAGCAAGCGTAGGCGAATTGCTTACCACACGTTGGGGACAGGATACTCCATACAACAATATGACTCCGCTCTACACCGACAAGAAGACGGGCAAAAAGAAGCATTATGTTACGGGATGTGTGTCTACCGCGATGTCTATGATTTTGCACTATTTCAAGTATCCGGTGCATGGTGAGGGCGATGTTCGTTACGACTTTGCACCTGGTTCAGGTGAACCGTCACAGACTCTTGAGGCTGACTTTAGCAACACTACTTATCAGTGGGATAAGATGCTCAACGAATACAAGGATGGCTCTTATACCGAAGAGCAGGCTAATGCTGTAGCTACTATCATGAAGCACTGTGGTTATGCCGTGAGTATGCAGTACACAATCAGCGGTTCGGGTGCTTTCATCTATGAGTCGTGCCGTGCGCTACGCAAGTACTTCGGCTTTAATAAGCACATAAAGTGCTATAATCGTTCGTTCTTCAATGTAGAAGAGTGGATGAATATTGTTTATCGCGAGCTCAACGACAAGTGTCCAGTGCTTTATGGTGGTCAGAGTAATACTACTGGTGGTCACTGTTTCATTCTTGATGGTTACAATGAGGATGGCGATGTGCATGTCAACTGGGGATGGAACGGTGACCAGAATGGATATTTTGATATCGCAGGTCTCAATGGTTTCAGCGACGGACAGCAGATGGTAGAGATGCGTACTGCAACTGATAAACGTTATCAGGGCTCTGTACGCTCGCTCATTTGCATGAGTGGAAAACTGGATATGACCTATGATGAGAAGACTATCACCGCAAGCTTGGATGGTTATTTGATTAATACCGATATTGATCCATTCTCGGGCTATATTCAGCTTAGAGCTATCAATATCAAAACAGGTAAAGCTTATCTCCTAAAGAAAGGACAGCGACTGGATGGTCAGGATACAAGTAAGGGATTCTGGATAGATGACATTACTGGTTCTGTAGCAGCACTCCCTGCCGGCGAATATCGCGTGTTCCTTGCTGCTAAGGACGACGAAGAAGAGACATGGCAGCCAATTCGTAGCCATGAGGTAGACCATAATAGCTATATCTTGGTTATCAATGAAAACCGTGAGATAGAGTCGCTTGAGTTGGATAGCGATAGTAGTTGGACTGGTATTGAGAGTGTAGTGACAAGTGGTAACACTACATCTGCTGTGCGTGGTGTCTACTCGCTCGACGGACGCTATCTTGGCAACGATGTGTCGAAGCTCGGTAAGGGACTCTACATCGTTAATGGCGAGAAGGTTGTGAAGTAAACAGTTTAGTTCACATTATATAAAGCAAATGCTTAACCGGCAAAACGCTGGTTAAGCATTTGCTTTTTTGTTAATCAGTCTTGTTGCTTGCTCGTTCTTCTATTCTTCCACTACATTCTTCTGTATTTCCATATTGTTAAGCCTCCTTTTGAAAAAATATATTATCGTTTTTTTTGTCTTTTCCTATTTTTAGCGTATTTTTGCATAATCATATAGGCTGCACGCAGCAGTCTTGCTAAATACAATGCTTATGCAAACAAGATGTCACCTTTCGGTAATCGCCCACAAGTTGGCGGAAAAATACGGCGAACGTCCCGCGTTCACCTATAAAAGCTTTGGCTCTTCTGTTTGGAAGAAGACCAGTTACAACCGCTTCTCACAGTTGGTAAAGCAAGCGAGCAACGCTCTGCTCAACCTTGGTGCGAAGCCGCATGACAAGATTGCTGTGTTCTCGCAGAATTGTCTGCAGTACCTCATTACCGACTTCGGTGCCTATGGCGTGAAGCTTGTCTCTATCCCGTTCTATGCAACAGCCTCTGAGCAGCAGATACAATATATGATTAACGATGCACAGGTGCGCTTCATCTTTGTCGGCGAGCAGGAGCAGTACGACAAGGCACACCGCATATTCGCACTCTGCCATACGCTGGAGCGCATCATCATCTTCGACCGCTCTGTGCGCATCTCTACACACGACCCCGCAGCACTCTACTTCGACGACTTCCTGAAGCACGGCGAAGGCTTGCCGCGCCAGTCGGAAGTGGAGCAGCTGTATAACGAGGCATCGATGGACGACCTCTGCAACATCCTCTACACATCCGGCACGACCGGCGACTCAAAGGGTGTCATGCTCACATACGGTCAGTACGATGCAGCACTCACAGCTAATGCCGCTGTGGTAGACATCAGCGATAAAGACCGCACAATGCAGTTTCTGCCAGTCACGCACATCTTCGAGCGTGGCTTCACATACCTCAGCTTCTCGGTCGGAGCACACATTATCATCAATACCGACCCGCACGAGGTACAGCAGGCGATGCGCGAGACACATCCGACGTGTATGTCGGCAGTGCCGCGCTTCTGGGAGAAGGTGTATCAGGCAGTGCTGGAGAAGATAGAAAGTGCAGGTCCGCTGCAGCAGAAACTCTTCCGTCATGCGCTTGAGGTGGGACGTCGCTACAACGTCGACTGCAAGAGCCGTCGCAAGTGTCCGTCGCCATGGCTTGCTATGGAGTACAAACTCGTTGACAAGACAATTCTGCGACTCGTTCGCAAGCAGCTCGGCTTGGAGAATAGTAATATATTCCCAACAGCAGGTGCACGTGTTGCACCGGAGGTGGAACGCTTCGTTCACTCCGTAGGCATCAACATGGTTGTGGGCTACGGCCTCACCGAGAGCCTTGCCACCGTGTCGTGCGACCGCAGCGACAAGCCATACACAATCGGCGGTGTGGGCTATCCGATTCCGGGCATCGACGTGAAGATAGGCGACAACGACGAGGTGCTCCTCAAGGGTCCGACCATCACTAAGGGTTACTATCACCGCGACGCAGCCAATAAGGAGGCATTCACCGAAGATGGTTACTTCCGCACAGGCGACGCTGGATACATAAAGGACGGAGAGCTCTTCCTCACCGACCGTATCAAGGACCTCTTCAAGACATCCAACGGCAAGTATGTGGCACCACAACTCGTGGAGTCGCTCATCCTCGTAGACAAGTATATCGATCAGGTGGCAGTGGTTGCCAACGAGCGCAAGTTCGTATCGGCACTCATCGTGCCCGAGTTCCGACTCGTAGAGGAGTGGGCAAAGGAGCGCGGTGTCGAGTTTAGCTCACGCGAAGACCTCTGTGCCAACGAGCGTGTCAACAAGATGATACTCGCACGCATACAGACCTTGCAACAGCAGCTCGCACACTACGAGCAGGTGAAGCGCATCACACTCATCCCACACCACTTCTCGTTGGAGTCGGGCGAGCTCACCAATACGCTAAAGATACGCCGCCCCGTGGTGTACAAAAACTACAAGCAGGAAATAGAAAAAATGTACGAAGAATAATGATCACTTCCGACCAACAGAAAGATGTGCTTGAGCGCACCGATGCCCTCAAGCACTATCTTAATATAGACCAGAAGAAAGTAGAATACGAAGAAGAACAGCTCCGCACGCAGGCTCCCGACTTTTGGGAAGACCCGAAGCGTGCTGAGGAACAGATGAAGAAGGTGAAGACGCTGGAGCGTTGGATAAAAGGCTACGCTGGTGTGCGTCAGCTTGCCGATGAACTGCAGCTCGCCTTCGACTTCTATAAGGATGAACTCGTCACCGAAAAGGAGGTGGACGACGATTATGCCAAAGCCATCGCTGCCATCGAAGACCTCGAACTGATGAACATGCTGCGCCAGAAGGAAGACCCTATGGACTGCGTGATGAAGATTAATTCAGGTGCAGGTGGCACGGAAAGTCAGGATTGGGCGCAGATGCTCATGCGTATGTATATGCGCTGGGCTGAGGCTCACGGACATAAGGTGACAATCAGCAACCTTCAAGAGGGCGATGAGGCAGGCATCAAGAGCGTTACGATGGAGATAGAAGGCGGCGAGTATGCCTACGGTTTCCTCAAGAGTGAGAACGGAGTGCACCGCCTCGTGCGTGTGTCGCCGTTCAACGCGCAGGGCAAGCGCATGACATCGTTCGCTTCGGTGTTCGTGTCACCACTTGTCGACGACACCATAGAAGTATATGTCGATCCGTCGAAGGTTAGTTGGGACCTCTTCCGCTCAGGCGGTGCAGGCGGTCAGAACGTGAACAAGGTAGAGACGGGTGTACGCCTGCGCTACCAGTACACCGACCCCGATACCGGTGAGGAAGAAGAAATCCTCATCGAGAACACCGAAAGCCGTAAACAGCTCGAGAACCGCAACAACGCTATGCGCCTCCTCAAGTCGCAGCTCTACGACCGCGCCATGAAGAAACGTCTTGAGGCGCAAGCTAAGATAGAGGCAGGCAAGAAGAAGATAGAGTGGGGCAGTCAGATACGCAGCTACGTCTTCGATGACCGCCGCGTGAAGGACCACCGCACCAACTATCAGACCACCGACGTCGACGGCGTGATGGATGGCAAGATAGACGGCTTCATCAAGGCGTATCTTATGGAGTTCCCCGTGAGTGAGGAGGAATAAGAGATGATGCTATAGAGATTCTGTAGGTTAGATATGTTATAGAAGCTATAGAAGCTATAGATCTTCTAGATCTTCTAGATTTTCTAGAAATTCTAGAAGAGAAAAGACAAAACAATCAATTAAAAATCAAAATAACTATGAGCCAGAAAAGTAATATTCGTCGCGCAAAGTATGCGGCAGAGCAAGAGAAGAAAGCAAAGAAGGTTATCAAGGGCATCATTTGGACGCTTGTTGTGCTTACCGCAGCGTTCATCGTTTGGTCGTTAACCCAGGTATAATAGAACACAAAATATGAGTGGATTAGAAATTGAACGTAAGTTCCTCATACGTAAAGGCAGCGACTTCAAGTCGGCTGCCTTTTCTCATAGCCATATCAAACAGGGATACATGCCCTGCCAGACGGCTACCGTGCGTGTCCGCACTCGCGACGACCGCTCCTGGCTCACCATCAAGAGTCACAGCGACCGTGCCGGACTCTCGCGCTACGAGTTTGAGAAGGAGATAACGAACGATGAGGCGGAGCATCTCTTCGAGCTCTGCCGCGGCGGAGTGATAGACAAGTGTCGCTGGCTCGTGAAGTCGCCCGATGCACGCCACACGTTCGAGGTAGACGAGTTCTTTGGCGACAACGCTGGACTTGTGGTTGCAGAGGTGGAACTCGCCTCGGAGGATGAACCCTTTGCAAAGCCCAGCTTCATCGGTGAGGAGGTGACGGGCGACCGCCGCTATTACAACTCACAACTGCTCGTACACCCGTATAAAGAGTGGTAGTATATGTGGCTGCGTGGGTATGGCAGGGATGCCATACCCTCCTAAGTTGGCTTAGAAGTTCTTTTCAAGAAACTTCACCAGTCCCCAACGCACAGAGCGCAGTCCAAACTGCTCGGTGTGAATGTCCTCCGGCTTAATCCACATACACTCTGCAGCATCGTCGTTGGCGGCGAGCACCGTCTCATCCTCGATGTCGCACTCGTAGAACATGTCGAGCGTAGGCAGTTCGATGCCACTATAACGATAGACGTTGGGCAGCGAGAAGAGGTAGTGCACGGCAGTGACATTTAGTCCGGTCTCCTCCATCACCTCGCGCTTCACGCCCTCCTCCGATGTCTCACCAATTTCGGTAAATCCGCCAGGGAGATCGAGTGTACCCTTTGCAGGCTCCTGCTTGCGCAGAGTGACGAGTATTTCGCCCTCGCTGTTCTTGATGATTGCTACGTTGGCTGCACTGGGATTCATAAAATACTCGAATCCGCAATTCTCACATTTCTTACTTCTCACACCATTCTCTACAAAATGATGGCTGCCACAACGTGGACAGTACTCGAACTTCTCTAATGGATGCATTTCTGTTACTATTAATTAATGATTACAAAAGCACTTTTATGTACTGCAATATTACAAAAAAAGTGCTACCTTTGCAAATAAATATTCTAAAAACCAACTTTTGTAACAGAAATGAAATACTTCGCATACCCGATGCGCGGTTCTATGCTTGCGCTCAAGACCATACTTCTCTCAGTGTTTTGCCTTATTCTCGCTGCGCCTGCTCTCGCACAGCGCGCGTTCGACGTGCAACTTTGGCAGAAGAAAGCCCCAAACAGCAACGCCTTGGGCGATACCGCATACGTGAAGGTGTTCCTTCCGGAGGAGAAGCGTGCCACGGGGCGCGCTGTTGTCATCTGCCCTGGTGGAGGCTACGAGAGTCTGTCGATGGGGCATGAAGGCACCGACTGGGCTCCGTTCTTTAACGACCAAGGCATAGCAGCCATCGTGCTTCACTATCGTATGCCTGCAGGCAATCCGAATGTGCCCGTTAGTGATGCTGAGGAGGCACTGCGCCTGGTGCGTGCCAATGCCGAGGCATGGCATATTGATAAGGACAACGTGGGCGTGATGGGATTTTCGGCAGGCGGACACCTCGCCTCTACGGTAGCCACACTCTCTAAGGACGAGGCTAAGCCCAACTTCCAGATACTCTTCTATCCAGTGATTACGATGCTCGATGGCTATTGTCATCAAGGCTCGCGTAAGAACCTGCTCGGCGAGCGTCCACGCAAGAAGGATGAACAGAAATACTGCACCGACCTTCAGGTGACACGCCTCACACCGCGCGCTTTCATCGCCCTCTCCGACGATGATCATGTGGTGCAACCGATGAATGGCGTCAACTACTACGCTGAGCTTTATCGTCACGACGTTCCAGCGTCGCTACATGTGTATCCTGGTGGCGGACATGGCTACGGCTTGCGCACCAGCTTTCGCTATCACATCGAGATGCTGCTCGATCTGAAAGCGTGGTTACAAAGCTTCTAAATATTGTCAATAAACGAAGTCATTCTGCTTATTTTCCGAAAATAATGCGTAAGTTTGCATATTAAAACAAGCAAACAAGCAATACAACGATGAATATTATGACAGGATACCTCGGTGCTACCGAAGGAGAAGTGCTGATCAATGGACATGATATTCTGAAAGAACCTGAGGAGGCGAAAAAGCAGATTGGTTATCTGCCGGAATTACCACCGCTGTATATGGAGATGACAGTTCGTGAATATCTGGAATTTGTAGCGGAGTTGAAAGGAATCGCTAAGAAGAAAAGAGAAGAGTCTATCAATGAAGTAGAGAAGATGGTGAAGATCTGGGAAGTGGAAAACCGTCTGATCAAGAATCTGTCAAAAGGATACCGTCAGAGAGTCGGACTGGCACACCTGCCAGCCATCCATTTTCGGCATCATCACATCGGCTACAAGTACATCCGGATGAAGTTCGAAGAATTCTTGAGTCAGTAGATGGAATTCGAAGCATTTCTACAAAGCATCTGGAAAATGGAATCACATGGGCTCAGATTCAGGAGAAGAAAAATACAGATGTACGTGAAAAAGTATTTCAGGCATTTGCACAGAATCATCAGCCGCTGCTGAAACTGAATCCGCTGCAGGTAAGTCTTGAAGATGTCTTTATGGAACTGACGCAGAGCGACAGGGCAGCAGAAGAATATGCAGAAAAGGCGAAGAAGAAGGAAACGGAGGACATGAAAGATGCTGGCGATTTATAAAAGAGAAGTACGCTCCTATTTTCAGTCTATGGTGGGATGCGTGTTTGTTGCATTTCTTATTGCATTTACAGGAATCTACTTTATGGCATATAACCTGACAGCCGGATATCCATACTTTTCCTATACGCTTTCAGGTACACTGATCGTATTTATCGTAGGGATTCCGCTGATCACGATGCGCAGTTTTTCAGAAGAGCGTAAAAATAAGACGGATCAGCTGCTTCTGACAGCTCCGGTCAGTCTGTGGAAGGTTGTGCTTGGAAAATATCTTGCAATGGTAACGGTAATTGGGATCCCGAATGTGATCTTCTGTGCATTCCCATTGATCATTAAGGCACAGGGAACGGCATATCTGAAAGTAGATTACATATCCATCGGGGTATTCTTCCTGTTGGGCTGTGTATATGCGGCAATCGGCATGTTCCTGTCTGCTCTGACAGAAAGTCAGATGATCGCATTTATCAGTACATTTGGTATTCTGCTTATCTTGTATCTTTGGAATGGAATTCTTTCTATGCTTCCAAGTAGTGCGGTCAGCGGATTGGTCGGTGTAATTATTATTCTGACTCTGATTGTTGTTTATATTTATCAGATGACAGGAAATATAGTGATTGCCGGTGTGATCGAAGCAGCTGGTGTGATCGCCGGTGTGGTCGTGTACTTTGTGAAATCAAGTCTTTATGAAAACCTGCTGACAAAGATGCTTGGAAGACTGGCACTTGTAGATGTATTTACGGATATCACTTCGAACAGTATTGTAGATATAACAGGAATTGCGCTGTATCTTTCACTGATCGTAGTCTTTGTGTTCCTGACAGTACAGGCAATCCAGAAGAGACGTTGGAATTAGGAGGGCATGAAAGTGGATAGAAGAAAGAAAACAACAGGAAAGATCAAAGGGATGTTCCACACCTCCGGTACAAAGCACGGATCTTACAGTGTGGGGCTGACAGTACTTGTAATCGCGATTGTTATTGTGTTCAATCTGGTAATCGGACAGATCCCGGAAGCTTATCGCAATCTGGATATGAGCAGTACAAAGATTTATGAAATTTCAGATACAACAAAGGATCTGCTGAGCGGATTGAATGATAAAGTCGATATGAAAGTTCTTGCGGTAAAGAAAGACACGGATGATAGGATTAAGACATTTATCAGTAAATATGCAGCACTTTCAGATAAGATCAATGTTGAGTGGATCGATCCGGTTCTGCATCCGTCAGCATTGACAGAGTATAATGCATCCGAAAATACAATTGTTGTATCTTGTGAAGCAACAGGAAAGACAACAACTATTTCTTTTGACAAGATTCTTGTTATGGATATGTCTTCCTATTATTATTCAGGAAATGCATCTTATTCAGAATTTGACGGAGATGGCCAGTTGACAAGTGCGGTGAATTATGTGACAAGTGATGTGCAGAAGACAATCTATAAAGTAAGCGGGCATGGAGAGGCGGAACTGTCATCTACAGTTACAGATTTGATGAGTAAAAATAATTACACGCTGACAGAACTGAACCTTCTGATGGCAGATTCCATTCCGGATGATTGTGATCTTCTGCTTATGAATGCACCGACGAATGACCTTTCAGAAAATGAAGTGACACTTCTGACAAATTATCTGGCAGCAGGCGGAAAAGTGATGTGTCTGCTTGGGGATACCTCTCTGACGGATTTCCCAAATCTGGCAAGCGTGCTGAAGGTGTATGGAATTGAAGGTGCAGATGGTTATATTGCGGATCCGACAAGATGTTATCAGAACCAGCCATATTATATCTTCCCACAGTTGAATGTATCCGGTGATCTTGCGAACGGAATCAGTTCTCAGATGGTGCTTTTGACGAATGCACAAGGAATGACATTGACAGATCCGACACGAGATACAATAACAACAAGTGCATTTATGGAGACATCGGAAAATGGATACGCAGTAACAGAGTCCGAACAGAAACAGGGGACGTATGAACTTGGAGTTGTTGCGACAGAGACAATTTCTTCGGGAGATGATTCTTCTTCGGATAGTTCAGATGCCGAGGCAACAGATACAACAACTGATGATAGTGAAAGTACGGAAGATTCTGAGAAAAGCAGTACAACAGAAGCCCGTCTGACTGTGATCTCCGCAGGAAGCCTGATCGACAAGAATATTACAGATGCATTTTCACAACTTGAGAATGCACAGATCTTTATGAATGCAGTAAGTGCAAACTTTGACGGAGTGCAGAATCTTTCTATTGAGGCAAAGAGTCTTGGAACAGAGTATAATACGATACAGCATGCCGGTCTGTTCAGCCTTCTTGTAATCTTTGGAATCCCGGCAGTGATTCTGATCGCCGGATTCAGCGTATGGTTCAGAAGAAGAAAAGCTTAAGGAGGAAGAAATCAGAATGAAGAAAAAGAAAGGACCATTGATTTTAATCTGTGTTCTGGTGTTGCTCCTGATCCTCTATTTTGTCTTAAGCACATGGAATAAGAAGCAGGATTCCAAGGAAGAAGAAACGGTGAAAGTGACAGACCTGAAGACCTCAAAGATTACCGGAGTGAAATATGACTTAGGAACAGGTGAAATGAATTTTGAGAAAGATGGAGATACCTGGTACTATACTGCAGATAAAGATTTTCCATTGCGTCAGAGTTATCCGAAGACAGTAGCGGATGCCATGGGACAGTTGAATGCGGATCGAGAACTTGAGGATGCGGATGCACTGGAAGAATATGGATTAGATCATCCGACTTATACGGTTACACTGACAGATGAAGCTGGAACTATGACAACGATCAAGGTTGGGAATGCGACCGGAAATGATTATTATGCGACAGTGGACGATACGGAAAAGGTTTATACAATTCCGGCGACTTCATTGGATGATATCCAGACAGAACTGGATCAGATCGCTCAGCTGGATACTTATCCAAGTATCGGAAGTGGAAACCTGAAAAAAGAAGTGATCACACAGAACGGTGAGACAACAACCTATGATTCCGAAAATGAGGATCAGGCAGAAGATGTTGCGGCAGTAGCCGGAGGACTTGGTGCAGCAACGCTGTCAGAGGTAGCGGATTATTCTGTAGATGATGCGGATCTTACAGGGTATGGTCTGGATAAGACTTCCAAAATCACAGTAGAAGTTACTTATACAAGTGATGCTGAAGATCAGACAATGACGCTTTACATCGGAGGAGAAAATGGAAGTGGAGACAGATATGTCAGGATTAATGATTCCAGGATTGTGTACCTGATCTCAGATGAAATCTGTAATAATATATTGAATCAATAAAGAATGGTAACTGTTCGGAGAAAACGAAGAAAATTCGCTGTATTTCCTCTGGACGGTTACCACATTTTATATTTATTTAATTGACTTTTGAATGAAAACAGCGCAGAATATAGCACATATCATTTTAGTAGGAAACTCAACGGAAGAGCACACGATAAGTTACAGATATCGTGAAAATAATGTGTGTAGACAGAGTTATTGAGAAAGAAGGATTTTGTATGAAAGAAAAATTTTTACGTTTTATGCAGGGAAGGTATGGCGTGGATCAGTTTTCTAAAGCGCTGCTCATTGCAGGATTGGTAGTAGTGCTCCTGTCTTCTTTTTTTACAGGGAAAGGAGTGGGGACGCTATTTTATTTCCTTGGATGGGTATTGATCATTTATTGTTATTTCCGGGTCTTTTCCAGAAATATATCGAAAAGGTATGCAGAAAATCAGAAGTATCTTGCGAAGACTTATAAATTCAGAACCTATATTCAGCAGCAGAAGAACAGTTTGGCACAGAGAAAGATATATCATATCTATAAGTGCCCGGGATGCA
>OOIG01002344.1_pt1 | contig 12750 bp, 10 predicted proteins | sample 1692091 | NCBI WGS metagenome assembly OOIG01 (sample SAMN06348188, study PRJEB24527) | human gut metagenome | biome: human gut; feature: ankylosing spondylitis patient; material: feces | host: Homo sapiens | place: China | collected 2015-10
CACCGAACCCGCCGTCAAGGGCGACACGTCCGGCAAGGTGATGAAGCCCGCCCGTCTGGCCACCGGCTTCACCCTCGACGTTCCCGCTTTCGTGAACACGGGCGACAAGATCGAAATCGATACCCGTACGAACGAATACCGCAGCCGCATCAAGTAATTTTTGCTTGAACTGCTCGCCAAACGCCAGATAGGTTTGTGCCATCTGGCGTTTTTTTTTGGAATTTTCTTGTAATTTCAAAAAGAAAGAGAGCTAAGATTGGAGCTGTTTAGATGAAAGATCGCTCGGTACTGGAAATATCGTGGTACCGTCTTAGCAAATGCTTTCTGTGATCACCTATTCCGCTTACAACACCAATCAAGGAAAAGCAATGTTTACCCCCCCCTCGTTCAGTCAATAGTTACTAAAAATTCTGTTACCACCTCGACTCACCAACCTCGATCTCTCGTTAGTTCCGTAGTTTTTCTTGCTCTGATCACACTGAGTTCTGGCTCCTATGCTGAAACTTTGATTTGGGGGCAAGATACTCGTCCTTCGACTAAGCCCTACACCACAACTAAAGGGGTGTACGTTAACGATGGTTCTTTTGCCGTCAGCTGGGCAAACTCAGAACTCACAATTGATGCCGATCTCGTCAAGATTAAGGCGCAATATCAAGCTCTCAAGGCATCCCAAAAAAGCGCTAACGTTACAATCCTCAGTAACAGTAGTATCACGCTGGAAGCTGGGTCTGAAATCCAAGCTGAAAAAAATCCTTCAGGAATCTATCTTGAATTAGGAGCAACTGCAAAACTTGACGGCACTGATATTGACATTCGGGCAATCGGCACTGATAACGTTACTGCAAGGGGTATCTTCCTCACTCAACAAAAAAATTTTGAGTCCCTGCATTCCAAGGTTGAAATAGGCTCGGAAAACACACAGAAAATCACCATTTCTGCAACCGGAAATGCAAATAGCTATGGCATCTCAAACATTGGCGGAGCCGTCACACTTACAGCCAATGAAGTTACCATCAATTCCTCCGGTATCGGCATCCACGTCGGAAACAACACGGAATCTTCGACAATTCCCGAAGATACTGCCAAAACCGTAATCAACGCTAATCGCACCACAATCAATGCCGATGGATACGGCATTCTGTCTTTTTCCAATGGGGTAACAGAAATCTCCGGAGATCTGGAAGTCAACGCGCCAATTGCCATCGCCGCACGAGGTCACTCCTCTACTTCCATTAACGCCAATGGTGATGCAACGGTTGTCATCAACGGAGACATCAGTTTCGAAACTCCCGGTAGTGCCCACAACAGCGGCAATGTCATTGATGCCGACATTTCGTTGAACCTTTCCGGAGAAGCATCTTCGTGGACTGGAAATGTAACCAAAGAAGTGCCTAAAGGCCATTCAGAAGAAGACTCTACCGTTTCCGGGCTCAAGGTAGCATTGAGCAATGGCGCTCAATGGAATCCCACCAAGATCAATACAGCCAATTCCGATTACGATGGCACTACGCTAGTCAAATCGGCTGAAAAACTGAATCACCTCACCTTGAATCAAGGTGTGATCAACATCCAAAACACCGATCAAACAGTAGAGGTGGAAGAAATTTCCGGAACCGGAGGCACGATCAATCTTAAGACTGCAATCAATCAAGAACACGGCACGATAACCTCCGGAAAATTTGTTGCAGAATCAGTAAATACATCAGATGGTACGCCGACGCTATCCGTAAACTTCACCGACGTAACCTCGGATAAAGTGGGGCCCGAGGCATTCGCAGCACTGGCCGATAGCGTCTCTGCGGATGGCGCCACCCAAATTCGAACAATCGCCCAAGGCGCCGTAAAAGGTGCCCTAGTCGAAACAATTGACCAGAACGGAAACTCACTGGGAGTCACTCAATACCAGAACACTCGATTGGGCGCATACGGTTCAATTGCTGCGCTGGGTGTTTTGCAATGGCGTCATGACATGAATGACCTGACGAAACGTATGGGAGAGCTCCGTACAAGTCCTGCAAGTGTCGGCACTTGGGCTCGCTTGTACGGATCCGAGCAGGAATACGGTAAACAAAGTGTCACCGCCAAAAACACCTCCATTCAAGTCGGTGCAGACTACGATGTCGGTGCAGGTTGGAAAGTGGGCGCTGCCTTCACTTATACGGATGGCTCCGCAACTTATGACTTAGGCAATTCCGACAATAAATCCTATGGCCTAGCCTTGTACGGCTCATGGTTTGCCGAAAACGGGCAATTTGTTGATTTGATCGCCAAATACAGTCGTCTTGACACTGACTTTAACCTGGAAGGCATGGACGGATCGTTCGACAACAATGCATACAGTTTCAGTGTCGAGTATGGTTGGAACTTTAGGTTAGGCGATCTCGCATTTATTGAGCCTCAGGCTGAACTCACCTACGGTATGGTCAGCGGAGACACCTTTGACACGAACAATGACGTTCGCATCGAACAAGACGATTTTGAGTCCCTTGTCGGTCGCATTGGCGTGCGTTCTGGTTTTGTGTTCCCCGAGAACAAAGGTACTATCTACGCTCGAGTTTCTGTGTTGCACGACTTCAAAGGTGATCTGGATTCCAATGCTTATTTGATCTCAGATAGTCGCGTTTCCGATCCAGTGCATGATGATCTTGGCGGTACGTGGTACGAATTCGGAATCGGGGCAAACTTCAACCTGACCGATCGTACGTATACCTACGTAGATTTGGAGAAAAATACGGGAGGCGAAGTCAAAGAAAACTGGCGCTGGAACATCGGTTTACGCCATGTTTGGTAATTTTCTGACGATTCGGCAATAGTTCGAGGTAATGATGTCTCGAAATTGACACTGATCGTTCTCTGCGAAATTCCCATATCGTTCAATCCTACTAAGGATTAGGATGATATGGGATTCGTTTCTGCAACCGACGCAACTATCCCATGGCCTCTTTTTAACGACTAAACTTCCTGGTTGGTTCTGCCATCGATAAAGTTGCAAAACAAATGATTTCCAGCCAAAGTACGCAACGCCCCATGCGGCGCAAAGATCGAGAGCTCTCGCGTGAAGAAGCGCTCACCGTCATCAGGCACACGCCGCACTGCGTCATTGCGACAGTCGACGAATTCGGCACGCCCTATGCCACGCCGATCACGGCTGTGCTTTTTGAAGGCGCCGTTTACTTCCACAGCTCAAGTGATGTCAACGGTCGGCGCTACCAGAACGCGCTGCAAAATGACAAAGTCTCGATTGTCTGGATCGGCCGCGGAGAAACAGCCGCCGATGAACTGCCGAAAGACTTTTCGGTGAACTACGCCTCGGCCATCGTCGAGGGGCGCATTTCTCTTGTCACCGATGAAGGAGAGAAAAAGCGCGTTGCCAAGGCATTCTGCCTGCGACACGTACCTCAGGCAGGAGAAGAAGCAATTGACAAGTATTACGCCGCCGGTGGCAAATATGTCGTGTTCTGGAAAGTAACGATCGATTCACTGAGCGGCAAGGCACGCAACAAGCAGGGCTACTTCAACCGCATTTTGGCCGTATAGCAAAAAGCGCTCCGTTTCGGGTGATTGTCGCCGAAACAAAGCGCTTTTGCTTCCTTTTGCGAGGCCCGCGTTTTAGCCGATCTTCTTGAGCTTTTCCTGCACAAACATCAGCTTCAGGCTCTTTGTCTTTTCCGAACCGTTGAAAGCAATTTCGAGGTTCGTTTCGGCAGGCTTTTCCGGATAGTGAATGGCCACGATCTTTCCTTGACCGAGCGTCGGATGGCTTACCGTGTCCCCCACGGAAAAGCCGCCGGCCGTCACCGTCTTCTTCTTGGCGAGCAATTCGCTTGCCTTCATCAAACCGGCCTTCTTCCAGGAGTCGGAGTGAAGATTGCGAGCTGCGCTGCCGCTCGGCGCGCGGCTAAACGACGCCGAAGATCCTGAAGATCTCGCGCCGCTTGCATAAGAAGAGACGTTACGCGAACCCCAACCGTTGTTGCGGCCGTATCCGCCCGAGCTCGACTGGCGAGAATATCCGCCGCCGAAACTGCGCGAGCCCCAACGCTGATCGGCATCGTCCCAATCGTCATCGGCATCCTCTTCGCTGTATAGCTTTTGCACGTGCTCGGAGGGAATTTCGTCGATGAACTGCGAAGCCTGCTGCATGCGGGTTTCGCCCCACATCATGCGCTGACGCGACCAGCTGATCCAGAGATTGCGGCGGGCGCGTGTCATGGCCACGTACATCAGGCGACGCTCTTCGGACAACTGAAATTCCGGATTTTCGTCTTCGCGGATGTAGTGCGGAAAAAGATCCTGCTCCAAGCCCGTCAGATAAACGTACGGAAACTCAAGGCCCTTGGAGGCGTGCACGGTCATCAGGCGCACGGCGTCAGGATCCTCTTCGGCATTCTTGTCATCGGGTTCCAGCGCGGCCTGCGACAGGAATCCGTCCAGAGGCGACATGGTGCCGCCGGGCACGGGCTCAAGCGCCGGAGCGTCTTCATCGATGCCGTTTTCTTCGCAGTAACCCACGGCGGCATTGACGAGTTCACCGAGGTTTTCAAGGCGCACATCGGCGTCCTGCTGCTTCTGATAGAACGCTTCCAGCCCCGACTTCTGCGACACCAGCGTGATGAGTTCGGGCAGACTCTTGCCTTCGGCTTCGGCGCTGATTTCTTCAAGCAGCGTCACAAATGCATGCGCTCGCCGAATTTCAGGAACCGAATCCGCTTCAGCCAGAATTTCCCAAATCGTTACTCCGGCGTCGCTAGCCATCATCGTCGCACGTTCAACCGTCGTTGCGCCGATCCCGCGCGGCGGCTGATTGATGATGCGAAGAAGACTCGTGTCGTCGGCATTGGCAAGCACGCGCAGATAGGCCACCACGTCCTTGACTTCCTGGCGATCGAAAAAGCGCAGGCCGCCGTAGACGCGGTAAGGAATGCTGTTGGCCGAAAGCATGCGTTCGAAATTGCGCGACAAGTTGTTGTTGCGGTACAGAATCGCAAAGTCGCTGTACTTTTTGCCGCGGCGCTTCTCAACCATAATGTCCTGTACGACCGCTCGAGCTTCCTGCATGTCGGCCTCGGCGCGATAAAGACGAATCGGTTCTCCCGCCCCCGCATCCGTCCACAGGTTCTTGCCCATGCGATCCTTGTTGTTGGCGATGACCGCATTGGCCCCGTCAAGAATGTGCGAGGTCGAACGGTAGTTCTGTTCGAGCTTGATGATCTTCTCGACCTTGTAGTCCTTGACGAAGTCGGACATATTGCCCACCTTGGCGCCGCGGAAGGCGTAGATTGACTGGTCGTCGTCGCCCACGCAGAACACGCAGGCGTTGGATTGCTTGGGAGGGCACAGCGCCTTGATCAGGCGAAACTGCAGTGAGTCCGTATCCTGGAATTCGTCGACGAGAACATACTTGAAGCGATCGTTGTAGTGCTCGCGCACAAGCTGATTGCCCTCAAGAAGCTCGACGCAGCGCAGCATCAGTTCGGCAAAATCCACAAGCCCTTCGCGCTGACAGCGTGCTTCATAGGTCTCATAGAGCGTCACGCGCGTCTTGTCTTCCTCTCTGGCAGACACGGCTCCGGCACGCAGCCCCTGTTCCTTGTAGCTGTTGATCGCCCACTGCACTGTCTTGGGATCGCGCTGTTTGGGATCAATGCCCGCCTCCTTCATGATGCGGCGGATGAGCGAGAGCTGATCGGACGTATCGATGATTTGGAACGTGGGCGGCAGATTAGCTTCCTGAGCGTGCGCGCGAAGGATGCGATGAGCCGTACCGTGGAAGGTTCCCATCCACAAATGACGCAGGTCGCAGGAGACCATGGCCGACAGTCGGTCGCGCATTTCGCGCGCGGCCTTGTTCGTGAAGGTCACGGCAAGAATCTGCGAGGGGCGCGCCATTGCACGCGACAGCAGCAAGGCGATGCGCGTCGTGAGCACCTTGGTCTTGCCGGAACCTGCGCCGGCAAGCACCAGCGCGTTTTCACAGCCGAGTTCGGCAGCCTTGCGCTGCATGGGATTGAGAGAATTCAGAAAGTCATCAAGCATCGGTACGGTCTCGTGGCAAATCTCAAAATCGCGATACGCCGCGCGTAGCCCTTTCCTCGGGCAACGTCGGCACTCCATATGCAAACAAAAAAAGCGAGCGGCGATTGTAGCCTGAAAGACACCCGAACACACGGCTGATCTTCAGACGACGATGTACTCAGAATTCGCTCCGAAAGCGCGCCGTTATTGACTTTCCGACTCTCAAACAAGGGGCAAAAGGCCTTATACTTGTGGGTCGAATTTTTCCTTCAAACACAACAACAAAAGGCGCCCCATGCGCGAAACCTACAATCCTCAGGAAATCGAATCTCAGGTCCAGGAACAGTGGCGACAAAACGATGTCTACCGCGCCGTCGAACACGCCCTCGGCCCTGACGGCAAGGAAAAGCCCAAGTTCTATGTGTGCTCCATGTTGCCCTACCCCTCCGGCAAGCTGCACATGGGCCATGTCCGCAACTACACCCTCAACGACGTGCTTTACCGCTATCGCCGCATGAAGGGCTACAACGTAATGACGCCGATGGGCTGGGACAGCTTCGGTCTGCCCGCAGAAAACGCCGCTTTGACCAAGAAGGTGGCTCCGGCCGAATGGACCTACCGCAACATCGCCGACATGAAGGAGCAGATGCTCCCGCTCGGCCTGGCTTTCGACTGGTCGCGCGAAGTGGCCACCTGCAAGCCCGAGTACTACCGCTGGAATCAGTGGATGTTCTTGAAGATGCTCGAACGCGGCATCTGCTACCGCAAGACCCAGATCGTGAATTGGGACCCGGTCGACAAGACGGTTCTGGCCAACGAACAGGTCATTGACGGCCGCGGCTGGCGTTCCGGCGCTCTCGTTGAAAAGCGCGAAATCCCGGGTTACTACTTCGGCATCACGCAGTACGCCGAAGAACTGCTCGAAGACCTTAAGAAGCTCGACGGCTGGCCCGAACAGGTGCGCCGCATGCAGGAACACTGGATCGGCAAGTCTATCGGCGTCAACTTCGGCTTCCCGTATGAAATTGACGGCGAAAAGAAGCTTCTGAAGGTCTACACGACGCGCGCCGACACCATCATGGGCGTGACCTTCGTGGCAATTGCTGCCGAACATCCGCTTGCCAAGCGTCTGGCTAAGGACAAGCCCGACCTGCAGGCCTTCATCGAAGAATGCGCCAAGGGCTCCGTTACCGAAGCTGACATGGCCACGATGGAAAAGAAGGGCATCTTTACGGGCTTTTACGTAACGCATCCTTTGAACGGCCGTCAGGTCCAGGTGTGGATCGGCAACTACGTTCTGATGAACTACGGCGAAGGCGCCGTGATGGCCGTGCCCGCTCACGACGAACGCGACTTTGCCTTTGCCAAGAAGTACGGCATCGACATCATTCAGTCCGTGGCCGTCGAAGGCAAAACCTTCTCGACGGACGCCTGGCAGGAATGGTACGGCGACAAGACGCTCAATCCCTATTGCGTCAACTCCGGCAAGTACGACGGTCTGCACATCCACGAGGCGATCGAAGCCGTTGCCAAGGATCTCAAGGAAATGGGCCTGGGCGATCGTCAGACGATGTTCCGCCTGCGCGACTGGGGTATTTCCCGTCAGCGCTACTGGGGCACACCGATTCCGATCATCAACTGCCCGAAGTGCGGTCCCGTTCCGGTTCCGGAAAAGGATCTGCCCGTGCTGCTGCCCGAAAACCTAATTCCGGACGGCACCGGCAATCCGCTCAACAAGTGCGAAGAGTTCCTCGCCTGCAAGTGTCCGAAGTGCGGTGCCGATGCGCGCCGTGAAACGGACACGATGGACACATTCGTCGACAGTTCCTGGTACTACATGCGCTATTGCTCGCCGGACTCCGACAAGGCCATGGTTGACGAGCGCAATGACTATTGGAGCCCAATGGATCAGTACATCGGCGGCATCGAACACGCCGTACTGCATCTGCTCTACGCCCGCTTCTGGACGAAGGTCATGCGCGACCTCGGCCTGGTGAAGTTCGACGAACCCTTCAAGCGACTCTTTACCCAAGGCATGCTCACGGCCGAATGCTTCTACCGCGAACAGCCCGACGGCAGCAAGCGTTGGTACTACCCATATGAAATCAACATCGAATACGATGAAAAGGGTCGTCCATGCCGTGTGACCGCCAAGGACGACGGTCTGCCCGTTGTCTCCGGCGGCATCGAAAAGATGAGCAAGAGCAAGAACAACGTGGTGGAACCGCGCGACATCATCAAGCAGTTCGGCGCCGACACGGCCCGTACCTTCGTGATGTTTGCCGGTCCCCCCGATCAGTCCGCCGCCTGGTCCAACTCCGGCGCCGAAGGCTGCTACCGCTTCCTGCGTCGTCTTTGGAACTGGTGCTACGCCCGCCACGACGAAATCCACGCCAGCGCCTGCAAGGTTGATATTTCCACCGCGCCCAAGCACGTCAAGGACATGCTGCGCGAGGTCTATCAGACTCTGCAGCAGGCCGAAAGCGACTTCGATCGCATGCAGTTCAACACAGTCGTGTCGGCTGCCATGAAGATGATGAATGCGCTCGACGGCTTTGAAGGCACTGACGAAGTGTCGGCCTGCGCCCGCAAGCTCGCTCTGTCGCTGCTGTTGCGCGTGCTCTATCCGCTCGCACCGCACATCACGACCGCGCTCTGGCAGGAACTCGGCTTTGTGAAGGACTTCGGCGTCGAAATCATCGATGCACCGTGGCCCGAGGTCTGCAAGGAAGCTCTCGTCGCAGACGAAATCAAGCTGATGATCCAGGTCAACGGCAAGCTGCGCGGTCAGATCATGGTGCCCGCTCAGGCCAGCCGCGAAGAAATCGAGCAAGCCGTGCTCGCTCACCCCGATACGATTCGCTTCGTCGGTGAAGCTACGGTCCGCAAAGTCATTGTGGTGCCCGGCAAACTCGTTAACGTCGTCGCGAAATAATTCGCTTTTTGCGGCTTAACAAAAACCGCCGGATTGAAATGGTCTCTCTCACGAAGCCATTTCAGTCCGGCGGTCTCTTTTTGCCGTCAGGATCGGCTAGAGCACCATTGGGTTATTCGGATCGCCTCAGTTCGAGCGGCTCAGGAACTGGGCGTCAAGCGATCCCGCGCGCATCTTCATCAGATTGATACGGCAGGCAAGAATAGCGTCACCCGAACCGGTACCGGCACCGTAACTTGCCTCCACCCACTTGCATTCGGCGTCCAAATAACGCGCAAATGCCTTGTTGGATTCCTCAAATGCCTTGGCCGCGCCCTTGCGCTTCTGGATGCGGTCCAGATCGCGGGCGTTGGCAAGCACGCGATCGACGATGTCGTCATAGAACTTTTCCGTTTCGGCCAGTTCCTTCTTCAGGCATGCCTGCACTTCCAGGCGGTTGTCAGCCGTGCGGTAACATTCAGACAATGCGTCGGCCGCCACCGCAGATGTGCTCACGGCAGCCGTCGCCAGAATCAACATACTTGCCACGCTTTTGCGCATACCTCTCTCCTCAAAAACTTCCGTCGTCAGGCCGTCAGTTGCCGAACCAGCGCAAAACCGACCGCAGTTGCGGCAAACGAACCGAACAAATGCAGGCAGCTGTGCGCCAATGCGCGCATCCAGTCGCCGGCCATCATCATCTGCACGCCCTCGGCCGAAAAGGTTGAAAAGGTCGTCAGACCTCCCAAAAGGCCCGTCACGAGAAAGAGCCTCCACATGGGAGAAACCTGCAGATGCGTTGAAAACCAAGCCGTGAGCGCTCCGATCAACAGGCCGCCCAACAGATTGCACAGCAATGTCCCGAGCGGCAGCAGCGCAATACGGCTATTGAAGACGTAACTCAACGCCCAACGGCCGCAGGCGCCCAGTGCTGCCCCGGTACCAACGGCAAGCAACACGGTCCACAGGGCTCCGTCACGCGTCACCATCCTCACTCACCCCAGCGATTCTTAGCGAGTTCATCGCTTTCGCGGGCATCCACCCAACGGCCGCCTTGCGGGGTGACTTCCTTTTTCCAGAAGGGCGCTTCAGTCTTGAGCCAATCCATGATGAACTCGCTGGCTTCAAATGCTTCGCGGCGGTGTGCGGATGTCACGACCGTCAGAACAATGCGGTCACCCGCCTTGAGTTCACCTACGCGATGAATGACCACCGCGTCTTCGATGTCCCAACGCTCACGTGCTTTTTCGACAATGCGCGCAAGACTCTTTTCGGTCATCTCCGGATAGTGCTCAAGGTGCATTGCCGTCACACCGTCGTCGCTGCGCACAACGCCGGTGAAAGTCACCACGGCGCCAGCATTGCGTCCCTCTCGCTCGAGGGCAGCGATTTCCTCGGATACGTCGAAATCATCGTGACTGACACGAATCTTCGTAATGGGTGCCATGCCGTTAGCCTCCGGTAACGGGCGGGAAAAAAGCCACGACGTCGCCATCCTTGACTTCCGCCGTCATCGGCGCCATTTCACCGTTGACAGCAGCGCGGATGCGTTTGACGGTTTCAAAGGCCGTACGGTGAGAAGGATCTTCGCAGAGCTTTTCGCGCACATCGTTGACGGTCGCTGCGGCAGCTTCCAGTTCGATCGTTTCGGTGTCAACGGCCACGGCTTCGCGCAACAGCGCAAAGTATTTCACTTCAATTTTCACTTTTTATTCTTTACTTAAAGAGGTCCCCAAACGGGTAATAGAGCACCACGTCGCCCTTCTTCACGGTCGAGCCGGCGGGAATATCCACCAGACCGTCGGCCCAGGCGCAGCTCGTGAGCACCTGGCTGTTTTGCGTGTGGTAGAGATCGAGGCCGCCCTTGTCGTTGCGACGTACACGAACGAACTCTTCGCGGGCGCCGGGTTTGGTCCAATCGAAATCCGCCCGAATCTGAGCAGGCATCGCCTGCACGTCCTTGCGTCCCTGAAGCTTCAGAAGGTACGGACGCGCCAAGAGCAGGAACGTCACAAAACTCGACACGGGGTTGCCGGGAAGACCGATGAAAGGCTTGCCCAGCACTTCACCCAAGGCAACGGGTTTTCCGGGCTTCAATGCCACTCGCCACATATCGATGCGACCGAGCGATTCCACGGCGGGCTTAATATGATCTTCTTCACCCACGCTCATGCCGCCGGAGCTGATGATGACGTCAGCCGTCTTGGCGGCGCGCTCAAACGCTTCGCGCGTGGCCTGCAGCGTATCGGGAATGCTGCCGAGGTCATAGACCTCGCAGTCAAGGCGCTTCAAAAGAGCGCGGATCGTATAGCGATTGGAGTTGTAGATGCCGCCTTCGGGCAGAGGTTCACCCGGCGCCACCAGTTCGGAACCTGAAAAGAACACGCCGACGCGCAGATGACGGTAAACCTTGACGTAACCGCATCCGACGCTTGCCACAAGACCGAGCACGGCCGGTTCCAGCACACGACCGGCTTCTGCAACCACGCTTCCCGAAGCAATGTCGCATGCGCGGCGACGCACCCACGTGCCGGGCACCACGGGCTTTGTGAAACGAATGGAGCCGTCTTCGTTGACGGTCACGTCTTCCTGAGCCACCACCGCATCAGCCTGAGCGGGAATCGGCGCACCGGTAAAGATACGAGCCGTCGTACCGCGACAGAGCGCCTGACCGGACGTGCCCGCAGGAATACGCTGCGAGACGGGCAGATCCACAGGCGTCTCGGACGAAGCTTTGGCAAGATCGTCGCTAAAGACCGCGTAGCCGTCCATCTGCGAATTGTCCCAGGCGGGAACATCAATGGAACTCACTACGTCTTCGGCAAGAACACGGCCTTCGGCGTAGAGCGTCGGCACCGTTTCCGTACCGACTGCCACACGAGCGTGGTTTAAAAAGAGTTGGAGCGCTTCGTTATAGGTGATCACGATTAGCCTTCAGAGAAACGACAAAATTGGCAACGGCAACGGGGTTGTTCACATCAAGTTTGGCGATGCCTTCAGGCAGAGCGAGCGAATCATCGTCGGTAGCAACCGCTACAACGCTTGATGTCAATACGGGCGCTTGCAAACCGGCGTCCTTGCGATGCACCAGAATGTGCGGAATGTTTTCTTCGCTCTTATAGCCTTCGACGAGAACGATGTCGACCGGAGACAAGCGCGAAAGAATTTCCTTGAGCGACACCGGCTCTTCGGTCTCTCGCATCAGAGCCCAGCGTTGATCACTCACCAGAACCACTTCCTGAGCGCCGGCTTGGCGAAAGCGATAACTGTCTTTGCCCGGTACGTCAATATCGGTGCCGTGATGGCTGCTTTTGATCGCCGACACTTTGCGATCGCGCGAGATCAATGCTTCAAGCACTTTCTCAATCAGTGTGGTTTTGCCCGACCCTGAATGGCCGGTAAATCCGACAACCAACATGAATCTCCCCCATGTTTACCGGCCGGCCTATGAACAGGCGACCATTGATATGCACTGCGATTGTAGCGAAGCAAGCCGCATCTACGGCCTCTCGGGACGGTTCTGATGAGAAATTTTTCGTTTTTTTGCAGATGCAAAAAAGCCCCGCAAAGCAAATCACTTCACGAGGCTTTCCAAAGGCGGACGAGGCCGCCTTCATTTCGTGTGTCCGGCTGAAATTATTCAGCAGCAGCCTGCACGTTTTCCTTGCGGACGAGGAGTTCGCGGATGCGAGCAGCCTTGCCGGAACGTTCGCGCAGGTAGTAGAGCTTGGCACGACGCACGTCGCCGCGGCGCTTGACTTCGATGGAAGCAATCGTCGGCGAGTAGAGCTGGAACGTACGTTCAACACCTTCGCCGCTCG
>OOIG01002345.1_pt1 | contig 12746 bp, 14 predicted proteins | sample 1692091 | NCBI WGS metagenome assembly OOIG01 (sample SAMN06348188, study PRJEB24527) | human gut metagenome | biome: human gut; feature: ankylosing spondylitis patient; material: feces | host: Homo sapiens | place: China | collected 2015-10
GCGATTACTACGAGGTCCTGGGGGTTTCCCGGGGGGCCTCTGAGGATGAGATCAAAAAGGCCTATAAAAAAATGGCCCGGAAGTATCACCCGGACCTGAATCCGGGGGACAAGACGGCGGAGGAGAAGTTCAAGGAGGTCAACGAGGCCTATGAGGTCCTCTCCGACGCGGACAAGAAGGCCCGGTACGACCAGTACGGCCATGCGGGCGTTGACCCCAACTTCGGCGCCGGGGGCTTCGGCGGCGGATTCGACGGGAGCTTCGACTTCGGCGACCTGGGGGACATCTTCGGCAGCTTTTTCGGCGGCGGCTTCGGCGGCGGGCGGCGCACCAATCCCAACGCCCCCCAGCGGGGCGAGAGCATCCGCATGTCCATCGCCATCAGCTTCGAGGAGGCGGCCTTCGGCTGTGAGAAGGCAGTCACCGTGGAGCGGTATGAGACCTGCGACACCTGCCACGGCAACGGCTGTGCCCCCGGCACGTCGCCGGAGGTGTGCCCGGACTGCCACGGCACCGGGACGGTCCAGGTCCGGCGGCAGACGCCCATGGGCGTGTTCGCCACCTCCTCCCCCTGCCCCAAGTGCGGCGGCAAGGGGCGGATTATCCACCAGCCCTGCAAGGACTGCCGGGGCAGTGGTATGGTGCGCAAGAAAAAGACCATTCAGGCCAGCATTCCCGCCGGCATCGACAACGGGCAGACCATCTCCATCCGTGGACAGGGCAACGCCGGCAAGAACGGCGGCCCGGCGGGCGACCTGCTGATTACCATTACGGTCCGGCCTCACGAGCTGTTCCGGCGGGAGGGCACCTCCGTCCTGTGCGAGGCGCCCATCACCTTCACCCAGGCGGTGCTGGGTGCGGAGCTGGAGATCCCCACTATCGACGGCAAAGTGAAGTATACCCTGCCGGAGGGCACCCAGTCCGGCACCACCTTCCGCCTGAAGGGCAAGGGCATCCCCTCCATCAACGGCCGGGGGCGGGGCGACCAGTATGTCACCGTCTACATTGAAACCCCCAAAAATCTGAACAAGGAGCAGAAGGAAGCCCTGAAGAAGTTCGCCGAGACCATGGGCGAGAGCAATTACGAGGAGCAGAAGAAGTTCTTCAAGAAGTTCAAAAAGTGAGGCACGTATGTATTTAGCCGACTACCACGTCCACTCCCGCATCTCACCGGACGCCTCCGCCTCCATGCAGGAGATGGCGGAGGCGGCCATCCGGCTGGGGTTCCAGGAGATCTGCTTCACAGACCATGTGGAGCCCATCCGGTTCGGCACCACCGAACCCCGGGGGGCCTATGACTGGGATCCCATGATTGCGGAGTTCCGCGCCGCCCGGACGGCGGTGGGGGACCGGATCACGTTGCGCCTGGGCGCGGAGCTGGGAGACGCCGTGTGGGGCATCAGGCGGATGGAGTCCATGCTGGCGGAGGCCCCGCCGCTGGACTTTCTCATCGGCTCCATCCACACCCTGTCGGAGAAGATGGAGGGCCGGGACCTGTATTTCCTTACCCCGCGGGACGAACAGGAAGCGCGGGACTGCCTTGCCGACTACCTGGGCCAGGTGCGGAAGCTCGCGGAGTGGGGGCGATTCCAGGTACTGGGCCATCTGACGCTGCCCCTGCGGTATTTGAACGAGAACCGGGGGATGCATGTCAGCTTCGACGGGTTCGAGGAGGAGATCGCGGAGATCTTCCGCCTCATCATCCCCAAGGGCATCGGGATCGAGCTCAACACCAACCGGGGCAACACCCCGCTGCCGGACGAAAAGTGGCTGCGGCTGTACCGCTCCCTGGGCGGCGAGATCGTCACCCTGGGGACGGATGCCCACACGCCGGGGTTTGTGGGCTGTGCCGTCCGGGAGGGGCAGGCGCTGCTGCGGGCCTGCGGATTCCGCCGTTTTGCCGCCTTCCGGCAGGGGAAACCGGTGTGGCATGAATTGTGATTTGCTTTTCAGGGGAAAACTGGCTATAATAAATCCATTCCAGCCCCATTCCTCTCCGAATGGGATGACTTGATTTGAAAAGGAGAACGATCACCATGAAAATCGCTCTGGGTTCTGATCACGGCGGCTACGCGCTGAAATGCGACATCATCCAGCTTCTGGAGAAGCTGGGCCATGAATACAAGGACTTCGGCTGCTACTCGACGGAGAGCTGCGACTACCCCGACTTCGGCGAGGCGGCGGCCCGGGCTGTGGCCTCCGGCGAGTATGATCGGGGCATCGTCATCTGCACCACCGGCATCGGCATCTCCATTGCCGCCAACAAGGTGCAGGGTATCCGCTGCGCCCACTGCGCCGACTCCCTGGAGGCGGAGATGACCCGCCGCCACAACGACGCCAATATGCTGGCCATCGGCGCGGGGTTCACCGGCAAGAACCTGGCGGAGCGGATGGTGGAGGTGTTCCTCTCCACGGACTTTGAGGGTGGCCGGCATGAGCGGCGCGTGAACAAGCTCAACGCCATCCAGCCCTGACGGGCAGGGGCAATCTCCCGGAGAAGAGGTGACGGACATGGGAGGCACCAAGGGCTACCGGAGCTACCGGGGCAGGACCTCCAAGGGGAAGATCGCGCTGGCAGTGCTGCTGGTGCTCATCATCCTGGCGGCGGTGGGCTTTCTGTGGCTGCAGGAGTATATCGTCTACGACAGGGACGGCAGCTTCCACCTGGAGTTGCCCTGGAAGACGGAGACGCCCCCCGCGGAAGAGGAAGTGCCCCCAGAGGACGTAGAGATTACCATTCAGGAGCCGGAGAAGCCGAAGGCTCTGGCTGCCTTCTCTGCTTCCGCCGCGCCGCTGACCCAGGCGGGCTGGAAAGATGCCTGGCTGGGAGCCTCTGTGATGTCTGCTCCCGCCTATAACGCTGCTGCCGTCACGCTGAAAGACAGCACCGGACACATCTACTTTGCTGCCACTGGCGCCGCGGCCGGCACCGTGAGCACGGCGGAGGACACGGCGGCGGCTCTGGCGGAGGTGACGGAAAGCAGTTACCACTCCATCGCCCGGATGAGCTGCTTCCTGGACCCCATTGCCGCCCGCGCGGACGTGGAGGGCATGGGACTGAAGAACACCGGCGGCTATATCTTCTACGACGGGAACAACGGAAACTGGCTGGATCCCAGCAAGCCGGCGGCCCGGCAGTACCTGTGCACCCTGGCGGCGGAGCTGGCACAACAGGGTTTTGATGAAATCCTGCTAACGGATGTGGGCTATCCCACAGTAGGGAAGCTGGACAAGATCGACTACAACGGCGCCGACCGGGCGGCCAGCATCCGGCTGTTCCTGGAGGAGCTGCGCAGCGCTCTGGGTGAGTATGGTGTGGCTGTCTCCATTGAGCTGCCGCCGGAGGTCATCACCTCCGGCGCCGACGACACTGCCGGCCTGGTACTCTCGGATATCGCCCCGCTGGTGGACCGAGTCTACGCCGTCACCACGGTTGACCAGATCCCCGCGCTGGAAGCGGCGGTCAGTGCCGCCGGTGAGGACACGGACTTCGTGGCGGAGCTGACGGGCCACAGCCCTGATGTGACCGGCAGCTGCCTGATCCTTGCAGATTGAAGACAGATGAAGAGGAGAGCGCCCGTGCCGATTGGCACGGTCGCTTTTCTGGAGCTTCCTCAGCGGTGCGCCTCCTCATAGGACCGCAGGGTCCCCTCTGTCAATCGGGAGAGCTTATGGAGCCGTTCATTCACCATATCCCACATACACATGGGCAAGTGATCCCGGTGACCACGGTGCAGCGTCACGCACTCAAAGCAGTTGCCGTGGTGAGGGCAGGCCTGCTTGCAGGGGCAGTGGTCACCGCTCTCCCGCACCTGCTTCAGAAATTCCCGCTTGATGGCCATGGCTTCCGCATGGCGGCCCTCCCGGTCCAGCTCGTTTTGCTCAATTGCAAGTTCATTGCCATCGATCTTCATGTGTCCGCTTCCTCCTCAAATGTAAAGACTTGACCGACTCTGTTAACGTACACAGTTCGGGATGTGAAAGAAGTATAGCATGACAGGAATTGATTTGTAAAGTTAAAATTTCCCCACTGGTGCATGGGCAGAAAGCGGCGGATATCCGCCAGCTCCAGGAAGTACCGGGGGCCACGGAAGCCGTCCTCCCCCAGACGGGGATCCAGAGGCAGCATGGCCAGATCGATCTTCCGGCCCCGGAGAGGTTCCGCATACCGCCGGAAGTCCGCTTCCATGTTCCGGTTCCAGACGGGGTCCTCGCCCTCCCAGTGCCACCAGTTCAGATCCCCGGCATGAAAGACCGTCCGGCCTTCCGCCGTCACCAGAAAGGCCACGCCCTCGTCGGTGGAGGGCAGTGCCTCCACGGTGACGCCGGGCAGGGGAGAGGCGCTCTCCCCGCCGGAAAGCACCCGGCAGTCCGCGGCGGCTTTTTCCGAGAGTCCCCATTTCTTCCGGTTCCGGTCTGTCAGATGGATGCCCTTGCCAAGAAGGAATCGGACATCCCGCTGCCCGTCATCCAGAGCAAAAATCCGGGGATCAAAGTGGTCTGGATGGCGATGGCTGGCAAAGACCAGCAGGGGGCCTGATGGCAGGGGGGGCAGGTCCCCCTTCCACCAGTCAAAGAGCAGCGTGAGACCGGGCAGCTCCACCAGAAAGCCGCTGTGGTCCAGAAAGGTGACGTGCATCATTTGAACTTTACAGCCGTTCCGTAGGCAATGACCTCCGCCGCCCCCTGCATCACGGAGGCAGAGGCGTACCGCAGGCCCACCACTGCGTCGGCTCCCAGAGCCTCTGCCGCGTCCACCATGCGCTTGGTGGCGATCTGCCGGGCCTCCACCAGCATCTCGGTGTAGCCGGTGATCTCTCCGCCCACCAGGGTCTTCATACCGGCCATGAAATCGCGGCCGAAGTTTTTGCTGTACACCACCGTGCCCCGCACGATGTCCAGGGCCTCAAATTCCTGGCCGGGAATGGTCTCAATACTGACGAGCTTCATATAATTCTCCTCCTTTGATCTCTTTCAAGCGGTCCCGCAGGGCCAGCCCCAGCGGGATCAGCCCTGCTGCCTGGACAGCGGCCAGAACCGCCAGCAGAACGGATACCGTACCGCTGGGAAAAAAGGCCTGCCGCAGCCAGAGCAGCACCGCGGCCGCGGCCAGCAGCCATGCGGCCGTCACCGCGGCGGATGCCGCTGCCTGACGGCGATCCCGCCGCTCAGTAGTTCCGCGCATCGTCTTCCTCTCCTCGCTCGATCTCCCGGACCCGCTGGACCAGGGCGATGACCACACCGACCACCACTGCCGCCGGGATGGCCACAAAGAGCGCCAGCACCGGCAGGGGCGGCGCACCGGCCGGATCCACCTCGAAGGCCCAGAGGAAGAGCCAGATCAGCCCCGCCATCAGGACTGACATGACGATGGCGACCACGATGGGCGCCACGAAGCGGCGGCGCCTGGTGTCCTGCTTCTGCTTGTTCATAAAGGTCGTTCCCTCCTGTTCCATCTGGGCCATCCGATCCAGCAGGGACTGGGCGTCCAGGTCTTCCAGCCGCTCCCTGCGGTCCGTGAGCGTCCCGCAGAAGCGGATGGCCGCTTCCAGATTCTGCCGCTCCCGCTCCAGGGACACCAGATGGCGGCGCATACCGTCCCCCACGGTGTAGGCGCCGTGCTGCATCTGCCGGATCTCCTCCAGCGGAAGGCCCAGCTTCCGAAGCAGCTTGATCCGCCGCAGGACCTCCACCTCAGTCTCCCCATAGTCCCGGTAACCGTTTTGGCTGTTCCGCCGGGGGGAGAGCAGTCCCTCCGCCTCATAAAAGCGGATGTTCTTCCGCGTGATGCCCACCAGGGCTTCCACTTCATTGATTTTCAAGGGATTACACCTCATCTCTGGGGACAGGGTACACCTTCCACCCGGGGGAAAGTCAAGAGACTTTCAAAATTTTTGTACAGGGGGTGGGAAGTTGGCGCCGGATGTGGTACAATAACCGCAATGCGGCGATTGTGCGGCTGGACAGGCTGATACAGCGGCGCAAGTTCGGAAAGGGTGCCATATCCATTCTGCGGATATGGTACAATCATACCATGTGCGGTGAGAATTTGACAACCAAAACTGTTTTACAAGATTTGCCGGGGCCGCTGTTGGCGTGGTATCGGGCCAATGCCCGGGACCTGCCCTGGCGGCGGACCACAGACCCGTATCAGATCTGGGTCTCGGAGATCATGCTGCAGCAGACCCGGGTAGCGGCGGTGCTGGGGTATTATGCCCGCTTTCTGGAGACATTCCCCACGGTGGAGGCTTTGGCAGCCGCCCCGGAGGAGCGGCTGATGAAGCTGTGGGAGGGCCTTGGCTACTACAGCCGGGCCAGGAACCTGCAGAAGGCCGCCAGGATCGTGGCGGAGCAGGGCGGCCGGTTTCCGGACACCTACCAGGACCTGCTGGCCCTGCCGGGGGTGGGGGACTACACCGCCAGCGCCATTGCCTCCGCCGCCTTCGGCCGACGGGAAGCGGCGGTGGACGGCAACGTGCTGCGGGTGGTCATGCGGCTGACGGACTGCCGGGACGATATTGCCGATCCCAAGGTAAAAAAGGCCGTGCGGGCACAGATCCAGGCCGTCATGCCGGAGGCTGAGGCGGATATCCGCGTCTTCAATCAGGCCACCATGGAGCTGGGGGCCACGGTCTGCGCACCCAACGGCCCGCCCCGGTGTCTGGAGTGTCCGGCCATGGCCTTCTGCAAGGGCCGCCTTCGGGGCACGGCAGAGGATCTGCCAGTGAAGGGGGCCAAAAAGCCCCGCCGGGTGGAGGAGAAGACGGTGTTCCTGCTGGTGCGGGACGGAAAGATCGCCCTGCGGAAGCGGCCGGGGACCGGCCTGCTGGCGGGCCTGTGGGAGTTTCCCAACGTGGAGGGAGCCCTGGACGAGGCTGCCGCCGGAGCGGCGGTGTCCGTCTGGGGCCTGGAGCCCAGGCGGTGGGAGAGCCGACTGACGGCGAAGCACATCTTTACCCATGTGGAGTGGCACATGACCGGTTACACCCTGGAGGTGGCGGGAGACGGCCCGGCGGACTTCGTCTGGGCAGACGCCGGGGCTCTGTCGGACCGGGCGGTGCCCTCCGCCTTTGGGCGGTATTACACGGAAGCGGCAGCACGCTTGAAGGAGGAGTGACGAATGGGCTGGCTGGTGGGACTGCCCCTGGGGCTGTTTCGGCTGCTGGGGAGTATTTTGCTGGTGGCGCTGCGGTTTGCGGTGCCCATTCTCATTCTCGTGGCGGTGATCTTGGTGGTGCGGCATGTGCGGAGGCGGTCCGCCCGGTACCGGGCGGAGGACGAGGACAGGCAGGAGCCGAAATTTCACGGCCCTGTGTATACGGTGGATTATGAGGAGGTCCCGGACTCCGAGGACCAGAAGAAGGACGAGGGCAACTGAATGGAACTCATCAACCTGGCGGGCATCGCCCTGCTGGCCCTGCTGACCCGCAAGCTGGTCTGGTGCCTCCGGTGGCTGTGGTGCTATTACCATGGGAAGGAGACGCCGGAGCCCGTCTCCTTCCTGCCCCGGCGGACGGGGGAGACCTTTGAGGAACGCATCCGGCAGGCGAGAGAGCAAAACGAGGAGGATTCGTGATGCCCTTCTGGAGGAAAAGCGAGGATCCCTGGGATATGGAGCCGGAGAAACGGCGCACCTGGACAGCGGGGGAGCCCCAGCCCCCGGCCGCCGACGGGGAGGTGTGGAAGGTCCCAGGGGAGAAGGAGACAGCGGAGGAGCAGACGCCGTCTGCCATGACCTGCCCCTGGTGCGGGCAGGAGATGCGGATGGGGTATCTGGTGGGCGGAAGGGACGCTGTCCGCCTGGTGTGGGAGCGTCCCGGCGCGTTTCGCCTGGCGGATGCCGACGGAACCCTCTACCTCCGGGGGGACGGTTCCTTCTGGAGCGATTACAAGCTGGCCTGGCACTGCGAGGCGTGCCGCAAGCTGGTCCTTGACACGGCCAACTGCACCCGGGCGGAGCATCTGACCTCCGAGGAGATCAACCGCCGCATCATCTACGGGGCTGATGCAGAGCATTTATCCGAAAGCCGAGAGGAGGAGTGACCGTGCCCTTCTGGAAGAAAAGCGAGGATCCCTGGGACTATGAGCCGGAAAAGCCGTCCCGTCCGGCGGAGCCGGGGCAGGAGGAGAAGGACTGCGCTCCCAGCCTGATGGACGAGCTCCGGGACTGGAACGAGGAGCGGAAGGAGAAGAAGGCCCTGCGGGAGACCCCGCCCCCGCCCATGATCTGTCCTTGGTGCGGGCAGGAGATGGAGGTGGGGACGATCACTGGGGGACGGGACAGTGTCCAGTGGTGGCCCGGCTGGCCCAACCGGTTCTTTGGTGCCAGCGGCCCGGAGATCGATATCCTCCATGAGGGGAGCCTTTTCAACAGGTACAAGACCGCCTGGCTCTGCCGCGGCTGCCGCAGGATGGTGATGGAAATTCCGGAGGAGGAGATCCCCAAGCCCCTGACGTCGGAGAAAGCGGCGGAGCAGCTGGAGGAACAGCGGCGGCGGGAGGCCCAGCGGAAGATCGACCGTGGGCTGCAGGGCTGAGGATCCCTCCCGGCGGAGGGGACCGGCACCAAAGAGAAGGCGGCGGAGTGCCGCATAAGAAGATACATAGAGAGGGAGAAAACAGACAAATGGCACAGCTCTATTTCAAATACGGGGCCATGGGCTCCAGCAAGACCGCAAACGCCCTGATGACCCGATTCAACTACGAGGAGCGGGGGCAGAAGACCCTGTTGGTCAAGCCCCGGCTGGACACCCGGGACGGGGACCACATGGTGGTCTCCCGCATCGGCCTCACCTATCCCTGCATCTACTTTGACGAGATGCAGCAGCTCTCTGTCATGGAACTGCAGCAGAACGCCTGCGTCATCGTGGACGAGGCCCAGTTTTTGACCCGGGAGGAGGTCATGTACCTGGTGGGTCTGGTGGATGACCTGGGCATCCCCGTCATCTGCTACGGCCTGCGGGCGGACTTCAAGGGGGACCTGTTCCCCGGCAGCGAGGCCCTGCTGGTGATGGCCGACAAGATCGAGGAGGTCAAGACCATCTGCTGGTGCGGCAAGAAGGCCACCTTCAACGCCCGCTTCGACCAGCACGGCAAGGTCCTCAAGGAGGGCGCTCAGGTGGTGCTGGGAGCCAACGACCAGTACATTGGTCTCTGCCGCAAGCACTGGATGGCCGGGGATCTGGGACCCGGCTTTGAGCCCCCGGCAGGAGGCAGAGATCTTTAATCTGCATTTTATGCAGATTTTCTGTCCCTGTGCCTGGAACAGGGACAAAATCTTCGCTTTTTCTTAACAAAATCTCCTTCTTTCGCTGATTGACATTTGGCCGGTGAAAGGTATAATGAGACCCATCCCACCCGGGACATGCCCGGCGGCGGGATGGGTCTTTTCCTTTGCGATCCATACATAAGAAGGGAGAAATCATTTTATGAAGCAACGCACTCTGCGGCGCGGCGCCCTGGCATTGGCGCTGGCACTGCTCCTGTCCCTGTGGACTCCCGCCCTGGCGGCGGAGGAGACCGCAGCTGACCCTCTGGCCCAGTCCGCCCAGGCAGCGGCGGAGACCGCTCTGCAGTACGGCGGGGCCCAGAGCGTATCCTATGCCCTCTGGCAGGACGGTGAGATCGTCCTCACCGGCAGCGCCGGAGCCTATTCCCGCACGGAAAACCGTGCCCTTACTGACGATGTCCTCTACGGCGTGGGCTCCATCAGCAAGACCTACACCGCCGTTCTCATGATGAACCTGGTGGAGGAGGGGAAGGTAAAGCTGGACGAACCGGTCACCACCTACCTGCCGGAGTTCACCATGGCGGATGCGCGCTACAAGGACATCACCGTCCGTATGCTCCTCAACCACTCCTCCGGCCTCATGGGCAACGCCGGTCCCGGCTCCTTCCTCTTTGGAGACAACGACCGTGACGCCTCCGATGAGCTGCTGGAGCGGCTGAAAACCCAGACCCTCCAGGCGGACCCCGGAGCCTACAGTGTCTACTCCAACGACAGCTATACCCTGGCGGGGCTGGTCATCGAGGCCGCCAGCGGCATGAGCTACGGCGACTACCTCCACGAGACCATTACTGAGCCCCTGGGCCTTACCAACACCTGCGTCCCCGCCGACGAGCCGGCGGCGGACCGCTTTGCCCGGGCCTATCTGGGCGATGACACCCGGGCCCTGCCCACGGAGACCTTGGCTGTGGTAGCCACCGGCGGCATCTACGCCTCCGCCTCCGACCTTGCCGCCTTCGGCGGCGCCCTCTGCGGCGAGGAGCTCCTCACCGAGGCCTCCCTCACCGCCATGGCCGGTGACGAGTACCTGCGGGGCATGTGGCCCGAGGACAGCGAGGATGACGCCCTGGCCTACGGTCTGGGCTGGGACAACGTCCACATGTTCCCCTTTAACCAGAGCGGCATCCAGGCCCTGGTGAAGGGCGGCGACACCCTGGTGTACCACAGCGGCCTGGTAGTACTGCCGGAGTATGACATGGCCGCCGCGGTGGTGTCCTCCGGCGGCGTGAGCACCTTCGACCAGGCTGCTGCCGCCCGAATCCTTATCGACGCCCTGGCCCTGGAGGGAGTGACGGTGGATGAGACCGCCGCCCTGGATACGGTGGAAACCGCCGCCATGCCGGAGGCGCTCACCGCCTTCAGCGGCGCTTACGGCTCCTCCACCCTCCTCTACGATGTGGATATCGCCCCGGAGGGGGTCATGACCCTGACGGTGGCCGGCACCTCCGTGCCCCTGACCTACCGCGCCGACGGCACCTTCCGGGATGAAGCGGGCTCCATGCTCATCAAGGTAGTGGAGGAGAAAAACGGCCAGGTCTACCTCTTCCAGAAGGCCTACACCCCGCTGCCGGGCCTTGCCCCCACCGCCGTGGCGGAGTACGTCCTGGAAAAGCTGCCGGACTACCAGGCCTCCGAAGAGGCCCTGGCTGCCTGGTACGCCCGGGAAGGGAAGGTCTACTTCCTGGTCAATGAGCCCTACACCTCCGCCCTCTATCCCCTCAGCGGTGTGTTTGCCGCCATCTCCTTCCAGGGTATCCCCGAGGGCGCAGAGAGCTATATGCTGACCAACCAGATCGTGGATGGCAACACCGCGGTGCCGGTACTCCAGATCCCCGGCGTGGGCAGCCGTGACAGCGGCACCGTGTCCATGGTGGAGCAAAACGGCGTGGAGTACATCTCCCTCAACGGCGGGCTGTACATGGATGTTACCGCCGTGCCGGCGGTATATGCCGGTCCTCTGTCCTACTGCCTCATCCATGAGGACGGCGCTGCCCGGTGGTTTGCCACCGGAGAGGCCGCCGGGAAAACCATGACGGTGACCGTGCCGGAGAACGGCGGCTTCTGCGTCTACAACGCCGACATGACCCTGGCAGCCAGCTCCTGGATCTACGGCGACACCACCGTCACCCTGCCGGAGGGCGGGTGGATGGTCTTTGCCGGTGATGCCGGTTCCCAGTTCACCATCGCTCTGTCCTGAATGTTCTGAGTATGAAAAGCCCCCGGCGTCCTTGGGACGCCGGGGGCTTTGTCTTGCAATCTGTTCTATTTTTTCGTCCTGTTCTCCTTTGCGGGCTGGTCCGGTCCGCCGGTGACGGTGGCCCGGTCCCGGAGGGTGTTGAAGCCCTTATGGGCACGGTTGCTGCGCTGGATGATCTCGGTGATGCGGCCCTCCGCCGCCTCCACCTCCGCCTTCAGGTCCGCCGCCGCCACCCGTACGGCCCCGTGACCCAGGATGATGAGCTGCTCTAAGTTGTCGGAGGTGGCCACCCGGACGGAGTGGTCCTTCGCGATCTCGTAGGTGGCCCGCTCAATGTAGGTGTCGGCGGTCTCCGCCTCCTTGGTGTAGACCACGTGGATGTTCTTGTACCGCTCCACGGAGCCGGGGTTGCCCTTCACCTTATAGGCGTCGAACACCAGGATCACCACGCACTTTTTGAACCCCTGGTAGTTGCAGAGGATGTCCATGAGCATGTTCCGGGCGGCCTCCAGGTTCCGCTGCGCCATCTCCTTGAGCTCCTCCCAGGCGAAGATCACGTTGTAGCCGTCCACCAGGAGATACTCCGGCCCCTCCCGCCGGGGCGGCACTGTCCGCCGCTGGGTGCCCTCGCTGCGGGGGCTTTTCGGCGGGGACTCCATAGGCAGGCGGCGCTTCACCGGGCCGTAGGTCCGCTCAAAGATGGCCTGCAGGGCGGCCTCCTCCTCCCGGGAGGCGGGGGGAGGGGCCATCCGCCGCCGGGGCGGCTCCTCCTCGCTTTCCGTCTCCCGCTCCTTAAAAAAAGAGGGGGTATGGGCGGCAGCAGGCACCTCCCGCCAGGGGACGGCGTAGCCCGCCCCGTGGCCGCAGAACACGGAGTCCGCCGGGTTATCGAGGTCCCGCTCCGGGTCGTAGCCGATGGCGGCCACAATCTCCTCCTGGTTGGGGCAGGGCCGGTACCCGCCGGGCGACATCGACAGCCGCCCCAGGCCCTTGGTATAGGCCGCCACCTCCTGGGCGTAGTCCGCAAGGCCCGCCACCGGGGCGCTGCCGGTGAGGAGGGCCGTATCCCCCATGGTCTCCGCCGGGTCAAAGGTACCGCCCATCTGCTGGATATCTCCCATAGCCCGGCCCAGATTGACGGCGGGCACCTCCAGCCGGAAGTCGTACCAGGGCTCCAGGAGGACGCTCTCCGCGGTCATGAGGCCCTGGCGCACCGCCCGGTAGGTGGCCTGACGGAAGTCGCCGCCCTCGGTATGCTTCAGG
>OOIG01002348.1_pt1 | contig 12739 bp, 8 predicted proteins | sample 1692091 | NCBI WGS metagenome assembly OOIG01 (sample SAMN06348188, study PRJEB24527) | human gut metagenome | biome: human gut; feature: ankylosing spondylitis patient; material: feces | host: Homo sapiens | place: China | collected 2015-10
CTTGAAACAAACAAATTTTTATCCAAGAAAAATGGCTTTATTCAGCGAACTCCCTGTTTTTTTAAACAAAACGGATATTATACCGCCTCCTCGCCAGTATCCCGCAGCCTTGTTTTTTCAGCGACTATCAACTCCTCCATACCTTATATATTATAGGGGAGATCCTTACGGTTGTGAGTCGCCCTCGATATACTGCTCCAGATAGAGATGTTCACCATCGAAGACGGCATAGGAGAAGAGCCTGATCCAATCGCCGAGGATGAGCATCCGTACTTTCTCGCTGAGATTGAGATCGAGTTCGATATGGCGATGACCATACAGGAAGTAATCGACATTGGTGTGGGAGCGCATATACTCCTTTGTGAAGCGCACCAAGTACTCCTTATCCTCACCCATATAGGGAGGTTCCATGCCATCGACTCGCTTCATCCGGCTGTGCTTCGCCCATCGCAAGCCCAACTGCATGCCCCACCAAGGATGAACAAAGTTGAGCAGACGCTGGCAGAAGCGGTTGTGGAAGACGCGCCGCAGCAGCTTGAACTTGACTGACGGGTCGCCAAGCCCATCACCATGGGCAAGGAAAAAGACCTTGTCGCCAATCTCCGTGGTAAGCGGCTGACGATGGAGAATGACGCCGCACTCCTCCTCCAAATAGCCGTAGGTCCATATATCGTGGTTGCCCGTGAAGAAATGCACCTCCACACCAAGGTCGGTCAGTTCCGAGAGCTTGCCGAGGAAGCGAGTGCAACCCTTTGGCACGACATACTTGTATTCGTCCCAAAAGTCGAACATATCGCCCAGAAGATAGACTGCGCCCGCCTTGTCCTTGATACTATCGAGGAAACGGACGATGCGCCGCTCCTGTGTGCGGCGGTGCGGGATGGCCCAAGACCCAAGATGGGCATCGGAAAGGAAATAGACGTTCTTCATCGGAAAAGGCTTTTAGGGGTTGATACTAAGGAACAGAGAAACGCGCCGCCAACTATTCGACGGTGCAAAAGGCTGGCGCATCAGGCGAAGCCCAGCTCCACCTTGGCCTCCTCGCTCATCATGCTCTGATCCCAAACCGGCTCAAAGACGAGGTTGATATTGGCCGCCTTCACTCCCTCCACGCTCTCCAGCTTCGTCCGAACATCCTCGACGATGAAGTCGGCGGCGCGCATCATGTCCTCGTCGTGCTCGACGACGATCACCGAGTTGCCCGCGTCGCGCAGCTCTTCGAGGCTGCGGATCAGCCGCTGGTTATCGCGCTGGTGCAGGCCGATCGACGGCTCGTCGAGGATATAGAGCACGTTGACGAGTTTCGAGCCGATCTGCGTGGCGAGGCGGATGCGCTGGCTCTCGCCGCCCGACAGCGAACGCGACGAACGCGCCAGCGAGAGGTAGCCCAGCCCCACGTCCATCAGGAACCGCAGGCGTTCGCGGATCTCCTTGACGATCTCCTGGGCAATCTTCCACTCCTTCTCCGAGAGCTGTTTTTCGATGGTGGGAACCCACTCCGAGAACTCGGAAATCGACATGGCCGACACCTCGGCGATGTTCTTCCCGGCGACGCGGAACTGCAACGACTCCTTCCGCAGGCGCGAACCGCCGCAGACCGAACATTTGCGGTAGACGAGGAACTGGTCGCGCCACTTCTGGCCGTGCTTCGAATCGTCGTCCTCGGTGCGGCCGATGTACTCGGCCACGCCCTCCCACGAGAGGAACTGGCGTCCGCCCGAAGACGAGAACTCCTGCAGGTCGACCGTCAGCGGCTCGGAATCGCCGTAGAGCACGGCGTTCAGCGCCTCCTCGGAGAAACTTTCGACAGGATCGTCGAGCGTGAAATCGTAACGGCGGCCCAGCATCTCCAGAATGGCGAAAAGCATGTTGTTGCGGTACTTGCCCAGCGGTCCGACGGCCCCTTCGCGCAGCGAGAGGCGGGCATCGGGAATGATCTTCCCCACGTCGAAAACCGCCTCCTCGCCCAGTCCGTTGCAATGGGGGCAGGCGCCCTTGGGCGAGTTGAACGAGAAGGTGTGCGGCGCGGGGTCCTCGAAGGCCACGCCCGTCGAGGGGCACATCAGGTGGCGCGAGTAGAAACGCTGCTGCCCGGTCCCGTAGTCGTGGACGGCCATCGTGCCCTTGCCCTGGCGCATCGACTCCTTCAGCGAGGTCATCAGCCTTTCGCGAGACTCCTCGCTGACCACGAGGCGGTCGACCACCAGGTCGATGGTGTGTATCTTGTAGCGGTCGAGGCGCATGCCCGACGATATTTCGCGGATCTCGCCGTCGATGCGCGCATAGATGTACCCCTTCTTGGCCAGCGACTCGAACAGTTCGCGGTAGTGGCCCTTGCGGCCCTTGACGATGGGGGCCATCAGGGCGATCTTACGCCCGGCGAAGCCCGTGAGAATCAGCTCGGCGATCTGGTCGTCGGTATAATGGACCATCTCCTCGCCCGTCACGGGCGAATAGGCCCGCGACGCCCGCGCGTAAAGCAGGCGCAGGAAGTCGTTGATCTCGGTCACGGTGCCCACCGTCGAGCGGGGATTCTTGTTGGTCGTCTTCTGTTCGATGGCCACCACGGGGCTTAACCCCGTGATCTTGTCCACATCGGGACGCTCCATCGTCCCCACGAACTGCCGCGCGTAGGTCGACAGCGTCTCCATGTAGCGCCGCTGCCCCTCGGCGTAGATCGTGTCGAAGGCCAGCGACGATTTGCCCGACCCCGAGAGGCCGGTGACGACTACCAGTTTGCGGCGCGGAATTTCGAGGTCCACGTTCTTGAGGTTGTGAACCCGGGCGCCCAGTATTTTGATCGTATCTTCCATTTCAGGTATGTAAACGTGCGGAACGTCCGGTTTATTGGATCGCAAATCAGCAACGTGCAAAGATACGTTTTTTTTCAATACATTGTCTTCTCCGCAGTTGTCGCGGTCAGGGTTCCGACGCTGAAAAAACGAAGTCCGCCCGAATGCCTTGCGGCATTTCGGACGGACTTTACACGAATCACCGGTATTAACGCCCCTACTCGTAGGTCTGGAGGATATACCAGTTATCGGAAGGATCCTCCGGGAACGACACGTCGATGCGCGTAGGATACCCTTCGGCGTCGAATTGGTAGGTCAACGCACCGTCGGCATCCGCATGTTCCGACATCAGGTGCTTGCAGGAGACGCCGAGCACGCCGATCCACTGGCCCAACTGATCGAAAACATCGGAAGAGCCGAATATATCGGGCGTAACGATCGGATACATGTAGCCACCCTTGTTCTCCCGGGCCGAATAGCTGTACGTGCTATGGTCCGTCTCGCGGGTGATAATATCTTCCTGGTTGAAAATGCCGTCGCCGTTATGGTCGTGATGGTAATATTTATGCCCGTCATACTCATCATAACTGCCGTCACAGGTGTGCACGCTCTCGGAATAAGTGCTCACCACATTCCCGTTCACCCACGTGGCATTGCAAAACCCGTCGAGTTTCCCGGCATTGTCCGTCATCCGATAGGAGACCAGCTGCCTCTGGTTGTTATAAGTATAGTATATCTTATAGAGCACGACGCCTTTGTGCTGAATAACCGAAGAGCGGGCCAGCCCCGCCGCATTGAGCGTATAGGTAACCTTAAACACGCCCGGCTCTCCGAGGACCTCGCCGCCTTCGAACTGATACCAGACTTTGCCATCCTCGTAATTGATCGGAATTTCCAGCGTCAGGCCGCCCTGTGTTACCTTAATCTTCGACATCCGCCGATTCGCATCGTAACTGTATTCGATAGCGCCGTTTCCCTCCGTAGGTTCTTTCGACTCGACCCGTTTGATCTTCTTATCCGCCGACGCCGGGGGAGTTACGAAACGCTGCTCGTCGAGTTCCGCCGCGGAGGGAGTTCCGCCGGTCGGGGCGATCGTCATGGAGGCTTTGCCGTTCCCCACGTCGCTGATGGTGATTTTGCCGAAATCGCTCAACGTGAGTTCGTGCAGATCGGCAGCAACGGAATAGGCGCCCGACAGCAGGTAGATATTATTCTCCGCAGCCCGGGTAAAGGGCGTTTTGGATAAAAACGTATAAAGGCCGTCGGTCGTGAACTCGAGCGAAACATAGTTCGAACTCTCCGCAAAAGTCCACACTTTGGCGATAGCCTGCTTCAGTTTGGCCTCGGTGTCGGGATATTGCTCCTTCCCGGCGGCTGCCTGCGTGACATCAATCGTCGCCTTTTCACTCCCGGCCGTCACCGTAATCACCGCCGGCGTCGGAGCTGTTTCCGACGTATTGGGATCGGCGGAAACCGTAAACTGACCCTCCCCCGCAGCGACCTTGCACCAGCTTTGCGAAGACTCGGCTTTCCACGCCGGTTGATTGGTGACGACCTTTACGGTAAAGGTCTCCGTCGCCGCGGCCGTAAAGGCAATCGCAGTTTGGGGACTGACCGACAAAGTCGCCTTATCCGGAGCCGGATCGTCCTTCTTGCATCCCGACAGCAGCACTGCCGCCAACAGGAACGATGTAAAGATTTTGGATTTCATACGCATTTTTTTATTGGATGAGAGTGATTTCGAGATACGACACGACAAAACACAACAACCCCTTGTCAGAGTCATTATATAATCGCGGAAAGCCGGATTCAGAAATTCAACCGGAACAGCGCGAGGGGGGGGGTAAGTCGATCGACAGCCGAGAGCCAATGGGGAAGAAATTTACCTCCCGTTTCATTTCCCGAACGAAAACCCGTTCTATCGCTGTCAGATCGTTTCATAGCTGAAAACAAAGGTATTCAAATTCCGCTGAATTCAAAATAAATCAGCGGAAATAATCGTCTGAAGGGAAAAATAACAGGCATTGGCGTCCCCCGCGCGCATGACACGTCTATTTTAAAACGAATTCGTCGGCATCCCGCCATGCGGGGAATTTTTCGCGGAACGCCGCCAGCGCCTCCGTGTCGAACACGCCCGTCAGAATTCGTTCCCCGCCGCCGGCTTCGACCATCGTGCGGCCCTTGAAGTCGACCAACGCCGAATCCCCGGCGTAACGGGCCGCAGGGTCATCCCCCACCCGATTCACCCCGGCCGCATAGCACTGGTTTTCGATGGCCCGGGCGCGCAGCAGCGTCCGCCACACTTCGCGCCGCGGCGCAGGCCACGAGGCGCAGCACAGAATGGCGTCGTAATCGCCCCGGCAACGGCTCCAGACCGGAAAACGCAAATCGTAACAGACGAGCAGCAGGAACCGCACGCCTCCGTATTCGACCACCGCACGGCTGTCGCCGGGCGTGTACTGGCGCGCTTCGCCGCCGGGTGCGAACAGATGGCGTTTATCATAGCCGATAAATTCGCCCGAGGGTTTCACGAAATACATCCGGTTGTAGAAACGTCCGCTTTCGGCAACGGCGACGCTGCCTGCGACCGCCTTGCCGTATCGGGCGGCCCAGCGGCGCAGGGCCGTGACGACCGCCCCGCCGGCCCCTTCGGCCACTCCGGCGGGATCGAGCGTGAAGCCCGTGGCGAACAGTTCGGGCAGCAGCACGACATCCGCTTCGGCGGCAGCGACCATCGGTTCGAGCCGCGCGAGGTTCCGCGCGGGCTGTTCCCAGGCGATGTCGCACTGGCAGAGGGCGATGCGGAGTTCCACGAAAATCAGAGCTTATAGACGGTCAGCGACGACGCGCGGTCACGCTGGTGGAAAAGCGTCACCCGGCAGGGCACGAAATCCGACGCCGCACAGCGCCACAGGTCGATGAACTGCTGGGGATTGCGCTCCGTGAGCGGGAACCACGAACTCTGCACCTGCACCATGATCCGGTGTCCGGCGCGGAACGTGTGGGCGATGTCGGTCGTGCGGAAAGGCACGGTCTCGGGGTTGCCCGGCACGAAGGCTTTCGGACGCGTGAAGCCGTCGCGGTAACGGCCGCGCACCACGTCGCCGCGGACGAGCATCTGCATGCCGGCCTTTTCACCCTCGTCGGGGTAAACGTCGATCAGTTTCACGACGAAATCGGCATCCGAGGTCGAAAGGGCCACTTTCAGCGAAGCCTCAACCGGACCGGCAAGGGTCACGTCTTCCGCAAGCGGTTCGGTCACGAACGTCAGCACGTCCTTGCGGCCCTCCAGAAACCGCTGGTCGGCGATCATATACTCCTTGGGACGCCGCGTGCCGGAGGTTGCGATATACGGCACGGGGTCGGCAGGATCGGACGTATAGCTCGTCGAGGAGTTTTTCACCGTCGGTTTTTCGGTCGTGATACGGCCGCCCTCGGCGAGGTAAAGAGTCAGTTTGCGGGCCTCGGAAGGCGTCCACCGCCCGAACGTATGCCAGCGGTTGTCGCCCGACGAGAAAGCCGCCACGGGCGGCAGCCGGTCGACCGTGTCGCGCGCCCAGAGGTAGCAGTCGAAAAAGGGCGCCTCGAAATGTTCCATATAGTAGGCTCCGGAGGCCTCCTCTCCGAAATCGAAGTCGCCCAGCGTACGCCCGTCGCCGCGCCATGCCCCGTGGGCCCACGGCCCGACGACCAGATGGAGCGGAGTCCGGGCGCTCTGGCGCAGGACGGCTTTGTAAAGGTTCCAGGCCCCGTAGCAATCCTCGGCGTCGAACGTGCCGCCCACGACCAGCATCGCGGGACGGATGTTGTAGCAGGCCCGGCGCGTGTCGCGCGCGCGCCACCACTCGTCGTAGTCGGGATGTTCGGCCATCTCCTCCCAGAACGCATTGGGTGCCAGCAGTTTCGTCAGGTCAGCCCGCGTGGGGCGCTCCGTGAGGAAGAACGTGCGTTCGTCGGGCGAGATCGTCAGCCCGCGCCGCGGCATCTTGTCGGTCGGCTCGTGTCCAGCGGGCGTGTTCATCGAATTGAGGAACCGCACGGCGTCGCTCAGCATCAGCACGCCGTTGTGGTGCACGTCGTCGCCCATGTACCAGTCCGTAACGGGGGCCTGCGGCGAAACGGCCTTCACGGCCGGATGCCCGCTCAAACCGCCCATCAGGGCGTAGAATCCCGGGTAGGAGCATCCCGCGAAACCCACACGGCCGTTGTTGCCGGGAATGTTCTTCACCAGCCAGTCCACCGTATCGTAACTGTCCGTCGTCTCGTCCACGCTGCCGAAGCCCGCGGGACGCACGTGCATGAACTCGCCCTCGCTCATGTAGCGGCCCCGGACGTCCTGCTGGACGATGATGTAGCCGCGGTCGACGTAGCTGCGCATGTAGCCTTTTTCGAAACTGCCGGGAAACTGTCCCTCGCCGTAAGGTCCCGTACCGTAAGGCGTCCGGAAAATGATTATCGGGGCCTTGCCGGGGGCCTTGGGCGTGAAGACCGAGGTGTGCAGGCGCACGCTGTCGCGCATGGCGATACGGTATTCGGCCTTGTCGTAAAGCGTGCTGACAGGCTGGGCGCACGCGGCGGCCGCTACCAGCAATCCCGCCCAGAGCAGGAACAGAAATCGGCGTAGTTTCATCATTTCGGGAGATTTTTACGTTTCGTAAAGATACGGTTTTTCGGCCAATCCGCAAAACTTTCGCTCCGCAAGCCGGCAAATCCGCCGCATCTTCCGGCAGTACGGCCCGCGAAGTTTGGATTCGGACGAAAATAAACGTACTTTTGCAGCGTATATACCGGAAAAACCATGTTGAAAGCAGGACGCATACAAACCCTCACCGTAAGCCGCGTATCGGAATACGGCCTATACCTCGCCGACGAGGAGCAGAACGAAGTGCTGCTCCCCAACCGCTACACTTCGCTGACGGACAAGGTCGGCGACCGGAAAGAGGTCTTCCTCTACCACGACTCGGAGGACCGCCTCGTGGCGACGACCGAAACGCCGCTGCTGCGCGAAGGCGAAGCGGGCTATCTGCGCGTGGTGGACAAGACGGCCCACGGGGCTTTCCTCGACTGGGGACTGCACGGCAAGGACCTGTTCCTCCCCAACCGCAACCAGCAGGGCGGCATCCTGGCCGGACACAGCTACATCGTCTACCTCTACGAAGACAACATCACGGGCCGCTGCGTGGCCACGACCAAACTCAAGAGTTTCATAAACAACGACCTGATCACGGTGAAACCCCGCGAGGAGGTCTCGCTGCTGGTGGCCTCGGAGAGCGAAATCGGCTTCCGCGTGATCGTCAACAACCGCCACTGGGGCATGATCTACCGCAACCAGATCTTCCGTCCCGTGGCCGTCGGCGACCGGCTGAAAGGCTACGTCAGGCGTATCACCGAGGACAACCGCATCGACGTGAGCCTCCAGCAGACGGGATTCGCACAGGTGAAGGACTCGGCGGAGGTGCTGCTCCAGCTGGTCCGCGACAACGGCGGATTCCTGCCCCTGAACGACGACAGCGCCCCCGAGGAGGTGACGCGCCTCACGGGAACGAGCAAAAAGGTTTTCAAACGCTCGCTGGGCATGCTCCTCAAGCGCGGCGCGGTCGAAGCCGGCGAAAAAGGCATCAAAATCCGGAAACATGGCGAAGATTAACACCGCGGAGCGCGTTTCGGCGGAAGCCTCGGACAATTTCGTTTTCCAGCGCTCGCTGCTGGCCTACCACGCCGCTTCGGCGCGCATCGCGGGCGACGTGCTCGAAATCGGAACCGGAGCCGGCTACGGCATCGAGGTAGCCGCGCCCCGGGCGCGGCGGTTCGTCACCGTCGACAAGCACGCCCCGGCGCCGGAACTGCTCGACCGCCCCAACGTCGAGTTCCGGCAGGCAGTGGTCCCGCCGCTGGACTTCCCCGACCGAAGTTTCGACTGCGTGATCTCGTTCCAGGTGATCGAGCATATCAAACGCGATGCGGAGTTCGTGCGCGAAATACACCGGGTGCTGCGCCCCGGGGGACGGTTCATCGTGACGACCCCCAACGCCCCGATGTCGCTCACCCGCAACCCGTGGCACGTGCGCGAATACACGGCCGAACAACTCCGCAGGCTGCTCGCCGCACGGTTTTCGGAGATCGAGACCCTCGGGGTCTTCGGCAACGAAAAGGTGATGGACTACTATGCGGAAAACCGCCGCGGCGTCGAACGCATCACGCGCTTCGACATTCTCGACCTCCAGCACCGCCTGCCGCGCTGGATGCTGCAAATCCCCTACGACATCCTCAACCGCATGAACCGCCGCAAGCTCCTCCGGGAAAACACCGGGCTGACGACCTCGATCCGCATGGACGACTACCGCATCGAACCGGTGGGAGACGGTTGTTTCGACCTGTTCTACATCGCGGTGAAATAAACGAGGGAGGTTTTCGGAAACCTCCCTCTCTTTTTCTATTTTTCTATTTCAGCGTCACCCCGAGGCTCTGCCCCGCGCGGAGCCTCTTGCGGACGACCTCCCGCCCGTCCTGCGTCACGGCGACCTCCATCCCCTTCGCCGCACGGCGCACCTCGATGTCGAACGCCGAGCCGAAGGCGCGTACGTTGCGCAGGTTCATGCGGTCCCACGCCGCGGGCAGGCGCGGCGTCAGGGTAAACGACCGGAACCCCGTCGGACGGATTCCGAACACCCCTTCGGTCAGGATGCGGCAGTAAAGGCCGCTCTCGGCCGAAAGATGACGCTGGGAACCTTCGGGCCACGCCTCGATGGCGTAGGGAACATGGTCGCCCAGCAGGCGCACCCCGGAATAATAGGACAAATAGCCGGTGGCTTTCTCGGTCTCGCCCGAGGCGTAGACCCCGCGCAGGGCGTAGAGCGTCGACCGGTCCCAGAAGGTCTTGTCGCCCGACCGGGTCAGCAGACCGTTTTCGGTCCACAGTTTCGGCGAAAAGAGCGCCTCGACGGTCGCCTCCTTCCGTTCGTCGATGCCGACGGTCAACGGAATGCAGATCCACGCACGCAGACGGTCGTTGCCCGTATAATAACGATAGGTGTCGAAGCCCTCGACCATGCCCCCGAAATGGCGGTCGATGTTTTTCCGCAGCGCGGCGGCCTGACGTTCGTAGGCGGCCAGCTGCCGGGCGGGCTTATGCAGTTCGCGGCCCAGCATTGCGGCCGAGAGCAGCGCGTCGTAATAAAGCGACGAGGTGCACAGGTTGGCGTCCCCGGCCGGGAAGCGGCCTTCCAGTTCGTCCGAATCGGAGGCCACCACACCGTCGCCGGTCAGCCGGCGGCGGCAGTACTCCAGACACCACTCCACCAACGGCCACACTTCGGCCGCTTCGGCGGCATCGCCGCGCGCCAGCGCATAACGCGCCGCACCGTAGGCGATCATGGCTGCATCGCCGCGGTCGCCCGCGCCGTTCCAGATGTCGGTTCCTTCGGCTATGATCGAACTGGGAATCGGCCGGTAGTCGGGATTCATGTAGCGGGCGAAATAGCCGAACGAGCAGAGCGCCGAGCGGTTGCCCCGGTCGTAGCCCAGGAAGGGGAAGAACGGGTTGATGTACTCGGCCTGGTCGTTGGCCCAGATCGCGGCATAGAAACGCTCGCCGCCGGGACCGTGCATCAGACCGCCCTTGGTGTCGTAGATGCTCTCCGCAGCGCGGATTTTCGCAAAGGCGAACAAGGCGTCGATCACGGGATCGGGGGTGTCCAGCACCAGATTGCGCTGCCATTCGGCCACCCGCGCACGGCGTTTGACGCACTCCGTGTCGACGTTCAGCGCCAAGGCTTCGTCCCCGGACCGGCGGCCGCTGAAAAAGGCCCCGAAAGCGACCTCGGCCCGCGGAGCGAGCATCAGCGCCGTGTCGCCGCAGATCTCGGCCACCAGTTCGTAACTGCCCTCCACGCCCTTTGCCGGAGCTGTCCGGATCACCGAACGCGCCCGGGGAATCTCGACGTAAAGCGGCTTCTCGCCCGTATTCTTCAGGATGTATTTTTCGCAGAAGGCAGCCTCGTCGACCGACGGGAAAAGGACACGCGTCAGCGAAAGCGAGCCTTTGACCGCCGTCCAGTCGCTCTCGACGGTCATCGTGCCGTCGAGCACGATCCGGCGGACCTTCTCCTGCTGAAGGCAATTCTCATTGACCGAGAGCATCCGGGGAACGTCCCACGCGAAACGCCGCATCAGCGAACCGTGCGTATTGTTCGGGATGGTGCGCAGCATCGGCCACACGATACTGCGTTCGAACCGGAAACTGCCGTCGGCGCCGACACCGTAGCGCAGGACGGCGGAAATCCGCAATCCGCTCATTTCGATATGGTCCCGGTGCGAATCGCCCTCGCGGACATTCCACACGATGGCCGTGCTGTCGGGAACCACCTCCCAGCGGGTTTGCGTACCGGCAAGGACGGGCGCCGTCAGGCAACAGAGAAACGGCAGGAAAAAGCGGCTGATGCGGATCATGGAGTCGGGGTTTTCGTTTTTAAAATAAGTCGTATTATTTCGAATCGTAACAAAAATACGATAAAAAACGAACTCCGCAAAAAAAACGACGGCGGCATATTCCACGGGACGCCGCCCGCCGGAGGAGGCAAAACCCTTTCGCCGCAATTTGCAGCCGAGTTTTTTTTCACCACCCAAGTCATTGGCTACCAACCATATAATAACACACACGCGATGTTTTGCCGATTTTTCTTTGTTTTTCTCGTTTTTTTTATACTTTTGCAAATCAGCCATAACGGGTTAACACCCCTTGAGGACAAATAATCCGTTGACAATTGGGAACTTAAAAATATTGTGACTATGTATTGGACGCTTGAACTGGCATCGAAACTCGAAGATGCCCCCTGGCCCGCAACGAAAGATGAACTCATCGACTATGCAGTACGTTCGGGTGCGCCGCTCGAAGTGCTCGAAAACCTGCAGGAGATAGAAGACGAGGGTGAAATCTACGAATCTATCGAAGACATCTGGCCCGACTACCCCTCCAAGGACGATTTCTTCTTCAACGAAGATGAATATTGAGTTTCCTCAAGCTGCATGAAAGACACCCCGGTACGGTCTGAAAACCGTACCGGGGTGTCTGATTGTTCGGAAACGAACAGCCTTTCAGAGCCGCAGCGTGCGGAACCACGTCTGAATATCCTCTTGCAAAGTGCTCCTGTAAGATCGCCGCACGGATTCGAAACATTCCCACTGCTGCATAAAAACTTCCGCATCGGGTTCGACCGCCTGTCTCTTTACAGGAGTTTCGCATCCAACAATTCCCCTGCGGGTATCTCCACCGTCTGATGGCGGGCTCCGTTTTTCTCGACGATTTCCAGCAAAAGCACCTTGTCATCGGAGATCGTCAGTTTGGGCAGTGCGAATACCGTCCGCTGACGCTGGTGTCCCCTCACGACTGCCGGATCGTTGCATACGCGCAGGATTTCGAGCGGCGTCTGCTGCTGTGCCGTGCGCTTGGCGAGTTTGCGATCCGCTACGATGAATCGCCGCGCATCCACCTCGAAAGAGATATTCGTGTCGTTCGAGATACAGGTGTGCATGTATATCACGTCATTGAACACGTAAATCCCCAACACTTCGACTTCAATGCCGTACTTCTTCGCACGAATGCCCTTCACGTCCGTACGGTTTTGGCGGTATATGTCGCTCAACATGCGTTTTATGGTCGCAGGTTTCTCGCGCCCTACCTCGCGCAGCAGCACCCGGCTTTCGGATGCTGGGGCCGTCGGCTGCGGATAGCCCACGGCGGCCGGTTTCTTCATACTTTCTGGTTGCGGTTCCTGCACTGTAAGATTGAGGGTCGAGACAACCGGATTCTCGGCATAATAGACATCGAAAGTGAAAAATCCGCCGTCTTCGGTGATGACCGTCAGGTTTGTTTCTGCTGCGAAATTCCGCACGGCGGCTTTCACGCGCACGACGTTCTCGGCTCCATCGGCCTTGCCGGCGATGATGTC
>OOIG01002358.1_pt1 | contig 12708 bp, 10 predicted proteins | sample 1692091 | NCBI WGS metagenome assembly OOIG01 (sample SAMN06348188, study PRJEB24527) | human gut metagenome | biome: human gut; feature: ankylosing spondylitis patient; material: feces | host: Homo sapiens | place: China | collected 2015-10
TGGCGTTCAGCTTGTCGAAGTAGTCCATGGCAGCGGCGGCTACCAGATAGATCTGGTCCAGCGGCTGGTGCAAAACAGTGACGCCGGAGGGTGTTCCGTCAGGCACCGCCGCGCCCTCCGCTACCAGCAGGTACACTCGGTCGTTGTTGATGGTGATGCGCTTGTAGATCTCTCCGGCATACTCTACGGTAAACTGCTGGGCATAGCGCAGTGGCATGGTACGGTCAAAGACCAACTCATCCCACGATATGGAGGCAGTTTGTCCATCTGTTTTGGCAGGGGCGTCTGCCGTGCCGCAGGCACAGAGGGACAAGACCATCAGCGCCGCCAGCAGTCCGGCGAGAAAGCGCCTCACTGGGCTGCCTCCACCGCCGTGGTGGAATCAAAGGTCAGGGTGTACTCGATCTCGTGGGGGGTGCTCATGGCGGTGGTGTCGCCGATCACTGTCAGCGGGGTATCCAGCGCCCGCACGGGGATCTCGAAGGTGGAGCCGCCCTCGGTGGTGAGGACATCGTAACGCTGGCCATCCACCAGCATATAGTCATACTTCTCACTGCTCCACACGATGGTGGCGGTGGCAGCGCCGTTCTCCACCTTCAGGGTGCAGGGAGTCAGCACATGGGACTTACCGGAGCCGCCCTCAAAGCCTACCTCAATGGTGTAAGTGCCGTCCGCCAATGCGATGGCGGCAGCGTCATCGCCGTCATCCTCCTTCAGAACAGGGTTGGAGACGGAGACCTTGTGGTCATACCATACGCCCTTCTTGCCGATGAGAGCCACGTCGAACTCCGTGTCCAAGGCGGGCACGGGGATGTCAAAGCCGTTGACCTCCTCGGACAGACCGTCGGGATAGGTGACGGTGTCCTTGGTGGGCTGCAGCAGCACGGCACCGTCCTTCTGTGCGTCCTCCTTCAAACCGGGGAACAGATTCACGATGCTGGTGGAGGCGAGGCTGACGTGAATGGTCATCTGCCCATCCTTCACGGTCAGCACGCCCTTGCCGTCGCAGGTCTCGTTGGCGTGGAACATACTGCTGTCGGTGTTGAAATCCGCGGTGTAGGTGCCGTCCGCCAGCGCGGGCTCGGCGACATCGCCGCCGTTGTTGTCATCTGTTTTCTGCTGTCCGCAGCCCGCCAGCAGCGATGCCGTCATCAGCAGTGCCAGCAGACAGGAAAGAAACTTCTTCATTTTTATGTGTCCTCCTTGCTCTGAAAAAGGCTCCGAGGCGATAATATACCGCCCCGGAGCCAAGTCAGTCCTTGTTACGCGATAGCGTCGATGGCAGCCTTGGTGTGTGCCACGTAGAGAGCCTGCACGTCCGCGATACGGCCCAGACCGGAGATCTGGCAGTTCACGGTGAAGCCGGCGGCCTCAAACATGGTCTTCCAGGAATCCTCGTCCGCACCGGCCATGTCGTTGTTGGCGTGGTCGCCCGCCACGACCATCAGGGGACGCAGCACCACGGTGGTGTAACCGGCTTCCTTGACAGCTGCGATCACGGCCTCGCAGGAGGTATCCTCGGGCTCGCCCTCCACGGTGCCGATGAATACGTTCTCATAGCCCAGCTTGTCCATCTGGGTGGCCATCTGGCTGTAAGTGACCTTCGCCACGTGCGCCGTACCGTGACCCATCAGCACGTAAGCCACACCGGCCTCCTTGGCGGCGGCGGTGGACTCGTAACCGCTCTCGCTCAGAGCAGCGGCGACGACGGCCTTGGCAACGGCTTCCTTGTCGGCGTTGATGACGGCGGCGTCGCTGCCCACCTCACCCAGCATGGGCTCGGCGATCTCAACGGACTCGAACTTGTCACGAACCTTGTCAATGGCGGCGCACATCTCGTCGTACTCAGCACCGTGCATCAGATGGGTGGGCTGCACCACCAGCTGCTTCACGCCGTTGGCGACAGCGCGCTCCAGAGCCTGCTCCATGTTGTCGATCTTCTCGCCGTCACGGGCCTGGATGTGGTTGATGATGATCTGAGCGGTGAAGGCGCGGCGCACGGACCAATCGGGGTTGGCCGCCTGCAGGGCGTCCTCAATGCTCTTGATGTCGGCTACGCGGCTGTCGTTGAAGGAGGTGCCGAAGGACACCACCAGCAGCTCCTTCTCGCCGATCTCGTCCTGGTTGCGGGGATCGTCCTTGGACGCGTCACCGGTGTCCAGACCGAAATAGTCGGGGCTGGCTTCCTCGCCTTCCACCAGTGCCTTCTGGGCATCGGTCAGGGCGTCCCAAGCGGCCTTGGCGGCCTCGCACTGGGCGTCGGTCTCCTCGGTGCGCGCCTGTACGTAGATGGCGTCGATCAGCGCGGCGACCTTGTCGGCGGCAGCCTGATCAGCATCGGCGGTGGGCGCATCGGTGTTGTCCTTGGTGTCGGCGGTGGCCTGAGTGGCCTCGGTGGTGGACACATTGTTGTCCTTGGTGTCGTCGGCAACGTCCTTGTTGCCGCAGGCGGTCAGCATGCTCATCAGCATCACTGCCGCCATGAGAAATGCAAGTGCTTTCTTCATGGGGAACTACCTCGTTTCAAAAAATGTTCTGAAAGAATATAAAAGCGGCTGTGTCTCACACAGCCGCCCCTGGCGCTTCTTACTACATATACATCCGTGCGGCTACTCCGCTTCGGATCATAAGTTCGTAGGAAAACCAACCTGTTGGCAGCAGGCTTGAGATTCCACACACAGGCAGGTCTCCTGACTTCGTTCATCACGGCATTGCCCTTCCCAGTTTCCCAGTGGATTGCAAGACCGCTCCCGTACACAGTGACTGCATCGCTCCGGATTCACACCGGATTCCCTTTTCATCTGCTTTTGAGCAGACACCTCTGTGCTACAACTTTATATTTTTTCAGACAGTGGGATTATATCACATTTTGTCGAATTGTCAATCCGTTCTGATGGTGGGGCTGTCTAAAATCTGATTTGGGATTTTTTATTATAGGTATTTGGGAGTGGGCGATTGCTCTAAAGTCTTATGTGGGGTTTTCTCGTTTAGGGATGTTCGGGGAAAAGCGGTCGCTGTAAAGTTTTATGTGGGATTTCTCATCAAAAGCGATTTGTGCAGAAAAAGGCACCGACATCTAACTGAAGATGCCGGTGCCTTTCTTTTGGAATGCAGTGGTAATCAACTAAACAATTCATCCAGCTTCTGCTGGAGCGTTCCTTCCTTGGCATACGGAAGTGCGTCCAACTGCCGGAAGTTGTGCTTGATGTCCTTCGTATCCTCATTAAAGCCAAGGATGTATGAGAGCGCAATGTGATAGATGATTTCGGTAGGAGCCAGCCCATACACCTGCTTTTCGAAAATGTGGCGCAAGCGTTCTTTGGGGTCAGGGAACTGCTTCTTCATCTGCTCGCTCTGATACAGCCTCTTGACGATTTCCGTGATATAAAGGCCAGATTTCATGTAGAGGTCAATGAAGGTCTTATCGGGGTCATCAAAGCAGCCCGGATTTTCCGCCTCCAGCATATCCACCATTTTCTTAACCATCGTTTTCGGTGTGAAAATCTGATTGGTCTTCTGCGGCGGAATATAATTGAAGATGTCTTCGATGCTCTTTTCGTCAAAGTAGTCCGCCAACTTCTTTTTGAGGCGCAGGAATTCCTTTACAGAGTCATCAAATACCACAGGGTCAAACAGATTCCCCGCAAAGTCCCTTTCCTCTCCCGTTTCGGCATCCGTGTACTTGCCGCCATCACGGAGGAAACGGAACTGGTCGAGAGTAATGCTTGTTACCTCAAGAAATACCGGATTGGGGATGACTGCATCGAACGTAGCCAAAGTAACGGTGTCATCGCCATAAGCCATTAAGAATGACGGTATTGTGCGAGAGAAACCGCGCAGGTGGTCGCGGACGGAATCTTCTATCCCTGCCTTCTCACGCTCTTTGATTTTCTTCTCAGTTGTTTCCACTACGCTCTGCGTGGAAGTTTCAATGAAGCTCTTTACGGCATCAGAAAGTTGTTCTTGCAGACCGTCCTGCAATTCCTTCTTTTTCTGTTCAAATTCTGCCTCAATTTCCGCCTCACTCTTTCCGGTTTCGTGGCGGGAACGCAACGCATCCAAGCGGTCACTTTCGGCAGTATTTTGCTCTATCTGGTAACTGTTATAGACCTTATTTGCCGCCCGGTCAAACTGGCTATTCAGTCCCTTCTCAAGCGCCTTGGCATCCGATACCCTAATGTTCTCTTGATACTTTTCCTTTGCAATGTCGATAATGCTCTTAACGGTTTCGCTCTTAAACTTTTCCTTGAAATCATCAAAGGCCGATTGAGCAGCATCCTGCGACTTTGCTGCGGCATCGTCAAACGCGCTCTTGATTTGAGTATCAAGCGTTCCGTCCTCAACGGTGGCGTAGATTTTATCGCCAAACATATCCTTGGCCATTCCGATTACCTGCTCCTGCGGAATTTCTACATCACCCGTTTCAGGATTGATATTCAACTCATCCTTCGTATTCGGCGTAACGGGAATATCCTTTGCCTTAGGCTCTTCAGCGGGCGTAAACTTGGAAATAATATCAATGACTTCCTGCGGAGCGCTGAAAATACCGCTGATATTCTGGAACAAGTAGTTGGACATGAAGCCCCTACGCACGACCTCCTGCGAACGAATCTTGCGGGGGATAGAGAGTACCTTCTCTGCGTCCAGTGCAATCATTTCCCCCTGTTCATCTTCACCGATGACGGGGAAGAAGTTCAGCAGCTCGCGGACGTGCTGCTTGCGGGTGTCCATATCACCCCTGCCGCTGGCTGTATCGGAAGAAAGGTCATTGGCAAACTCTTCAAAGATGGTCAGCGTTCTTGCGGGGTCAAAGTCGAACACATACGCATTCTCTTTACGGAAGTATTTGCCGTTCTCACAGTACATCCACGGGTTCTGTGCCCGGAACGCCGCCTGCATATAGAGGGCGGGACTTTTCACATTACTGAGCATCAGGACCGCAGTCCACTCAGGGATAGTAACGCCCGTGGTCAACTGGCCGACCGACAGAGTGATAGTGCGGTCATGGTTTGCAATAGCTTCCCGTACCTTATCAAAGGATTTCTGCGTTTCATCACTGTCATCCAGCTTACCATCGCCGGCAGCCACAATGATTTCATATTGCGAGAACACAGGGTGTTCTTTCAGCTTTATAGCAAGTGCCTTGGCACTGTCTACACGGTTCAGCAGCCAGAAGGTATGCTTCAATTCATGCCTCAGCTCATCCGTGGAGAACGGAAATTTAGTTTGTGTGGTAAGTGCATCAAGGAACTTATTGACACTCTCGTTATGAACGAACTTACTGTTCTTGGTTTCAAAGAACTCGTTAAGGTCGAAAGCGTATTCCTCGGTCTCACCGTCGATTTCGATGCCCCTGCTAATCTCGTCTTTCACGATTTCGGACATCTGATATGTATACAAATTCAGGCGCGGCAGACTGGCATAGGGATTGTCGCCCTTTGCGTCATCCCAATCCCGTTTCGCCGCCTGTTCCTCCGCATAGGTCCAGTTGAAAATGGCTCCATCGGGGAACTTATCGTTCGCCAACGCCTTGAACGGCGTGCCGGACAGATGCAGCGTAAATTTCCGCTTGATTTGGTCAAACGCGGCGTCCGTCTTTAATGTATCCACGCCTTCATGGGCTTCATCAATGACCAGCACCGACCACTCGGTGTCTTTGATTTCCTTCAGCTTTTTGAAGTGTCCACCGAAGTACACAGAGCCCTTCAGGTCCTGTAAGCTGACAAACTGGATATAGCCCTTTACGCCGGTCTTGTCGCACTTCATCCATTCCTCGCGGCTGAGGACATACGGCTTACCTTTCAAGGAGTCCGTTTCGCTGATAAATCGGAAGCCGGACTGTTCACCCATGAACTGCGTGTAGTCAGTGTACCACGAGTTCGCAATAGCAGGACGGTTGGTTACGATAAGAACACTCCGAGCCTGAACCCTTTTGCAGAAATCGTATACGGACAGCGTTTTACCAAAGCGTGGTTTGGCATTCCACAGGTATTCACCGCCATCGTGCTTATCGTAGTATGCAACCGTGTTGCCAACGGCCTTTTCCTGCTCTGCCCGCAGCTCATACGGAATCACATCCAGCGCTTTCAAAATGCCACGGTCAGCGCGAAAATCATAGAACCTGCTGCGTCCCGTGGGACCGTCGATATGGAACCACTCCGTCCGCGCCTTGTTCGCCACGCCCAGCTTGCGAAGATAGGCGTGAAACGCCTTGTCCGTGAAGCTCTCTCCAGAGCCATCGTCAAAGATGGCAGCCCCCTTCCACTCCAGCTTCGCCAGCGTATCGGAGGTGTGTGTCTGCTGCTTGATGCGAGTCTCTACATCCTGCTCCTCGGTGTATCCGATTTTTGTCCATCCGTTGTGGTCTGCGATTTGCGGCGTGGAGTAGGCATAAATCATGGGGAATGCCTGCTTCGCGGTATTTAATTTGATACCCATTATGCCATCTCCTTCTTCCTAAGATTGTCTATACGCAACTTCACATATTCCAGTTCTTCATTTGTAAGACCGACCAATTTCGCAAGTTGTGTGTCTATGTCGTCACTAAAGTTTAGATAGTTATTGTCTGATGAATAATCGCCAATATCAGGAACTTTCATTCCAAGAGTAGTCAGAGCCTCATCGGTCATCAAAAACGCATATCTGGCAATATACGAATTTACATATTTATAGAAGTTTTGGGCTTCCGCCTTAGTTTTGAACGCACCAAGTGCTACACGGGAGCGCCCAAACGCCGAATGATTGTCAATAATTTCAAGTTGGTTATCGCGCTTCTGGCCACCAGCGTTTGCACTGGAGACAACCACTTTCCAATAGGAGATATACTCAGGATTTGCCTTGATGACTGATTTCTCGGCAATGAACCACTTAGTCCTACCGGCCTTGCCCGCCCTATCATTGGCGTATAGCTTCACTTGATGCGAGTAATCAATGTTTGTATTTGGCTGCCATTCATATACGCTCTTGCTATTCTTTTCGACGAAATCGCTTTCAATCCCGAATAATTTTTGTGGAAGGATTCTGTCGTGAATCGGGTGTAATGATTCTTGTTTAATATAGCTCTCCAGTTTTCTTACAATCGAAATGTCTTTGGGGTTTAATGGAATGATGTTCTCCCCCGGATTTTCGATATTTACGCCATTTTCTTTGCCGTTTTTGCAGTAAATATAATCAAATCCAGAAGAAGTCTTATTCATGTCTTTAACAACCACTGAAATACCGTCGGCAATGGCCGCGCTTGAAAACACTTCTTTGGAATCTGGATAAAAGTAAACTTTTGACAACCTATGGTCATTGATTTGCTCTAACCCGAACGATGCCATTCCTTTACCCGACCGTTGTATCCATCTTCCGGCAGGGTAGATAAGCACGGTAGACTCCCTTGCAATTTTATCTGCTTCAATTTGAAAAAAATGAAACACGCTCTTGCTTCTCAGTTGTCCGTTAGTCAAAGAAATATTTTCCGTTTCCTGCTGGTAGGGCGGATTCCCAATCGCAAAGTCCCATTTCATTCTGATTTTCCTCCCCTTATCGTGTCGTAAGATATGGAGCAATCCTTTCTCCAGTCCATCACGCGGCAGATAGGCATAATCGGAAGCTGCTGTTCCTCTACCACATTGTCAAAGAAGTCCAAAAGGGTGATTTGTTCTTCCTCCTGCTTCGGAATACTGAACGGTATCGTCCCGGTCAGGCCATCCATCTGCCAGAAGTTCCAGCAGATGATATTCGTCACTTTCCGCAGCAGCTTTATGTCGGGTCTTGCGGCAAACCGCGCCTCGTAATACTCCGCAAAGGTGTGCAGGACATTGCCACGGGCAATCAAAAGGTTGTCTCCTTGGAATTCATAACCGTAGGAGCTTTGGAGAGCCCTCTCCGCCCACTTGAGCCATTCCGTATCGTCGGCAGCATTCTCACTGACAACTCGCAGCTTCCTGTCCAGAATGCCGATTCTGTCCTTGATAGGGATGATGTCACCTGTGGCCGCATCGTAACGAGACACAATATAAGGGGCCTCGCCGCAGGTTATCTCAAGCCGCTTGGAGTCCACATATCCCTTCCACGAGAGCTTTCTGTCAAAGGTGATAGGCGCGGAACTTGTGACCCAGCTTGTGCCGGTTTCCGTGTTGAATACATTGGGCCTGTCAAACCACTCCTCGTCGCAGTGGTTGTTCATTTTGTTGACTATCCAAGAAGGGGTAAACACCTCGGCTTTCTTCCTTGTGCGGGCAAGCTGCTCCTCCGCCGCCTTTTCCACACGGGGCTGGATTTTGATTTTCATATAGCCCAGCAGCTTGTCCACGGTGATTTGCGCCGTTTCCGCGAAATCGGGACCGTTTTCTAAATAGGCGTCCGTGGCAAAGATAATGTTCTGCTTTGTGGTTTTATCTTGAAGCAAGCGGTCGAGGACCGGCGAAATCGGATAGGATTCAAAATCAATCAGTTTACTCACTGCCGTTTCCTGCTTTCGTCATTTTTCATCTCGGTCAGCGGCGCGGCAGCCGTTTGTGTCGCCTTGACACAGTGTTTTCAGAGGGATATCATGCCTCTGCATAGAGGCATGAAAACGCCGGCGTTTTCCCGATAATATAAATATACCACTTTTCCATATTATTTCAAGTATTTGCGTCCCGCAAAAGTGCAAATCAGATAACTATTTCGCCACACTTTTTTGCAATATTCTCTTGCAAGTATAGAACGCTTGTACTATACTATAAACGAGGCGGCGGTCGCCTTAATTTCACTATCGGAGGGCTGTACTTATGGCAAGGAATCATACAGATATTACCCAACTGGAAGAAGTGGACATGAGGGAGGTTGCCCAAAAGCCCTGCTTGAATCTGGAAGGCATCATCGAGGAATCCTGCCTTGAGCCCATAAACAGCGATGACTACTGGCTTTTCAAGTGCCGCATAGAGGACTATCGTAATCGCCGATGTCCCCTTTGCAAAGGCACCGCCGTCCACAGTCATGGGGATTATGGAAAACCGCGACTGATTCACGATATCAATGTCGGGAAAAAGCGCGTGGATATTCTGCTGAAGGTAAAACGATACCTCTGCGATTCGTGCGAAAAGACATTTACAAATATACCGGAATGCATCCTCGAAAACCGGCAGATGACAGACCGGCTTTTTGAGCTGATACAACGAGAATCTTTTCGGCATCCTTTCACCGAGGTGGCGGAAGAATACGGTTATTCCATCACCACTATCGCTACTATATTCGACGACTACGGCGCGAAGCTGGAGGCCAAGCGCGGCCCAGTCGTTGCGCCACGGGTACTCGGTATCGACGAAAAACACATTGTAAACAATATGCGTGCGGTCTTTGTGGACGGTGAAAGCGGCTGCCTGTTGGAAATGTGCGAGGACAACAAACGCGACACTATCCTGCATACGATAGAAAACATGGTCGATTACGACACAAATATTGAGATAGTCACAATGGACATGGCCTGCGGATACCGTAGTTATATACAAGAATGCCTGCCCCGTGCAACTATTGTCGTGGACAAATTCCATGTGTACCAAGACTTTCTCACAAAGGTCGGCACGGTGAAAACGAAAATCACTGAACGAATCAAAAGCCGCATCAATGCCATGCCGGAGGGCCCTGAGAAAGAGAACCTGAATGCCATAATGAAGATGGCTCAAGCGAACAACTATCTGTTCAAATTTGGGGAGGGGAAAATAGCGGAGGACTCCAGTCGCCTCTCCAAGATGGCTAATATCTGTGAGGCTTTCCCTGAGTTCAACCACCTGCGGCTTATCCGCACCGGCTTTGAGCGCATCTACGCTTCCACAGATAGAGCTTCCGCAGAAGCTGTCTGCGACAAGTGGGCGAAGCTGATTCCACCTGCAGGTCACAAGCAAATCACCGCATGGGAAGAGCACTTCCATGTGGATGCAGAGCTATTTGCAGAGCTCAGGCCCTTTCGCAACACGATTACTCGCAACTGGCGGAATGAAATTTTCAACTACTTCAATGTGAACTGCCAGTTCACCAACGCGGTGGCGGAAGGCTTGAACTGCTTTATTGAGAGGATTAACCGGCAGGGAAACGGATACGGTTTCAAACGGCTACGTATCAAAGCGCTGTTCTGGGATACCGCAGGTGAGCGGGTCAAATATGTAGTAAAGGAAAATCGGCTCTGGAAGTCGTCCAAGCCTGTTCATTCCTTCTTTACCGGTTCCGGCAGCAGCTTTTCCTTCAATAATGGGCACTATGAGACCACCTATAGCATCGAACCGGAGGAAATCCCGCGAAGCCGGACGGCACCATTCTCCGTTTTGGAGTATTATCAGCTACTCAAGGACGCCGGCTTCAATATACTTTAGTGAGGGGGAAATTATTATGGCAATGGCAGATGTACGGATTGACATGGAAACCGCCCTGTACGAGCAAATGGCCGCGCTGTGCGCCAAACTTGGCACCACCGTTGAGGCGGTTGGCGGGACGGTTCTGCGAGGAATTCGTGCGGATGGAAGAGCCTCCTGTGCCTGAGTCCTACGCATCTATGAGTGTGGAGGACAAAATCGACTTTATTGCTCAGAATATTCTGAGGGAGTACAATTCCAAATGATGCAAAAAAAGATGCCCCTGTGAGGATTGACCTCACAGGGGCATCTTTCTATAATTCGCTGTTGTTGAATTGCCTTCGAGTTTGTCGAAAAGAATTTGCAAAACCTACTTAACTACACGAAAAACGCAATGTAAAAAGTAAATTGCTTTACTTTGCGCTGTTTTTCTTACATAATAGTAGACAAGAAGCAAGGTCGTGGTAAATTCTTTTCAGAGAGGGAGTTGGTGCTGACCATGAGCATAGGAAATCAAATATCAGCAATTCGTAATGAGCAGCAATTAACGCAAGAACAGTTTGGTGAGTTATTCCATGTTACAAGACAGACGGTTTCGAATTGGGAAAATGAAAAGAGTTATCCGGATTTACAGATTCTCATAGCAATGAGCAATCAATTTGATGTATCGCTTGATACATTACTGAAGGGGGATTTCAAAATGGTAGAAGCTATTGACAAGGAGCGCGTATTGGGAAAAATAAAGCATGAGAAATCACTCGTAGACTTCTTTACGGGTGCTGGTACAGGACTTGTTGCCTCTTGCTTTCTCTCGTCAGCGTCAACAATTAGGACTGTAGTAATGATTGTTGGCTTTGCCATGATAGGCATTGGTTGGTATAAAAGGGCTAAATCCGATAAAGAAGTGTTTAAGTATATGGAGGAGCACGGACAGGAGTGACTTTATATAAGCATTTCTCTACTGTGCCATTAAAAAGATACCCCTGTGAGGATTGACCTCACAGGGGTTCTCTTTGTTCTTCAGGCACCAAGCGTGCCGCTGCGTAGTGCCTCCACCAGCGGCAGCACTTGCCATTTGGGGATGGTGTACTCGTTGCCATCCAGCAGCAACAGCCAGTATACCTGCCGCTCCAGCAGCAGAGTCTTGTCCGCGTTCCATCGCTTGATGCCGACCTCATAGACGCCATCTCCCGGCAGCTCCACATCGAACCGTCGGCCTTTCGGTGTCTTTGGCGGCCATTGGTATTGCAGGAACTTGCGGGCAAAGCGGTACTTGGGGTCTGGACCCATGATGCGGGACACATAGGGATACGCCCGCGTGTTGGGAATATGCGGCACGAATATGGAGTAGCCCCAGTACCAAATGTCATCGTCGTCCTCGCACGGAGGAACATTGTTTCTGTGGCTCGTGTCCATCGGAGTTGCCCTCTGCCGCCTACGACTCAAACCCCGGCGGCGTCAGCTTCCGAAGGATTTCCGCCGCTTCCTCGGCGGTGTAGTGCTTGTAGAGGCCTGCTGATGGATTACTCTTTTCCTCATAGAGTATGTTTGCGATTTCAAGGTTTTCCTCGTCGCCCATGTTACGAGCCTTGTTTCGCAAGCGTCCCAGTTCACGAAGCTCTACTTCTTCAACAGAGAGCTCACCAGAAAGGATTGCCTTTTGCCTGTCGCTGTAAAACGGCGCAAAGGGTGCCACATAGTCTGGACTATCCTTGTTCGTGTAAAGGAAATGCGGCGTACCTTTTTTCATAAAAACACCTCCTGTCATAGAAAATTCTACAACAGGAGGTGCGTGCTTTGTAGCACATAACTTTGAAAATGCAGTCTTTCTTTTTTTGATGCTGAAAACACAATCATTCACTTATGGAACGACCACGCTTGCTGCCCCCAATCCCACATCAAATCTTAGATATCCCCGGAAAAAGACCGCCCTAAGACGGTCTTTTTCCGGCATATCATCCTTATTCGTTACCGGGGAAGCTGGGGATGGTGGCGAAGCCCCGCTGGAGATCCTCATCAGTGGGGATAGTGTCGCTCATCACACCGTCGTTGTACTTGCCATAGGCCACCATGTCGAAGTAGCCGGTGCCGGTAAGGCCCAGTACGATGGTGCGCTCCTCCCCCGTCTCCCTGCACCTCAACGCCTCGTCCATGGCCACACGAATGGCGTGGCTGCTCTCCGGCGCAGGCAGGATGCCCTCGCAGCGGGCAAACAGCTCCGCCGCCTCGAACACGGCGGTCTGCTCCACGCTGCGGGCCTCCAGATAGCCGTCGTGGTACAGCTGGGAGACGATGCTGCTCATGCCGTGGTAGCGCAGGCCGCCGGCGTGGTTGGCAGAGGGGATGAAGCCGTTGCCCAGCGTGTACATCTTGGCCATGGGGCAGATCTTGC
>OOIG01002366.1_pt1 | contig 12681 bp, 8 predicted proteins | sample 1692091 | NCBI WGS metagenome assembly OOIG01 (sample SAMN06348188, study PRJEB24527) | human gut metagenome | biome: human gut; feature: ankylosing spondylitis patient; material: feces | host: Homo sapiens | place: China | collected 2015-10
GACAGACAGACAGACAGACAGACAGACAGACAGACAGACAGACAGACCTGTTTGCACCCTTGTAACGGGTTCTTTTCGTGATGCCCAAAAAGCGATAGCATGAAGCGGAATGCGAAGGCTGTCGCTTTTTTGTGTTGATGTAAGCACGCAAAGCGTGATTGCATAAATGTCATTGAAAAAATTTAAGAGAAGGAGAGGGAAAAAACAATGACAAATCGTGTTTCCACAAAAAGAGCATTGGTACTGAGCCTGCTTTCGATGTTGCTCTGCGTATCCATGCTCATCGGTTCCACCTACGCGTGGTTCACCGACACCGCAACGACTGCGGTGAACAAGATTCAGGCAGGCACGCTTGACGTGGCGCTTGAAATGTCGACTGACAACGGGGCTACATGGAAAAATGCAGAGGGCAAGACTCTGAACTTTATGACTGCGGACAACCGCGCGGAAATCCTTTGGGAGCCCGGTTGTACATATGCGCTTCCGCTTCTGCGCGTGGTCAACAAGGGCAACCTTTCGCTCAAGTATGAGATCGTGATTACCGGTATTGACGGGGACGCAGAGCTGAACAAGGCGATTGAGTGGACGATTCCCGCCGAAAAGACAGGTAACCTTGCGGCAGGCGCGACCTCCGATGCCATTGCGATTTCGGGTCACATGAAGGAGACTGCGGGCAACGAGTATCAGGGGAAGAGCATTGACGGCATTGCAATCACGGTTTACGCAACGCAGTACACGGGCGAGAGCGACAGCAACGGCAATACCTACGACGAAAACGCACCGATCGTTTATCCCGAGGGTGTGACGGCGGAGTCGTTCGGCAGCAACGTTGCGGCTGACGGCGAGGGCAACTACTTTGCCTCTTTCAAGACCGCTATGGAGTCGGTTGCGGATAAGGGCGCGCTGTACTTCAAGGCGGATGCGACGGTTGATTTCCCGACGCACCTCAATGTTACCAAGAATGTGACCATTTATGCAAACGGTGCGAACTTCTCAGGCAAGGACATTTCGATCGGAACCTATGCAGCTCCCGCAAATGCGGAAACGACCGTCAATATCTACAACGCAAAGAATCTGGTTGTCTGGGGACAGCCTGTTGGCGATCGCGCAGATGTCTGGAATGTCAATTTCTATGATTGCGTAAACGAAGGTTACAATTTCCTGATGTACAGAGGCGGCGAAACGGCTGTTGCGAAACTCAATCTGACCATGACCAACTGCCGTGCGACAGGCTTCGGCGATTCCATCGTTCATGCAACGGCGGACGGTTCTGTCTCCATCAAGAACTGCCTGTTTATCAGCAACTGCGCACCGATTAACATTGCGCACAAGCAGAGCGGAACATTGACGGTTACGGTTGAGGACAGCACCTTCACCGCTTGCGGTAAGGTTGACCCGTCCAACGATTACTTTGCTCCCGCACGTTTCGTCAACAACAGCGCAACAGGGACTCTGAATGTCACGCTGAAGAACAACACCTTTGCAGGCACAATCGGAACAAACGGCGATATCCTGTTGGGCGATTACAGAGTCGGCAAGGTTTCCAATCCTTTCACCGCAACCATCGTAACGGATAAGGCTGTGATGGTGAAGTCGTCTGTTGCTCCCGCATACAGTTACAATGGCGGAACTGTGGATGTGAAGAAGGCTGATGTGAAGGCTTCGCAGGAAGCTGTGGCAAATGCGATTACCGCAGGCAATGGCACGATTGAACTTGCTCCGAATGGCACATTTACACTTGACAACGGCATCGCCAATGAAGGTGCGAATAGCCGCGACATCACGTTTGTCGGTGACGGAACTGCAACCGTTGACGTGGTTACGAATGCTGTTTCTGCTGAAGGCGGTAAGCTGAACTATCAGCGCGGCTCGACCTTTACTTTTGAGAACCTGACGATTCAGGGCGGTGAGGGGAGCTTCGACGGCATTGTTTGCGACGAACTGGTTTACAAGAACTGCACGATTAAAGGTAAACTGACCCTTTACGGCAAGGCTACGTTCATTAACTGCGTCTTTGAGAATGATATGGCAAACCAGTACTCCATTTGGACATGGGGCGGCACGGATGTGACGTTTGAGGGATGCACGTTCAATACGAACGGCAAGGCGATTCTCCTGTACGGTCAGGCTACGGAAGCAAAGCCGACAAACCTTGTTGTGAAGAATTGCACTTTCAACGACCGCAAGAACGGCGCGGCAGGCAAAGCAGCTATTGAAATCGGCAACGATTACAATGCAACTTACACGCTGACGGTTGAAAATGCAACTGTAAACGGTTTTGCAGACGGCAAAAACACCGGCTCTAAACTGTGGGCAAATAAGAACAGCATGGATGCGGCACACCTGACTGTGACGATTGACGGTACAAAGGTTCAATAATATTCCAAAGCAAGGGGGCGTTCTCCAACGGGAACGCCCCCTTTTTGTCATTTCTGTTCTCCCGCGCCCGCTTCATGCGAGGCGTCCTCGGACAGACTTGCAATGACTGCCGCGCTGAAATAATCCAACGGGTCAACCTGCAAGCCCTTGACGGTCATCTCCATGTGCAGATGCGGCTCTTCGGCAATTTCCACCATCGCCGTGTCGCCAACCTTGCCCAGAAGCTGTCCCTGCCTGACCTGCGTTCCCTCGGCAAGTCCTTCGGCAAGCTCCTTTGCAAGGTTTTTGTAGACCGTTACGCACTCTCCGCTGTGGGTCAGCGCCACGCAAGTTCCCATCATCGGATCTTCCCAGATTTTGCTGACCTTTCCGTCAGCCGCTGCAAACACCTCCGCGTCCTCGGCGGTTGCAATGTCAATGCCGAGGTGAACGCGGAAATCGTTCATGGTCGTCGAAAAGACCTGCACGTCCACGCTGTGCTTCTGCGAGAGTTTCCCCGAAACGGGCAGTTTCATCTCCGGCACGGTGTCAGGCGCGGGTTGAGGGTCAGTTCCCGTCGGCTTCTGCGGCTCGGTCGGCTGCTCGATCGGGGCGGTTGTTTCGGGCGGCACTTTGGTGTTGTTCTTCTTCGCACGGTTCATTGCCGCCGTGATGGCGAGCACCACCGCCAGAGCCAACAGAATGACGATGGACGAGAGATAGACTGCCCGGTTCACGCGCACCTGCTTCAGCTTTCTGCATAATTTAGACTGCTTCCATTTTTCCCACATAATCAAAACTCCTTTGCTCTTTCTGTGATTGCGGACTACGCGGCACATCCGCGTGTCTTGCTGACTTTATTTTTGCCGCTTGCGGGGGATTTATACAGCGAATCCAAAAAAAGTTTGATTCGGTGGTGCTTGGGCGGAAATATTAAAATTTCACGAAAAAAACTGACTGAATTGGATGTATTTTTGACGTATTCACGACGGGTTCATATTTTCGTGGTACAATAGGAAAGTGTAAATTCAAAGCTGTACCTGTCCCCCCTGTGGGCGGGTGCGGGAGAAAGGAATCTCTGCTTTTATGATTAAAATCGAGCATCTTGTGAAGAATTACGGCTCAAACTGTGCCGTTGATGACATCAGCTTTGAAGTTGGAGAAGGGGAGATCGTCGGGTTTCTCGGTCCGAACGGCGCGGGAAAGAGTACGACCATGAATATCCTGACAGGCTATCTGTCCTCCACCTCGGGAAAAGCCTTTATCGGCGGCATTGATATTCTGTCCAACCCCATCGGCGCGAAAAAGCTGATCGGCTATCTGCCCGAACAGCCGCCGCTTTATCTGGACATGACCGTTGAGGAGTACCTGAACTTCAATTACGAGTTGAAGGGTTGCAAGTTGGATCGCGAGAAGCACATCGGCGAGATTTGCGACACCGTAAAGATCAAGGATGTTTACAAGCGGATTATCCGTAGCCTTTCCAAGGGTTACCGCCAACGGGTGGGCATTGCGCAGGCACTGATCGGAAATCCGAAGGTCATCATTTTCGATGAGCCGACCGTCGGTCTCGACCCCAAGCAGATTATCGAGATCCGCAACCTGATCCGCGGACTGGGCAAGGCGCACACCGTGATTCTCTCCACGCACATCCTGCAGGAGGTGCAGGCGGTCTGCGACCGGATTATCATCATCAACAAAGGCAAGATCGTGGCGAACGAAAAGACCGAGAATATTTCAAGCGCGGTCGACCGCGCCCGCCGCTTCAATGCGAAGATTTGCGGACCGCAAAAGGACGTGCTTGCCATGTTGCGCGCATTTCCCGGCATTACCTATGCCGAGGCGCTCGCGGAGCGCGACGGGGACGCGTATACCTACATGATCGAATCCGATTACGGCGTGGACATCCGCAAGAAGCTGTTCTTCGATCTGGCAAACCGCGGTTGGGCGCTGATCGGTCTGGAAGCGCTCGGCATGAGCCTTGAGGATATCTTCATTTCGGTTGTGGATCACTCCGAGGATCTCAGGCAGCGGGGCGGCGCACAGCGCGTCTCCCGCAAGCAGAAGGCGATGGAGAAGAACACAGCGGAAAAGGAAATCGGCGCGTCTCTCGTTGAGGACGCCAAGAAGCAGAGAGCCGAAGCCGCTCTGCACGATACCGAGGATGACGACTGAACAGAAAGGAATATAACACTATGCTTGCCATTTACCGTAAAGAAATACGTTCCTATTTTATCAACCCCATCGGGTATATCTATCTCGGGGTATTCCTCGTGTTCTCGGCGTTGCTCTGCTGCTACACCACGCTGATCTCCGCGAGCTACAGCACCTCGTCCTACTTCACCTATCTGATTTTCTCCTTCGTGATTTTGATCCCGATTCTGACCATGCGCCTCTTTGCCGAGGAACGGAAGCTGCGCACCGAGCAATTGCTTCTGACCGCGCCCGTTACGATTACGGGAATGGTCATGGGCAAGTACCTTGCGGCGCTGACGCTCTACGTGGGCGGTATTCTCATTTCCTGCGTCAACTTCATTCCGCTTTACATCATCGGTGCGGCGGAGCGCGCGGGGGAGAGTGACTACGCGCTGACGCACATCGGACCTGTAACGGGCGAAATTGTGGGCAGTGTGATTGCGGTCATTCTGCTCGGCGCGGCGCTGATCGCGGTTGGAACGCTGATCTCGGCGCTGACCGAAAATCAGCTTTCTGCGGCGGTTATCACCGTCGGCGTGATTGCGGTCATGGTGCTTCTGAACGTGTTCAACCTGCTGACCGACAGCGACGGACAGCCGATTATCGGCAGTTATGCGGTTCGTTTCGTCATCAGCTGGGTGTCGGTCATCAGCCGCTTCTCGGCGTTCAGCCAAGGGGTGTTTGACTATTCCGCACTGCTCTATTATGTCTCGCTTGCGTTTATCTTCCTGTTCCTGACGGTACGGGTATATGAAAAGCGCCGTTGGGGTTGAGTCTGACCCGAACGGAATACAAACGGAAAGGAATTTTCATATATGAGGAAACGAATCATCCGCTCCAGACGCGCGCGCTACGGCGGCATGACCGTACTTCTGACGGTTTTGCTGATCGCTGTGGTGGTGCTGACGAATGTGCTCTTCAGCACGCTTGCCAAGCGTTATTCGTGGTACACGCCGATGAAGGGAAGTGCGGATTACCGGGTTACCGAAACCTGCTACCGTCTGCTTGACGCAACGCTCGGCAAGCAGGACGAGCAGGTACGCGTCATTTTCTGCGACACGGCGGAAAATGTTGCCGAAAGCGACACCGTGTCCTATGTTTACAGAACCGCAAAGCAACTGCAGGAGCGGTTTCCCGATCGCATTGCCATCGAGTGCCACAACATCTGGCTTGATCCCGACAGTGTGCGGGATTACAGCACGACCTTTAACCCCGCCACGGCGGAGAATGTGAAAACCAAGTTGAAGTCCACAAGCGTCATCATCGCGGGGGAGGATTACTACCGCGTGTATGACCACAGCGAGTTCTTCGTGTTTGAGGACGGCAACACCTCCAATCTCTGGGCATACAACGGCGAGCGGAAGCTGGCGGCGGGCATCCTGCACGCCATCGACGGCGACGCGCCGGTTGCCTGCCTGACCAACAACCACGGCGAGGTGTTCTACGATTACGAGCTGCTCTATCTGCTTGACGACGCGGGCTACTCCCTGCGGTACATCGACCTTTACAAAGATCCGATTCCAGAGGGCTGTCGGCTGATTATCAGTTACAACCCGAACTCCGACCTCACCGTTTCCGACGGCGTTTCGGCGACCTCGGAGACCGACACCCTGACCGATTTCCTGAGCGATTCGGGCAACACCTTCCTGCTCTTTCTGGAGGACGGCACGCCGTCGCTCCCGAATTTCGAGGCATTTTTGCAGGGCTGGGGCGTGCAAACGCTCTACACGCCCGAGGATGAGAACGGCAACCGCTTCCGTTACATGGTGCAGAATCCGTCGCAGTCGCTGACTTCGGACGGCTACACCATCTACGGTGACGCGGCAACCGAGGGGCACGCGGGCGAGGTTCTCGAAGGACTCAGCCGCAAGACCGTGTTCAAGAATGCTACGGCGCTGCGCGCGTCAAACGGCTTTGTCAACCAAGGCGACGGAAGCTACAAAAAGGATAACCGCACGCTGTACGGTCTGTACGGAAGCGGTTCGGGCGCGGTTGCGTGGGCAAACGGTCGCCCCGTTGACGTCAACCGCTCCATGCTGATGACGCTGACCGAGCAGTCCAACACGGACGGCGGGCGCTCCTATGTGGGCGTTTGCGCGTCGGTGGACTTTGCTTCGGAGGATTTTCTGCAATCGGCGGTTTACGGCAACACCGACACCATGATGCGGCTGTTTACCACAATTGGCAAGACCAACACGCCCGAGGGACTGACCATCAAGCCGTTCCAGTCCAAGGGCATCAGTACCATTACAACCGCGCAGATGTGGCGCTGGACGCTGATTCTTGCGCTGGTTCCCGCAGTGGTCTGCACGGCGCTCGGCATCACGGTTCTGGTTCGGCGTCGCCGTGCATGAGGGGAGGAATGAAGCATGAAACAAATCAATTCCGGTAAACTGCGACACGGTATTTCCGCAGTTGCAATCACGGCGGCGGTTGTCGTTGCGGTGATCCTCCTGAATGTCGGCTTCGGCGTGCTTTCGGATCTCGGAATGTGGATGATCGACCTCACGAGTGAGAAAATGTACACGCTGACCTCCGAGACCGTGGAGATGCTCGACGGCACGTTCCGACAGGTCAATGAGAAACGCGAAGAGAGCGGCGAGGAGGACGTCAAGGTTGACATCATCTTCTGTGCCGACCCCGACCTGATTAAAGGCAACGAAAAAATGCGGTATATCTACTACACCGCGCGGGCGCTGGAGAAGAAATTTCCCGAAAGCATCAAGGTTTCCACCACGAATGTCTGGACAAACCCGTCGTCGGTGGACCGTTACCGCACCAACTCCTATTCCGCCATCTACCAGTCCAACATCATCGTGGCAAGCGGCTCGGAGTTCCGTATCACTTCCGTTGAAACCTACTATACTTATAATTCCGACACTTCAGGCGACGAAGAACCTTGGGCGTACAACGCCGAAAAGAAGTTCACGCAGTCGATCATCGCGGTTACGCGGGCGGAATCTCCGATCTGCGGAATCACGGTGAACCACGGCGAAGCGCTTGCAACCGAGGCGGGCAGAGCCGAATACAGCGAATTCCTGAGGGTCATCGAAAACGCGGGCTATGAGATTCAGTATCTGGATCTGACCAAAGACGCGATTCCCGAAAACTGCCGCCTGCTTCTGACCTTTGACCCGCAGAGCGACTTCCTCGGCGAGGCAGACCTGCCGGAGGGCACAACCTCCGAGCTGACGCAGTTGGGCAGCTTCCTTGACAAGGCGTATTCCTATATGGTCTTTGTCGACGCGGACACGCCGCTGTTGCCCAATCTCGAAGAGTATCTGGAGCAGTGGGGCATTACCTTCAACCGTCAGAAGAACGCGGACGAAGACTGGATCGGCAACTGGCAGGTGCGCTCGAACACCGCGTTGGATGCGAACGGGCTTTCGGTTATCGCCGATTACGAGAAGGAAGCGCTCGGCGGAAGCATTACCAAGAATATGCGGGAGCGGGGCGGCTCTCCGAAGGTCGTATTCGGAAACGCCATGCCGATCTCCTATTCCAAGTCCTATGAGACAGTCCCGCAACCGGCGGATACCGAGAAAAAGACGGGCGCGTTTACCTACGGTTCCTACTACCGCAACAATCACTCCCGCGCGATTTACGATGTGTTCCGCGCAAGCGCCGAGTCTCAGGCTTACGGGCTGATGAACGGCACGGCGACCGCAGACCCGATTGACACACTCGGCGGCTACCGTCTGATGACCCTGACGCGTGAGAACCGCACGGTGGGCGAGGGCAAGGGGTACACCAACGTCAACGATTCCTCGTATGTCTGCGCAATCGGCTCGGTTGAATTCGCAAGTAACAAGTTGCTCGGCTCAAATGCTTACGGCAACACGGACGTGCTTCTGGAAACCCTGCGTTCCATCGGGCGCGAGGTCGTCCCCGTGGGACTGAACTTCAAGCCGATGTACGATGCGGAAATGAAGGAATCCTCTTCTTCCTCGTCTTCCTCCTCGTCCTCTTCCTCGGATAACGCTACGGTTTACTATACGAAAGCGGGCAACATCGCGCGCACGGCGGTTCTGACGGTTCTGCCCGCAGTTGTGATGGCAACGCTCGGAACGGTCGTTCTGGTCAGACGGAAATTCCGTCATTGATGAGAATTGAGAGAAAGGAAAACGCGGAACAGGAATGAGAAGCGAAGAATCAGTTGTTAATATCATATTTGACGCGGGGCGGGGAACTGCACCGATCGCAAGCCGCGAGGGTGTGGTCGGCGCGCCGCTTGGAGAATTGCCGCGCCCCACGCGGAGCGGGTATACGTTCGGCGGTTGGTATCTCGGCGGGCGGCAGGTTGACGCGGAGACTCTGATTGAAGGGAACGAGGATCTGCGGCTGACCGCAAAATGGGAAAAGGTTGGCGGCAAGGAACGGAAAAAGACGGTTATGTGGAAGCAGAAGGTTACGGCGGCGGTGCTTGCCGCGGCAATTGTGCTTCTGACGGCGGCAATCCTGATTGCCAATCAGATCGTTCTGATCTATCACCTGACCGACGAATATACCGATGCCGAAGGAGTACATCACTCCGACCGATACACCATCAAGAAGTCCGAAGGGGTCTACAAGCTGTTTGACCGCGACGGCAAGCTGATGGAGACCACCGAAAACGGCTACACCTCCAATTCGGACAACGTCCGCTATGAGGTTTATGTCGCCGAAAAGAGCGGAAACCAATATCTGCTCAACACCTCCACAGGTTCGTATGAAACCTATGCCGTTGTGGACTACGATTCCGATTCGGGCGAATCGCTCGGCGGAACCGTCAAGAACCGCCGCGTGATGATGTTCCCGCGCGTGGGGCAGGACAACACCTACTCCATTGAGGTGAAGAATCAATACGGAAGCTTTACCTTCTATCGCGAAAATATCGAGAACGGCAAAAAAGTCAATGGCAAGGACGCATACACCACGGCTGTGAATGTGAAAAAAGGGGAGGGGGAGGACGCCAAGTTGGTTCTGGCGGCGTATGACCCCACGCTGTTTGCAAGCCTGTGCGTCAGCTGCGGCTACTCGCTGACCATGCAGAAGTTGGATTTCACCGATCCCGAAACCCCGCGCAAGGCGGACGGGAGCGTGGATCTGAACGCTTACGGTCTGGTGGATCGCTACGATGAAAACGGCGCGCTGACCTACACGCCGACGGTCTACACGATCGTGCAGGGCGCAACGCGCGGCGATCAGAGCGACAAGCCGGGTTACATGGACCCGACCGACACGGTCTATACCGTTCGGGTCGGCGACGCGATCCTCTCGGGCGGTGGCTACTATGTCCAGCTCGTCGGGCGCGACGCGGTTTATATCGTCAGTTCCTCCATTGCGGAGACTGTGCTCCAGCCGGTTGAGGCTCTGGTCACGCCCGCGCTGATTTATCCGATGACCGTCAGCACCTATGTGATGGTCAACGATTTCTTCTTCGGCACGGTTGCCGACATGAGCAAGATTGACGAGGACAACGAAGAAGAAAGCAAGAAGAATATCAACATCAAAATCATGTTCGACTATGTCGATCTTGCCAAGCGGCAGGATTCGCTCTATTCCTCTTCACCGTACTGGATTACCGAAAAGTTGGGCGCGAGCATGGGCGACGGTTTTGTACTGGACAATGACAGCGTTTCCACGGTGTTGGGGAGCCTCTACCAGATGAAATTCCTCGGTTGCAAGGTGCTGAACCCCACGGATGACGATCTTGCAAAGTACAAACTGGACAAGGATATTTATCTCTTGCGCTTCAAGTATGACCCGCAGGTTGCCTCGGGCGGCTCGGACGAAAAGGATTGGGCGGACAACTGGGTTTTCATCAGCCAGAAGCAAAAGAACGAGAACGGGGACACCGTTTATTACGCGTATTCGTCAACCTACAACATGATTGCCGAGATTGACCATTCCCAATTGGCGTTCCTGGAGTGGTCGGACAGCCATTGGTACAACAAGTACTTCTTCCAGCAGAACATTTCCTATGTGAAGCGTATGTCCGTCAAGTACGGGGACAAATTGTTTGACATGGTGATGGACAACACGCTGTCCTATGCGTACTACGACAAGGCTGAAGGTTCTGATCTGCCGAACCGCACGAAGATGAGCCTTTTGACGGGTGCGTTGGTTCAGCTGAGCAACGGAAACTACAAGTACACCGACCCCGAGACGAAAAAGACCTACACGCTCGCATCCTCGAACGTGCGGATCGAATACGACGAAAGCGGGACGATGACGGGCTACTGCACCTACATCCGCACGGGCACGCTGATTGATCTCGAAAAGGGCACGCTGAGCGCGGACGGTACAAAGTACACGGTTACGAAAACGGGAAAGACCTACAGCGTGCGGCAGATTGATCTCTCCAAAACGCAGGTGGAGTCCTACACGAACAAGAACAAGGCAAAGACCACCAACATTTTCTACCGCGACGACTACGGCACGGAAATGACGGTCAGCGCGGGGTCTCAGAATCTGCAGGTCATTTGCAACGGGACGCGGATTGACTACACGCTTACGGAGACGGTGAAGACCGACACGGGTAAGACCGAGACCGAGACGTACACGGCGCTTGACAACTTCCGTCGGTTCTATTCCAAGCTGTTGTGGTCCTCGATTGAGGGTGACGTGAGCGTAAAAGAGTTGGGCGAGGGGATTGTGGACTATGTGAAGCATCACGACCCGACAATGGAAATCACAGTCCATGTGGAGGACATGGCGTCGGTTCTGAACCGCGACAACTACTCCGCAAACAACAAGCAGAGTCTTGTGATCCGGATGTACCGTTACACCGAGGGCAAGGCGCTCCTGACGGTTGAGGTTCTGGCTGACGAAAACGCCACGCCTGACCCGACCTCCATCACGAAGGGCTTCTATGTTCTTGCCGACGAGGTGAAATACCTTGCGCAGTACGCCGAGGATTTCGTAAACGGCAAACTGATCCCAAAGTCGAATTAAAAGGAAGGGAAAGTCCTTGGGGCTTTGCCCCAAGCCCCAGCGGGGTTGGAATGCACGAGGATGCCTGAAAGCGAGGCGTGCGGCGCGTATCTGCGCACGGTCAGCCATGTTACAATGAAAGCAAAACCATCGAAAAGGTGGTGCGGGATTTTAAGCGTATGCTGCCGGAAGCAACCGTCTATGTGTACGACAACAATTCCAGCGACGGAACGGGTGAGATTGCCGCGCGGGCCGGCGCCGTGGTTCGCCGGGAGAGGATGCAGGGCAAGGGCAGCGTCATTCGCCGCATGTTTCGCGAAATTGACGCGGACTGCTATCTGATGGTGGATGGGGATGATACCTATCCCGCCGAGGATGCCCCGGCGATGGCGGCCGCCGTGCTTGACGAACAGGCGGATATGGTGGTTGGCGATCGGTTATCCAGCACATATTTCGCCGAGAATAAGCGACCGTTTCACAATTTGGGCAACGGGCTGGTTCGCGCGAGCATCAACCATTTGTTTGGAAGCGATATCAAGGATATCATGACGGGATACCGGGCGTTCAGCTATGAGTTCGTCAAGACGTTTCCGGTGCTCTCGAAGGGCTTTGAGATTGAGACGGAGATGAGCATCCATGCGCTGGACAAGAACTTTAAGCTGGTGGAGATCCCGGTTGGATACCGTGACCGCCCGGAGGGAAGCGAGTCCAAGCTGAACACGTATTCAGACGGTGCAAAAGTGCTGATGAGCATTGCAAAGTTATACAGAAACTACAAGCCCATGAATTTCTTCGGGCTTCTGGCACTTGTTCTGGCGGTGATGAGCATAGGATTCTTTATCCCGGTGCTGATGGAGTATATTGCAACCGGGCTTGTACCCAAATTCCCGACCCTGATCGCCTGTGGATTTACCATAATGGCAGCGATCCAGTCTGTATTTGCAGGTCTGGTCCTCTCAGCAGGGGCGCAGAGAAGCCGTCAGGAGTTTGAGATGAATCTGATCAAAGTAGACATGCATTATAAGGAGCTTAAAGAGAATGACAGATAAGCTGCATGGGAAGAACCTTCGTATCTGGATATTTGCATTATTGGGCGGCATAGTATTTGCCGCCTTTGATCGTTGTGGATATATGATTCAGCATTATGGGACTTTGTGGGCAATTTCAGAAAATCCGCTGCATAAGACGATCTTTCACAGGATTCTGATCCGG
>OOIG01002370.1_pt1 | contig 12673 bp, 12 predicted proteins | sample 1692091 | NCBI WGS metagenome assembly OOIG01 (sample SAMN06348188, study PRJEB24527) | human gut metagenome | biome: human gut; feature: ankylosing spondylitis patient; material: feces | host: Homo sapiens | place: China | collected 2015-10
ACCCGCTACCTCCACCTTGGCAAGGTGGCGCTCTACCAGATGAGCTACATCCGCATAATAAAAAGGGCAAAGGCATAAAACTTTTACCCTTTGGTGGGAACAATAGGACTCGAACCTATGACCATCTGCTTGTAAGGCAGATGCTCTCCCAGCTGAGCTATGCTCCCATAAAGTTATTGTTATTTGTAAAAGCACCTCTTACGAAGTGCTTTTACAAAATTTGGAGGCGACACCCAGATTCGAACTGGGGAATCGGAGTTTTGCAGACTCGTGCCTTACCACTTGGCTATGTCGCCGAAATGCTGTAATCTCAATCAGCGATATTGATTATATCAAATACGGATTGATTTGTCAAGCATTATTTAAAAATTATTCAAAAATTTTTTACGAATTAAAAAAGCGGGTTTATCTGTTTATAAGTTTGCCGATATTTTTAAGTGCGATTGAAATTGTGCCGTCGTTGTTGTTGATAAACTCAATATATCTGTCATCTTCAAAATATTCTACGGGTACGGTTATTTCTATGCCCGTATCGGTTTTTATTTTCTGACTTTTGCTGGCTCTTACGGCAGATGTTTTTTCGATTTTTAAATCTTTGGGTATTTCTTTTTCTTCGATTTTCTTTTCAAATGCCTCTTGCATAATTGGTGACTCCGAAAAAATATTTTCGGCAAGTTCCTGTGTGGAAATGGTGTCGGATTCCTCGCAGTTTTCAACAATGTAGCTTTTTGCCTTTGAAACGGCGACTGCCGAGTTTACTCCGTATTCTTCGGCAACCTCGTTTGCGGTTTCCCTTACGATTTTTACAGCCTCTTTTGCGGAAACGCCCGACGAACATTCGAGCAGTATTTCCGGAAGTACATATACGCTGTTGCCGTCGATTTGGCGCTTTTTATCCGAAAAATGTATTTCTCCCGTTTTCATATTTATAATCGCATATGAATCTATTTTTTGCGACGGGGCAGGCAGGATAGCGTAATGCTTCATAATTTCGTTATGAATACCATTTTCATCTGTAATTACCTGATGAGTATAGGCGGATTTGTTGGTTATAAGCAGAATTGCAAAGTAGTCGGAATCGTCATTTATATAATCTGCCGCAACAAAATCTATTGCGTCAAGTTTGTCGGAAAGAGAAATATTCTCATAAAGAACATTGGCAATTTGTGAAGTGAAATCTATAAATTCAAGACCTTTGTTGCCGTATTCCGTCAGCGCCGCCGCAAAACCGCTGTCGGCATTAAAAGTACCGCTTTTTCCCGCGGAATCCTTGTGAAGTTTTTCAAGGTGCTTTTGAAGAAATGTGCTTACCGTATCGTCTGTACAGTCAAGTTCGCTTTGAGAAAAAACGCTCATTCCCGAATTGAAATCAAGTATATGTAAAACAGCTCTTTTAATAATCATATCATTTTCCCTAATCTGTGTAATATTTTGTTAAATAAAAACGAATATCGAATAATCAGGCACAAGCCGCCGACATTCCGTTGAAATTTATTATATTCTCATATTAAATAAAAATCAAGAGATACAGAAAAACCCGCACCGAAAGTTATAAAAACAACTCCTCGGTGCGGGTTTAGTTTGGCGTGCCAAAAGGGAATGAACCCCCGACCTTCTGCTTAGGAGTTCATTCCGAAGCGTTATTTCCAAGATAAACAAACCTCAACTTTTCTAATCTTAATGCGGTTTTCAGCAGGAAACATGGACGGTAAAGTCCGACAAAGCACCGCTTTTAAAAAAACAAAAGTTAAGGTTCTCGTAATAGAAGGCGTTAAGCTCATAGTAGAACCCGTAACAGAATGAGAGGTAAATAATGTTAGGACTTATTATTTAGGAATTATCCTTTTAATCCTGCTTATAGTGATCGTAAGCAATGTAAAAGTAGTACCGCAGGCACACGCATATGTAATTGAAAGACTCGGAACATATCATGTAACATGGTCAACAGGCTTGCATGTAAAAATTCCGTTTATCGACAAGATTTCAAAGAAAGTATCATTAAAAGAGCAGGTAATTGATTTTCCACCGCAGCATGGAGTGAATAAAACGATACCTTCTTGTAAGTCTAAAAAAGTAAGGAAATATCGCAGAATTAGAAATAATCAATAACAATTACTTATTTAATATTTTTAACATCTGAGCCATTGGGCTCTTTTTTTATGCCTAAAATCCTTGTAAACTTGTTTTTTCGTGTTACAAGAATGACTGATGAGGACGGTAGAATAGAGAGTGTGAGAGATGTTGAGAATATAGTAAAGATCCACCGGCTAAGCCGGTGGATTTTTACTTTGCAAAAATGCATATGAGATTCTTTTAAAATGTTAATTATAAATAAGAGGCAGATTCATTTTTATATTTCTGACTAATCGCCGACTCAAATCACGCCAAATGTGCTATATTAGATTCTTCAAAAGTAGTCAAGTAGTAGTCGGTTAAGAGGGCAGACTACTTTCAAAATCAACCGTATAACGATAATTTTATTATAGCATATAATCGTTTAATAACGATAATAATTATAAACTTTTAGGTTTTGCACATGAGTTGCGAACTTTTATTGGACAAGGCAGATAGACACGCATAGGAGAAAGATAATCGGTGCTTTTAGATTTCATCATATTCAAAATAAATCTAATGCCGTAAATACCCATTGCATATACAGGTGCGTTTACCGTAGTGAGCGGAGGGTTTGTATATCCCGAAAGCTCCGTGTTATCAAATCCCATAACAGAAATATCCTCAGGAATTTTGTAACCGTTTTCTTGCAGAGCTCTCATTGCACCGATTGCAATAGGATCGCTTGCCGCAAAAATAGCTGTGGGGAGATTTCCTTTGCTGATCATTTCTGACATCATTTTATAACCGGATGATGTTGAAAATTTGTCCTGCATAATAAACCCATCATATTTAATGTTTAGTTCATCACAAATGTCTGTGAAAGTGTTGAGTCGTTTATCAGGAAATATCGTTCCGTCCTCAAGCTGTTCAATGCCTCCGATAAAGCCAACTGTTCTATGGCCTAAATCATATAGATATTTAATTGCATCGGACACTGCCTGACGAAAGTCGAGCGATACGGATGTGATTTCAATATTCTCAACGGTCATATCAAGAAAAACAATTTTATTATTCAATGAATGCAGTAATTTTATTTCTTGTTTACTAAACTTCCCGAGGCAGATTATGCCATCAACATCGCAGAGTACATTCTGATAGTCATTGTCTGTTTTAAATGTTCGTACAATACTTATATTATTTTTTGAACAGTAGTCCTCGATACCCTGTCTCATCAAAAAGTAATAATTATCTTCAATTTCCTGTTTGAAAGAGAACCATTGTAGAATTCCAATGCGACATGAAGGTGTTGATGTAACCCTTTTTTTCTTTACATAATTAAGTTCTTTAGCTGCTGCAAATATTTTTTGCTTTGTTTCAAGCGAGGTGCTGAGGGTAGTGTCGTTATTAAGCACTCTTGAAACAGTAGCAACTGATACATTTGCCTTTTTGGCAACATCTCTGATTGTAGCCATTTGAATCACCTCACTACCATTATAGTGAAATATTACCAAAAAATCAAGTCGTGTTTAGTAAAAAACAGAGAAAGTAAAAATGTTTACCAAAAACTATTGACAGTTTACGAAACAAAACGTATAATTTAGTTAACATAAAAACAAAAGAAACATTATTATTAAATAATAGCGAAATCTTTTGTGCAGGTTGTCACGGCGTTTCATTTAAAATTAAAAGGAGGAAAAATTATGAAACAGACATCATCACAACCAAGACTTGATGGCAAAATCCCAGGTAGAATCAAATACACCTTTGCTTTAGGTGCCCTCGGCAAAGATATGATTTATGGTATGATTGCCACATTTTCAATGATTTATTTCACAGACATCATCAAGGTCAACCCGGTATTTATCGGCGTAATGTTCTTTGTTGCAAAGTTATGGGATGCCTTTAATGATTTGTTTATGGGTATGATTGTTGATAACACACGCAGCAGATGGGGTAAATTTATTCCATGGCTTGTAATAGGTACGCTGGTTAATTCAATTATATTTGTTGTTTTATTCACAGACTTCCACCTCAATGGCGTTGGACTTTGCATATTTGCAACAGCAGCTTACATACTCTGGGGTATGACTTATACAATTATGGATATTCCTTATTGGTCAATTATTCCTAACCTCACTTCAAATCCTGAGGAGAGAGAAAAAGTTTCGGTACTTCCGAGAATCTTTGCAAGTATCGGTCAGTCACTTGTTATTGCAGGCTTTGGTGTTCAAATTATTGAGGCTCTCGGCGGCGGCACAACAAATCAGGCAGGTTATCATAGATTTGCAATCATAATTGCAATTGTATTTATTCTTACAATCGGTATTACAGTAATCAATCTTCCGAAAAAGAGAGATGATTCTGTTCCGGAAAAGAAAGTTAAGTTTAAAGATATTTTCTCAATCATCGGCAAGAATGATCAACTTCGTTGGGCGGTAACTCTTATCTTCCTTTACAACATCGGCATTCAGTGCATTATGGGTGTTGCTACATATTATTTCAAATATGTTTGCGGCGACGCAGGAATGATGTCATCATTTATGATCAGCGCATCAATCGCAGAGGTTGTAGGTCTTATCGTATTCCCTAAGGTTACAAAATTTCTTTCAAGAAAAACTTCGTTCCTTCTTGCGTGTCTTTTCCCTGCATTTGGTCTTGTAATGCTTTTGCTCGTAGGTATTTTTGCTCCGCACAATGTTGTGCTCACATCAATCTCAGGTGTTATTGTAAAACTTGGTACAGGTCTTGAACTTGGTTGTGCAACAGTATTCCTTGCAGATGTTGTTGATTACGGTGAATTTAAGCTTGGAACAAGAAATGAAGGCGTTGTATTCTCACTCCAGACGCTTATCGTAAAATTCACAGCAGCTCTTACAGCACTCGGTATTGGCGCAGCACTTGGAAGCACACAGTATGTTCCGGGACAGGAACAGTCATTTGCAACAGTAGCATCAATCAGTACACTTATGTGCATTGTTCCTGCGGTTTGTATGCTTATTGCTTATGTTGTTTACAGAAAGAAATATAAACTCAATGACGGTATGATGAAGAAGGTTATAAACACAATCAGTGCAAGAAGAGAAGGCAAGATTGATATGACACAACAGCTTGATGAAAGCGGTAACACAGAGCCTTCTATGTTCCTTCCTACAGTTGCGGAAAAGGCAGGTAAATAAAATGATTGATACTAAAACAGCAATTGAAAAAATTACAAACGGCGAATTTGATAATCTTTTCACTGATATATATATAGATTCATCAATGATTGATTATCAGAAAAAAAGATATGTTCATGCAATTGAGCAGTATGAAACAATTTATTGCCCTGATAAAGTAGCAATATTCAGTGCTCCCGGCAGAAGTGAGGTTTGCGGTAATCATACAGATCACCAGCATGGAATGGTGCTTGCAACATCCATTAATCTTGATACTATTGCTGTGTCGGCCAAGAATAACAATGATGTTGTAAGATTTGTTTCTGACGGTTATGATATGATTACTCTCGATATAAATGACCTCGAAGTTAATAATGATGAGGCAGGCACAACGGTCAGCCTCATCAGAGGTGTTCTTCGTGGACTTAAGGATCATGGATACAAAATTGGTGGATTCAATGCTTATGCAACAAGTGATGTACTTGTTGGTGCAGGACTTTCATCGTCAGCAGCTTTTGAGGTAGTTGTCGGAACTATTATTTCCGGTTTATATAATGATATGAAAATAAATTCAGTTGAGATTGCTCAGATTTCTCAGTATGCTGAAAATGTATTTTTCAAAAAGCCGTGCGGACTTATGGATCAAATGGCTTGTTCAGTCGGAGGAATGGTTAACATTGACTTTAAAGATCCGACAAAGCCAATTGTTAAGAAAGTACCTACCGAATTTGAAAAATATGATTACAGTCTTTGTATTGTTGACACAAAGGGTGATCATGTTGATCTTACAGATGATTATGCTATGATTCCCTCGGAAATGAAAAAGGTTGCTAATTTTCTCGGAGAAGATTATCTGAGAGATTGTGATTCAAACGAATTTTATATTCACCTTGGCGAAATTCGTGAGGCTGTTGGCGACAGACCGGTACTTCGTGCAATTCATTTCTTTAATGAGGAGCATAACGTTAAAAATGCCGTTTCGTCACTTGAAAACGGTAAGTTTGTTGAATTCCTTGACGCAATCAGAAAATCCGGTAATTCATCGTTTAAGTATCTTCAGAATGTATATACAACAAGAGATATTCAACATCAGAACATCTCGGTAGCCCTTGCACTCAGCGAAAGCCTTCTTCGCAATTACGGCGTGTGCCGTGTTCACGGCGGTGGATTTGCAGGTACAATTCAGGCGTTTGTCAAAAATGATTTTGTAAGTAATTACAAAGAATTTATAAATAAAATTTTCGGAGAAAACTCATGCCATGTTCTCAAAGTGAGAAAATACGGCGGAATAAAAGTAATGTAATTATGTAGGTTTTGTTTTTATTAAGGAGGACAAAATGAAAATTCTTGTTTTAGGCGGTGCCGGATATATCGGTTCGCATACAGTTTACAGACTTATTGAAAGCGGTAATGAGGTTGTTGTATTCGATAACCTTGAAACAGGTCATATCGAGGCGGTTCATCCCAAAGCAAAATTTTATAAAGGTGATCTCAGAAACAGAAGTGAAATTGACAGCGTTTTTGATAAAGAAAAAGGTATTGATGCTGTAATTCATTTTGCAGCCAATTCACTTGTCGGTGAAAGTATGACCAACCCTCTCAAATATTATGATAATAACCTCAACGGCACAAAGGTTTTGCTTCAGTCAATGGTTGCTCACGGAATTGATAAGATTGTATTTTCATCAACAGCGGCAACATACGGTGAGCCTGAGAGAACTCCTATTCTTGAAACCGATCCGACAAATCCGACAAACTGCTACGGAGAAACAAAAAAATCCATGGAGAGAATGTTCTATTGGGTTGAAAAAGCACATGGTTTAAGATATGTTTCTCTCAGATATTTCAATGCATGCGGAGCACATATCAGCGGAAAAATCGGTGAGGCACATAATCCTGAAACCCACCTTATTCCGATTATTCTTCAAGCGGCACAAGGTACCCGTGACCACATAAGTATTTTTGGTACTGATTATCCCACATCTGACGGAACTTGTATTCGTGATTATATCCATGTCACTGACCTTGCACAGGCTCATATTCTTGCAGTTGAATATCTTATGAAGGGCGGTAAAAGTGATATATTCAATCTTGGCAACGGTGTAGGTTTTTCTGTCCGTGAGGTAATTGAAAAAGCAAAGGAAGTTACACAGAAAGATATTAAGGTTGTTGAAGAAAGCAGAAGAAGCGGCGATCCTGCTGTATTGATTGCGTCAAGCGATAAGGCGAAAACTGTACTTGGCTGGAAACCTGAGTATGATGATCTGGGAACAATTATTAAAACAGCGTGGGAATGGCATTCAACACATCCAAACGGCTATAGTAAGTGAGGCGGTATTTATGAAGAACAGCGTTTACGGCTTAATATTAAGACTTGTTTCATACGGAATCAATACAGGGCTTATTGAAAAAGAGGATATAATCTACACGCAAAATAGGCTTTTGTCGTTGTTCCATATGGATGAACCCGATGACAATTGTACTTGCCTTACAGCAGATAACGAGGATACTCTTGAAGAAATTTTGTCGGGACTTCTTGATTATGCATACGAAAAAGGAATCATTCCCGAAAATACAGTAACATATCGCGACTTATTTGATGTGAAACTTATGGCTTCACTTGTTAAGCGACCGTCAGAAGTAATAAGAGAATTTTGGCAGAATTATAGCGTTTCTCCTAAACTTGCAACCGATAGCTACTATAAATTCAGCTGCGATACCGATTATATAAGAAGATATCGTATTAAGAAAGACTTAAAGTGGAAAACATCAACCGAATACGGTGATATTGATATCACTGTAAATCTTTCAAAGCCTGAAAAAGATCCGAAAGCTATTGCAGCGGCAAAACTTCAAAAACAGTCGGGCTATCCGAAATGTTTGCTTTGTAAGGAAAATGAAGGATATGCCGGAAGAGTAAATCATCCTGCAAGAGATAATCACAGAATTATTCCGCTCACCATTGACGGAGATAACTGGTTTATGCAATATTCTCCGTATGTTTATTACAATGAACATTGTATTGTGTTTAACGGTGAGCATACACCAATGGTAATCAATGATTCTACATTCAGAAAACTGTTTGATTTTATTTCACAGTTTCCGCATTATATAATCGGTTCGAATGCTGATTTACCGATTGTAGGCGGTTCAATACTTACACATGAACATTTTCAGGGTGGCAGATACAGCTTTGCACTTAATAGGGCAGAGGTTGAAAGAAAGTTTATTGTTAACGGCTTTGATGATGTGGAGTGCGGAATTGTAAAGTGGCCTATGTCAGTTGTAAGATTGACAGGTAAAAACAAGGACAGCATTATTTCATTATCTTCTTATATTCTAAAGAGTTGGAGAGCGTACACGGACGCAGATGTTGGCATTTTTGCCGAAACAGATGGTGAAATTCACAACACTATCACTCCGATTGCTTTTACAAAGGATGGAAAATTTGTTATTGACCTCGTTCTCAGAAATAATATTACAAGTGAAGAGCATCCTCTGGGAGTATTTCATCCTCATGCGAATTTGCATCATATTAAAAAAGAAAATATCGGCCTTATTGAAGTTATGGGACTTGCAGTATTGCCCTCAAGGCTTAAAGATGAAATGGCTATTTTAAAGGATGCTATTCTTAATCACAAGGATGTAAGTGAAATTCCGAAAATCAGCAAACATTCCGAGTGGGTAAATGAATTTGTTTCGCAGTATGATGAAATCAATGAAAATAATGTTGATTCAATAATTCAAAATGAGATAGGAAAGGTGTTCCTTAATGTTCTTTTGGATGCAGGTGTATTCAAAAGAACTCCTGAAGGACAAAAGGCGTTTGATAAATTTATAAAGACGCTGTAGTAAAGGAAGTGCTAAAATGTCAAAGGTAAGGGTAGTGAATTTTGAACCTACATCCAAAGGTGAAAACACTCATCTTTATACAATAGAAAATAACAGCGGAGCAAGCGTGACATTATGTGATTTAGGCGCAAGTGTCGTTTCGATAAAAGTTCCCGACAAAAACGGTAGTATTAGAGATGTAGTTCTCGGCTATGAGCACATTGGCGGTTATGAATTTGACGGAACATACTTCGGTGCTACTGTCGGAAGATGTTGCGGAAGAATTGCTTACGGCAAGTTTACTCTTAACGGAGAAGATTATCAGCTCTCTGTAAACAATGGGAGTAACCATCTACACGGCGGATTTAACAGCTTTAGCCGCAAAGTGTGGCTTGCGGTAGTTGATGATAAAGTTCCAAATACAGTCCTATTTATGCTTGATAGTCCCGACGGTGATGAGGGCTATCCCGGAAATATGAAGGTCTTTGTACGCTACACCTTTGATGATGAAAATGCACTTACGATAAAATGGTCGGCAGTTTCTGACAAAGACACAATATGTAATCTGACCAATCATTCATATTTTAATCTTAACGGACATAAAAGCGGTAAAGTTACAGAAAATCACAAGCTGAAAATAAATGCAAATTCCTTCATACCGATAAATTCAAACCTCAATCCCACAGGTGAGATAACTCCCGTTAAGAATACATCGCTTGATTTTACCGAACCCAAGTTAATTGGAAATGGTATTGACAGAAAAAACAAGCAGATTGGTTTTGCAAACGGTATTGATCATATGTTTGTGCTGAATCATTCTGATGAAGAATTTGTGCTTGCAGCTGAAGCTGAGGGTATTGATAGCGGAATCACATTAAAATGCTATACTTCTCAAAAAGGTGTTCATGTATATACAGCAAATTATGTCGATGTTTTGTCCAATATGGGAAAGGATTCAGCAACATACGGAGAAAATCCAGCGTTTTGCCTTGAAACCCAGGGCTTTCCCGATGCTGTAAATCACAAGAGTTTTCCTACGACAATATTAAAAGCAAACGAAAACTATACACAAACTACGAAATATATTTTTGGTATAAACAAATAAAATGAGCTGATTTCTAACTCCTTTAAAAATAAAATCTCTCTAAAATCAAGGACCACCTATTTTTTTCTTGGGTGGTCCTTGCTTTTTTAATCTATGAGGATGTTTCAAGTTTTACAGTACTACACCGTCTTAAACATATTCTGTTTTAGCGGTTATGTGCCAAGCTGTGGAATAAAAGCAGTGCGGATAAGCTGTGAAAGTGTGTCAGAAATATTATCATAAAGAATACTGAGTGCGTCATAATTTCCACATTTTACAAGACTTCGTGCATCCGCCAAATCACTCATGTGGTTTTGCGGTAAATTTTGTAACTGTACAATTCTGACTGAAAATCGACCTGTTCTGTTTGCACCGTAAAGCCGGGATATTCCCCTTGTACGGCTGTTTTTACAAACTACATTTTTCATTGCCGTATATTTCTTAGCGCTGTTTTTGCTTTTATATTAAAATACGCTTAGGATAGATTTCTTTACCCTCCGCATCAAATTCATAATTTTCATTACCTCAACTTTTTAAAAAATAATCACTTTTCTTAACTCTTGAAATGGTCTGAACAAGCTGCGTCATTCCTTTTGCCGGTAGATATTGAGCCTGAACAGGAATAATGACGCTGTCTGCCGCAGATAAGGCATTGATTGTTACCATACCGAGGGAAGGCATACAATCAATAAGTACATAATCGTATTTGTCCTTTACTTCGCTGAGGTAATTTTTCAAAGCCGTTTCTCTGCTCATTCCATTTACAAGGTTAAATTCCATCGCAGACAATTCAAGGTTTGCCGGTACAAGGTCAACTCCTTCTTCGTGGTGTAAAATACCGACCATAGGGTTAGTCATCGTTTCGTTTATTACATCTGTGAGTTTCGTTGCAAGCGTGATACCCAAGTTGTCTGTATTCTGCCGACTGAGGCAAGTAGTTAAGTCGCCCTGTGGGTCTGCGTCTATGAGCAATACTTTCTTGCCCTGCATTGCAAGACCTACACCGAGATTTACCGTTGTGGTTGTTTTTCCAACTCCACCTTTTTGATTGTATATAGCAATCGTTTTGCAGTTTGACACTTTGTTGTACTCCTTTCTTAAAATTCATAGCTTTTCGGCTATGTACCTGATCGACTCATTTCCTAATCGGTCGTGGCAATATTTGTTCTCAACACCCCTTGCCGAGCAAACGCTCACGGGAAGTCACTAAGGAACAGACAGCTCATCTGTACCATAGGAATTTCACCTATGCTGGGTACTCCGCCAGTTCCTTAGAGAAGTATCATTATCCTTCTGACTGTCATCGCCATAACAGTGGCAACCCGTTATTTATATCGGGAGTTCTCGCTGTCCTGCAAGGCAGAAGTCAAGGCGTACCCGATAAGGTGGCTAAATTCATCAGAAATAAAGTCTTAGTGACCTGTGTATTCAGTTTTCAAAGTACAAGTGAAAGGCTTCCGTTTTCGTGGTTCGGAATTAACCCCTTCACTTGTTTGAAATGGGAGAGCGTTTTTTGGGGGTGTTTTTTCAAAATTTCTGAAATATTTTTTTGAACGCAAAAAAGCCGCCTATTATAAATTTGAGGTCAATAGACGGCGGGTAGAAATTTTCATATTTATGATGTATAATATGTGATATTAAAGATTGATAAATCGGAATTTGAGAAGGTAAGTGAATGGGATACCATGGAGGAATATGATAATGTCGAAAGATGAGTATTTGATAACCGATACGCCCCTCAAAGCGTTGACGGTTTTTGCAATGCCAATGATTCTTGGAAGTTTTTTTCAGCAAATATACAATATGGCCGACTCTATTATTGTCGGCCAGTTTGCCAACTTGCCCTTTGAGAAGAGAATTTTACAAAAGAAGTGTTCTCTATGTTCTCAGGCGAGAAAGTTCTTGTGGATTTACGGTGTGATAACAGCCTGATGAAAACAATAGTTGACCGCTTCGGAGAAGATGTGACAACCCTTGCGTATGATATGACTTCTTTTAGAGCACAGACCGAAGTATCAGCCAGTCCAACCTTTTTCGGTTGGGTGTTTGGCTTTAATGGCAAGGTACAGATACTTGCACCGGAAAGTGTAAAAGAACAGTACAGACAGATGATTGCACAAGCCGATGAGGGTATGCAGGAAAAAGAAAACAAAGGACAGGAAATCTAACACTCCAAAGCATACGATGTCAAGAAACGGCAGAATCTTCCCGCAAAGCTCGCAGCATGAATATGCCAAGGGCGTGGAGTTTGAAGTTTATCCGTCTGCGGATACAACCGCCCCAAACTATCGTTGTGAAATTTGGGTAGCCGTGAACGAAAAAGCCAAGTAATAAGGACAGCAACTGCGAGTTGCTTGTTTGAGATAATGCGTGAGACTATAGTAAAGGTGTAAGGAAGGTACTGCATAGTGGATACAAAACAGGTTATACTTGAACTTCGTACTCAAAAGGGAATGTCGCAGGATGAGCTTGCAGAAAAAGTTTTTGTAAGTCGTCAGGCAGTTGTGGAAATAAAAAATGATCTGATAAGAACGATGGGAGAATGTCG